>Ga0209536_100002151_pt1 | contig 32038 bp, 23 predicted proteins | sample DeeMarSeWOR28_12_FD_187461 | JGI IMG/M metagenome (GOLD analysis project Ga0209536, IMG submission 187461) | Marine sediment microbial communities from White Oak River estuary, North Carolina - WOR-2-8_12 (SPAdes) (version 2) | ecosystem: Environmental > Aquatic > Marine > Intertidal zone >... | reverse complement strand
TTGGTGTGTTGGCTTCATTGTGCCAAGTCGAAATGAACAGGCGAAAAAGGAACTGCGTTCGAACTTGGATGTGATGGCTTTGTGCCTGAACTTGAAGTAAATATTGCAACCGATTCAATATCATACTACTGAGATCGTAATTGATTCGGAATAAACTCAATGTGCCTGTAGCGAACTTCTAACTGCAAAGATGAACATATTATTTCTCACTCAAATCATTCCGTTCCCACCCGACGCCGGGCCAAAGGTCAAAACCTATCACGTATTAAGAGCCTTGATAGGTCAGGGACATTCTGTAACCCTGGTATCATTTGTTCGCCCGGAAGAAGTGGATCACGTTCCTGCGCTGGAGAAGATTTGTAAAAAGGTCCATATGGTGCCGATTCACAGGTCTCGTCTTGCGGATGTCGGCTACATGCTGCGAAGCTTTTTGACGAATCGCCCGTTCCTAGTCGAACGCGATGACCTTCGGCCTATGCAGGATATGGTCAATCGCCTGGTTCATGAAGGCGACTTTCACTTTATTCACGCAGACCAGTTAACCATGGTGCAATTTGCTGTAAGAGGTGCATCTGTATTCCCGGATAATAAACCAAAGGTGATTTTTGATGCTCACAACGCAGTGTGGTCCATCGTGGAACGCATGCAGGAAAACGCTCGCTGGTTCTTAAAACCGATTCTTGGTATTGAAGCGAGGCGCGTGAAACGCTACGAAGGCGAACTGCTAAAAACGGTTGACCATGTTCTTGCCGTGACAGATGTGGATCGAGCTGGTCTTGAAGAAGCCTTGAAATTTTCAACTATCCAAAAGGATGATCGTATTGCGCCAATTACCGTTGTTCCAATTGCGGTGGATACCCAGCAATTGCAGCCGATTAAGCGCACACCTGCCTCAAAAAATATTGTTACGCTTGGCACTTTGCACTATCCACCTAATGCGGATGGGATTCGCTGGTTCTTCAACGATGTATTTCCATTGATCCATAAACGCATCCCGGATGCAACCCTTACCATTATTGGCAAGAATCCACCGCAGGATTTTCTGGATGCAGCTACCCGCCATCCAGAAGCAATTAAGATCACCGGTTATGTTCCAGAACTTTCTCCCTATCTTGAACAAAGCGCAGTAATGGTTGTACCTGTCCGGGCTGGAGGCGGTATGCGGGTCCGGATTTTGGAAGCGTTTGCATATGCCATGCCTGTGGTTACAACTACAATTGGTCTCGAAGGCATAAACGCTGAACTTGAAAAAGATGTGCTGGTGGCAGATACGGCTGAAAAATTTGCTGATCGTGTTAGCGAACTTTTGGAGAATATCTCTTTGCAGGAAAAACTTTCGGTGAACGGAAGAAAATTAGCACAGACAAAATACGATTGGCAGATTGTTTTATCTGCCATGAAAGCAATCTATGAATGATGAAATGAGCGGCAAAACCTTAATTCAAAATGGCTGGGATCAGATTGGACAACGCCCATTGCTCATAATAATTTTTATATCCGTGGTACTGCGAGTCACTGTTGCATTTGCAATGGGGAATACGGTTGTTGAATTACCGGGCATTTTCGATCAGATCTCGTACCATAATCTGGCGTTACGGGTGGCTAACGGATATGGTTTTTCTTTTGGAGAAATATGGTGGCCCATTACACCTGCCAATGCCCCCACGGCTCATTGGAGTTTTCTCTACACGCTTATTCTAACGTTCACCTATATATTGTTTGGCCCGCAACCTATCATTGCCCGCATTCTACAGGCAGTCATTGTTGGTATTCTTCACCCTTATATTGCTTATCGCATCGGAGAAAAACTTTTTACGAAAACCATTGGCCTCGTTTCCGCCGCTGTAACAACCGTTTACATTTATTTTTTCTATTACGGCGCAGCTCTCATGACGGAACCTTACTATATAACCGCCATCCTCTTTAGCCTGTTTATCGCCATTCAACTCACTGAAAGCAAAGAAAAAAAACAGGATATCAAACTTGGCCTTGCTTTGGGTCTTTCAATCGGGATCGCTTTGCTACTTCGGCAGGTTTTTCTGCTCTTCCTCCCATTTCTCTTTTTGTGGATTTGGACTGCCCGCTTCAAACAAAGCCGCAACTTGCCCATCGTTTCGACAGTCCTATCCTTGGCTCTCATCGTTTTCGTAATTCTTCCGGTTACACTATACAATTATTCTCGTTTTGGTCGCTTTATCTTGCTCAATACAAATTCTGGCTATGCCTTCTTCTGGGGTAACAACCCGATCTATGGGACAAAGTTTATCCCTATCTTGCCGACAGAAACCTATCGAGACTTGATTCCCGAAGAAGTACGTCATCTGGATGAAGCGACACTCGACCAGGAACTGCTCAAACGCGGGATGCAGTTCGTGATGGACGATCCGCAGCGTTATTTCTTGCTATCGTTGAGTCGCATCCCACCTTACTTCAAGTTTTGGTATTCACCCGACTCCAGCTTGCTAAGCAATGTCTCGCGCCTAGCTAGTTTTGGGATCATGTTACCTTTCATGCTTTATGGCTTGGTCTTGGGTATCAAGAAAAATATGTCTGGAACAGGAAATCGGTTTCTGAATTTGATGATTTCACCTGTAGGGCTACTGGTAATTTTTACGATTATATATTCGAGTGTGCACATCCTCACGTGGACTTTGATCCGCTATCGTTTGCCGGTAGACGCAGTTTTGATACCGTTTGCCAGTTTGGCTTTAATGGATGTTGCGGAACGGATTACAAAGAGAAAGCGTATTTTAAAAGTAGGATAGGGAGCTAATATGGAAAAGATTAAACGCGTTATTATCATTGTTTTAGATGGAGTTGGAGCAGGGGAGGCTCCCGATGCCGCAGCGTATGGCGATGTGGGTAGTAATTCGCTAGGCAATGTTGCGCGCAAAATTGGCGGGTTAACTACCCCGAATATGTACGAACTGGGTTTAGGGAATATTACAGAAATTCAAGGCGTTCCTGAAAACCTTAATGCTCGCGGCGCCTTTGGAAAGTTTCAACCGAAATCTGCAGGCAAGGACACTGTGATCGGTCATTGGGAAATGATGGGCGTATATCTGCCTGTGGCATTCCCAACCTATCCCAATGGCTTTCCGCCTGAAGTGCTCGAATCATTCAAGCAAGCAACAGGTCGAGATGTGCTCGGTAACAAACCCGCTTCGGGCACAGAGATACTAAAGGAATTGGGTGTCGAACACATGCAGACCGGTAAGCCTATCGTCTACACGTCCGCAGATAGTGTATTTCAGATCGCTGCACATGAAGAAGTCATTCCATTGGAAGAGTTATATGAGATGTGCCAAAAAGCTCGGGAAATATTACAGGGAGAGCATGGAGTCGGTCGCGTGATCGCACGTCCTTTCCTGGGGGATGCGCCCGATACTTTCAAGCGAACACACCATCGCAAGGATTATCCCCGGCTGCCCGAGTATCCAACCATGATGCAGAAACTTGTGAATGCGGGGAAGGATGTTTATACCGTCGGCAAAATTGACGATATCTTCGGACATCAGGGCATCACAAAATCGAATCATGTTATATCCCATCTCGAATGTATCAATGCCACACTCGAATTCCTGGAAGAGGATTTTGAAGGTTTGATGTTTGTTAATCTGATCGAATTTGATATGATCTACGGCCACCGTAATGACCCAAGAGGCTATGCAGATGCGCTTGAAGAATTTGACCGTTATATCCCGGAGATCGAAAAATGCCTGAAACCCACAGATTTGGTTATTATCACCGGTGATCATGGTGTGGATCCTACAACTCCCGGCACTGATCATTCGCGCGAATATGTGCCTCTTTTGGCGTTCGGCCCGCATCTTATGCATAACGTCGACCTTGAAATTCGTGAAAGTCTTGGCGACATTGCCGGGACAATTGCCGAAATATTCTCACTTGAGCCACAGCCAATTGGCGAAAGTTTTCTAAAAGAAGTTCTTCAATAAAGGGTTTTAATGGCATGAAATTCGTTTCTGTTGTTGGTGCACGCCCCGAGTTTATTCAGGCAACCCCTGTCAGCCTTGCCTTGCGAAAGAATCATCAGGAACTCCTTGTTCACACTGGCCAGCACTACGATTACAAAATGTCGCAGACCTTCTTCGATGAACTTGGCATTCCAGCACCTGATTACAATCTCGAAGTTGGTTCCGGTTCTCATGCGGGACAAACTGCCGAGATTTTGATTCGCTTCGAAGAACTGCTCCTCAACGAAAAACCTGATTGCGTGATTGTGCGCGGCGATACCAACTCCACTTTGGCTGGCGCGTTGGCTGCCAGCAAGCTACACATCCCTACGGTCCACATTGAAGCGGGTGAGCGCAGTTTTGACCGCCGTATGCCAGAGGAAATCAATCGTCTCGTAGCGGATAAACTTTCATCTGCATTCTTTTGTGTCAGTCAGACCGCTGTCAAACAACTTGCGGACGAAGGCATTACCAAGGATGTCTACTGGGTGGGCGATGTGATGCTGGACGCGAACATTGCCAATCGGCCTCTCGCCCGGGGTAAATCATCGGTTCTACTTACGCTCGAACTTGCTTCCGGTTCCTATGGCCTTGTCACCGTTCACCGCGCCGCAAACACGGACGATCCAAAGCGTTTGGCCAATATCGTTATAGCCTTGAACCAGGTTGACGAGATGGTGGTGTTCCCTGTCCATCCGCGAACACGCGATGCATTACAAAAGTTGGATGTTAAGTTCGATGACAATGTGCGTTTGATAGAACCAGTGGGCTACTTCGATATGATGGTTTTAGAGGAGAATGCTCGTATAATCGCCACGGACTCGGGTGGTGTTCAACGTGAAGCTTATTTCATGAGTAAGCCATGCTTGACTCTCCGCGATGAAACCGAATGGACAGAAACCGTACAAGTGGGCTGGAATAAATTGGTCGGTGTTGAAGTGGAAAAAATTGTGAACGAATGGAAAACCTTTGTCCCCCCTGCCGCACAGCCTCCCATCTTTGGAGATGGTAAAGCAGGCGAGAAGATCGCAGATATTCTTGGAAATTTAAATTTATCAATCAATTAGTGAAAGCGGATTTATCATGGATAACACAGCAAAGCAAAAAGTTGGAATTATCGGTGGCGGTATCATGGGCATCAGCCTGGGGTATTTCCTTGCAAAGAGGGGAGTTTCTGTAACTATTTACGAAGCATCGCCTGTTTTAGGTGGCTTGGCAGGTCCTCTCGTTTTGGAAGATGGAACGCAAGTTGATCGTTTCTATCACGCCATCCTCTCCAGTGACCGCCACCTGCGTGAGTTATGTGAAGAATTGGGCATCGCAGATCAATTCAGGTTCAAGGAAACGAAGACCAGCTTCTACTACAAGAACGCGCTTCACCCGATGAACAATATGTTCGATTTCCTGAGGTTTCCTCCATTGGGCTGGATTGACCGTTTCCGCCTTGGCCTGACAGTCCTTGCTGCACAATTCACAAAGGATTGGAGAAGTCTTGAGTCGATCAGCGTTCAGGATTGGTTGTTGAAGTGGGGCGGCAAGGTAACGTTCCAGAATATTTGGCGACCGATGCTTAAAGCCAAGTTCGATGCTGGCTTTGACGATGTACCCGCAACATGGATCTGGTCACGGCTGGTCCGTATGAAATCCACGCGTGAAGGTGCCAATCAAAAAGAGATGGCAGGTCATTTAGTCGGCGGGTATATTACCCTTATTAAAGCCATGACTGATAAGATCCTTGCACTTGGTGGAGATGTGCTTCTCAAAACTCCGGTTAAGGAAATTGTCATTGAAGATGGCACGGCGACGGGCCTTCGCATGGTGAACGATGAAATTGTGAATTATGACAAGGTGATTTGCACAATGCAAACGCCCATTTTCCAGCGCCTAATTCCCAGCGCCGACCAAAAATATCACGAATATCTTTCCAAATCAGATTATCTGGGAATCATTGCGCCCTTACTAGTATTGGATCGTCCGTTAACCGGAAGCTGGACGGTGAATATCACCGATGACCGCTTCCCCTTCACCGGTGTGATTGAAACAACTGCCTATATTGACCCCAAATATGTTGGTGGGTATCACCTCGTTTATCTGCCGAAGTACACCGCGCCTGGTAGTGAATGGCAGAAGAAAACGGATGAAGAGATCAAACAGATCTGGTTGGAAAATTTACAAGCCATGTTCCCTGACTTTGACCCTTCTTCGATCAAGTATTTTCTCATCCATCGCGAGCGTTACGTTGAACCGCTTCATGGACTGAATGAAACTGATCTAGTACCCGAAGTGAAGACGCCCGTCGGGAACCTTTTCCTTGCCACCACATCCCAGATCTACCCTGCGTTAACGAACGGTGAGTCGGTCAGCCGTCATGCCCGTGATGCAGCAGAAATCGTTCTCAAATAGTGAGATAGATTTCCAATCGGAGAAACAAATGGAGAATAAAGATAATATTATAGTGGTGTCGGGTTTGCCGCGCTCAGGGACTTCCATGATGATGAAGATGCTGGATGCCGGTGGGCAGGAAATCCTCACTGACAACCTGCGCGAAGCGGATGCCAACAACCCCAATGGATATTATGAGTTTGAGCGTGTGAAACAACTTACAGATGGCGATTTTGCATGGATCTCTGAAGCAGGCGGAAAGGTGGTCAAGATCGTCACCGGCCTGATCATGAACCTGCCTCAGGGTTATAATTACAAAGTCATCTTTATGCAGCGCGCGATGAAGGAAGTCCTTTCCTCCCAAAAGAAGATGCTCGGGCGTTTGGGCAAGGAAGATGACAAGGTTGAAGATGAGAAGATGAAGAAGATTTACCAGCAACACCTTAAGGATGTGAATGCCTGGATCTCAAAACAGCCGAACATCGAGGTAGTGTATGTCAATTACAACACAATGTTAAGCAACCCGCTCGACTCGCTGAGAAAGGTCATTGATTTTCTGGGCGGTGAAATGGATGTGAATGTTATGGCGGGCGTTATCAACAAAGATCTGTACCGAGAAAGAAAGTAAATTCGTATTCAAGTTAAGATAAGAAAGGAAAAAATCATGAATTTTATATTGTTTTCCGCGTTAAGTCTGTTAGGGCCGCATCGCCCGCCACAATATCTGGGACCTGAAACCCTCATGCCGCTGGCATCCCTGCTTGCTGCTATTGCAGGATTCTTTCTGATCTTTTGGCGTCTCATCGTGAAGTTTGTCAAGACCGTTTATCGCAAGATACGTGGTCTTCCCGATGAAGTCCCACCTGAAATGGATATGGATGACCCTTCTGAAGAAGAAACCGAAAATTAGTTTATCACGATGAAAAAAGTTATTGCCATTGGATTAGACGGGTTCGAGCCGAAGATCGCGGAAGAGATGATCGCACAAGGCGAACTCCCGAACTTGATGAAATTACAGGAGCAGGGAGGTTATTCGCGCCTGGGAACCACATATTCTGCACAGACACCGGTAGCGTGGTCTACCTTTTCTACGGGGACAAACCCTGGTGGGCATGGTATCTTCGATTTCCTGACTCGCGACCCGAACACCTATTTGCCTATCATGGCGCTCAGCCGTTACGAGCAGAAGAATGCCTTTGTACTTCCGAAGGTTGTGAACCTGCGGCGCGGAACGCCATTCTGGGATCTGTTATCTGCAAGAGATGTGCAATCCACGATGCTACGCGTGCCATGTGCGTATCCGCCGGATCAAGTCAAGGGACGAATGCTTTCGGGTGTTGGAGTCCCTGATCTGCGCGGAGGGTTTGGTACCCCTACATTTTATTCGAGTCGGACAGATATCCATGCTGACCAGAGTGAGAAGGTTGTAACTGTCAGCGTGGATAAAGATCGAATTGCCACACATGTTATCGGTCCACGTGATCCGAAGACCATGTCCGATCACAAGTTTGATATCAACATCCAGGTTGTCAAGGCGGAAAATAAGATCATCATCACATCACAAGGGCAGCCCGACAAGTTCGAAGTGAAACTTGGCAAATGGAGCAAATGGCTCAAAGTCAAGTTCAAGGTTGGGATGATGCAGTATGTTTCAGGTATTGTGCGATTTAACCTTCGTCAGCTTGAACCTGATTTTGAACTATATGCTTCGCCGGTAAATTTTGAAACGGCAGAACCATTGTTCCCGATAAGTTCGCCGAAAGAGTATGCTCATGAATTGGCCATGAAGGTTGGACGTTATTACACGGCGGGCATGGCCGAAGACCATGATGGTTTGAACCTGAACCGTTTCGATGAAGCGACCTATCTCGATCAATGCAACATTGTGATGCGCGAACGCCGCAGGATGATGGAGTTTGAACTAGACCGCTTCGAAAGTGGATACTTCTTCTGTTTATTTGACACGCCAGACCGTCTTGCGCATATGTTCTGGCGTTTTAGAGAGCCAGATCATCCATCCAATCAACATCATGGTTACAACCTGGAATTTGCAAATGCAATTGAAGAACATTATCGGGAATGCGATACCGTTGTCGGTGAAGCTATGAAGTATGTTGATGATGAGACGTTTTTCATTACTCTTAGCGATCATGGCATGAATTCATTCCAGCGTGGTTTAAATTTAAACACATGGCTGTATGAAAATGGGTTCCTCGCTTTGAAGGCTGGTTCCAGCTCTGGCGATGGCGGTGATTTCTTCGAAAACGTGGATTGGGATAAAACCAAAGCATATGCAATGGGATTGGGTTGCATCTTCCTGAATATAAAAGGACGCGAGAGTAATGGCATCCTTAACGAAGATGAGGCAGAGTCTGTTCGGGATGGGATCGTAAGCGGATTGACCGGTTTGATGGATACGGATCGTAGCGCGGTAGCAGTTCGAAGCGTGGTTCGACGCGAACAGGTATATAACGGTCCATATGTGAGCGAAGCGCCCGACCTGCTCGTCAATTTTTCCGAGGGCTATCGCGTCTCATGGGATACGCCGCTTGGTGGAGTGCCGCAAGGATTGTTCGTTGATAACCACAAGAAGTGGGGAGGTGACCATGTGATTGACCCTGTATTATCTTCAGGTGTGTTGTTTATGAATCAAAAGTTTCGCACAGAGTCGCCGAGCCTGCTTGACCTTGCGCCAACCATATTGAATTCACTGGGTGTACCGAAGGGTGCCGAAATGGAAGGGAGAGATCTATTATCATGAACGTTCTGGTCTTAAATTTTCAAGGTGCTGAGCCCAAAACCTTATTCAGTGATGAACGCCTCGAGAACCTGCATCGTTTGATGGACATGGGCTGTTATGGCGAGTTGAGCAGTTCTTCCGAATGGAACGTACTTGCACGTCAAGAAAATCATACACTCATACTGATGGAATTTTTCCAACAGGCAGACAAATTATGCGTAGATATTACTGACCCTGTTACCTTACGCGAAAAACTTTCAGTGGGCGATTGGGATTACCTCCAATTCACTGCCGCATCTTTCCCCGCCGATACTTGGTCTGCCGACGATTATCTTCGTCTTGAGAATGAACTGGGAGAAATACTCCAGGATCTGGACGATGATACGATCATCACTATATTAGGTAAAAACTGCTTTGTGCTTGTCTCTGCGAACAACCCTATAAGTGGTGAACACAAGGGTGGCTCATCTGCGGATATTGCCCCTACGTTGGCACAATTGGCTGGCTACCCGCTTCCATCTGTCACAGAAGGTAATTCCTGGGTTGCAGGTATGGATTTAAATAGCGCCTCGGGCTTGACCACTGATGAGCAGGAGATCCTTCGGGATCGTTTGAGCGGTTTGGGATATATCTAGACTAATAGGTCACGCTTCAAGCGTGACCTATGTTGAAGGCATTTCAATGAAGAAATTCAATAAAAAGATTGCTATAGATATTCTTTACTATTCGATCTGGTTTGGGTTGATAACCGGACTCGTTGAAGGAATATTGCTTTTCACCTTTCAACGTTATGAGTTGCTGAGAGGGCAGATCACTTATCTTGGTTCATCATGGGAAGTAATGTGGGTTGCGCCAATTTTTGATCTCTTGTTATTTTTTGTTGTTAGCGTGCCGCTGGCTCTTATCGCCCAATTCCTACCGCAAGTTTGGGCGAGACGATTATCGCTATTTGCTTTTTCGTTTCTGATGATCTTTGCATGGATCGAGATCTATCTTTCCGGACGATTATCCCCGCTGGCCACGGGAATCCTTGCGACGGGGATCGGATATCAATTGTCGCTTTTCTTGAACGAGCGTGAGAAAAAGGTCTCACCATTTGTACGCAGAACTGTAAAGGGACTTAGTATTCTCACACTTGCTTTGCTGGTTGTCATTCAAGGTGGATATTGGATTCAAGAACAGGTTATGGTACGCAACCTGCCGGAGGCAAAAACCTCAGCCCCAAATGTCTTGTTGATCGTCATAGATACGCTTCGTGCTGATCATTTATCACTTCAGGGATATGAACGTGTCACAGATCCCAACCTGGTGCGGATTGCAGGTGAAGGTGTAATGTTCGAGAATGCCTACGCCACCTCCTCTTGGACGTTGACTGCACACGCATCCCTGTTCACTGGTCGTTGGAACTACGAGCATAAAGCGGACGGTGGAAGGTCACTGGATGATACCTATCCCACCGTTGCAGAAGCGCTTTCCGCACGCGGTTACCGTACCGGCGCTTTCAATGGGAATTTTGAAACTGTTACGAAGCGCTGGGGGTTTGCGCGCGGCTTTGCTCATTTTGAAGATTATTATCAGACCGTTCCCCAGTTGGCAGTCAGTTCGGTTTATGGGCGTTTTTTGGAGTATTACGCTCTGCACAAAGTTTTAGGTATGGAATTCTCGGTTGACCGCCGCTGGGCACCCAGTGTTAACCAATCTGCATTGCAGTGGATAGACCAGGACGATGACAAACCCTTCTTTGTTTTTATCAATTATTACGATGTCCATGCTCCCTATGTAACACCCGAACGCGCCAGGTTCTCTGAATACGAAAATCCAGGCGGCCTGGTGAACACGGATTGGACGACAGCCGATATCTACAACCCCAAGACTCCTGAACAGGTTCAGGGTGAGATCGATGCGTATGATGGTGGTATCTATTACAATGATCAGCAGATCCAAATCCTGCTGGACGAATTAAAAAAACGCGACGTGCTTGAGAATACCATTGTGATCATCACCTCCGATCATGGTGAGTTGTTCGGTGAACATGGGCTTTGGGAACATCACAATTCTCTTTATAAGCCGGTTATTCATGTCCCATTGATTATTTGGTATCCCGGATCTGTCCCACAAGGGGTTCGGATCTCCACAGCCGTTTCGAATGTCTCCCTGCCCGTCACATTGCTGGATATGTTAGGGTATTCAGACCAGACCGAATTCCCCGGTCAATCCCTTGCAGAATTGTGGCGCAACCCCGATGTAGCGGCTCAATGGCCCGACCCAATTGCTGAAATGGCGGAATCAACCTGGGTCAACCCGAATCATCTTTCCATTAAAGGCGACATGACCTCGGTCATCTCTACAGATTGGCAATATATTGAACACGAAATCAATGGCGTAGAACTGTACAACCTGAACGAAGACCCGAACCAATTGAATAATCTTGTTGATGAAAATCCGACCGTTTTGGGTGAACTCAAAAACTACTACCTGGACGCTATTGCCAAAGTCGGTTTAACCTGGCCTTACGATGTTGAGAAATGAGTAATCAATGACCGTGAAGGCAAACTCCCAGTTCTTTGCAAAGAAGATTTTCACGCTTGGCATCGCGTTCGGTCTCATCACCGGTTTGGTGGAGGGATTATTGCTGTTTGGTCTGCATCGAGCCGATCTTCTGACATGGCGGTTGCAAAACCGCGCCATCTGGTTTGAGACGTTATGGATTGCCCCGTTGATTAACCTGGTTCTGATCACCCTGGTGGGGGGATTTTTCTCGTTGATAGGTTGGATATTCAAACGCCTCCCGATCAGGAAGATTGCATGGTTCACGTTTATCCTGCTTGCTGTATTCGATTGGGCGTTTATCATCCTGTTCGGGAAGATTTCTTTCTTGGCAATAATTATTCTTGCAGTAGGAATTAGCATTCAAGTATTCAATTCCATTTCAAAACGTGAAAGTTCTACGTTGTCGAAACTTCAGAAGACAATACCTTGGCTGGCTGGTTTGACTGTCCTGCTCCTCGTTGCAATCCAAGGTGGGGGATGGCTCAATGAAAAAATAAATACATCCAAATTGCCTGCAGCTAGGTTAGACACACCGAATGTGATCGTAATCGTAGTGGACACCCTGCGTGCCGACCATCTTGCATCTTATGGATATGAACGTGACACGAGCCCTTTCATGGACAAGCTTGCCGTGGAGGGAGTTAGTTTCGAAAACGCGGTCTCTCCTTCTTCGTGGACGCAACCTACTCACGCCTCCATGCTCACGGGGCGCTACACTTATGAGCATCAGGCTGAAACAGAGCCATTGGATGGAACCTACCCGACCATTGGTGAAGCCATGCAAGCCAATGGTTATCGAACCGGTGCTTTCTCGGCCAATACACTTTTCTTCACCCGTCGTCAAGGACATGGCCGCGGATTCCTGCATTTTGAAGACAACTACCAATCCGTTCCTGATGCGTTCTTCAACTCATCGTTATATGGATTCTTATTCGACTTCTACGGCTTGCGAAAAGCCTTGAACTATGAAGGTGTTCCCACACGAGTCATTGCATCAGATATCAACAATGCTGTCCTGGATTGGGTAGATAAAGATAACAAACCTTTCTTTATCTTCATGAATTACTTTGATGTGCATGATCCTTATACGCCGCCGGAACCCTACCGAAGCAAATATGCAACTGTTCCAAATCCTGGTGGCTTGATTAATGGTTTCATGGAACGCTATTCCCCATCCCTGACACCGGAGCAGATTCAATCTGAGATTGATGCGTACGATGGTTCGATCACTTATGTAGATGATCAGATCAAGGCCTTATTCGGTGAACTCGACCAGCGTGGTTTGTTGGAAAATGCAATTGTGATCGTTACATCTGATCATGGTGAGTTGTTAGGTGAGCATGGCTTGCTCCAGCACAGTGCATCATTGTATTTGCAAGAGATTCATGTTCCGTTGATCGTTTGGGGGCCGGGATACGTTCCATCTGGGAAAACGATTGATACACCCGTAACAATAACAGCTCTGCCTTCAACCATTCTATCGTTGATTGGTTCAAGTGACGATCCCTTCCCCGGACCATCCCTTGCCATCTTAATGCTGGGTGATGATGTTCCAGCAGACTGGCCCAACCCGATCTCTGAGCTTGCGCAAATGGTCGGTGCAGCGGAGAAGAACCCATCTACACATGGCGCGATAAAATCGGTGGTTGGGACCGAAATGCAGTATATTGTCCACGAACAGTTTGGCGAAGAGTTATACAATTGGCGGACTGATCCACAGGAGACAAATAATCTGATTGATGAATCTTCAACAAAGCCATCTTTAGATACATTCAGGCAATATCTGCAAGGTTTAGTTGGTAATTTGTTCGGAAACCCATGAAGAAAAGAAAATTATCACGCAGAGATTTTCTGAAACTTGCAGGTGTTGGCACAGCTGTGATCGTGCCAACTGCGTTGGGGTTTAGCGTTTATCAGACTGCGTTGGGAGAACTTCCCCTTGAACGCTCGCCCTACGTCAAGACTGTTCATACAAATAATTTGGATGGCTCCGTACCGATCCTGTTGATCGTGGACAAGGATTCAGATAACCCGTTTGGAACTTACTTCACCGAAATCCTGCGCGCAGAAGGATTGAACAGCTTCCATACAGCGGATCTTTCTACGCTTCAACCTGCTCCACTCGTAAAATATGACGTTGCAATTCTGGCTGAGACTTCGCTAAATGTGACACAAGCAGAGATGTTTGAAAGCTACGTAGCTCGTGGCGGACGACTCGTCAGCATGAAACCGGTAAATCGTTTAGAAACAGTTTTCGGTTTAGAACGAAGCGAAGGCGCTTTATCCAAAGGGTACATAAAAACAGAGCCCAATCATCCTGCGAGCGAAGGAATCAATTCATCCACTTTGCAGATTCATGACACGGCAGATCTTTATACCCTCGCAGATGCGCAAGCCATCGCGTGGCTATATTCAGATCGTGAGACGGCAACGGAACATCCTGCTGTTGCGATCAACAGCTTTGGTGAAGGGTTGGCGGTTTCATTTGCATTTGATCTCGCAAAAAGCATTGCCTACATGCGGCAGGGAAACCCTGAACGTGCCAATCAGGATATTGATGGTCTGGATGGAGTCCGCACGGTGGATATGTTCGTGGATTGGATTGACCTTGAACGTATACATATACCGCAGGCGGATGAGCAACAACGTTTGTTTGTAAATATTCTCGCGCACTTGAGTAAAAAACCCTTGCCGCGCTTATGGTATTTCCCTGAAAATAATAAAAGTGTGTTGATTGCAACCGGTGATTCGCACATGAATCCTGCACAGTTCATTGAAGATGTATTGACGCGCGTGGAACAGCGTGGCGGCCACTTTACCGTCTATTACTCTCCACAGATTGTTAGCGATGTTGGGCGTGCGGCACGCTGGTCTCGTTTTTGGCTGACTGATAATATTCCAGTGGTTTCAGATATGTTGGGTGAGGAGTTTGGCTCTCCAACTCCTTTCATGGTAGATGCATGGCGTGCCCATGGTCACGAATTTACTCTGCATCCTTATGTGGAAACCGGTTTGGATGAATGGGAACTGTATTGGAAAGAATTTACGGGTAGGGGATATGACCCCGTCTCTCAAACGGTTCGCACGCATCGCATTCTATGGACAGGTTGGGTGGAAACCGCGCGCGCGCAAGCTTCATACGGCATGCGCATGAACTTTGATTATTATCATGTTGGTCCGTCATTACAAAAAAAGAACGGTGAGTGGGCGAACGGTCATCTAACAGGTAGTGGTAGGCCGATGAAATTCGTTGATGAACAGGGACGCATCATTGATCTTTATCAGCAACTGACCCAGATCGCCGATGAACATCTCATCCCTATGGATGTTCCGGGGTGGGGCGGCTGGCCCCAACTCACTGCACATGAAGCCGTGGATGTTTCAAAATATCTACTGGATCGTTCCGTGAAAAACGATGATTATTGCGCAATCGGAGGACAATTCCATGTGGATCCATTCCAATTGGGCGACGACCCTGCCGAAAAAGGGCGCATCTTTTTGGAAGGTACTCTGGATTACGCCAACCAACTTGATGTGCCAATCCTTTCTGCGCAGGAGTGGTTGGATTTTACAGACCTGCGGCACAACGCTAACTTTACAAATATGCTCTGGGATGCAAACGCCTCAACCCTGACTTTCAATCTGCTCCCGTCTAGCAAATCTGATTCTACACTGACAGTTCAAATCCCAACGCACTACGCTGATAAAACGCTTGCCTCTGTAACTGAGGATGGCGTAACGACTTCACCCTCAGCCCGTCTTGTACTTGGTAGTTCAGAGTATGCGCAAATCATTATGAGTGCACAGGAGCATATCATCAAGGCAGTGTACTCCTAGAAAACATATCCCGTCCAATTTTTGGAGATAAATTTTATGTTGAATTCGTTGGGGAAGTTTTTTTTGAAGAATCAGAAAACGTTATTATGGATAATTGGCTTATTAGCTATTTATTTCTTTGCCTTCCATAACCTTACGCGTTTTCCCGCACCCTGGTTCGATTCAGGTTCACACTTGCATGTGCCAAAGACTCTCGTCAAATATGGCGTATATGCTGATATCAGTAGTGAAGGCTTCCGTTACTACGGCCCAACCATTGGAGTTGGTCCGACCGTTATGCTTCCCATTGCAGGCATATTCAAATTGTTTGGCATTGGTCTTTTGCAGGCGCGTATGGTCATAGTGCTGTACTTGCTTGCCGCAGTCAATACATTTTATCGTCTTGTCAAACATCTTGCGGGGAAATGGACGGCGTGGGCTGCCCTTGCCCTGATGCTTTCCTCTCGCAGCGTACTGTTCCTGCAATATGGTCGTCAATTACTGGGCGAAGTGCCGGGTATCTTCTTCATTCTCCTTGCGCTGTACTTGTGGTTCTCTAAATGGAATGAAAGCGACTGGAAGCACTTATCGATGATCGGCCTGCTATTTGGGTTGGCAATGATTACCAAGTATCAATACCTGCTATTCATAGCCCCCACCCTGATACTCTCCTGGTTTTTGAATATGTTCTACTACAAGACATCATCCCATCGTAACTTTTTGATTACCGGAATTGTTGCGGCAGGCAGCTTTGGTATATGGCAGTTGCTTACGCTTCAATACCTGGGGCCATCTACAGTGATGGAAAATTTGGCACTCCTTCGGGCATCTGCGGAAGGCGCGGCCTTTAATTTCAACCTTGACCAGCTTAACGCCAATTTTGGTGAGTTGACCTCCCGCGCCGTGTATTTGGGGGCTATTATCCCTGCATTGATCTACGGATTTTTCATTTCCCTGTCGCGTACCCGCGATGGGCAGAAGTGGAGCGTGATCTATCTACTCGTGGTCATAAATTTGGTTTGGTTCGTAGTAGCCTCCATTGGTTGGATTCGTTATGCTTTTCTTGGTCTCGCTTTATCAAGTGTCTTCATTGCCCGCTTGTTTCTGGATCTCACCGATGGTTTTAAGTTCGATTGGAGTGCAGGCTGGTTCCGCTCCTTGTTCGAGATTCGCAACGCTTCAAGGCTGGCTCTTACGCTTTGGCTGGCGGCGATCGTCATGATTCCTATGTCGAAGATCATGCTTGATATTGCCCTGCCAGACCCTCCTTATGCAATGCAAATGTCCGAATATGTCAATAAGAACGTTCCGCTGGATTCCGTGATTGAAACCTGGGATCCCGAAATGGGCTTCCTAACCGACCACAACTACCATTACCCTCCTAATGCGTTGCTTGCTGTGGCTGTGGAGCAAGTCTACTATTACGGCGAACCCGTTCAGGCCCGTTATGACTTTTTGCAAACTGAACACCCAGACTATTTGCTTGCAGGTGAGTTTTCAAAATGGACAGAGATCTATCCGCTCGAAGAATTGGGCGGCGAGTATGAATTGGTGCAATCCTTTGGAGAATATGACCTATATCAACGGGTCAAGTAGATCATGAATAATTCCAAGCCGCAACGATTTATTTGGGTTGAAGCGATCAAAGCGATTGCTCTCCTGTGGATATTCCTTAATCATGTATCAGAACAGATCTTTGGCTTTCCGCTAATTGGTAATCCAATTTCTGGCTGGCCGCCATTTTCTGAACGAATAAGTCAACTACTTCCCCTGGATGGGTTTGGCGCATGGAACATTCCCGTAAACCTTCTCCGATATGTCGGTTGGTTTGGTGATCAGGGTGTTCAGTTATTTCTCATCACCAGCGGGTTTGGGCTTACATGGGGGCTTTTGAATCGGAAAGCTGATAAATCAATCAAGTTGATACCTTTTTATCTGGACCGTGCCAGGCGTATCTACCCGTTGTGGTGGGCTGTTCACATCCTGTTCATTGGAACCTGGTTTGTGACTGGATGGGGTCTGTCCCTGTTTGATCCTGCTACCGTTCTTAGTTTTTTTGGGATACGCATCACTCCGGAATTGATATATTATTTTTCACCGGCATGGTGGTATTTCTGGCTGATTGTTCAGTTGTATTTGGTGTATCCTTTCCTTTGGGATGTACTTCGAAAGTGGGGAGCCTTCCGTCTTTTGCTTTGGAGTAGTGTGATCGCCTTTACCGTCCGGGGAGTTGGGCTGTTCTATTTCGATTCGTATCTTGATGCCTGGGCAAGAGGTGCAATATTCATCACCCGACTTCCAGAGTTCGTTTTTGGGATCAGTCTGGCATATTGGATGTTCTCGCAACTTGAAGCAACACAGAAACGTCTGAATTCCTGGCAAATTGGGTTGTCATCCATAGTTGTATATTTGATCGGCATATATCTGGCATTATGCCTGCCTGGCATGATCTTTGCCCCGTTCCTGCTTGGTGTTTCTGCATTTGTATTGCTTTATCAAATCCTGAATAGGTTGTTACTGGTTTCTCCACGTTGGTTTCAGGCTTCTACAGAATGGATGGGCAAACACTCCTATTCACTCTATTTAATTCACCACCCAATAATTTTGGCATTGATTTCTTATGGAGCGATCATATCCATTGGGACTTTTGGCAGGGTGGGAATGGCATTTATTCTCATGATCGTCATGGGATTGGCATTGGAATGGGGCGTTGAATTTTCCGTAACAAGCTTCCGAAGACTTTTCGAAAAACTTGGGGCAATCCGGCTCGTATTGGCAGTTGGCTTAATTGGCTCTGTGATATTTCTGGTTTTGATTGGGTCGGAATTAATCGTACGTCGTTTCGATCCCCAGGAAGTGCGCGGATGGGGGGAACGTTCCGCCCTCGAACCTGACCCCGAGCTCGGCTGGAAACTGATCCCATCCCAAACGACTCGCTTGCGGTGGCTAAGCTATGACTATGTGGTTGACTCCAATTCTCTAGGCTTTCCCGGCCCCGAATATACAACCCAAAAGCCGGAAGATGTATTTCGCATTTTAGTAACCGGTGACGCATTTTCAAGCGCAGAAGGTGTGGATACTAATCAGGCCTGGCCGCGTCTTTTAGAAGACCAATTGAATGAAATTGCCGGGGAAAAAAAGATCGAAGTGCTGAATTTTGCAATGACCGGTTACGGCCCTAATCAATACGCTGGAGTGGTCAAAAAATTCGCGCCACTCTACCAACCAGACTTGATCATCGTCGAACTCTTTGTCAATGATTTTCAAGACGCACTGTGGACGAATGATGATTTCCAATACAATATTGGATTTTATGCAGGTGAATCCAATGGAATTTCCTCGATATTAAAATTGGAAAGTCTGCGCTCTTGGGTAGACCTTAACGTAAAACAGAAACTAAAAGAATTATTGCAAGGTGAACCGAATGCACAAGGATTTTTCCTTGGCCATTTTGTAACCTTGGAACGCCAGGAATTGGAAACATTAACTTTTGCCAGTGAAGTGGTGCATGAAGATCTGAACCAAATCCAAAGTGTGGCTGGCCAATCTGGCGCACAGGTTGTTTTGGTCATGGTACCCGCGTCTATTCAGGTATGTTTGTCAGATGAACTTGCTTATTACCCGCGCCACATCGACATCAATGACTCAACACGATTTGATCTTGACCAGCCACAACTAATCATGTCTGAAATTGCGGATTCTCTTGATTTCCCAATATACGATTTACGCGATGCCTTCTCATCTTCCGAAGGTTGTCTTTACCAGCCTCGTAACATGCATTGGTTGCCGGAGGGTCATAGTGTTGTATCGGATTATTTAGCGGAGCTTCTGACCGAAGCTGGTTATATTCCTTAGTGTTGGAGAAACGATTATGAATCGATTACGAAAATCCTGGGGGCTTGCCGCCTCTCAAATAGATGCAGTAGTGACTTCCCTGTCTCCAAAAACGATAAAGATTTTACTTTACATAATTGTTATCGGGATTGCGGTTTTCCGGCTGACAACGATCAGTATTCCCTCATTAGAATCGACTTCCTGGAAGGAAATAGATTACCTGACGATTTCCCGGAATTATTGGCAGAATGGATTTAATTTTCTTCAACCAGAAGTGACCTGGCCTGCTGAACCGCCTCGCGTTACTGAGATGGAACTGCCCTTGGTTCCTTACACAACCGCATTGCTCTATCAGATATTTGGGTATGGTTCACTAACATCTCGGGCGGTTACTCTGTTCGCATCACTACTGTTGATGGTATATGTTTATAAACTGGCTCGGCGAGAGTTCAATCCCTTTATTGGACTTTTGTCCGCATTTGCGGCCGGGGTCTTGCCTCTATATCATCCATTTAGTCGCCTGTTGTTTACCGAGCCGTTGATGATCGCCATGTCTGTCGCTTCTATCTACTATATGGCAGAGTGGGCAGACCATCAAAACAAACGGAACTGGATACTGACTGTATTATCTCTGTCGCTCACATTTTCCCTCAAACTCGAGACTCTTTACCTGCTGTTGCCCCTCTCTTGGATCGTTTTTCGCAAGTACCAATGGAAGTTAAGTCATTATTGGGGATATATACTTCTGATTCTTTCCTCATTGATCCTCCCGGTTATATGGTACTCCTATGCCTATTATTTGGAAACTACAGGCGCTCATCTTTTTGGCATTTTCAAAGGTCACGATAAGTCACAATTTACCACCCTTCTGCTCGACCTCCGCTGGTATCGGACCATGGCAGGCAGGGTTATCAACGGGATTTTGGGCGGCTTATATGGATTTGGCTTATTTGGATTGGGCTTCCTGTTCCTGCTTTTAAACCGCAAAGGCTCGTTGTTCTTTGCTTATTTCGCGGCGGTGGTGATTTACTTTGGGCTGGTTGCCGAAGGCCAGATCGATGCGCCATACCGTCAAATGCCCATTATCCCAGCCTTGTCTGTTTTTGTAGCCTTTGGTGTGCAGACGGTTATCATTGTAATAATGGCATTTTTTGACTGGATTAAGAAATCGATACCGTTCGGTAAAAATATCGCTTGGATGACTCTTTCCGCTTCTTTCCTTCTCGTGTTGCTGATTCCGTTTCAGAGACTTGATGAGGTGCGGATAGCTGATGTACCTGCTCATGCAGATCGCTGGAATCTTGCAGAGGAGATCAAAAAGAGTTCTGATGCAAATAGCAAACTCGTCGTTGTGGGGGAATACTCAAAACATGTTGGCGGCTACGATCTGAGCCCGGTGTTATTTTATTATTCCGACCTACAGGGTTGGAGCTTGACGCCGGATAAATGGAATCAGAGTCATATTGATGAATTACGAGGCAAAGGGGCAACCCATCTTGTTTTCATTCTTCCCTATGGATGGCCTTATGACTTCATCTATTTGCCGGAAGAACCGGTTGACCCATTCATTCAGGAAATGAAATCGAAGTACCCGGTTCTTTATGAATATCAGGATCAACTAGTTCTGGATTTGAGATAAATTCAAATTTGGTAACCATCCAATTCTATGACCAAACATCATTCACATAAAACACTTCAAAGCGAGTACGGAAGATTGCGCGCAGGGACTGGCGAAAATCTTTCCATAAGCCGCCGCGATTTTCTGCAAACAGGTATGGTACTCCTGAGTGGAGCGCTATTACCGCGCTTTCTGGCTGATCTGGGGACTGATGGCCTGGCACAAGAATTTGCTGGCAAAAGGATCTATATTGCTCCGGACGATCACACGGATTTATTCTGGACCGCCGATCTGCCAAATTATGAAAAAGTCTTTATAGAGATGCTCGATTATTATCTCGATCTTGCAGATTCAACTGAAAATGAACCTGAAGAATTTCAAAGTCGCTGGAATTGCGATGGCAGTTATTGGATGTGGGTATATGAAAAGAACAAGCCGCAAGCCGAGTTTGTACGGCTGATCGAACGCATTCGCGATGGACACATCAGCGTACCGTTGAATGCCTTGTGTATTTGTCCGGGCGGCGCGCCTGCCGAGGCAATATTGCGTGGAATGTATTATCCGGGAAAACTGGAAAGGCGTCATAATTTGCGTATTCCACTTGCATATTCCATGGAAAACCAGACTCTACCTTTCGGGCTGGGTGCACTATGGTCAGGCTCCGGTGCAACGTTCAGTTGGAAGGGGATTTGCGATTGCGCGACGAAAGTTCCCGATGCCTGGGACCGCGAACATGATATTTACTGGTGGGTAGGTGCGGACGGAAGCCGAATCCTGATGAAATGGAATTCCATGCTTCAGGGCAACCAGTATCCTGGTGGATATGCAGAAGCTAAATATCCGGAACAAGCGGTCAATTTTGTGATTTCCGACGAGAACTTTATAGCCAGATATCCTTATGATGTTATCGGTGTATTTGGGCATGGTTGGGATGATCTTCAAACTCAGACGGATCGCTTTGTTACAACAGCCAAGAATTTATCGAATCAAAGCTTCAAGGTGATCGTTTCGAATGAAATCGATTTCGCGCAAGATTTTGAGAATTCGTATGGGGATGATATTCCATCTGTCTCTGCCAGTTTTGGCAATGAATGGGATCTTGACTGTGCGAGCATGGCAGAAGTCTCTGCACGCTATAAACGCGCAATCGAAAAACTAAGAACAGCTGAAAGCCTTGCAACGTTTGTTTCCTTGAGACAGAACGACTTTATGGGTGGCCGTGAAGATGCACGCGATCTGGCATGGATGAACATGGGTCTGTTTTGGGAACATAATTGGCAGGGCGCTCCCTGGGAGGGGTTGGTTGAAAAGAGTATTGCATGGCATCGCAAGATCATAGGCGAGATCGAAGACTATGTAAACACATTAAACGATGATGCAATAGCTGTTTTGGGTGGAATGATTCGGAAGACCAATGATGTCGAAAGGTATTTTGTCTTCAACCCACTCAGTTGGATGCGAACGGATTATGCCGACTATGAATATCCGGGCACGGATCCGGTACATGTTATCGACCTGGAAAATGATCAGGAAACACCGAGCCAGTTCGTGACTAAGGAAGGGAAGCGCTGGTTAAGAATTCTGGCAGCCAATGTGCCTTCAGTCGGGTATAAAGTTTTTGAGATCCGCGCAGGAGCCGGGCAGTCCTTTTCCAACGATTTTGTTGTCAGTGGGGGGGACATTGAAAACCAATTTTATAAGCTGGTCGTGGACGAACGTGGAGCGATTACCAGCCTGGTAGATATACTGCACGGGAACCGTCAATTTGCGGATGAAATGAACGGGCGCTTCATCAATGACCTGGGCCCTGCTACCGGTAGGTTACAAGTCGAAAACGAGGGGCCTGTTTCCGTTACCCTTCTGGCTTCAGCCGATGCGCCGCTCGCGCATACTACACGGGTCACCTTGTTCCGTGATGTAGATCGTATTGAAATCCAGAATGACATTACGCAGAACTTCAATGCGGTTCATACCTGGGGTTTCGGCTTCGCGATACCAAACCCAGATATATATCATGAAGAAGTCGGCGCCATTCTGTGTGCGCGTTTAACGAATGATGGCGGACATTACTCTCCGCGAAACGCTCGCTATGATTGGTTAACGTTGAACCACTTTGTTGATGTTCATCAGGAAAATGGATTTGGCGTCACCCTTTCGAATTCCGATTGTTATTTTATGAGGGTGGGGAACAGCACGGTTGGTGAGTTGGATACAGCGACCCCACAGATTTCTGTTCTCGTTGGCGGCAATGATTTCAATGGTGGGGGAGTACTGGGTGACCAGGGTGGCGATGATCATTTTCTTCAGCGCTTTGCATTGAGATCTCATAATGGATATGATCCGGTCTCTGCGATGAAATTCTCACTGGAGCATCAGAACCCGCTCGTGACTGGAAGGGTTGATAGTGGCGATCTTTATCCGGAAAAATTCTATTCACTACTTTCTTTGGATAATCCGAATGTGTTGCTCTGGTCCTTAAAGCCAGCCGATGATGGTTTACAGGCAGGGGTGATCGCCCGCGTATGGAATATATCAAATGAACATGGCGATTTTTCCCTATCAATGGATGAGGACGGGATTAATGATGTACTGACCTTATCGCATATCGAAACCCCGACAGGTGTTGGAACTGTCAAAGACGGCAAACTCGCAGATGTGATCAACCAACAACAAATAAAAACCTATGCTCTATTCCCTTCTCAATTGTCATATACACCTGATACTTCTGGGGTGGCAGCCTCAACGCCAACGACAGCGGTTAGCCCGCCAACCGCTACAGTGGGGCCAGGAAGTGCTGCCGCTCCCACTCTCGAAATGGCTACAGAGACACCACTAGCTAAATCTACACCTGTTGTGGAATCCGAACAGAGAGGAAAGGGGTGTTTATTTGGGTTGTTTTCCATACTCTAGGGTTGCTGAAGGAATTGACCTTTCAGTGGATTGCAGATTGCTATGAAAGAATATGATTTAATCCACTTGTAATGAAAAGAAGGTACGGTACGTGTTACATTTTGTTGACAGAAATGGAGGAATAAATTATGGATACGGTCAGAGTTGGTGTCATTGGCACAGGAAGAATGGGGCAAAGCCATTGTCGTGTATATTCAAGTTTGAGTCACGCCAGATTTGTTGGCCTTTGCGATGTGGATGCAAAGGTGGGAAAGGAAATAGCAAAGAGATTAGAGGTCTCATATTTCAGAGATGTCGATTCCTTGCTTGAGAACGTGGATGCTGTGAGCGTTTGTACTCCTACCCCTGATCATTTTGAGATTGTGAAAAGGTGTCTGGAGCGCGGTGTCCATGTCATGGTCGAGAAACCATTCACAGAAACGCTGGAGCAGGCTGAGGCGTTGAAAGGCGCGGCAGCAAAGAGCAAGGTGGTCGTCCAGGTAGGGCATATCGAAAAATATAATCCCGCTTACATGGAACTCCAAAAAGTTTTGGAAGGCATGGATATTCTGGCGATGAACTTTAACCGCCTAAGTCCATTCCAGGGGAGCAATGTCGATGTAGATGTGGTTCTGGATTTGATGATCCATGATATTGGCCTGGTTGTGGATCTGTTTGATAAAGATCCTGTCTATATGGATGCTCATGGTTTCTCTGTTTTCACGGATACCATTGACCATGGACATGCGGTAATAAAATACGAACCAGACATTTTATTGACTCTCACGGCTTCACGGATCACTGAACAGAAGATTCGTGGAATCTCGGTTACAACAAAAGACGCCTATATCGAAGCGGATTTGTTGCATAAAACCATTGCTGTTCATCGGCGCACATTGGGCGATTATGTTAATCAAAAGAACAGCCACAAATATCGTCAGGAAAGTCTAATTGAAAGCATTGTTGTACCTGCCGTGGAGCCGTTATTTCTGGAGTTGCAGGACTTTGTCACTTGTATCTCCGAATCCAAAACGCCTCAGGTTACTGCTGAAGACGGCTACAATGCACTTCGGGTTGTATTGCTGTTGCGAGACAAAATCTTAGAATCAAGTCCGGTGAAAATTAAATCATGAAGCTTTCTGTCGTCGTACCTTGCTTTAATGAAGAAGACAATATAGAAAAACTGAAAACAGAATTTTTTCCCGTTGTCGAAAAACTTATTGGGAGTTCTGTAGATGGCGGGCAAATTAACTCTATCGAAGTTGTGTTTGTCGACGACGGCAGTAAAGATGGTACATATGATGCACTGAACGGAGCCTTTGGTACTTTCTCGCATAAATCTATCTCGGTAAAGTTCGAAAGACACGATGTTAATCGCGGCCTCGGTGCAGCAATACGCACTGGATTCAGCGTTGTCACCGGAGACATTATCGTGACAACAGATAGTGATGGTACTTACCATTTTTCAACCATACCATCTCTCCTTGAACATCTAAATGGCAAGGTGGCATTTGTTACGGCTTCCCCCTACCATCCAAAAGGAGATGTTGTTGGTGTGCCGGGGTATCGAATTTTCCTCAGCCGCGGAGCATCCCTTCTTTACCGTATTTTGCTGAATTGGAAAATACATACGTATACCGCGCTGTATCGTGCCTATCGCAGGGAAGTTATTGACGAGATACCCTTTGCCGCGGACGATTTCTTAGGCGGTACCGAGTTGATGGTGAAAGCTATGCTAAAAGGCTATCAAGTGGATGAGTTCCCTGCAGCACTTCACCCAAGGATGTTTGGTGTATCCAAAGCCAAGTTGGTTAAAACTATTGGCTCTCATCTGAATTTTCAATCCCGACTTGTGCTTCACCGGTTACATATTCGTTCGCTGTTTGCTGATTAGTTGAATTCATGCAGGAGGTTACTCCTGTACTTATTTGAAAGGAGTACTACCTATGGGTGTTCGTATTCATCCGACCGCTGAGGTTTCAGAAGAAGCAAAGCTTGGGGAAGGGTCCAGCGTTTGGCATCAAGCCCAGGTACGTGAGGGAGTGTCCATTGGTGAGAACTGCATCATTGGCAAGGGCGTATATGTCGATGCTGGGGTTTCGATAGGGAATAACGTAAAGATACAGAATTATGTTTCTGTGTATCATGGCGTTTCGTTGGAAGATGGCGTCTTTGTTGGACCTCATGTCTGCTTCACAAACGACATGCGCCCACGAGCTGTCAACCCGGATAGTTCCCTCAAAGCTGCAGATGATTGGGTGCTGAGTGAAACACTGGTCAAGGCCGGAGCGGCGCTGGGGGCCAACTCTACCATCCGCTGCGGAATTACCGTTGGGGAGTGGGCGATGGTTGGTTCAGGGAGCGTTGTCACGAAAGATGTGCCTGCTTATGGACTTGTATATGGCAATCCGGCACAATTGCACGGATTTGTTTGCGCGTGTGGTGAAATAACAGAAAAAGAATCTCAAAATGGTCAGGCTGTAACCGCTAAATGTCCAAAGTGCGGTCGTTCGATCCAAATTACAATTCAAGATTGGGAGAGGCAAAAATGATTTACATGGCGAAACCCCAAATCGGGGATGAAGAAAAGCAGGCTGTTATGGAAGTTTTGGACTCCGGCATGATTGCTCAGGGTCCGCGTGTAAAAGAGTTCGAAGAAGCGTTTGCCGAGATGTGTGGTGTAAAACATGCCATTGCAACTACATCTGGCACCACTGCTCTGCACGTCGCTTTGTTGGCACATGAGATTGGCCCGGGTGATGAAGTCATCACATCGGCATTCACTTTCATTGCATCTGCCAACAGTATCCTTTTTACAGGCGCGCGACCCGTCTTTGTGGATATCGACCCGCGCACCTTTAATCTCAATGTGGACTTGATCGAGGCCGCCATCACACCCAAGACAAAGGCTATCATGCCAGTTCATCTCTACGGTTTGACCTGCGATATGGACCCGATCATGAATCTTGCCGAAATGCATGGTCTGGCAGTCATTGAGGATGCGTGCCAGAGTCACGGTGCGGGTTATAAGAATAATAAGGCGGGTTCGTTTGGAACCGGAACCTTTTCGCTATATCCCACCAAGAATATCACGTCTGGCGAAGGTGGCATGATCACTACGAATGATCCCGTGATCGATGAGAAATGTCGTGTTATTCGTCAACATGGCATGCGCAGACGTTATTATCACGATGAGTTAGGATACAACTTCCGCATGACCGATGTCCATGCTGCGATCGGGCTTGCGCAGTTGAAGAAACTGGACAAGTTTAATGCTGTTCGCCAGGCAAATGCTAATTTCTTGAGTGAGAATTTGCAGGGTGTGGATGTACCGTATATCCCCGAGGGGCAGACCCATGTTTTCCATCAGTATACAGTTCGAGTTTCCGATGGGAAGCGTGATACTCTTCGTACACACCTCCAAGAGAGCGGAGTCGGTTCTGAGGTGTACTACCCAGTTCCTATTCACCAGCAGAGTTTCTATGTCACTGACTTAGGATACAAGGATAGCTTACCCGAGACCGAAAATGCGGCTTTGGAAGTTTTATCCCTGCCAGTGCATGCCGGCCTTAGTGCATCTGATTTGGAAACGATTGTTGCAGCAGTTAATGAATTTACCAATAATAATTGATTGCTCTGTTTTATGAGGATTGCCTATGTAGTTCCGTATGTTCCAAATCTAATACGAACTCGTTCTTATAATCTCATTACCCAACTAGCGTCATTGGGGCATGAGGTTGAAGTGTATACGCTTGGATCAAACAGGCAGGATTTTAATGACGCGCAAGCGCTCAAAGCGAAGTGCAGCGATGTGCGTTATTATATTCAGCCTGTTTGGCGCTCCTTTTTGAACAGCGCTGTTGCTGTTCCTTCACGCCAGCCGCTTCAGTCTGTATATAGTTGGCATGCAGGCATGGCCAGGGATATTGCCGAACGAGTTTCCCGCAAAGAGTTTGATATCGTGCATGTTGAGCATCTTAGAGGTTCGCGCTATGGTGTTTTCATAAAATCAAAATTCCCGACTATGCCGGTTGTGTGGGATAGTGTTGACTGTATAAGCTATCTGTTTGAGCAGGCAGCGGGTCAAAGTCGCAATTTTTTTGGAAGTGTCGTTACACGTTTTGAACTTTTGCGGACTAAGAAAGCAGAAGGCGATTTGATTTGTGGTTTTGACCATGCTCTGGTCACATCACCAACTGATAAAAATGCGTTACTGGAATTGGTGCCAGACGGAAGAGAGCCATCTCCAACATCTGTTTTACCTAATGGTGTTGACCTGGACTATTTTCATCCCAACCCAGATATTCAAAGAGATACTGCGTCGATTGTATTTAGTGGTAAGATGAGTTATCACGCAAATATTTCGATGGTCAAATATTTGGTTTCAGAGATCATGCCACGTGTTTGGAAAGTTTGCCCTGAAACTCACCTTTTCATCGTGGGAAAAGATCCATCTTCAGACATCAAGGCATTGGAGAAAAATCCTTTCATAACAGTTACAGGAACAGTTGAAGATATTCGCCCTTATCTTTGGCGTGCGACAGTTTCGATTGTGCCGCTATTGTACGGAGCAGGGATTCAGAACAAAATTCTGGAGGCCATGGCAACTGGGACACCGGTTATTACCACGTCTCGAACGCTCTCCGCGCTGCAAGCGCAGTCCGGGAAACATCTTTTGGTTGCCAATAACGCAGACGAGTTTGCTCAGAGTATCCGGCACTTGATCGATGATCAAAATCTTAAGCAAGCGATTGGTGAATCTGGGTTGGCTTATGTTAAAAGTAAACATGACTGGGGCTCGATAGCATTTCAGTTGACGAATATTTATCAGCGCTCACTGGAATAGAGTAAGTACTTCCCAAAATTGACCTGCCGTGCATGTTATTATCAAAGGCAATTTCATGTTGTTGAAGCAGCAAATCTGTAGCTGCGATTGATACGTAACTATTTTGTTGGAACGGCGTCTTGTAAACACGTGTCTTAAGGATATATTCTTTGTGTTTTCATGGTATCTAGATTAGATATAAACTATTCATGAAACACCCATTTTCATTGAATATCAAATATAATTAAAGTTTATGGATACAAATGCTTATATCAGGCCTCTCATAAGATGGTGGCGACTCATAGTTGTTGTGACTGTGCTGGCAATGGCTGCCAGTGCAATCTCGACTCTGTTTCAGCCTAATGCTTATGTTTCTAGAACCACCTTGGTTATCGGTACAACAATTCTGGATCCTAATCCTGATTCAGGTCAGATTTATGTTGCCCAGCAACTTGCCAAAATCTATGCAGACATGGTACAGCGTGAGCCGATCCAACAGGCAACGATGGAAGAGCTGGGCATTAACTGGTTGCCCCAGTATCAATCCAAGGTAATCCCGAATACCCAAATGGTGGAGATTTCTGTAACAGATACGAATCCCAAAAGAGCACAGATTATTGCAGGTGAACTTGCAAACCAGTTGATGCAACAAAGCCCTGCTATTGCTGGCACAGAAACAGGAGCCCGCCAGGAATTTATCAGGGCACAATTATCCAGCTTGCAAGTTCAAATACAGGAAACTGAAAAAAACATTGAAGAATTGCAAAAAAGTTTAGTTGGATTGAATAGTGCCAGCCAGGTTGCCAGTATAGAAAAGGAAATAAGTGAACAAACGCAGAAGTTGAACAACTTACAAGAAAACTATGCTAATTTTCTTGCTAATTCGCAGCAAGGAGCTCTCAATATTCTGTCTATTGTGGAGCCTGCGAATTTGCCTACGCGGTCTGTGAGTACAAACAAGTTCGTTATTATTGCTCTAGCGGGCTTAGTTGGTTTTATTCTGGGAACGGGAGCAGCATATTTGCTTGAGTTCCTTGATAAGACTGTAAAGACCGCAACGGATATTGATCGTATATTTGGTCTGCCTGTAATTGGATACATTTCTGAAATTTCAGAGAATGAAAATAGAGCTACATACGTTTCCGAATATCCTAATTCAGTTTTGGCAGAAAACTTCCACTTGCTTTGGTCAAATATTGAATTTTTTAAGATTAACAATCCGCTAAAGACGATTTTGATTACAAGCCCGAGTCCGGGAAATGGGAAGACCACAGTATCGGCAAATTTAGCCCTGTCAATTTCGCAAGAGGGACAGGACGTACTCCTTGTTGATGCAGATTTAAGGCGATCAACTGTTCATAGTGCCCTGAAAATGACAAGGGGGCCGGGTCTTTCAGATTTGATTAGAAAAAAAACAGATGTGCAAGGCGTTGTAAGGCAATGGAAGAGTGATAGAAATTTGAAGGTAATCACTGCTGGTGTAGTGCCCCCGAACATCACTGAAGTGGTTGGATCGAATAGGGTAGCAGCGATCCTTTCAGAGCTAAAGGAATATCATGGAATGGTAATTGTTGATGCGCCACCTTTGATTATTTCAGACTCATATAATCTTGCTTCTAAGGCGGATGGAGTTATTATCGTTATGGAGCCTGGTAAAACACCTGAAGAACAAGCAAGAGCGATCAAGGAACAACTAGATCGTGCAAATGCAAATATAATAGGATTTGTATTTAATAAATTGTCTGAAGAAAGTATGTACAGTTATGGCGATTATCAATATAGATCCCTGTATTCATCGAAGCATTATGGTGCGTATAATTCGAAAGCAACTATAGAACCTGTTGCAACCTCACGCTCAAAGAAAGTAATAGATTTCTTCGAGCATGGAAAAATACCCCCTGATGTGGCCACTGGGGTTGAAAATGCGATAACCGCAATCAAAACACAACCAAGAGATATGTTGAGTCGAATCAAGAAAACGAAAAAGAACGAAAAAACAACAGAGAAAATAAGCGAGAAAATAAACAAGCAATCAGATAAGAAAGTGAGTGAGAAATCAAACAAGAAAGCAAATAAAAAGACAAGTGAGGGAACAAGCAAGAAAACAAGTGAGAAAAAGAAAGATAAATCATAACACTATCTAAAGTTGGTATACACGTTGGCAAGAGGAAACCATATAAGGAAGGATTGCCAACTGGACAACATATTAATTATTGGATATTGCTCGATATTAAATTATTATGCTAACATCACCTGTATTGTGAATTACAAATTTCTATATAAATGAGGTAATTTAATGAAAGTATTAGTTACTGGCGGCGCGGGATTTATTGGCTCCCATGTTGTCGATGTTTTGATTGAAGCAGGGCATACTGTTTCCATTGTAGACAATTTATGGGAGCTTGGAGGAGGAAAGTTGGAGAACGTTAACCCCAAGGCTACCTTCTACAAGATCGATATTTGTGAAACAGCCTTGTCAGAAGTTTTCCGAAAAGAACAACCGGATGTCATTTGCCATTTGGCTGCCCAGCATAGTGTTAAGATTTCTACGGACGATCCCGCTCATGATGCAAATGTCAACATTTTAGGTTTGATTAATTTGTTGCAAAATGCAACCCGGTTTGGCGTGCGGAAGATTATCTTCTCATCCTCTGGCGCTACTTACGGTACCGTTGAAAAGATGCCAGTAGATGAGACCACTACTCAGCATCCAGAATCGCCCTATGGTACGACCAAAATGGCCAGCGAATATTATCTCCGGTTCTGGAAGAATATGCACGGGCTGGATTTTACGATCCTGAGATATGGCAATGTATACGGTCCTCGACAAGACCCTTTGGGAGAGGCAGGGGTAATTGCAATTTTTGCCCGTCAAATTCTCCTCAAGGAGCCGGTCCGCATTGATTGGGATGGTGAGCAACAAAAAGATTATGTGTATGTGGGTGACGTTGCTAGAGCAAATTTATTGAGCTTGACTAATGGGGATGGGGAAGCTTACTGTATTGCACATGGCAACGGCACATCTGTCAATGCTCTCTACCAGAACTTAGTTAACGAAATTGGTCATGAGGTTGAAATCCGGCGAGCGCCTAAGCGCCCTGGCGATATATACCTGACTTACTTCGATTGTGGCAAAGCCCAACGTGAATTGGGCTGGAAAGCTGAGACAGATATTAAAGAAGGCATGCGCTTGACGGTGAACTATTTCAAAGAAAATTTAGGCATAAGTATTTGAAGTAACAACACTGGTTAGTCGGTTTGTGTGTAATGTCATAACGAAACTTGTCACTCTTGCTGATGAAAAATAGAAGAAAAGAATAGACTCCAAGTCAGAAAAGAAAGAAACTGGCGGCCTCAAGGCCGCCAGTTTGCGTATGTTGCAGGTAGATGATGTTATCAACCACATCTTC
>Ga0209536_100002150_pt1 | contig 32039 bp, 24 predicted proteins | sample DeeMarSeWOR28_12_FD_187461 | JGI IMG/M metagenome (GOLD analysis project Ga0209536, IMG submission 187461) | Marine sediment microbial communities from White Oak River estuary, North Carolina - WOR-2-8_12 (SPAdes) (version 2) | ecosystem: Environmental > Aquatic > Marine > Intertidal zone >... | reverse complement strand
CTGCCAGAGAGGATTTTCAACACCCCTTGACCGCTTTGGGGAAATGGTTATTATATGTGTACGATTATTAAGGAGGCATAAATTGGCACATGCATACACTCCAGGTCTAAAAGTTCTTGAATATACAGTTTTAACCAAGGAACGACGCCTTCCTTTACCCGGCGAGATAGTTGCCGAAAAAGGCAGCAGAGTTTCCGCTGAACAAGTCGTTGCCCGCACCAACCTGCCCGGCAATGTCCAAACATTGAATGTGGCCGGGCTGTTGGGCAGTTTACCCGCTGAGATCGACGATGTAATGCTCAAGAAGATCGGCGAAATATGCAAGAAGGACGAAGTCATCGCGCAAAGTAAGGGGCTCTTCGGCCTTTTCAAATCTCAAGTCAAGAGTCCGATCGGAGGCAAGATCGAGAGTGTCTCGAAAATTACCGGACAGGTGATCATGCGCGAACCACCGATCCCGGTCGAAGTCATTGCTTATATTGACGGTGAGGTTGTTGAGATCATCAAGAATGAAGGTGTGGCCATTAGAACGGCAGGTAGTTTTATCCAGGGGATCTTTGGCATCGGAGGAGAAACGATCGGGCAGATCGCGATGGCCGTCGACGATCCAAAGGAAGTCCTGACCGCCGGCAGTATCGACAAGGCGTTTAAGGACAAGGTGATAATCGGAGGCTCCATTGCCGAATACACTGCCCTCGAGAAAGCACGGGATGTTGGTGCCAAAGGTGTGGTCGTGGGCGGAATTGAAGATCAGGACCTTAAAAAATTCATGGGCTATGACATTGGTGTTGCGATAACCGGCTCAGAGAATGTCGGTATTACACTGATCGCGACCGAAGGATTTGGCAAACTCAGAATGGCCGACCGGACCTTTGAACTGCTGAAGTCTCTCAGCGGTAAGAAAACGTCGATGAACGGCGCCACCCAGATCAGGGCGGGCGTAATGCGTCCGGAACTGATCGTACCCGCCGATACAAAGGCACCGGCAAAGAAAAAAGCTGACCTCTCTACCGGCACCGGACTCGAGACCGGGATGAAGGTGAGAATCATAAGGGAACCGTACTTTGGGCTCATTGGCAGGGTTGTGGGCCTGCCCGTCGAACTGGCAAATATCGAAACTGAAGCCAAGGTCCGGGTTTTGGATGTGGAACTCGAAGACAAGAAAAAAGTGACGTTGCCCAGGGCAAACGTCGAAATAATTGAGGAATAAATGAATATTTTGGCAATCATCTTGGTTACCGCTGCAGGTGTGAAATCATTATTGATGCCTGCATCACCGGTTGGCGTCACGACAAGCTTTGCGATCGCCAGCAATGAAGAAGCGATCTTCTACAATCCGGCCAACTTTCAAGCCAGCGATAATTTCACGGTCAATTGTTCTTACAACCGCTTCTATCTCGGTATGCAGAGTGTCTCGCTGTCATTGAGCAAGAAAATAAAATCGATTGATTTCGGACTCGGCATTGTTAATTTCGATTATGGTACAATAGAATGGCGGCCCGATTATCCTACTGACGATCCCCTCATTGATTACCGAGCCCATGACTTTTCCCTGATACTGGCAACGTCAGTGCGCGTATCTTCGAACGGGAGGATAGGTCTTAATCTTAAATACGTGACTGAGAACATATATGTCTATTCAGACTACGCACTCGCCTTCGATGTTGCCTTTGCCTATCAGAATACAACGAGCGGCATCACATTCGGCACCACTAATTTCGGCACAAAAATGACCATTAATACCGGGGATGTGAATCTACCCGTATGCCTCAGCGTCGGTGGCTTTCATCGCATCCGGAAGCTTGTCCTTAGCGGAGACCTCCATTATTTGATCAATGAATCCGACTTTGAATTCGGCGTCGGCGCATCCATGCCTGTACACCAGCGCATATCACTTTATGTCGCGGCTAACTACCGGGATGAATTCTATCCTGGTTTTGGCATGACGATCGACGTTGGCGCCCTGCAGGTAAAATATGGAGGATCATTCTTCCCCAAGAATCTCGGGATGGTTAATAACCTCGGCATCAGTCTGGGATTGTAGTGAACGGTATCTGGCTTGATTTTGAAAGACCAATAGTCGAACTCGAAAAAAAGATCGAGGAGCTCAAAGGACTCAAAGGAGTAGACGAAGAGGTACAGCGCCTGAAAGCGCAGGCTGAGCGCCTCAAAAAAAGCATTTATTCTAACCTGACACGCTGGCAGCGTGTGCAATTGGCTCGCCACCCACGCCGTCCCTATCCTCTGGATATCTTTGAAGCTATCGCCGAAGGTTTTGTCGAACTGCACGGCGACCGCAGATTCGCCGATGATAAAGCGATCGTGGCGGGAATCGCAAAGATCGGAGATCAGAGACTGGCAATAGTTGCGCATCAGAAAGGACGGGACACCAAGGAAAAAATAAAGCGCAACTTCGGGATGCCTCATCCTGAAGGTTATCGCAAGGCCATGAGGATCATGAAAATGGCCGCGAAGTTTGACATACCCATTGTAACCATGGTCGACACCCCAGGTGCATATCCCGGGGTCGGCGCTGAAGAGAGAGGCCAAGCAGAAGCAATTGCCACCAATCTTTTTGAATCCTCCACGCTGCCGACGCCGATCCTCGTTATCATTCTGGGTGAAGGCGGCTCAGGTGGTGCACTGGCAATAGCTCTGGGTGACCGTATTCTCATGATGGAGAATGCGATCTATTCGGTTATCACGCCTGAAGGTTGCGCTTCAATTCTGTGGCGTGACGCCGCGAAAAACAAAGAAGCAGCAGAGGCCCTGAGAATGACCGCACAGGATATGCAGCAGCTAAAGATCATCGACGGCATCATTCCCGAGCCACTGGGCGGTGCTCACATGGAATACAAGATCACTGCAAATAACATAAAATCAGCGATCCTGAAAAATCTGGAAGAACTCAATAGCATCCCTATCCCCGAACTGCTTGACGCTCGGGTGAAGAAGTTCAGGGATATGGGGCTGTACAAGAGCTGATGTCCCTCGCCGGTGACCTGCAGGATTTCGAAATAACCGATGTATTCCAGCTCATCCAGCTTGGACAGAAAGACGGCGTATTACGTATCCAGACAGCCGACGATGTTGGCATTGTGTATTTCAAGAATACCATGGTTGCTCATGCACAGACCAATAGCATCAACGGTGAACCTGCGATCGATGTAATACTCAGCTGGAAAAAGGGACGATTTGTTTTCAACCCCGGCGAAGAGATCCAACAGCATACCGTCGACCTGCCGATCCAGCAGGTGATCCTTGAAGCAGCACGCCGTATCGACGAGCTTAAGCGCATACAGAAACTAATACCTTCTTTCGATGTGGTCATCGAGATCGTTGAAATTCCACAACCTGGCGTCGAGCGCATACAACTCAACCCGAGAGAATGGAAAGTTCTTTCATTCGTTGACGGCTCGCTGAATATCAAGCAGATCGCTCAGAAATCAAACATCCCCGAGTTTGAGACGGCAAAGATCTTCTACGGAATGATATCTTCGGGGTTAGTGAAAGTGGTATTAAAAGACCAGCATGGGTCTTCCGATGCTAGAGGACAACAAGAATCAGCAAATCAGGGAACAGAAGATACGAAAGAGGACGACAGCTGGTTCTCGAAAATGTTCAAGAATATCTAGCAACGCTTTACGCTCTGCGCATAACGCACCATACTTAATGACTACAAAAAATCTCTGTAATCAAAGCATCTTCACTGACGTGAAGATGCTAAAGGTTTTTTATCAACTCGAGAAATCTCTTGTAGGGTATCGCCGTCCATGATTCAGCCGATGTTGCACCTCCCGACAGGCTGATCATCGAAACTTTGGCCGCGGTTTCTTCGTTCGGCGCTTCATAAATATCCAGGAAATCATACGGTCCCAATAGTGCATAGTGTCCTATGAACTTAACGTCGGGGCATTCTTTTCTTACACGCTCCATCCATTTACGACCGATCTCGGCACGCTTTTTCAAGTCCTTAGTCAACTCAGGGGATAGTTTTGTCACCAATATATATGTTGCCATATTTCCTCCTGTATTCTTCATTATAGTATATATATGCTGCAAGTCAAGATTACCAACATGCTCGACCGAGCTAAGGCTACCAGATGACCTGAATATCAGTAAGCAGAATATCAGACGACTAGCACACCAGGTGACCGAATGACGGCCGCTACCTGGTCTTCTGACACCCCAGTGCCCTGCCCTCTGATCCTCTGATATCCTGATACCCTCATATCTTCATGTATCATGCATCTTGCACGAAATTCAGTGTCCCGCTGTACGTCTCGAGGTACACCGAGAGAAGCTCTAGTGAGGGGAATCATGCATCTGATTTTTTGTCTGTTCTTGACAAAAAAACATTTGTATGTATACTTTTTTAAGATATGTTCAAGCTGAAATCACGCGAGGCTGTAGTATGATGAAGAAAACCATTAAGGATGCCGGTGATCCCTCCGGCACCGATGCAGAGCGCTATATTGCTATCATAAAGGCATTGCCAGACATAGTATACCGCATTGACCCTGATGGTAAGTTCACTTTTATTAATGATTCCGTGCGTAGTCTTGGCTACGAACCAGAGGAGTTGATCGGTGAGCATTTCAGCAAGATCGTCCATCCTGACGACGTAAAATTGTTCGCGCGCAACTTCATATTGCCAAAATACAGAGGAAAGGTGACCGGCGATGACAATGCACCAAAGCTCTTCGATGAGCGAAGAACCGGAACCAGAAAAACCAAAGACCTCGAGATAAGACTCCTGTTGAAGAGGAAGAAAAAGGACATGGATGAGAGGATCGGCACTGTCATTGCCTTTGGTGATGTGAGCTCAATCGGCCATTATGACCGGGAAATTGAAGAAGCGGACAAGCAATTCCTCGGTACGTTGGGCATTATTCGTGATATTACGGAACGCAAAATGGCTGATGAACTCCTGCATAAGCTCAACCGTGCACTAAAAGTCGTGACCGAATGCGATCAAATACTCGTGCGCGCAACCGAAGAGAATAAGCTGCTCCTTGATATCTGCCAGGTCATCGTTAACCTCGGGGGATATAAATTTGCCTGGGTCGGATATGTGTCACATGACAAGGAAAAGACCATACGGCCGATTGCCTATGCAGGGTTTGAACGCGGATATCTCGATGCCGTTAAGCTAACTTTGGGGAAAAAAGAAAACGAACCCATTACCCAGGCGGTACTCACCGGGAAACCGGCGATCATCAAGAATCTGTCGACCGCCACCACCCGTGATCAGTGGCGCGAGGAAGCGGTCAAACGCGGTTATGCAGCAATGATCGCATTACCTTTGAGTGAAAATAGTCGCATATTTGGCAGTCTCAATATATTTTCAGGCGAACCCGACGTATTCGACGCAGAAGAGGTCAAACTGCTGAAGGAATTAGCCGATGACTTGTCCTACGGTATTATTGCTCTTGAGACGCGGGCTCAAGGCAAGAAATCAGCCGAAGAATTGCAGCGCAGCTACAAAAAGCTCCGCAAGATATTTGAGCAGACGGTCAACGCCCTGGCTTCGGCAGTGGGTAAACGCGATCCCTACACAACTGACCATCAACGCCGCGTCACGATACTGGCGTGCACTATTGCTAAAGAAATGGGTTTGATTGATGAGCAGATAAACGGATTACGGCTCGCCGGCATGCTCCACGACATTGGCAAACTGGCCGTGCCTTCTGAAATCCTGAGCAAACCCACTAGACTGAGCGACGCTGAATTCACGATAATAAAAACCCACCCGCGGGTCGCAAGCGATATATTAAAGGCAATAGAATTCCCGTGGCCTATCGCCGATATCGTACTCCAGCACCATGAAAGGATTGATGGATCAGGATACCCGCAAGGGTTGAGTAACAACAACATTTTACTGGAGGCTCGTATCCTCGCCATCGCCGACGTTGTCGAAGCCATATCATCCCATCGGCCCTATCGGCCGGCGTACAGCCTTGAATACACCCTGGAGGAAATTTCCAAGAACAAAGGTGTCATCTACGACCCTGAAATTGTCGATATCTGTTTGAAATTGTTCAGAGAAAAAGACTTCCACTTCGAATAAGCTACCGCTTCTTCTGAGTTTCCTCGGCGCGGATCAACCAGTACAACGCTTTTTCATTTTCCCCCATCTCGCGGTACACATAAGCAAGGTTGTTCATGACATCCACATTTTCCGGATCAAAAACCAGGACTTTGTTCTCATACGCACTAATGGCCTTACTGTATTGCTTCATTTCGGTGTAGCACACCGCAAGATAGAACCAGCCGTACTGATCATCCGGGCACAGTTCAGTCAGTCGTTCCAGAAAAGGTACAGCATCCGCATACCTGCCCAGCCGTACGTTCATTTCACCGGCAAAATACAGCGCATCGAAGTCAACCGGCTTATACATAACGCTTTTAACCATGTTCTCCAGCGCGAGGGTGTCATTTTTAAGATTGTAGTACGCCATACCGCGGAAGTAGTAGCTACGCCCCAGATCATCTGACAACTTGGTAAACTGCCTTATATTTGCTTCCTGTACGGCGAGACCATTAGGAAAACCAAGTTTATCCTTGAGAAGTTGATCGATCTCTTCAATCTTCTCGTCGTACCACAAGATTACAATTTCTCGAACAATGATGCTATCGATGCCCATCAAATTCTGGAATATGATCCTGCCTGACCGTTCGTATTGCGTACTATAATTGCTGATCGCATTGTCAAAATAAGCCAGACAGCCACGATACTCTTCACTGTCAAAGAGCGACTTGCCGATGAGGAAATTGACATCGGGATTGTCAGGATCCAAGTTCAGTACTCTCAGGTATTCCTTATTTGCTTCTTCGAACCTGCCGAGTTTATACAAGGAAGCGCCCCTGAGTACGCGGACATTGATGTCCTCAATGCCTAACACCTCATCGAAAGCAAGAAAGTGCAATACTTCAGAGTATTCTGCCTTTTCAAACAAATCGCGAGCATGAAAATAGAATGCCTGGAAATAGAATTTCGCGCCTTCAGTCTGCCTGACGATCCAGTCGAGCGTCTTCGCCGTATCGGAGGCAAATGCTCTTTCAAAGGCCTCAGCCGAAGCCCGCCAATTACCCAAACCCATTTCTGAACCACCCAGTATTGCGTTGAGTTCGAAATTGGACTGCTCAACTTCGAGACCTTCAAGACACGACTTTCTTGCTCGTGTGTAATCTTTCTCATTGAAATATGCAATACGCGCCGTATTCAGAAATCTAAAGACGTCAGCTTGTGCTAAAACAGTAGAGAGTATCAATGAGTATAAAAAAATCCTGCGCATACAACCTCCGATTTCCTACCTTCCAAGAAATAATGAAGCCCGACAAGCAGAACACTTTGCTTAACTTTATACATAAATGCATGAACAAGGCGCATCATGGAAGATGGCAAACTAAATTCAATCGCTCATCATTATAGAACTTTATCACCGCCTGTCAATCCTCTAATGACTACTTCTTTGTGCACAAATCCGAAGGAGATGCAAAAACTTGTTATCATAGACCCTGAGTGTACGCAGCAAAACCATGAGGATATATTGACAAATGACAGCGCGGAACGTATATTTCTGGCATGAAGAAGCTCGGTTTGTTTTTCGGCATCGCGCTGTCGATACTGGCGCTATACATTGCACTTTCTGTTTACATGAATTACCGGCGCGAGTTAGCACAAGACCGCGTTCGCCTGTCCGAAAACAGCAGTGTCATCACGACGAGCCTCGGACCGATAGAATATGCAATTGCCGGTCAGGGTGAACCGGTCATAGTGATCCACGGCGCCGGTGGGGGCTATGACCAGGGACTTCTTTTATCAGAGGCATGGGTCGGTAAGGATTTTCAGCGTATTGCCGTATCGCGCTTCGGCTACCTGCGCTCTGTGATGCCCTCCCAACCATCATATGCTTTGCAGGCCGATATCATCGCCGAGCTCATGGATTCGCTCAGCATAGAACGTGCTGCCATCATGGGCGTATCTGCTGGTGGACCTTCAACCATACAGTTTGCCCTGCGCCATCCTCGGCGTTGCCGCGGCATCATTCTCGTCTCCGCGATCATCCATGAACATCCCATGATCAGCTGGTACCTGAATCTTACCCTTGACATGCTCTTCAATTCGGATTTCCTGTACTGGATGCTTGTCTCGTATTTCCCTTCCTCTTTTAACACACCGTTCGGCATACCAGCTGATGTCCAGGCTGCACTCACGCCTGCTCAACGTGACTCAATCTCCTACTTCCTTCACTCGGTCCTGCCGGTCAGCATGCGCAGAAATGGAGTTGCCGCAGACCGGAAGGTGGACGACTTGACTTTTCCTCCAGAAGAACTGCAGTCATCTGTTCTCGTGATCCATGCCGAGGATGACAATATTGTGCCGTACGCCAATGCCGAATATGCAATAGAAAAATTCCCCCGGGTGCAATCTCTTACACTGAAGACCGGTGGTCACCTCCTCATCGGCCAGTATCACCGTGTCAGGCAGACGGTCAACTGGTTCTTGGTCAAACACATTGCAACAAGCGATGAACAATAACTTTTTCTTCAGCTGTACTTGAGCAAAACCAAATGGTTAACGTCCGTGATGCAATGCTCGATGATCTGCCGGCAATCACGGATATATATAATGAGGCAATCAGAAAAACCGTTGCCACATTCGATACCGAGCCTAAGACATCTGATGAACAGAAGACATGGTTCCTCGATCATGGCGCAAAGAACCCGATTATCGTCGCTGAGGAGTCAGGCAAGATCATCGGCTGGGCATCCTTGAGCAAGTGGTCTGACCGGTGTGCCTACTCAGATGCTGCCGAGATATCGCTGTATGTCACGGAAGGACATCAGGGTAAAGGCATCGGCCGCAGGCTCCTTCAGGAAGTGCTGAAAAAGGGAAGAAAGGCAGGCTTGCACACCGTACTCGCGCGCATCGCTGAGGGGAACGCAACCAGTGTTCACCTGCACGAAGCCATGGGCTTCGAGCATGTCGGGGTGATGAAAGAAGTCGGCAGAAAATTCGGCCGGCTGCTGGATGTATACCTGATGCAAAAAATATTCACCAGTGACAAAACATAGATCGGCCTCACGCGCGGACCTGAACATTCCAAGAGAATGAGCGTAAGGGAAATTCAAGCAAAATCCATTCTGCGCAAACACAAACGGATCGATTCATGGTTTGTTTCGCAGTACGGTATGAATCTGTATCGCGGCTGCACGCATAATTGCGTATATTGCGATGGCCGCGCCGAGGGATACTATGTGGACGGAGAATTCGGCAAGGATGTCGTCGTCAAAACGAATGCTATCGAATTGCTAAAGCAAGCACTTGATCCGCATAGAAAACGCAAGCCGCTCAAGCGCAGCTACATCATGCTCGGCGGCGGCGTTGGTGACAGTTACCAGCCGGTCGAGAAGAAATATGAGCTCAGCAGAAAGGCGCTTCACGTGATACATGAGCATGGTTTTCCCGTCCACATCCTGACAAAATCGACCCTGGTTAAACGAGATTTTGATATAATTAAGAAAATAAACCGCCAAAGTAGAGCCATTGTTAGTTTCAGCATCTCCTCGGTCGATGACCGCATAAGCGCAATCTTCGAACCCGGTGTGCCTCCACCCATCCAGAGACTCGAGACGCTCGCTTACTTAAAAAGTGAAGGTATCCCGTGCGGTGTTTTCTTGCTGCCGGTCATTCCGTTCATAACCGACACCTACTCAATGATCGACCGCGCTCTTCTCCGGGCAAAACAGGCTGGGATTGACTTCATCATTTTCGGCGGGATGACACTGAAGCAAGGACGTCAGCACGACTACTTTATTGAGGTCCTGCGTAAAAACTACCCCGAGCTCTTGCCTGAGTACGACGTTATATACCCGCCGGGCAAGTATGGCGAGGCAGTCCCTGAATACTACAAGTCAATATCTCAGGTTTTTGACGCCGTGGCCGGCAAATACAAAATACCGAAGCGGATGCCAGCCGTGCTTTTCAATGATATCCTGGAGCTGAATGACGTCGTCATGGTCATACTTGAACAGATTGACTATCTCTTACGGCTCAAGGGCGCAAAGTCGCCCTACGGCTATGCCGCGTATTCAGTATCCAAATTGACACAACCAATCGCCACCTTGAAGGACCTGAGATCGATAAAGGGCGTGGGCAAGACAACCGAAGGGATGATCAAAGAGATCATCAGGACACGAACCTGTTCGTATTATGAAAAATTATTACGTGGTTAACAACTCAGGCGATGCTATTCTTTGACGCGGTACCAATAACGGTATAATTCAGTAAAGCCCAATTTGCTGTACAGGGAGATCGCGGCTTTGTTGTCCGCCATTACCTGTAAATATGCCTGATGCGCGCCTTCTTTCTTTGCCCAGAGCAGAATGCCGCTTACGATCTGCTTTGCATAGCCTTTGCCCCGGAACTTGGGATGGACAACGATATCAAATAGTCCGATCCTCTCCTTCTCGCATACCCCAAGCCCACAGGCGATGATCGAACCGCGATACTTGATGTACGCCAGGCATTTGGGCGTTATGATATTCCTCAACATCGCCTTGAGTGTTGTTTTGTGTTCGGCAGGAGACTTTGTCACGTCAAAGAAAGCATCGATCCATTCCCCGTCGACAAAAGTGACGATACGCACCGGACCATAGTCCTTTATGTCGACCTCCTGCAGGGCAATGGTCTGGACAAGAGTTTCGGCCTCTATCGCATAGCCGCTTCGGTTGAGGACTGAATCCAGGTCCAGCGGGTAAACTTCCTTGGTCAGCTTAAAAATCGTCTTCAATCCATGGGCACCATACAGGTGACGGCAGAATGCTATCTTCCGCTGGGCCTCGATTGTTGAAGGGTATATGGGATTAACCGAGTTGGCCCGGCGCGTATAGCCGTTGGCCATACGCATGACCCAGCCATCATACAAGAATGTATGCAAGGCTGGCCACGCATTCATTGAAATCTCTTCAAATCTTTGGATCAAGCGGCACCCGTGTTTTATGTATTATAGTAAGCGCCCGCTCCATGTCAATATCACATCAGGGACAGGCATCTACTTTTTACACTTCTGTTATCATTGTAATCGATCTGCGAAGTTTATAAGTTTACAGAACCAACCTGTCGTAGATGCCGTAGGGGCTATAATCTGTTAATTTTTGCTCTATCGAAAAGCAGGTCCAGCCAAAAGTACAAAAAGTGCATGCCTGTCCCCAAATTCCTTGACTAATATGCCTGCGAAAGTATAATGAAGGAGATGTCCTGTCGTCCAACAGTGACTGCTGCACAGCTTACAAGAGCGAGTGAAATCAATGAAGAACCCGCATGAAATGCTGACTGAATTCAAACTGCACTGGAGAAATTACGTCTACCAGAGCGCCCTGGCCGCCCTGGCAATATTCATAGTCTCCATAATTCTGAGAATACAAAACGCCGTGATCATTGCATCGATCGGTTCTTCTGCGTTCATAATCTTTGCCCTGCCCAATGCAACCAGCGCCAGATCGAGAAACGTGATCGGCGGGCATTTGCTGGGCATTGCCGCAGGTTCGCTCTTCTCAATCTTCCCGCAGAATGTACTCTTCTTCACCGCACTCATTTATGCACTTGCCGTCGGATTTTCCATACTGGCAATGGTCGTCACCGATACTGAACACCCGCCGGCCGCAGGTACAGCACTGGGTATTGCGATGCGCGGCACTTCGCCCAAAGTCATTATTGCCGTCATTGTCAGCGCGCTCGTGCTTGCGCTGGTGCGCCATTTCTTCAGCCGGTACATAAGGGACCTGCAATAACCTGGGGACAGGCATGCACTTTTGCACTTTTACTCAACAATAGCCAGTAACAGCTGCATAAGAGTAATTTACATTTTAAAATATGTAAGATAACCACAGATTGATTTTACACACAAAAAATCTTTAAATCACAAAAAAAAACTGCATAGAAAGTGCAAAAGTGCATGCCTGTCCTCGTAAGTAGCCCTGTCCCCACAAGCTTCAAGTCACCCCTTGACAAATAGCATATTTTTACTATAATATAAACGAACGATTGTTTAAAGCAAATGTTTGTATAAATAATCATCAGCATGAAAGGAGGAAACATGACGAGCTCAATCGGACACGCCGCATCTCTCCACGATTGTGAGATATTCTGTGAGCAGTTTTTGATACATACATTTACCATATGGTGTACAAATGCTCGTTTAGAACGGTCGTTCAATTACCAAGGAGGCGCGCGTGACTAGAGAACAGCACAAAGCGGCAAAACAGAGGATCTTCGAAGCCGCCCTTGCCCTTTTCACTCGCAAGGGCTACGCCGGGGTCGGCGTCCGCGAGATAGCCATGAAAGCCAAAGTCAACATCTCGATGATCAACTATTACTTTGGCGAAAAAGCGGGCATCCTGAAAGCGATCATCAACGAGTGCTACGACCGTTATTTCAAAACAATCAAGCCCGTGGGCGACGAAGAACTGCCGGTCGAAGAACATATCCGCAAAATGATCCGTACGGCGGTGATGTTCTTCAAGGACAATACCGAGCTGGCTATTGTCGCCTTCGACGTCATACCGCTTGACATCCCGGAAGTCCTGGACCTCAAGACCAAATGGGTTCACGGCATTAGAGAAGGCATGGGGAACTTCCGCAAGACACTCGGGATCGACCCGCAGGATCTACTCCAGGAAAGTGTGGGACCCACTGCCTTTGTCGCCGTGATCCTGAACCACTTCCAGAGCAAATATGTTGCCGAACAATATCCGCAGTTCAGAGAGTTTGCTGCACAGCTGAATGATGAATTCTATGAACGATACGCAGACGCACTCGCTGATCTTTTTTTATACGGTTACGCAGGAAGATCGAAGAGGGAGGAAGAATGAACCGGAATGAAGCGAGCAAGCCTTCAATCATGTTATTCTGCGTGCTCCTGGCAACATTGTTACCCGTTGCGCAACTGAACGCAGAGGATAACATGACTGCGGATGAAATTTTAAGAACATTGACCGAAACCATGAACCCCGAGCAGTCACGTGGCATCATGACCATGACCATTGTGACGAGCACTGGGCAGCAACGTACTTTCAAGTACGAGACTTTTTCCAAGGGACAGGGACAAAAAAGCCTGATGAAATATCTGGAACCCAACCGGGTAAAGGGTCAGACCATACTCATGCTCAATGATGCCAACGACATTTGGACTTACTTCCCGAAAACCAAACGTATCCGTAAGCTCGCTACACACGCTAAAAAACAAAAGGTCGAGGGCAGCGACTTTTCCTATGAAGACATGGGCGCGTCAAATACGTTCATCGAAGAGTACGATGCGGTCCGGCTCAAAGATGAAAACAAAGAGGGCCGTCTATGCTACAAAATGGAATTGACCCGCAAGCCAAAAAGCACGGCCGGCTACTCGCGCGTCGTCATGTGGGCCGACAAAGAGCAGTTCGTACCCCTTGCAATCGACTACTATCATGACGACGATCCTGCGCTGTGCGAGAAACAACTCATCTGCAAAGATGTACGGCTCATCGACAAGATCTACACTCCGTTCAAGTGTATCATGTACAACAGACTCGATAATACGCAGACCAGCATCGAAATAATCGAAGTCAAATACGACGTCGATCTGCCTGATGATCTGTTCACGGAAATGGGGATGCAGCGATGAAGAATATGATATTAACTTTCATCGTTCTGCTGTTGAGCACCACCGCGTACGCCCAGGTCGCCGACATATTCGGGTATTATGAGCCTCAATACAACGGCATTTACTTCAAGGATCACTACTACCAGTTGCTATCCAACAAGCTACGCGTCGATCTCAAGAGTTCCGCGATCGCGCATACCGAAATCGGTGCCGACATCATTTTCCTCCTCTACCACGGCAAGACTGACTGGAACATCCTCGATTTTCTACCCGAAGTGATTTCGTCCACAATACCGCCGGAACTTCAGGAGCTCTATGAATTCGCCTACGATGACACGTTCTACCTGGATAACGTCTATGCGCGCTTCGCATTCGACCGCCTTGCGTTCACTTTGGGCAAACAGCAACTCTCGCTGGGTACGGGATATTTCACTAACCCAACGGATATCTTCAACACCAAGGATGCGCTTGACCCGACCTATGAGCAACCCGGACACAATGGGCTGCGTATCGATTTCCTGCCTACAAACCGTCTGAGCATAATGGCCCTCTACTCGCCGATCTCCGCCGACTTCAGGAACTCGGGGATGCTTCTGCGCACGAAACTGGGATTAGGACATTTCGACCTCTCGCTGCTGGTGAGCCAATCTCAGTACACGATCACCGATTTCTATACCTTCGAAGCCAAAGAACAGCGCCGTCGCATGCTCGGTGCCGACATCGTGGGTGAAATCGTTGGCGTGGGTGTCTGGGCCGAGGGCATGTACAGCTTCCTGGAGGAAGATGACGACTTATATGAATTCCTCCTCGGTACCGACTACACCTTCGAGAACGGTCTCTACACAATGCTCGAGTACCATCATAATTCGCTCGGTGAATCGAATCATGAGAATTATGATCTGAACGACTGGATGCGTTTCTTTGTCGGCGAAACCAAGACCATTCCCCGTGATCAGGCATATGGTTTAGTCACATACCCTTTGACTGATATGCTCATCATCGGCACATCGATCATTGTGGGCGTTTCAGAATGGAGCACAGCGGTAGTCCCGATGATACAGTACAGCCTCTTTCAAAATGTTGAACTCACACTCATGGGCAACATCTACATTGGCGAAGAAGGCACTGCCTACAGCAGCAAGCTTGGTAATGGTGCATTCCTGCGTGCAGTAATCTACTTCTAACGGAGGAACCATAAAATGAGAGCAAAAATACTCAGGCGCTGGGCACGGTTTGCCGCCACCCACCCATGGCGGGTGATAATTGCGGCACTAATCATTACCGTCTTGGCCGCGGTTTCGGCATCACGGATCAGATTGGACATGCGCTGGTCAGATCTATTGCCAATGAACGACCCCAAAGCACGGGAATTTGACGAGATCATAACTGAATACAAGAGCGCATCGACATTTCTTATTGTCGTGCGCGGCGAAGAGCAAAAAATCAAGAATTTTGCTGATGCTATCACCCCGGAGATCAAGCAGCTCACGCAATTCTTCCATCGGGTGGATTACAAACTGGATAAAGAGTTCCTTGCAGAACATGCTTTGATGCTAACCGAAGCAAAGGACCTGGAAACGAGTGCAGATATGTTCAAAAACCTGAACCTGATCCCGCTTCTTACCAGTATCAACGAAAACTTCGAAGAAGAATACGTCGGTGACGAAGAAGCATTGAGCAACAAAGAGAAAGAAAACGAAGCCGTGCGCATGCTTGACGGCTTTCACAGCTGGTTTATGGCCATGGATTACTTCGTTAGCAATCCGCAGTTCGCCAATGCTGCACTCGTCGACTCAGCCGTGGAACGGTTCCTGTATGGCGATCCCTACTTCATTTCCCAAGACAAGCATGTGCTTCTTATGAATCTTAAGGCCAATTTCAGCGCGATGGACGTTGACAAAGACATTGCCTCGACCGAGCACGTGCAGGTCCTTCTGGATCGGATGCTGCCCGGATTTCCCGGCGTCGAAGCCGGCATATCGGGCGTGATCCCGCTCCAGAAAGATGAGATGGAGCACACGACCAAGGATATGCAATTCAGCTCTATTCTTGCCTTGGTTCTGGTTCTCATTCTCTTCATGCTGACCTTCAGAATGTGGAGCGCGCCGATCCTTGCTGGACTCAACCTGGTCATCGCTTTGATAATCGCCGCCGGAGTAGTCGGGCTGCTATTGGGCCGGCTCAATATGATGACCTCGATGTTTGCGGTCATCCTGATCGGCCTCGGCATTGACTATTCGATACATATCATCTCTGTTTATGGAGAGCGCCGGGCAATTGACAACGACGCGGTGAGTGCCATGCAAGAGGCCCTGGTCCGCTCCGGCCCCGGCATAATCACCGGTGCACTGACAACGGCCGCCGCCTTCTTTGCCCTCGCCATTTCGGTGACCCAAGGCATCAAGGAAATGGGCATCGTGCTGGGCATAGGCATTATCTGTGCAATGCTGACAACAATGATCCTACTTCCGTCAATCCTCGTCGCGCGCGAAAGATTTCTCAAGCGGGTCAGCAAGAAGCCGCTCAGGCAACCCCACGTGGAATTCAAGATTCTTGGCAAAATCGGTAAGAACATTGCAGCCCGTCCACTTCTCTATCTCATCGCAGCAGTAGTTATTACGGGTTTACTTCTCTATCAGGCATTCAACATAAAATTCGACTACAACATGATGAATCTCGAACCCAAAGGGCTTACTACTGTAGCGCTACAGGATACGATTATTGAGGCCTTTGACCTGAGCACTGATTTCGCCATGGTAACCACAGGTTCCATTGAAGAATCATATGCGATGGCCGAAAGACTCAAAGAAATGCCGCTTGTCAGCATGGTTGAGAACATCGCCGACTACGTGCCGCCCATAGCAAAACAACTCGAACGGATTCCTCATGTTGAGAAAATACGCAGGCTTGTCGCACGTAACGCGACACGTACGCCCATCACCAGTATTGATCTGGACCGCCTGATAGCACAGCTAGAACGGCTCGACATGAATATCTATGAGCTCTCACAGCTTGCATTCATCGGCGGCCAGGACAAGGTCGACGATAAATGCAAGAGCATAATCGGCGATCCCGAGCAAGAGGACTCCGAGAGTTTCATTGTCAATCTGGTCGAAAAAATAATGGATGATCCTGCAAGAGCCTCGGTTCAACTCAACAAATTTCAGACCTACTACTACCCTAATCTCCGGCATAAGATACACGCCATGGCAAATCCTGAAATAATCACGCTACAGACTCTGCCTGATCGTATCAAGAACCAGTATGTCAACGAAGCTGGTGACAAGTACCTCGTCACTATCTATCCGAAGGAACAGGTCTGGGACTACGAAGCCCTCACCCGTTTCTCAAAACAACTGGAAACGGTCAGCCCGAAGATTACCGGTTCGCCTCCGATCTTTCTGCATCTAATACAGCTCATCGGCCGCGACGGATTAATGGCGACCATACTCACGGTTATCATCGTAACCATTCTACTATGGATAGACTTCCGAAGCCTTCGCTTCGCCCTGCTCGGAGTAATCCCGCTTATCACGGGCGGCATCTGGATGCTGGGTATCATGAAGACATTCGGAGCCATGCTCACCATGCTCAACGTAATGGCCATTCCCATGATCGTGGGCATAGGGATCGATGATGGAGTTCACGTTCTACACCGGTACATGTTCGAAGGCTTGAAGAATACTCAAGTGGTCCTCCGGAGTACGGGAAAAGCTGTCTTGCTTACTTCTTTGACGACGATGGTTGGTTTTGGTTCTCTGATGACTGCTTCATATCGCGGCTGGGTTGGCTTTGGTGCACTCTTAGTCACCGGCGTTGGCGCGTGCTTCGTCACCACCATTCTCTTTATCCCATCGATCATCGGCTTGATGACAAGAAGTAAGATGAACTATGACCGTTGAGACCAAGCTATGAAGAAGAGTCTGTTTGGGATAAACGCTCGCCTTCCATCTCCAGTTATGCAACCAAGCTGGCAGGCTCTTCTTCAACCTTCCTCCTGGCGACGGATCAGATCTGCAGACAATATGCGAGTAAATATCGCGTAATTGATCATGGTAAGAATACGACCGAGCAGCGAACGTCACCAGCAACAAGGGTCAGAGGACTCCAAGACGCCTCACCCTTCACCTCGTGCCTTGACAACGCGCGAGAACTGGCTACAATGTTATATGTCGTTTACAAAACGCAAAAATATAAACAGACATATAAATGACCAGACAGGCAGATCGATACCCCTGGCCGCAACTCTTCTGTCTGGAGAGAAGATCGTCAAGGAGGGCTGAGATGAAACGCGTTCTTGTTCTTAATGGCTCACTACGGGAAAAAGGCAATACTGATGCAATAATCTCCTCTTTCACGGAAGGCGTCAATGCAGCGGGAATGAATGTTCACGTTGCAGTCCTCCGTGAGCTTGAGATACATGGCTGCATCGGCTGTTGCCAGTGTCAGCGCGAGCAAACATGCAGCCACGCTGACGATATGACCCATTTGCGTGACATGATCACGAAATCGGACGTACTCGTCTTTGCATCCCCCAATTACTGGTGTGAAGTTACCGGGCTGATGAAAACATTCATCGACCGGCTGTATTTCTTTCATCATAAAGAGAATAATCATCTGATCGCCGGCAAGAAGGCAGTGATCATCACAACGCTTGGAGAAAAGGATGCTGATTATGAGAATCAGGTCTTGATCGAATTCTACAAAAGATGTATGCATTCACTCTCTATCGACATCATCAATTGGCTCTTTTTTGCTGACCTGATGGAAAAAGGGGCGATCAAGGATAAACCGGCGTACTTGGAACAGAGCTATGAAGCTGGCCGAGCGTTGGCTGATTTATCGCATTTGTGATGAACGAATTCTTGGGATTTTGGAATGACTGTCAGGGAGGTTAAATGCACATTGCATTACTATTCTTTATTATCGTGAGTGGTGAGAAATCGGTTGAAGTCAGATTCACCGAAACAGCACCCCATATCGATGGCGTAATCGAAGACATCTGGTTGCAGGCTGACACGGCGTATGACTTCGTGCAGCACATCCCGTACGAGAAAACGCAACCAACCGATCGCACTGTTGTATACGTGCTTCAGGATAAAGAAAATCTCTACTTTGCATTTCGATGTTATGCTGAAAAACACAAACCAATTGCCTGTTTCACGACCGATGAGGATTATGTGAGCGTCGCCATCGATCCGTTCGGCAGCAAAACGACCGGTTACTACTTTCTCGTTTTTGCCAGCCAGCTTTTCTGGGACGGATGGATATTTGACGATGGACGGACCCGCGATGACACATGGGAAGGTGTTTGGTACCGTGGCGTGAAAATATACGATGACCGGCTCGATGTTGAGATCAAGATACCATTCAAGTCCATACGCTACAAGAAGGGATTGAATGAGTGGCGGGTTCAATTCTTACGGCACATGGCTCACAACCGCGAGGATGATTACTGGACTGAAGTCGCTCAGGCCGATGGTGACATGGTTTCACGCTGGGGGACGCTCAAGAATGTCAACCCGCAATCAACTGGATACTATTTTGAACTCTACCCCGAAGGTTATGTCAGATATGACAAGCGCTTTTACGTAGATGATTCAGTACGCACGGACTCTGCGAAATTCAAGCCTAGTGTCAGTCTGAATCTCAAATGGGATATTACACCACAGACCACTGTTAACGCAACAATTCTACCCGACTTCGCCCAGATCGAATCCGATCCGTTCACGGTCAATCTATCACGTTATCCTACTTATCTTGACGAACGCAGACCATTTTTCCTTGAAGGCACGGACATTTTCCGCATGGCTGAACTGGGTCAGGATGATGGTGGTTATTTCTCGCCCCTGGAGATATTCTACTCGCGACGCATAGGAAAATCGCTGGACGGTGAGGTTGTTCCGATACTTGGCGGCCTTAAGGTCACGAACAATTCGGAACACTGGAACCTTGGCCTGCTGGGAGCATACACAGATGAGTTCGCGGACACGACAGCACAGGATACGCTCTACGAACCTGACCGGTGGTTCGGTGTCTTTCGTGCAAAACGTAGAATCCTCAGCAATTCAGATATCGGTGTCCTTTTTAGCGGAACCGCGATCGACAGGGATAACTACAACTATGCACTCGGGCTCGAAGGCGTCTACCGGAGCGGCGATGACCAGGTTATCCTGCAGGGTGCAATGAGCGATAAGAACGAACAGCGCGGATTGGGATTCTCATCAGGGTACCGGGGTTTTCTTGTTGGCAATCTTTATACCAAAATCGCGGCGGAGATCATTCAGGATGAATTCGATGTGAGCGATATCGGATTTGTGCCCTGGGCAGGACGGAAAAGACTATACCTCTTCAGCGGACCGGGCAAGGTATATCAGGCAGGATTCCTGCGCTGGCTTTATATTGCGCCTGGAGTGCATGTTCTGCAGGAACCCGGAAACACAAACTGGTCCACGATCGGCGGGCTCCAAGTCAATTCCAGTTTTCGCAACCGTTGGGGCAGCGCCCTCAATATGTACGCTGGCAAATACTATGAAGCCGACACAAACTACACATACCGAAGCGCCGATTTTTCAGTATGGGGACTCATCAAAGGGAACAACATAAATTTCGGATGTAACTATAGCTACAACTGGAATTACCGCCGGTGGTACCTGGCTCATCAACTCACAGGCTGGTTCTTTTTCGGCTATTCGATCATACCGCCAATGAGTATCGTGCTGTCCGGCAATCTCTGGACTGAATGGGATACTACTAATACCGTAGTGGCAATGACGCCCCGGATCAGGCCGCGCCTCGATATTCGCTTCAGCGCTGATAAGAGCTTGGCCATTTTTAACGACATTCTGCTTGAGACGCCGGGTACCGATATCGGTGAGACAAAGTTCATCAATAACCGGTTCGGCTTTCTATTTTCGTGGAATTTCTTACCCAAGAGCTGGCTCTACGTTGCACTCAATGATTTCCGCCAGAATGAAAATGACCGGTTGGAGCCAGTATATACGATCGGAGCGATAAAAGTGAAGTACCTGATCTATTTCTAATGGCCGCCACATTCGCGCGCCATCCCGGTGCTGACGGTTGGTGCAAAATAGACATTCAGTGCCGAAAGTGAGGTTTCGATGAAATGTAGTTCTGTAGCATTACTCTCGGTAATTATTCTTTCCTTTATTCCGGTCCATACGTTAGCGGCATTTACCTGGCATGTCCCCTCCGTGGTCCCGACGATAAAAAGTGCGGTCGAAGATTCAGCAGCGTACGGCGACACAGTGCTTGTTGCTCCTGGCCTGTATAATACTGCATCCGGCGAAATATTCCCGATCAACATGGCTGGCGGAGTGACGCTAACCAGTGAGGGTGGCGCATCAGTGACAACGATCAATGCCAATACTACGGGCAGTGTCATCCACTGTATTGATTGTGACCAGTATACTGAGATCAGTGGTTTCACCATCACGGGAGGTTATGCAGAGAATGGCGGCGGGGTCTACTGTGACCAGTCATGCTTGACCATACGCGATAACATCATCAGGAGTAATACGGCAACCAGCCTCGTGCACGGCGGTGGTGGTATTTACTGCTCTTCTTCAGATCTAATCATAGCACATAATGAAATACGTGAAAATCAAACACTGATGCGTTTTGGCGGTGGTATATATACCTATTTCTGCAACGCGCTAATCGAACACAATACTGTTGCTTACAATACTTCGACATGGGGTGGTGGTATCTTCAATAATAATTCATCAAATACAATCCAACACAATATCATCAAGGGAAATCATTCAATATTCAGCGGCGGAGGATTGGACTGCTACATGTACTCAAGCCCATATATCATAGCCAACGTTATCGTCGGTAATTCATCGGGGACCGACGGTGTCGGAATTGCATGTTGCAACAGCAGCGCGCCATACATTCAACACAACACAATTGCCGGCAATGCCGGTAATTTCGGTGGCGGGGTGCGCTCACTGGGCAGCTCATCGCCCACTGTCATATCGAACATCATTGTCGATAACGTGGATGGGCTGTATCTCAACTATGATTCCGGCTCAATGCTCGCCAATGATAACATAATATACTGCAATACCTTTCAGCCGGCCGACCACGAAGTCATCAACAACACGTATGCCACGATCGACATAACGAACAATTTCTGGTGGGTCACAGATGCGCAGTCAATCGGCTTCCTCATTAACGGGCCTGCCAACTTTCAACCCTTCCACACCCTTCCTCCTGCTGGTACGCCTAATGAACCGAGCGCTGTCTTGTCGGTCACCGCGATGAACGACAGTACATATTCAACACCATTGACCAGTAACCTGCAAGTGGGTGACACCGTGTACATACAGCTGGCCGGAACTGATTCGCACAGCGAATTCATCGAACCTGCCCTTGTCATTATGCATACGGCACAGGATCCAAACGGAATTGCTGTTGCCCTTATTGAGACCGATACTGCAACCGGGGTCTATCAGGGGAGGGCATTTGTCAGCCCAGCAAGCAACGACGCTCTTGATCAGATCGGCGCCTACCCGAATGACACCATTATCATCATTTCACACATTGATACTTTGAAAAGTGACACCGTGTGCGTCGGTAACGTGGCAATTCAAGAAGACAAATCAACAATACGTGATACGCGGGGCATACAGGCAACAATAGTAAACGGACCCCTGAACTTACCCGCCGCACGCGGCTGCCGGCTATACGACATCGCCGGGCGGAGTGTACAGAAAGAGACGCTCAAGCAAGGCATTTACTTTCTGGAGATCGATGGTGCGATCGTGAGTAAGATAATCAAGATCGAGTGATCGGTGGAAACGGAAATGGTGGATCTTTCTCAACAAACGAACCATCACTTACTGGATTATTCCGGGAGGACTAATATGAAGATCATTCTCTGCGCTGTGTGCATTTGTTTCGCCCCTGTGTTATTGGGGCACGCACAGATCGGATTCTTAGAACACACCATTGCCTCGTTCTACAACAATCCATGGTATGTCTTTGGCATTGATGTGGATAGCGATACAGATATCGATGCCGTAGCATCGGGGCGCTACGGTCATTGTCTGTCCTGGTGGGAGAACACGGACAATATAAATTTCACACGCCACGACATCTCTACAACATCCTACTATGCTATGGGCGTACACGCGGTGGACATCGATGAAGATGATGATGTTGACATACTCTGCGCGTCCCAAACCTACGGCGTCGAACTATGGGAAAATAACGGTAGCCAGACTTTCACGCGCCACGTTATCGCCGCCTGGGCGTTTGCGAACCGCCTCCACGTCGAAGACGTGGACTCAGATGGTGATCCTGATGTGCTTGCGGTTTGTTGCGAGGCGCCCAGCCCAATGGTCGGCTGGATTGAAAACGAAGGCAGCCTGAATTTCACACCCCACGTCATAAAAGATGGCTGGGACAACGTCAACTCTGTCTACGCAATTGATCTGGACCAGGACAGCGATATCGACGTCCTGGCGACCGCCTCTCAGGCAGGAGATCTCTCATGGTTTGAGAACGACGGCAATGAGAACTTCACAGAACACCTCATTCTGCACACATCGGCCCGTCCCAGCTGCGTATATGCAGATGACATGGACGATGACGGCGATATAGATGTTCTCTGCACCGTATGCATACTGAACCAGGTGCTCATGTTTGAGAACGATGGCGATCAGAATTTCACCCAGCATGTGATCGGTTCAGGTTTTTACCGGCCCCATACAGTACGCAGCGCTGATATTGACGATGACGGCGATATCGATGTTGTTGGTGCCGCGATCAACAGCAACGAAATATCCTGGTGGGAGAATGACGGCAACATTCCTATCCAGTGGACAAAACACGTGATCACCAACACATTCACCGGTGCCACGGGCATTGACATCAAGGATGTCGACAGTGACGGCGATCTCGACGTACTTGGCGCCGCCCAGTTTGCGAACAGCATACGGTGGTGGGAGAATTCGGCCGTTGCCATCGATGAAAACAAATCAAGGCGAATATCAACTGTTAATAGCCAACCAACAATATTCAGCAGTTCTTTGCCAAACATGGGCAGTGTCCGGAAGATCTATGATATCTCTGGCCGGCAGGTACGATCTCAAAACCCCGGGCCAGGCATATATTTTATCGAAATTGAAGGAGGGTATTTACTCAAGATCATAAAAGTACATTAACCTGAAAGGAGAAAAAATGAATCGCAATCTTGTATTACTAATGACCCTTTCTTTCGTGCTGCTTTTTGGTCAAATAACCTGGACCGAGCACACGATTGCGGGCGACTTCGACGGCGCGATTTGGGCGCACGCGATCGATATGGACAATGATACCGACATCGATGTCCTGGGTGCGGCATGGGAAGCCGATGCCATCGCATGGTGGGAAAACAACGGAAATCAGATGTTCACGCAACATAACATCGCCAGCAACTTTGACGGCGCGTGCTGCGTTTTTGGCATTGATCTTGATAATGATAACGACGGTGACGTCATTGCCACTTCTTATTTTGACCATACTGTTGCATGGTGGGAAAACAATTCAGGTGTTTTTACACAACACGTTATCACTAACACGTTCCCCGGCGCCTATTCAGTCTATGCAACAGATCTGGATGATGACGGTGATATCGACGTCCTCGGCGCCGCGCGCACGAGCAACACTATTGCCTGGTGGGAAAACAACGGCAGTCAGTCTTTTACCGAACACTTCATTTCAACCTCTTTTCTCGACGCCAGTTCGGTCTATGCCGCTGATGTCGATAGCGACGGCGACATGGATGTGCTCGGCGCGGCCGGCGTAGGCAACGACATCGCCTGGTGGGAGAATATCGGCAGCCAGATTTTTGTGCAACACACGATCGCCGGTAATTTCGCCGGAGCAACTGCGGTTTACGCGGCCGATCTGGACAATGATGGTGATACCGACGTCATGGGCGCTGGATACCTGGCCAACACCATTGCCTGGTGGGAAAATGCCGGCAATCAAGTGTTCACCCAGCACAACCTTGTCACCGGGCTTAGCGGTGCAGGAGCTGTTCATGCCGCAGATCTCAACAACGATGATACCCTGGAGGTTCTGGGCGCTGCCTGGTACGCGAACACGATCGGCTACTGGGGAAACATCAGCGGTATTGTCACCAACACATTCAATTATGCCCACTCGGTTTTCGCGATCGACATGGATAACGACAACGACACGGATATTCTAGGCTCAGCCCTGAATGCCGATGACATCACATGGTGGGAAAGCGATTTTGTCGGCATCGAAGAAGATCGAATTGATCTCATAGAATATCCTTTCTTAGGACCCACGGTGATCACCGGCCAACTTGTTCTCCGCGAAGGATACAGCTATACAGTATTCGACATTTCAGGAAGGCAAGTGCCGTTGAGCTATACCGAGCCTGGCGTGTATTTCATCAGAATAGACGACAACATTGTGAGGAAAATCGTGAGGATTAAATGAGAATGTCCTTATCATGATATATACGGGAGGAATAATGAACCGATCATCTATTCTCCTCTGCCTGGCGCTTCTGTTGCCCTCAGTCCTCTTTGCACAGATCTCATGGACAAACCACGTCATAACAAGCAACTTTGACGGTGCGTGCTCGGTCCATGCCCGGGATATTAACGGTGATAGCCTGGTCGATATTGTGGGAGCAGCAATATATGATAATACAATATCTCTATGGGTGAACAACGGAGGCAATCCTGTCACCTGGACGCAACAGACAGTCGGCACGAATTTCAACGGCGCGTGCTATGTTTTCGCCGAAGACGTTGACACCGATGGCGATATCGATGTTCTGGCTTGTGCATGGAACGGTCACGAGCTCGCGTGGTGGGAGAACAGCGGCACCAATCCAATTAACTGGACAAAACACACCATCGCCACCTCTTTCTTCAACGCCCACGAAATCACGGCCACGGATATGGATGGTGACAGCGATATCGATGTGCTGGCCGCAGCTGCTCTCACCGATGAAATCGCCTGGTTTGAAAACAATGGACTCATCCCGCCTGGCTGGACCAAGCATACAATCGATAACAATTTCGATGGCGCGCGCTCGGTCAAAGCAGTAGATATTGATGGTGACGGTTTGAAGGATGTTGTCGGCGCGGCGCTCCTGGCAAACGCCGTCACATGGTGGCGTAATAATGGCGACACAACATGGACTGAATACACGCTCGATAATGCCTTCGGCATGGCGCATATGGTCTACTCCTTTGATATCGATGCTGATGGTGATAGCGATGTTGTTGCCGCGGCCTACACTGCCAACGCTATTGCCTGGTGGCGGAACGATGGCGGCAATCCTGTTGAGTGGACAAAGCAGACGCTCGACGGCTCATTTCTCGGTGCCCTGGGTGTCTATGTAAAGGACATGAATAACGATGGTCATCTTGACATCCTGGGCGCAGCCGACTACCTGGACGATATTGCATGGTGGAGTAATGACGGCAACATGCCGATAACATGGACCAAGCAAATAATTCACGGCAGTTGCGACGGCGCCTGGCCTGTATACGCTGAGGATATCGATGGCGATGGCGACAACGACGTCATTGCGGCGGCAACCAGTGCCGACGCTATCTACTGGTACGAAAGCGACCTGGTTGGCATAAACGAAGCAGGCGGACACTATATTTCAGGTAATCCGGTTGGACCAACGATCATTCGCGGCCCGTTGCATATGGATGGTGACAGAGAATATAAGATCTATGATATAAACGGCCGCAGGATTTCACCTCAACACATGGAACCAGGGGTCTACTTCATCATCATTGATGGTGAAACTAAAGGTAAGGTCATAAAGATCCAATGACCTTTTGGAGGAATTTGGCTAATCATATTAAAATTCAACGGAGCGAATAATGAACAGTAGCAGATGTACACCATTAGCAATCATTGTCGCCTACCTGTTTGCATCCATGAATGTATTGTATTCGCAGACAACGTGGAACGAACACACGATCGACGCTTCTATTTACGGAACCGCGAGCATCTATGTTTCTGATCTGAATAATGATGGCGCCAAAGATGTTGTTGGAGCAGTACTCGAAGAAAGCGACATCGTTTGGTGGCGTAACGACGGCGGCAGTCCTTTTCAATGGACAAAATATATAATTGACACAAGTTTTTTCCAGGCGATATCCGTCTATGCCGCGGATCTCGATAATGACGGCGACCAGGATGTCATTGGCGCTGCGTCCTATAGCGACGAGATCGCATGGTGGGAAAATCTTGGTGGCAACCCCCTTCAATGGAACAAACACGTGATCAGGAGTGCCTACGATTTCGCCCATGAAGTATACGCCCATGACCTGGACATGGACGGAGACATGGACGTATTAGGCGCATCTTCATTAGATAACCTGATATCTTGGTGGCGTAACGACGGTGGCAATCCGATCACCTGGACTGAGCAAACGATCGGCAATTCATGTAATAATGCCAAATCAGTTCGCGTCGGTGACCTTGACGAAGACGGAGACAACGATGTCGTTGGTGCCAGTCTGAACGACAACCGCGTCAGGTGGTGGAGGAATGACGGCGGGGATCCGATATTGTGGACAGAATTCACCATAGATGCCAACTTCGCAGGCGCACACCGCGTGCAAATCATCGATCTTGATCAAGATCAGCATCTGGATATCGTAGCCGTTGCCTACCTTGGTAATGCAATCGCCTGGTACCGCAATGATGGTGGCAACCCGTTGTCCTGGACAAAACAGACAATCGGGTCGGGTTTTGTGAACGCATGTATTGCCCAGGCTGCTGACCTCGATGGTGACGGAGATCTGGATGTCGCCGGGACAGCACAAACATCTGATGAGGTAGCCTGGTGGCGCAATGACGGCGGCAATCCTATTATCTGGACCAAGTTCTATGTTGAGGAATACTTTGACCGGGTTTGGCCGCTTTATGTTTGCGATCTGGACGACGACGGCGATCAAGATGTGCTTGCGGGCAGCGGCTGGGCAGGTATCCACGAAGTGAGATGGTGGGAGAACAGCGGATCGGGAATCAACGGGCATCAAACTTCCACAAATCACTCACAACGTTTCTACCCAACTATTGCTAACAGTGCGGCAATATTACGAACCACGCCAGAAGCGAAATTTTACGACATCACTGGAAGAGAAATCAACCGGGCTGGCTTATCTCCTGGTGTGTATTTCGTAGAAATCAACGATGAAATTACAGGTAAGATTACAGTAGTTGACTGAACAATAGGAGGAATATGGACAGGCATAACGCTGTACGCATTTCGCATCATGCAGGACGCTTTACGCTTTGTATCTTGTTCTGCTTTCTACTTCCGGCTTCCTACTTCTTACTTTACATGATCTCCTTCCTGTTTCCAACTTCCCCTTTTCTACTTCATGCAGACCCGCCTGACACCTTATGGGCGCGTACCTACGGAGGCGCTGATGTCGACGTAGCATATTCAGTGTGCCAGACATCTGATGGCGGGTACATTGCGACCGGGTACACTTCGTCTTTCGGAGTTGGACAACAGGATGCGTATCTGGTCCGGCTCAACAGCAATGGCGACACAGTATGGACAACGACCTTCGGCGGCGCTTCCATGGATGGTGCGCATTTCGTGCGTGAAACAGCAGATCACGGATATGTGATCGCCGCATATACTGAATCGTTCGGCGGCGGCGGCAAGAATATGTACCTCATAAAAACAGACACCACAGGATACCCCGAGTATACACGCACGTACGTGACTCCTTTGATGGACGTGGCCTACGCTTGTTGCGAAACGCCGGACAGCGGCTATATGTTTGTCGGCTACCGGGACGGTCCCTCGGGCTGGGTCAAGGGCGATCTCTGGATCTTGAAGACCGATGCTACACTTGATACTCTCTGGACAAAAGAATACGGTGGCGCGGGCGAAGACTACGGGACATCAATTCACCCAACACCTGACGGCGGTTACATAATTACCGGTACAACGAGCTCGTTCGGCGCCGGCGGCAAGGATGTATGGCTTGTGAAAATTGATGCGCTCGGCGACACAATGTGGACCAAGACCCATGGTGGCGCTCTCGAGGATGTCGGTTACGGTGTCGATCTCACTGCTGACAACGGATACATCGTATCCGGGTACATCAATGGCACTGGCGCATGGACGGCCGGTGATGTATTGTTGCTGAAAACGGATTCATTGGGCAATACGCTCTGGACAAAGATCTACGGAGGTTCCAGCCCCGAATACGGTTTCGATATTTACCAGACCCCGGACCACGGATACATCACTGCCGGCCAGGGTTCGTCCGATATCTGGCTGCTCCGTACTGATTCGCTTGGTGATACCCTGTGGACAGTCAAATACGGCGGAGCAGGAACAGAATCAGCACTCGCCCTTGGCACGACCAGTGACGGTGGATATATCATTGGCGGCTATACCACATCATTTGGCAATGGATCTAATGATTTCTGGATAATCAAAACCGGGCCAGAAACCGGAATCGAGGAACTCAGACCCGACGCCACGCCATCGAGCAGCCTACAGACTGTTATATGCGGACAGCTGCTTTTGCCCTTTCTAAAAGAACACACGATCTACGACATTTCCGGAAGGAGGGTTACGCCAACAAATCTCGCTCCTGGTATTTACTTTGTAGAATCCCAGGGCCGGATCGTGACAAAAATAATAAAAGTCAGATGAAAATCCTCGCCGTGATCACGTTAATAACTTGTGTGCTTACCATTGCGGCACATGTCAATTGCTCTGATTCTCTGGGGCCGATTGACGATGGCACCACGACCATAGGTATCTACGCTGATTCTGGCGCTGCCTGGGCATGTGTTACCGCAGCCAGGCATATGTTCCTCTGGATGGGTTACACAGTCGAATTCATCTACGCCAGCACTGTCAACACCGAGGATCTCCGCCATATAGATATCTTCTATTTCCCGGGCGGCTCTGCAGGACCCTACATAAAAGACATCACGCCCCAGGGTAAGGAGAAATTAAGACAGCTGATCCGAAATGGTGCTGGTTACATCGGCACCTGTGCCGGAGCGATGTTTGCTGCGGATACTCAAGTCTGGCAAGGTCATACCTATGCAACCGACCAGCTCGCTATTTTCCCCGGCACAGCCCAGGGCCCCATTAATGAGATATTCCCGTATCCACAAATAGGCATGTGCCAAGTGAATCTGAATAAAACGCATCCAATAGCTCAGGGTCATCCCGATTCAGTATGGATAATGCTCTATCATGGGCCTTTTATGACACCGAATTCAGGCGCAACCATCGAGACAGTCGGAACATATGACATAACCGGGCAGCCCGCGTTAGTTGCATGTGAGTACGGCGACGGCAGGATTTTCCTTACCGGCCCGCATCCTGAGTGGGAGGAAGACAGCGACCGGGACAGCGTTTCTTACTTTGAAAATTATGATGACACGGGTTCTGACTGGCCTTTGATGCACAGCGCAGCACGCTGGTGTTTGCATGAGGATTAAGCTAAGTATCTTGATAATTTCTCAAGTTAGTCGGTCGTAGAAAAGTAGCAGGAGGCTGTTATGAAGACCTTTACCGTTGTGACACTGCTGTGCGGTTTGGTATTGCTGACAAGCGCAGCATTCGCAAAACCAGTTCTTGTCGCCGTTGACCTGAAAGATCTTGATCAGATCAAAGCATGGCGCAAGCTCAATAACCCGACCTATGAGTTCGTAGCGCAGACTGCGATCGCCGAAATCGAAGATGCTCACATTCCATCATTGCTGAAACAAGGCTACTCCCTGCAGGTTATTGACGGATCGCCCTGGACAGAAAACTACTATGTTGGGACAATCCCTACACCGGATACGGAATTACCACCAAGGGTCATCTGGATGAAAGACCGGGTGCGCATCGTGAAATCCTCAATCGTCAGCCTGGCCGATTTCAAAATCATGCGCCTGGAATTCCGCCCGCTCAGAAGAGAAGCACTGGGTGAACGTTTCTGGGATCAAATGACAACGAAAACAGTACCGCTCCGCGATATGGAATTTGACCCTTTTATCCAGGGCCTGGTCAATCAAGTAAGTTCAGATTCTCTGGCATCCTATACTCAACGCCTCCAGGATTTCCAGACGAGGCTGATGTACACGGACAGCTCATTTGCAGCTTCTGCATGGATAAGGCAGAAATTCAACAGCTTCGGATATGCTGCAGAGTTCGACAGCTTCTACTGCAGCCATACAAATTATGGTACGTGGCCTGACACCGGTTACGAGCGCAATGTCGTGGCCCGCATCCAGGGCACTGTTCACCCCACGCGCATCTACATTGTCTGCGGACACCATGATGCGATAATCTGGCCCGACACGCAGAGTGCCTGGACCTTTGCCCCGGGCGCGGATGATAATGCATCGGCCGTCGCCGCAATATTCGAAGCCGCGCGTATCTTCCAAAACTATGCATGGGAACCTTCGTTTGAATTCATCACCTGGGCCGGCGAAGAAGTCGGCCTTTTGGGGAGCGATGATTATGCGCGCCGGGCTGACAGTCTCAATTTGGATTTGGGCGGGGTCATCAATCTGGATATGATCGGCTGGACCAACGCAGGCTTGCTCAACTGTAATATACACTATACATATGATTTCTGTTATTGGCTTACCAACCTCTTCTTTCATGCCGGGCAACTGTATGCTCCTGAACTCACCTATTTCGAAGAATATTTCTCAGGCGGCTCAGACGATTTATCTTTTTCATCCCGCGGGTTCCCGGCGATTTGGGGTGCAGAACGATGGTACTTTCAAAATCCTAACTGGCACCGGCCAACCGACATCCTGGCGAATATCACACCGGCCATGCATCTTGGCACAACAAAAGCCGCGCTCGCAACCCTCGCCATAATGGGTCTCTATCCAGGGCAAGTAAGCGATGTAACCGTAGCTGACATTGGCAATGGCACCAGCCTGCAGGTTAGCTGGTCAGCAAATACCGAACCCGATGTTATCGGCTACCGCTTGTACTGGGGGCTGGAGAGCGAACTGTATACAGATAGTCAATTCGTGTCCGGTATGTCAACCACAGTTGACACTCTCACCGCTCTGATGACTGATTCCACATACTACATCATTGTGCGGGCGCTCGATACGGATAACCGTCTCAGCTATCTGGCAACTGAAGTAACCGGGGTACCTCGCACCGTACCGCTCGCACCAGCCGGTGTAGCGGCCACACCCATTCAATCGGGCATCGAGATCACCTGGCTCCGGAATACTGAACTTGACCTGGCCGGCTATCGTTTGTACCGCCGGCTCAATGAGAATCCGACCTATGACAGCCTCAACACCACTTTGTTGACCGATACTACCTATACTGACTATCCGCTCTCCGGTGCCAACCGTTATTACTATGCG
>Ga0209536_100002148_pt1 | contig 32046 bp, 26 predicted proteins | sample DeeMarSeWOR28_12_FD_187461 | JGI IMG/M metagenome (GOLD analysis project Ga0209536, IMG submission 187461) | Marine sediment microbial communities from White Oak River estuary, North Carolina - WOR-2-8_12 (SPAdes) (version 2) | ecosystem: Environmental > Aquatic > Marine > Intertidal zone >... | reverse complement strand
ATGTCGCCAGCGGCTTCGACTTCGTGAGCTTCCCGCGCTTCTCTCGCGACGGCCGCCAGCTGGCGTTCACGGCCTGGAACCACCCGGACATGCCCTGGGACTCGACCGCGCTCTGGCAGGTGGAGTGGACGCGCCGGGGGCCCGGCACCTCGCGCCGTGTTGCCGGGGGCGATGGCGAGTCGATCTTCCAGCCCGAGTTCTCGCCGGCGGGGAGGCTCACCTTCGTCGGGGACCGCTCGGGCTGGTGGAACCTGGAGCAGCTGCACGCAGGCGGGCGTCGGTCCCTCTGCCCGCGCTCCGCCGAGTTCGGCCGCCCCCAGTGGGTGTTCGGGCTCTCGACCTACGGCTTCTTGGACGAGCAGACACTGATCTGCGTCGTCGGTGAGGCGGGCCGTTCCCGCCTCGCGCGCCTCTCGCTGGCGAGCGGGGCGCTCGACGATCTCGGCCTGGACTTCGACGCCTACGATGGGATCCACGTAGAGGGGCGTCGGGTCGCGCTGATCGGTGCCTCGCCCACCCGGGCTCCGACCGTGGGCATCCTGGACCTGCGCGACGGCTGCTTTCGCGCTCATCGCGAGGGCTTCCCCCTCGAGCTGGAGGATTCCTGGGTCGCCCGGGGCGAGACATTGAGCTTCGCCACGCGGGACGGGGAGGAGGCCCACGCCTTCCTCTACCGCCCTTCGAGCCCCTCGTGTGCGGGCGCTCCCGGCAGCCGGCCTCCGCTTCTCGTGAAGAGCCACGGCGGACCCACGGCCGCGACCACGACGGCCCTCGACCTGGCCATCCAGTTCTGGACCAGTCGGGGCTTGGCGGTGCTCGACGTGAACTACCGCGGGAGCACCGGCTACGGGCGCGCCTATCGGGACCGGCTGCGCGGTGCCTGGGGAATCGTGGACGTCGGCGACTGTATCGACGCGGCGCGCTTCGCCGCCGACGCGGGTCTGGTGGACCCCGAGCGTCTTGCGATTCGCGGCGGGAGTGCGGGAGGCTACACGACCCTGTGCGCGCTCACGTTCCACGACGTCTTCCACGCCGGGGCCAGTCACTACGGCATCGGAGACCTGGAGGCCCTGGCGCGCGACACCCACAAGTTCGAGGCCCGCTATCTCGACGGATTGATCGGGCCCTATCCGGAGCGACGCGATCTCTACGTCGCGCGCTCGCCGATCCATCACGCGGAGCTGCTCTCCTGCCCGGTCATCTTCTTCCAGGGCCTCGAGGATCGGGTCGTACCTCCGGCCCAGTCAGAGGCCATGGCGGCCGCCCTGGCGCGCCGCGGGATCCCCTACGCCTACGTGGGCTTTCCCGGCGAGCAGCACGGCTTCCGGCGCGCGGAGAGCCAGCGCACGGCCCTCGAGGGCGAGCTCTACTTCTACGCCCGCGTGCTCGGCTTCCCCGTCGAGGGGGCGCCTCCGGGCGTCGAGATCGTGGGCCTCGAGGCGACCTAGGCCCGCGCGCTCAGTCGCAGCCGCCGCGGCAGATCGACTGCGGCGTCTGGCCTGCGAAGGCCTGGGGCTCGACCTGGATCGTCGCGTGATCGATCCCGAAGCGCGCGCCCAGGAGCTGGTAGGCCTCACCGAGCAGTGCGCTGGCGCGGCCCTCGTCCGGGACCACCAGGTGGCACGACAGCGCGACCTGGCCGTTCCCCACGGTCCAGACGTGCAGGTCGTGGACGCTCTGCACCTCTGCGATGGAGGCGAGTGCGCCGCGCACGTCGTCGACGTCGAGACCCCGCGGTGCGGCCTCCATCAGGACGTCGACCGCCTCCCGCAGCAGCTTCCAGGCCGAGAAGAGCACGAGCACGCAGATCGCGACCGAGGCGGCCGGATCGGCCCACTCCCAGCCGTAGGCCCAGATCAGCACGCCCGCGACCATGGCACCGACGCTGCCGAGGGCGTCGGAGAGGACGTGGAGCCACGCCCCGCGCACGTTCAGGCTCTCTTCGCGTCCGCCGCCGAGGATGCGCAGGCACAGCAGGTTGACCAGGAGGCCGCCGGTGGCGATGGCGAGCATGGCCGGTCCCGCCACTGGCGTAGGCTGTCCGAAGCGCTCGAAGGCCTCGCTCACGACCAGCAGGGCGACCACCACCAGGGCCACGCCCTGTGCGAGAGCCGCCAGGATCTCGGCGCGGGCCCGGCCGTAGGTCCAGCGTTGGTCGGACGGGCGCGATGCCACCCAGGACGCGAAGAGGGCGAGGCCGAGGGCGGCCGTGTCGGAGAGCATGTGCCCGGCGTCGGCGAGCAGTGCCAGGGAGCCAGTCAGCCAGCCCCCGACGGCCTCCGCCAGCATGTAGCCGCCGGCGAGCACCAGGGCCAGGGCGAGGCGGCTGCGCGTCGCCTCCCCCGCGTGGAGGTGCGTGCCGTGCGCGTGATCTCTCGTGTGTGCGTGGGCGGCCTCGGCCATCGGGCGAGGGTAGTGCGCGCCCCGCGCTTCCCCAAGCCAGTCGCTCCGCGGCTAGGCAGGCACCCCGATCCCGGGCAGGAACCGCTCGCGGTAGGCGGCGAAGTCGCGGGCGAGGCCGTCGGCGCTGAATCCGAAGCGCTCCCTGGTGTAGCGGTGGGGAGGGCGCTTCTCCCGCGCGTGCTCCTCGAGGAAGCGCAACCCTGCCGCCTCTGCGCTGGGGGAGAGGGTCCGCCCGGCGAAGGCATGGATCTTCCGGGCGGTCTCGAGTGGGTGGGAGACCACGTCGCGGTAGGCGACGTCCAGGAAGCGGTCGGCCGGGAGCCTTCGGCGTGCCTCGAGGCAGCGGTCGAGGGCCCAGACGAAGCGCTCGCGACACTGGCGCCCCACTTCGCGCTCGTCGAAGCCGTCCGTCGCGAGGCTCCACAGGGAGCAGTACATGCTGGCGATCGAGGGGATCGTCTCCAGGGGATCCCGATGGGTCTGGACGATCCGCGCATCGGGAAAAACGCGCAGCAGCACCTCGAGGCAGCCCAGATGGCACGGCGACTTCAGGACCCATCCTCGGCCCAGGCGCCCCGACTCCCGCTTCTGCCACTGGAGGAACTGGAGCAACCGGTGCAGGTAGGCGTAGGCGGGCGTCGGATCCTGGTCGGTGATCCAGGCGCGGTAGCGGGGCACGTGCGCCCCAGACTCGGGGACCTGACTCAGGAAAGTGTGCTCGAGCAGGAGGATCTCCTCGTCGGGGCCCTCCGGATCCCAGGGGTGGATGGATGCGAGCTCGGGCCGAGCCTCGAGGATGGCCCGCACCTGCGCGTGGGCGGAATCGATGCGCGGATCCCTTCCGTTCCGCCAGGGCGAGTCGGGCCAGGGAGCGGGGCTGCGGCACTCCCACCAGAGCAGGGCGTTGACGTCCGGATCGCTGGCCAGCATGCGCTGGAGCAGGGTGGTGCCGGTGCGCGGCAGGCCGACGACGAAGAGCGGCGCTTCGATCCTCTCCGAGAGGATCTCGGGGTGACGCGTGAGATGGTCCTGGGTGCGGAGTCGCGTGATCAGGCTGTCCACGATGCGAGCGCGCTGCGCCACGCGACCCGCGGCGTGCAGGTTGGCCTCGTTCTCGAGGGAGGAGAGCAGGACGCGGAGCGGCTCGCGGAAGCCCTCGTCGCCGAAGTCGTCGAGGCCCGCGTGGTCCCGCGCCTCCGCCAGGATCGCGGTCTCGTCGAAGTCCGTCGCCAGCGGTTCCGCGTCCGACATCGGCTCCTCGTCCCCGGCCCTGCGGGTGACGGGGTAAGATGAGCCCCGACCGAACGATTCTGCAAGAGGGAGGGGCAATGGCCATCGATTTCAGCTTTCCGCCGGAGCTGGAGCTGCTCCGACACAAGGTGCGGGAGTTCATCGACACGGTGGTGCGACCCACCGAGGAGGCGATGGACGAGAGCGATCGCGACCAGCTGGTGGCGGGCGTCATCAAGATGCGAAAGGCCGCCCAGGAGGCGGGTCTCTGGCTGCCCCACATGCCCGAGGAGTACGGCGGCATGGGGCTCGGTCACGTGGCGATGGCGGCCGTCTCGGCGGAGGCGGCGAAGGCGCGATACGGCCCCTTCGCGCTGAACGCCCAGGCGCCGGACGAGGGCAACATGCACACCCTCCTGCACTGGGCCACGGACGAGCAGAAGGAGGCCTACCTGAGACCGCTCTGCGACGGGCGCGCCCGCTCGTGCTTCGCGATGACCGAGCCCGAGGTGGCCGGATCGGACCCGAAGCTGATCCAGACCCATGCGGTCCAGGACGGCGACGACTGGGTGATCAACGGCCACAAGTGGTTCATCTCCGGTGCGCGCGGGGCGAAGTTCGCCATCCTGATCGCGCGGACCGAGGACGACCCCGAGATCCCGCAGGCGGGGAACAGCGCATTCCTGGTCGATCTCCCCGCGGACGGCTGGAAGGTCGTGCGCGACGTCCAGACCATGTCCGGCGGGCACAACCACTGCGAGATCCTGATCGAGAACCTCCGCGTCTCGGCCGACCGCATGCTCGGACAGCGCGGTCAGGGACACATGCTCGGCCAGGCTCGGCTCGGTCCGGCGCGGCTGGCCCACTGCATGCGCTGGATCGGGCAGGCGGAGATCGCGCTCGACATGATGGTCGATCGCTCGCTGAAGCGCTTCGCCCACGGCTCACTGCTGGCGGAGAAGCAGGGCATCCAGTGGATGATCTCCGACTCCGCCATGGAGCTGTACCAGGCGAAGCTCATGGTGCTGCACGCGGCCTATCTGATCGACAAGGGAGACGACTTCCGCACGGAGGTCTCGATGACCAAACACTTCGTCGCCAACGCGCTCAATCGCATCGTGGACCGCGCGATACAGGTCCACGGGGCCCTGGGCTACTCGACCGACACGCCCCTGGCCCAGATGGCGACCCAGGCCCGCTGGGCCCGCTTTGCCGACGGTGCGGACGAGGTCCACCAGTGGCGTATCGCCGAGCGGACCATCCAGGCCTACCAGCGAGAGGGAAACACGAAGTCGGCGACGGGCCGGCTTCCGATCTAGGGCTCGCAGGAGTGCGGAGCGGACGGACCCTGGCGGCCTTCGGCTGTGCCCTCGGTCTGGCTGCGGGGTGCGCGGCGCCGTGGAGTCTGGACGCCCTCGAGGCGCGTACGCCCGGGCTGGCCGCGGTGCGGGGGCATCGACTGGGGGACGTGACGCCCTACCTGCTGCCGCGCGACGACGAGCTGGTCCTCTTCCTCTGCCGGTTCGAGCAGGAGTCCCCGCTCCGGGTGGCACTTCCGGAAGATGCGACCCCGGACGAGCGCGCGCTGCTGGAGCTGGCGCTGCAGGCCTGGTCCGGTGCCGGCCTGGGTGTCGTGCTGGAGCCAACGCGCGATGCGGAGCGCGCCGACATCTCCATTCGCATCGGGGGTGCCGCTGCGGGCTTCGCAGCCCAGACGGCGGCAGAATGCGGTCTGCTCGCCGACGCGGCGTCGGGTCCGACGTTACCGGCGCGTCTCGTCTCGGCGCAGGTGATGCTGCGGCGGGCAGATCGGGACGTATTCCGACACCCTGTGCCCCTCTCCCGGGAGGAGTTCCTGGGCTCGGCCCTCCACGAGCTGGGACACGCGCTTGGCTTCCAGGGCCACGTACGGCGGAGCGGCTCCGTCATGGTCCGGAACGTCGAGGCGGTGCGTCATATCGGGCGACGGCTGCTGGCCGGCCAGCGTTTCCACGACGCCACCCTGGAGGCGCTCTATCGGGTCGAGTCGGGTGCGGTGCTGGATCGCCGGCCGCTTTCGCCGGGTCGGACGGAGTCCGTGGACCGCCTGCTCGCGATCGCACGGACGCACGACTTCACCGGTCCCTTCGTGCGCGTCGGGGACCGCAGCGGCAGGCTGACCTGGTGGGATGGCGACGGACGCCGCCTCGTCGTCGCGATGCCGGACCTGCCGCAGGTCCTGTCGAGGTCGGACACGCTGAGCCTGGTTCCGGGTCCGGTTGCTCGGGTCTGGCTGCGATCGAAACGCGAGCCGAGCGGACGTTCGCCCCTCAGTCCAGGCTGGAACCGAGCTCGCGTGCCCTTGCGAGCAGCTGTGCCGACTCCGAGCCCTCCCCGAGGGCCTTGAGCACGCTTCCCAGCCAGTAGGCGATCTGGGCGTCCTGGGTGTTCTGTGCGTAGGCACGCTCGAGGTGGGTGCGCGCCGCCTCGGGCTCCGAGGGAGCCTTCTTGAACAGGGCCCACCCGAGAGCGGCCTGATAGGCGCTTTCCTCGGGCCAGAGCTCGACGGCGGGTCGTAGGTACTCGAGGGCCCCGCGGAAGTTTCCCGTTCGCAGGAGGATCTCCGCCTTGCGGTAGTTGGTCTCGGCCGCAGCGAGGCGCTCGGCATCGAGATCGGATTCGTCCGAAGCGAGATGGACGTCGTAGTCCCGGCGTCGGTGCGCGTCGGAGAGCACGGCGTGTGCCCGGCCGATGGCCCCGAAGACCTTTCCGGCGCGCTCGCGGGTCGCTGCATCCACACCGGCTCGAGCGAGCGCATCCGGGTGAAAGCGCTTCGCGGCGCGGAGGTACGCACGGCGAACGCTGTCCGGCGAGGCGTCGGACTCGAGCTCGAGCAGCTGATAGTGATCCAGATCCGCGAGCCCGGAGAACTTCTCGTCGATCTCCCGGGCCAGGACCACGTCCATCCCGGCGCTCACCCTCGCCTCGGCGGGGCGGGCGGTCGCGTCGGCGCTCGGGGGGCGTTGGCTTCGGGTGACCTCGATCTCGATCTCGGTGGGGGCGTCCCGATCGACGACGGATTGATCACGGCGGTACTCGAGGGCGCGGGCGGCGTCGAGCAACCACACCGCGGCCATGGCGCGAGGCGTGTTGGCGACCTGCAGGGCACGCCACAGCGTGCGGGTCCCGTCGACGGCATCGACGAACGCCAGCACTGCGTCATCCGAGAGCAGGCGACTCTGGATGCGCGAAAGACGCCGAGTTCGTACCACGCAGCTCTCCATGTGGGGCGTCAGGTCGGCGAGCACCCGGTCGATGCTCCAATGCGTCTCGATCCCCTCCTGGATCAGGGCGAAGACATTGGCGCGGAAGGGCTGGGCCTTCTCCGGAGATGCGACGGAGGGCTCGACACGGAAGTCGCCCTGCGTCCAGCCGAAACAGTCCACCAGGCGTTGGCGCACCTGCTCCTTGAGGGCCACGAACAGGCTCTTCGGGTCGAGGAGCCCGAGCTCCAGCAGGGCCGTGCCCTCGCGGCACTGCTTCTCCTGCATGTGTCGCGAGACCTGGTTGTGCTGGTCACGGGTGATCCGGCCCGTATCCATGAGCTGCACGCCCAGCGTCTCGCTCGCCAGATTCGACTCGGCGTAGATCGGGACGCCCTCCTGGAAGAGGAAGAGCTTCTCCGCGCGGTCCCGGGTCAGCGTCAGCGAGCCGTCGAAGCGGGCCCGGTAGAGATCCAGGAGGAGCCGCGGCAGGGGCGTCTCCTGAAGGTCACCGCGCTCGGGAATCGCGACCATCGCTTCGCTTTCGGGCGATCCGTGGCCCGACTTGACGATCCCTCCCCCCGCGGAAGGTCCGGGACCGGGTCACGCGGGGCGCCGCTGGACCCTCGCGATCTGAAAGGCTGCGGCGATCGCGCGATCGAGCTCCTTGAACACCAGCAGGGGCGGGTGGTCGAGCTCGGCGAGCACGGACTCGGAGAGCGGCGACGCTTCGGCGAAGAGCGTCTCGGCGCCCCAGGAATCGGCCGTCCGAAGGATGAGCTCCAGGGCCATGGCCCCGAAGGCGGGGTCGATGATGGCATCGCCCAGGTCTACTACCACGACGGAGACTTCCCGCGCCTCCGGATCGCGCCCCAGCAGATCGAGGGTGCGCATGCCCTCCTCTGCGCCACCGAAGGGAAGGACCATCACCGGCCCCCAGATGTGCACGCAGGCGGAGGTGCGGTCGATGCCCAGCCCGGCTGCATCGTTCGCGGGCCTCGCATCCAACGAACGCCGGGCCTCCCGGGCGCGGACCAGGGCGCGGTAGGCGTCGAGGGGCAGGCCGTCGAGCCAGGTCGCGACCTCGCCTCCATCGGCACGCCAGGCGGCTGCCTCGCGCGCGACGAAGCGGCACCTCTCGTCACCGTTCGCGCCGCAGCTCTCTTCGGCCGCGACGAGATCCATGTCGAGCATGCCGGAGAGCCACCCGGAGGTGTAGCCGGCACTGAGCGCGCAGCATCCGCTGGCGTCGCACCCCGAGGCCTCGAGTCGTGCGGAGGCCTCCGGGCGGTCCGGCCAGTGTCCGCGCACCTCGAGCGATCCCACGCCGTCGGACTGGACCCGGTACTGCATCGTCAGGGGCGGGACACAGCAGGGCTCGGCACTCGCCTCGGAGCCCCCGTTTCGGGCTCGCATCGCATCCTGGAGACCGTGGAGGAGTCCCATGCGCATCAGCGCGAGGGTGGCCTCCGTCCGCGAGAGGGACTCGCCGAGCCTTGCGTGCAGGCCGCGGAGGTAGCCGGGGTCGAGCAGGACGTAGGCGTCGCGCTCGAGCACCTCTTCCGGGTCGAGGTCTCGCGGATCGCTGGCGTCGGAATCGGCGCCGTCGGGAGGGGTCTGCATCGTTGGGGGTCAGTCCTGGATGAACGCGTAGATGTCGAACTTCTCGTCCTTCTTGATGAACCCCTCGCCCTCGCGTTCGAGAAGCGTCATGAAGGACTGGGTGACCTTCGGGTCGAACTGCGACCCGGAGTACTTGTGGATCTCCGAGACGACGGCTTCGAGGGTCAGGGCCTTGCGGTAGGGGCGGTCGCTGGTCATGGCTTCGACCGTGTCCGCGACCAGGATGATCCGACTCGGGAGCGGGATCTGATCCCCCCGCAGCCGGTCCGGATAGCCGCGATTCGAGCCGTCGTACCACTCGTGGTGATGGCGCACGCACGGCGCGACGTCTTTCAGGAAGTCGACGGGCTCGAGGATCTTCGCCCCGATCTCGGGGTGGGCCTTGATCTCGAGGTACTCCTCGGCGGTGAGGCGGTCTGGCTTCGTGATGACGGCGTCTCGTACACCGATCTTCCCCACGTCGTGCAGCAGGCCGGCGATGTAGACCCGTTCGATGAAGTCCTTCGCGAAGTTCATCTCGCGCGCGATCTTCGAGGCGTAGACGCCGACCCGTTCGGAGTGACCCCTCGTGTAGGTGTCCTTTGCGTCCACGGCCTCGGCCAGGGCCCGGATGGTCTGGACGTAGGCGGTCCGCAGCTGCTGGTGCTTCTCGGCCAGCTGCTTCGTGCGGTCCCGGACCTTCCCCTCCAGGTTCCGGTTCATGTCCTGGAGCTTGAAGTTCTGCTCCCGGGTCACCTGGTTTAGGCGCCGGATCTCCGCCTTCAGGTCGGCGTGATCGAAGGCCTGGCGGATCGTCGCGCGCAGCTCGTCGTCGTTCCACGGCTTCGTGATCAGGCGGTAGATCTCGCCCCGATTGATGGCGTCGACCGCGACGTTGATCTCGGTGTAGCCGGTCAGCATCATGCGAACGATCTCGGGGTGGTGCTCGCGGACCCGGGCCAGGAAGTCGACGCCCGACATCTCCGGCATCCGCTGATCCGTCACCACCACCTGGGTGGGGTTTCGCTCGAGGAGCTCCAGGGCCTCCGAAGCGCGAGAGGCGCAGAGGACGTTCATGTCCTCGATCCGGAACAGGCGCTGCAAGGCCTTCAGGATGTTGACTTCGTCGTCCACGAACAGGACGGTGTGCTCGTTCGGCATGCGCTCGCTTCCCCTCCGATCCACGCGCCGGGGCTCGGGTCCCGGTGCCGCGACGACTCTGCATTCCAAGCCCCGTGCCAACACCGATCCCGCAGCGCCTTCCCGCGCAGGGATGGGGGGTTGGCGCTGGCTTCTGCTTGTGGCGCCCACTCCTGCGCGCGTCCCACCTCCGGGAACGAAGGCGGCTCAGCAGGCGGAAGGGGGGTGGCAGCTTGCGCGTGGCCTGCGCGGTGCGTGCCCGATCCGGGGGATGCAGAGCCCGGGGAGGAGGCCCGCTCCGGTTGGGATTGTTCGGGCGACGGCAGCGAGCGCGCAGGAGGCCGGCGTTCGTCATCGCGATCCCCGGTCCCGGATTCGGGACGTCCCGGTTCCGGGATCGGCGTTCGCGGAGCCTGCGGGGCCTATTGGGTGAGACGTCGGGCCACGACGCGGCGACTCCACAGCAGCAGTGCGGCGGAGCCGCCCACCAGGTACGCCACGTCCCAGATCGCGGTGGGGGAGGGATCCGCCTGGAAGGCGGCGCGGGCCAGTCGGACCGGGTGAACGAGGGGCAGGATCTCGGCGACGAGCAGCCAGCCACGGGAGAGGCGCTCCTCGAGCGGAAAGAACACCCCCGAGAAGAGGAAGAGCGGAGTGAGGAAGAGGGTGAAGTAGAAGCTGAAGAGATCGATCCGTTCGATCTGCAGCGAGAAGGTGATGCCCATGGCGGCGAAGAGGAGGCCCGCCAGGGGAACGACGGCGAGCGCCAGGATCGACTGGGGGAGGGGAGCGAGGCCGAAGAGGGCCGTGACCGCGTAGAAGGCGCCACCGTAGATGGTCGCGCGGGTGACCGCCCAGAGGATCTCGCCGACGAGCACGTCGTCGGGCTCCAGCGGTGCGGTGAGCATCGCGTCGTAGGCCTTCTCGAAGTTGAGGCGCACGAAGAAGTTGTAGGTGGCCTCGAAGCTCGCACCGTTCATGGCGGCGACGCAGACGAGGCCCGGGGCCAGGAAGGCCGCGTAGGACATGCCGCCCATCTCGGTGATGTAGGAGCCCACGCCGATGCCGATCGCGGTGAGGTAGAAGACCGGCTCGAAGAAGTGCGGCAGCAGGTTCGACTTCCAGGTGCGGCCGTACATGGCGGCGTTTCGACGCCAGACGGCGAGGGCGTGGGGAGGAGAGAGGCTCACGGCGCTCCCTCCAACCGGGCCCCGGTCGTGGCCAGGAAGACGTCTTCGAGGTTGGAGGGGCGGATGACCAGTGAGCGCTGGTCTCCGCCGTCGTGGGCTCGGATGCGCTCGGCGAGACGGGTGGCGCCTCGGGTGTAGACGACGAGGCGGGGCCCTGCGCGGAGTCGGCGGGCGGAGTCGTCGTCGCCGAAGAGGATCCGCTCCTCCTCGGGCGAGCAGTTGAACTCGACGACCTCGGGGGCGACGTGCCGGGCCACGAGTTCGCGAGGAGCCCCCTCGCTCACCGCTCTTCCGCCGCTCATGATCGTCACGCGATCGCAGAGGCGCTCGGCCTCGTCCATGTAGTGCGTCGTGATGAGCACGCTGGTGCCGCCGGCGCGCAGCTCGCGCACCCGTGACCAGAGTGCGAGTCGCACGGCAGGGTCGAGGCCGGTGGTGGGCTCGTCGAGCACCAGAAGCTCTGGCTCGTTCATCAGGGACATCGCGATGGCGAGGCGGCGCCGGTATCCACCGGAGAGGGCCACCACCGGTACGTCCTCGTGGGAGCGGAGCTCCAGCAGGTCGATCAGGGCCTCTACGCGGCGCGAGAGCTCGGGCTCCCGGATCAGGTGGTAGCGACCGAAGACCTTCAGGTTCGCGGCCGCGTCGAGCGATTCGATCTGGACGTTCTCCTGGAGCGTCACCCCGAGGCGCGCACGGACGGCGCGAGGCTCGCGGCAGACGTCGATCCCGAAGACCCGGACCCGCCCGGCGCTGGGTCGGGTCACACCGTAGATCATGCGCAGGGTGGTGGTCTTTCCGGCGCCATTCGGACCCAGAAGGCCGTAGCAGACGCCGGAGGGCACCTCGAGGTCGAGGTCCTTCACGGCGTCGCGGGTGCCGAAGCGCTTGGAGACGCCTTGGAGGGAGATCACGGGGCGGTTCGAAGGCTCCGGAGGGGGCATGGCGCCGATTCTACGCGCTCTTCCGCGCGCGCCGCCGGTCTGTTATCCCTTGGATCTCGGGGGAGCTCGGCCTTTTGCCTCGCTACGACGACGACGCCGTCAGCCGCGCTCTCGCCCGGTGGGTCGGCTTCTCGATCCGCCACGGTCCGGCCGTGGTCGGCCTCATCGCCCTGCTCTCGGCGCTGTCCTGCTTCGCCGCCTACCGCTGGCTCGGCTTCAACGTCGATCCGAACGACCTCTTCTCCGACGACCTGCGCTTTCAGCGCATGATTCGCGAGTTCGAGGCCCACTTCCCCGAGCTCACCGACTCCCTGCTGATCGTGGTCGACGGCGAGGGCGCCGAGCCCGTGCGCGAGGCGTCCGACCGGCTCGCGGCGCTTCTCTCGCAGCGTGGCGATGCATTCAGCGCGGTCTACTTCCCGGGCGAGGAGGACTTCTTCGAGGCCCACGGTCTGCTCTACCAGAGCGTGGACGATCTCGATGACCTGACCGAACGGCTCGCCTCCCTCCAGCCGCTGATCGCGGCGATCTCCCGGGATCCCACCCTGGCCACGCTCGCCTGGGTGGTGGAGACGGGCCTCGAGCAGGTCCCGCGAGAAGGCGAGCAGGTGGAGCGGATGCGCGCCGTGCTCGATCACTTCCGGCGAGCCACGGTGAACGTCTACTCCGAGTTCCCGCTGCGGGTGTCCTGGGAGGGTGCCCTGTTGGGCGGAACCCCCTTCGACCCCTCCACGCGGAGGGTGATCGTGGCGGCCCCGATCCTGGACTTCGACCGGATCCTGGCTGCAGAGCCCGCGATCGAGGCCGTGCGGGAGGCCGTCGCCGAGCTCGAGCTGCCGCCGGACGTGCGGGTGCGCATCACCGGCTATCCGGCGCTGAACCACGAGGAGTTCCTGGGTCTCGCTCGAGACACGAGTACCGCCGGAGTGCTCTCCTTCCTGCTCGTGCTCGTGATCCTGGGCGTCGCCTTTCGGTCGCTCGCCGTGGTGTTCGCGGCTGCGGTGACGCTGCTCTGCGGGTTCGCCTGGACCGCTGCCTACGCGACCGTCTTCGTCGGTGAGCTGAATCCGGCCTCGATCGCCTTTGCCGTCCTCTTCATCGGGCTCGGCGTGGACTTCATGATCCACCTCGGCATGCACTTCGCCGAGGCCGTCCGGGAGGGAGAGGACGCACCAGGGGCGCTGGCCATCGCCACGCGCAGCACCGCCAGCGCCCTGGTCCTGTGTGCGACGACGACGGCCATCGGCTTCCTGGCCTTCCTGCCGACGGACTACAAGGGCGTCTCGGAGCTGGGCGTGATCTCCGCGGGCGGGATGCTGGTGATCGTCTTTCAGACGCTCACGCTCTTCCCGGCACTGATCGCATGGACGGTTCGGGGCCGTTCCCTGGAGGCCCTACGCAGTCGTCGCCCGGTGGCGATCCCGCTTCGAGCCGCCATCCACCCGGCCTGGGTGTGCGGAGCGGCGCTGGTGCTCGGACTGGGGGGGCTGGTCCTGGCGCCGCGTGCGAAGGTCGAGACCAACGTGCTGGCGCTGCGCAATCCGCAGACGGAGTCCGTCAGGACCTTCGAGGACCTGCTCGAATCCGAGCGCACGACGCCCTGGTACGCGGACATCCTGGCGCCGGATCTCGAGACCGCGGACGAGCTCGCCGCACGGGTCCGCGGGCTGGATGGGGTGAGGCGTGCGATCACGGTCTCGGACTACGTCCCGAAGGACCAGGAGGAGAAGCTCGAGATCCTGGCCGATGCGGCGCTCTTCATGGATCTCCCGCCCGACGGCGAGGGGCATCGGGTCGGAGATCCGGCGGAGCAGGTGGAGGCCCTGCGGCGACTGGTGGCCTTTCTCGATGCGGACTCGCTGGATCGGACGTCCTCGGGACTGGCGCGCAGCGGTCGGCTGCTGCGGGATCAGCTGGCCGCGTTCCTGGTGCGCATGCAGCTCGACCCGTCGCCCGATCAGGCGATCGAGACACTCGAACGCTCGCTGCTGGGCAGCATTCCTCCGCTCACCGAGCGCCTGCGGCGAAGCCTCGAGACCTCGTCCATCGGCTTCGACGATCTCCCCCCCTCGCTGGTGGAGCGCATGCTCGCGCCGGATGGCGTCGCGCGGATCCAGGTCTTTCCCGAAGAGGACCTCACCTCCCGGGAGGCGATGGTCCGCTTCGTCGAGACCCTGCGCGAGGCGTCGCCGGACATCACCGGCCTGCCCGTCAATCTGGTCGAGTCGTCCTACGCGACCGGCCGTTCGCTGTGGCAGGCCCTGGTCTGGGCGCTGGCCGGGATCTGCCTGCTCCTGGCGCTGCTCTGGGGGCGCCCGGTCGAGATCGGCATCGCCCTGGCACCGCTGGTCTTCGCGGTGGTGATGACGGCCGCCACGTCGTGGCTCCTCGACGTGCCCCTGAACTTCATCAACGTCTGCGTCCTGCCCCTGCTGATGGGAGTGGGCGTGGACAGTGGACTGCACATGGTCCACCGGGCGCGCAGCGTGCCGGTCGCCTCGGGGCGCCTGCTGACGAGTACGACGGCGCATGGGGTCTTCTTCAGTGCGCTGACGACCCTCGCGAGCTTCGGCACGCTCGTGCTGGCCGACCACCTGGGGATCGCCAGCCTCGGGACCCTGCTGGTGATCGGGATGGTCTATACGCTGCTCGGCAACCTGGTGCTGCTTCCGGCGCTGCTCTCCATCGCCCAGGCGAGGCGGCGCGGTGACCCGCGAAGCGGGGGGGACTGAGCCCGCGCCGACGGGTCGCTGTGATAGGATGCGCGATCGAGCGAGGAGGCGCGTCGTTCGTGGCCCGGTACTCGACCATCCTGCTCGATCGCCCGCGTCCCGGCGTGCAGCGAGTGACCTTGAATCGACCGGAGAAGCGCAACGCGCTCTCCAACGCGATGCGGTCCGAACTCGTCGAGGCGCTGGAGTCCGGGGATCGGGACCCGGAGCTTCGGGTGAGCATCCTGCGCGCGGGCTCGAAGCTCCAGGGGCTGGCGACCCACCAACGCTCGGTCCAGGCCTTCCTGGAGAACATCGCGGCGAGCATGAAGCAGGCCTTCGACGAGCCGAAGGGCGGATGACGGCACTGCTCTGCGCGCTGTTCTTCCTCTCCGGGGTCGCGGCGCTGCTCTTCGAGGCGCTGTGGTTCCAGCGGGCCGGACTGGCCTTCGGGAACGGCGTATGGGCGTCGAGTATCGTCCTGGCGAGCTTCATGGCCGGCCTCGCACTCGGCAACGCGCTGGCCGCGTGGCTCGGGCCTCGAATGCGCGCGCCGCTGCGGGTCTACGCGGCGCTCGAGATCGCGATCGGCGTGAGCGGCGTAGCGCTCGTCCTCTGGCTTCCCTCGCTCTCGCCCGCCGTTGCGACCCTGCTGCGACCGCTCGTCGCTGCGGAGTGGTCCGCGAACCTCCTGCGACTCGGTCTGGCCTTCGCCCTGCTGCTGATCCCGGCGACGGCGATGGGGGCGACGCTGCCCGTGATGGTGACGGCCCTGCGAACCCGTGATCCCAGCTTCGGCGGCGCGCTGGGAAGGCTCTACGGCTGGAACACCCTCGGCGCAGTCCTCGGAGCCGTGATCGGCGAGCTGGCTCTGCTCGAGCTCTTCGGCGTCGCGGGCACGGCGCTCGCGGCCGCGGCCTGCAACGCGGTGGGCGCGGTCGCAGCGCTGGCGCTGATGCGAAGCGGTCGGGGCGGCCCGCCGCTCCAGCGGACGTCCGCCGCCCGACCCGACCGCGAGGCGCTCCGCTGGCTGGCCGCGGCGTTCCTCGCGGGGGCCATCCTGCTGGCCTTCGAGGTGGTCTGGTTTCGCTTCCTTCACCTCACGCTGCACTCGGGAAGCGCGACCTTCGCCTGGATGCTGGCCGGCGTGCTGCTCGGGATCGCGGTCGGGGGCTTCGCCGCCGGCGCCTGGCTGCGACGGCGCCCCGCGGCCTGGCGCGGGGCGCCGGTGCTCGCGTTGCTGGCCGGGGCCGCGGCCTGCCTCTGCTACGCCGGCTTCCACTGGACCTCTACGCCGGTGGCGGGCCTCGGACGCGCCTCGCCGGTGGCGGCCGCCTGGCTCGTCGGTGTCCTGTCGTTTCCCGTAGCCGCCCTCTCCGGAGGGCTCTTCCCGCTACTGGGGGCGGCGCTGTCGCGACACGTCGGATCCGAGGTCGGGACGACGGGCTGGCTGGCGCTGTCGAACACATTGGGCTCGGCCGTGGGATCCCTGGCCGGCGGCTTCTTGCTGCTTCCGGTCCTGGGCATGGAGCGCTCCATCGCGCTGCTCGCCGCGGTCTACGCGGGGGTGGCCTGGCTGTGCCGCCCGGAGCGCGCCAGGGTTCGCGCGAGCCCCGGCGCACTGGTGGCGGGGCTCGCGTTCGCGGGGGCGCTTGCGATCTTCCCCTTCGGCCGGATGGAGCGCGTGTACCTGCGCTCGCCGATCCGGGCCTGGCACGAGGGGAGCGATCACGCGGTTCTCGCGCTCCAGGAGGGGCGGACCGAGACCTCCGCCATCGTGGAGCGACGGCTCGACGGCCAGCGGCTGAGTGCCTTCCTCATCACCGACAGCCTCTCGATGTCGAGCACTGCGACCTTCGCGCGGCGCTACATGAAGCTCTACGTCTACTGGCCGGTCGCGCTCCGACCCGACCCGCGTGATGCTCTGCTCATCAGCTACGGGGTGGGGTCGACGGCGTCGGCCCTGGTGGCCACCCGGAGCCTCGAGGTCATCGACGTCGTGGACATCTCCCGGGAGATCCTGGGGCTGTCCGGGGTGGTCCACCCGGATCCGGAACTCGACCCGCTCCGCGATCCCCGGGTGACGACCCACGTCGAGGACGGTCGCCACTTCCTCCAGGTCACGACCCGACGCTACGACCTCATCACGAGCGAGCCCCCGCCGCCGAAGAACGCGGGAGTGGTGAACCTCTACACGAAGGAGTACTTCCAGCTGATCCACGATCGCCTGCGCTCCGGGGGCGTGGCGACCTACTGGCTGCCGGTGCACAACCTCCTGGAGTCCGACGCGAAGGCCATCATCCGCGGCTTCTGTGACGCCTTTCGCGACTGCTCGCTCTGGGTGGGACACGACCTCGACTGGATGCTGGTCGGCTCTCGTGACGGGATCCCGCGACCGGACGAGATGGCCTTCGCCAGCCAGTGGCGAGATCCCCGGGTGTTGCCCGAGCTGCGGAAGCTGGGCTTCGAGCGGCCCGAGCTGCTGGGGACGACCTTTCTCGCAGACGCCGCCTGGCTCGACGGGATGACCGCGGACACGCTGCCGCTCAGCGACGCCTGGCCGAAACGCCTCTCCGATGGGATCCAGGGCGATGCCCGCTCCGTCTTCGGGCCGTGGATGAACGAGGCCGCCGCCCGCGAGCGCTTCCGGGACAGCGCCTGGATCGCGGCCCTCTGGCCCCCGGCGATGCGCGCCCGGTCGCTGGAGCTCTTCGACGTGCAGGCCCTGGTCAATGCGGCCGGTCGCCGGGAGCCCCTCCCCTGGGAGCGTCGACTGCGCGCCCTGGATCGTCTGGCGGAGCCTCCGAGGCTCGCCACGGTGGCGGGTTGGACGCTCGGCATCCACTCGGATCGGCTCGACGCCATCGACGCCGCGATCGCCGCGGGAAGACCGAAGGCACCGCACCGCCGAGCCCTGGCCCTGCGAGCGCTGGCGGAGAGCGATCACGTCGGGGCGGCCCGCCGCCTGGCCCGGATCCGCGGAGGAGATCCGACCCTGCGCCTGCTCGAGGCGTACGCCCGCTGCCGGGGCGGCGACGTCGCGGGCGGGCTGAGTCTTCTCGCGGCCCCCGAAGTCCGGCGTCACGTGGCGCCGGGCCTGGAGGCCGGGTTCGAGTGGCTGGAGCGGACGTGTGCGACGGGACCGGCGGAGGGGTGATGGCGACGCCGAAGGCAAGCCTGCGCCCCTGGGACGGGATCAGCGTGATCCTGGGCATCGTGATCGGTGTGAGCCTGTTCAAGGCACCGGCGCCGATCTTCGCCAGCGTCGAGGGTCCGTGGCAGGGCATGGCGATCTGGGCGCTCGGAGGAGGCCTGTCGCTGGTCGGGGCTCTGTGTTACGCGGAGCTCGCCGCGGCCTACCCGCGCTCCGGCGGCGACTACGTCTACCTGTCCCGGGCCTACGCACCCTGGGCGGGCTTCCTCTTCGGCTGGGCCCAGCTGGTTGCCGTGCTGACCGCGAGCCTCGGGGCGATGGCCTATGTGTTCGCCGACTACGCCATCGTGCTCTGGGAGGGAGGAACGGCGCCGGCCCTGGCCTGCGGGGTCGTGATCGCCCTGACGCTTCCGAACGTGCTGGGAGTCGGCCTCTCGCGACGCGTCCAGAACGCCCTGACGGCGGCGAAGCTCGTGGGGCTGGTGGCGCTGGTCGTGGCCGGCTGCCTTGCCCCGGCCCCGGAGCCGGTCCCGCCGGGCGATCGCCTCGGCGGCATGGGCTTTGCCCTGATCCTGGTGCTCTACGCCTACGGCGGCTGGAACGACGCCGCCTTCATCGCCGCCGAGATGCGGGAGCCGCAGCGCAACGTGCCCCGGGTGCTGATCGGGGGCACCGCCCTCGTCGTCGTGATCTACCTGGTCGTGAACGCGGCCTACCTGGCGGCACTGGGATTCGAAGGAACCCGGCAGTCGAGCGCGCCGGCGGCCGACGTGCTGCTCGCGGTCGGAGGGGAGGTCGGCGGTCGGGCGATGAGCATTCTCGTCATGCTCTCGGCCCTCGGAGCGATCCAGGGCCTGGTGTTCACGGGTGCGCGCATCTACGCCAGCGTGGGCGCGGATCATCCCGCCTTCGCAGCGCTGGGCCGCTGGCATCCCCGCTTCCGCACGCCGGCGCGGGCGCTGATCGTCCAGTGTGGCGTCGCGGTCGCGTGGATCCTGGCGGTCGGCACCGGAGCGGGTCGGGGCACGCTCGACGCCGCCGCGCAGGGGCTGGGGCTGCCCGCGGCTCCGTGGGAGCGCTTCGGCGGGGGCTTCGAGACCCTGGTGGCGGGCACGGCTCCCGTGTTCTGGCTGTTCTTCCTGGGCACGGGCGTGGCGCTGCTGGTGCTGCGCAGGCGCGACCCCGGGACCCCGCGTCCTTTCCGCGTTCCGCTCTACCCCTGGACACCGCTGCTCTTCTGCGCGAGCTGCTTGTTCATGCTCCACGCGAGTGTGGACTATGCGCGCGGGCTCGCACTGGTGGGGCTCGCCCCGGTGCTGCTCGGAGTTCCGATCTACGCCCTGTCGCGCCGCGTGGCACGACGACGGGGGCAGGGCGGCTAGTGATGGCCGAGCGGGTCGCGGAAGGTGAAGCGCGCCGGGGTGGCCACCAGCGGGCCCAGGGGCTTGCCGAGGTCGCCCGGGCGGGTGATCGCGGTGATCGGGGCGACGGGAAAGGCGTACACGACGGCGCCGAGGGCGGTGACGGCCAGGCCGAGGGGACGCAGCACGAGGACGTCCAGCACGATGGGCACCGATTTATCGAGGTCGGTGTCGCCCCGCGACAGCGAGTTCGCGGCGGCCGGCGACGCCAGGCTCAGCATCAGGGCCAGGGTGACGAGCGCGTTCAGCAGTGCGCGGTGCGAGGTCTGCATGGTGGGTCCTCCCGTCGATCTTGCGACGACCCCTCTATCGACCGACCGCGCTCCCCCCTGAAGCCCCTTCGAAACCGGGGGCTTGCTCCGCACCGGATCAGGCTTCGCGCGAAGGGTTGCGGCGACCGCTGCGCACCGCCTGCGGGTCCGTGAGCGACGCGCAGGGCGCCGCTCAGTCCGGCCAGTCAGGCCAGTCGCGGCTGACGCGCAGCCTCCAGCGCGGTTCGCGGCGCTCGAGGTAGGCCAGGACGCCCTCCGCAGCGTCTGCCTGCCCCATCAGGTGATGGTGGAGCGCCGTCTCCTTGCGTTCGACGTCTTCGGGCTCGAGGCGGCCGCTCTCCCAGAGCAGACGCTTGGTCACGGCCACGGACAGGGGTGCGGTCCAGGTCGCGAGGTCGCGGGCGATCTCGAGGGCTGCCGGGAGCACGGCCTCGGCGGGCAGAGCGCGGCTCGCGAGCCCGAGGGCGACCGCCTCCTCGCCCTGGAACTTGCGGCCCGTCAGCAGCAGGTCTGCGGCGGCGGCGAAGCCTGCGATCCGCGGCAGGGTGAAGTGGGCATAGGCGTCGGGCATGACGCCCCGCCGCACCTGGACGACGCCGTACTTCGCGTCGCGGGCGAAGAGACGGATGTCGCACTGGAGCGCCAGGGTGAGGCCGAGCCCGATGGCATGCCCGTTCACGGCGGCGATCACGGGCTTGCGGATGGCGAAGGCCGGCGGAGAGACCGCGGCTGCGCTGAAGGACGCATCGTCCTGGCGCGCGAAGGTCTCGGCGCCCGCGCCGAGGTCCGCGCCGACGCAGAAGGCCCGCCCCGCGCCGGTCAGCACCGCCACGCGGATCTCGTCATCCTCGTCGCAGCGGCGGTAGGCCGCGCTCAGGGCCCGTCCCATGGCGGCGCTGAAGGCGTTGTCTTGATCCGGGCGATCCAGGGTCAGGACCGCCACCCCATCTCCGAGCTCGAAGCGGAAGTCCTCCCGACTCACTCCCCGGCCCTCGGCCGCGTCCTCATCGCGTCTCCTCGGCGGGGCCGTCCACGTCGATCTCCAGCACTGCGCGTCCGTCGATACGTCCGGTCAGACGCGAGCCCAGGTCTACCAGCCACATCTGCCAGCCGTACTTCGCGCGCAGCGCCGCGTAGGCTGCGCGCTCGGTCTTCGCATCCTCCACGACCCGGGCCCGACCCGCCCACCAGTCGCCGCGCAGCCGCCCGCGCACGTCGCAGCGGGCGAGTCGCACCTTCGGCTCGCGGCGCAGTCGCTTCACCTTCCCCGACGCGGCCTCGGTGAAGACGTAGAGCCGCCCCTCGCGCTCGGCGTGCCACACCGGGGTGGCGACGGCCCGGCCGTCCCGGCGGTAGGTGACCAGGCTGATATAGGGCGCGCGATCCAGGGACTTCGCGTCGGCGGTGCTCAGATCGATCTCCTTCGCTGTTCCGGTCGAGCCTCGCCCATTCGCCGACCCGCCCGCAAGCGCGCGCGGGCGCGGCGTGGGGCGCGCGGCCCGGACCCGCGCGGGGCGATGCCGGCCTCGCATCGCGGGCGCCCGCAGCTCTGGCGTCACCTTTCCGCGCCTTCGGAACACCTTGATCTATATGGTAATCTCGCAGCTCCTGAGGGGTCGGGGGGGAGCGGTGCCGAAGACGGCGGTGCCGACGCAAGGCGGAGGGCGTGAGACGTCCGCGCTGGAGAGCATCACCGCGGCGATCGCGCGCCCGCGGCCGGGGCCCTGGCTCGCGCTCCGCCGCCTGGCTCGCGCGAGCTGCCTCGTCGCGGTGTTGCCGCTGCTGCTTGCCGGGTCCCGGGATCCGGGGCTGCTCTTCGAGCTCGATCGGCAGGCGTTCACGGTGCGCGTTCACGACCTCCAGCGCGACACCGAGGGCCCGCCCCTGCGGGTGGCCGTGGGATCTCCCGCCCACCCGACGCCGGTGGGCGCCTTTCCCGTCTACAACGTGGTGCGCAACCCGGGCTGGCGCCCCGGCGACACGGCGCGCCGCTACGGCGCGCGGCCGATGCCGCCCTCCAGCGAGGGACCCCTCGGCGTGGCGAAGATCTCCTTCGCCGGGGATGGCATCGCCCTGCACGGCGGTGCGGATCCCCTGCTGATCGGCAAGCCCGTATCGCTGGGATGCGTGCGCGCGCTGGATGCGGACATGCTCCGGCTGCTCGATTGGCTCGAGGAGCGTGGTGCATTGGGAGCAACCCACCGGCAACCGGACGGCGAGATCCATCAGGCCTTCCGCCGCCCGGCCCGCGTCGTCGTTCGCTGAGGCGCGCGCTCCTCAGCGACGCGCATCGGGGCACTCGAGCCTCGCGACATCGCTGTGTCGTGGGCTTAGACCTGCGTGCTCGTGGGTGACCGCGACATGAGATTGTTCGCCACTTTTCGCGAGGGGGCGACACCAATCAGACATGAAGTCTCACCCTCACGCTTCCTTCCTGCGCGGTATGGCGTCGGCGCTCGTGTGCAGCTTCGGGCTGGTGCAAGGAGCGTGGGCCGATCCCATCACGGCGTGTGGCGATCCCAACACCGGGTGCTTCGATGGGGCAGTGATCCCCTTCCCGGGCTTCCCCGACGATCAGCACTGGGGAATGAGCGCCGAGCAGGCGGCAAGCCTCGGACGCCCGATCGTTCAGCTCGAGATCTGGCAGGCCAGCGGTCTGATCAGCGTGAGTGGCGACTTCCTGGAGACCACCCCCATCCAGGCGATCCCGCAGCCGTTCACCTGGACGTCGACCTGGACCATCGAGAGCCTCGACAGCGCTGCCATCGGCATGATCGCCAATCCGTATCTGCTCTTCCGCACCGCGACCAATCACGACGAAGTGCTCGGACAGATGACGAGCTATGATGAGCTCGGGGTTGGAGTCACGATCACCGGTTCCCAGTCGGATTGGGTGGTCGTGGAGGGGAACGCGGATGGCACGGCGGTGTACTACCTCGGCATCTCGCTGGGGGACCTGTTCGAGCTGGCAGGCGCGACGACGTTGATCGACGTGGCCTATTACCTGGACGATCCGAACATCTTCACGGTCCCGGGGACCGAGGATCGCATCGTCCCGCTGCCGCGGCTCGAGATCGCGATCGCAGGAACCCTCGTTCCCGAGCCGGGTACCGGGCTCCTGGTGGGGCTGGGGCTCGTCCTTCTAGGTGGAGCACGGCGAAGGCTCCATTGAAGATGATGCGCGCGCTTCGACTCGGCCTGGTTGCGCTGGCGGTCTGGTTCCTGGCGCTGGAGGTCCGGGCCGCGGACGAGGGCCGGGTCCTGCGCATGCGCGCCGAGCGACTGGCCTCGGAAGGGCAGTGCGAGCAGGCCATCACGACCGCGCGGCGCGCCCGCGATCTCGCGCCGGATGATGCGGTGGCGGCGTTCGTCGAGGGCCGCTGCGCCCTCGACCTCCATCGCTATGAGGAGGCGATCGCGGCGCTCGAGGAGGCCCAGCGCCTGAGTCCGGGGCTCGAGGGCGTCGCCATCGACCTGACCGCGGCCCGTTACCACCACGGCGACCTGGCCGCGGCCGAGGCGGCCCTTTCCGTGGCCGAGGTCCAGAGTCCGGACGATCCGCGGGTCTCGCTCTACCGCGGCCTGCTGCTGCTGGAGCGCTCCGAGGACGCCGAGGCGGCCAGCGCGTTCGAGCAGGCCCGGCGCATGAATCCGCGGATGGCGCCCGTGGCTTCCTACTACGAAGGTCTCGCCTGGGAGCGCGCGCGGGACCGCGAGCGCGCTCGCGAGGCGCTGAAGCGGGTGAAGGAAGAGGCGCCCGAGTCCTCCTGGGCGACCGAGGCCGGTCACGCCCTCGAGCGGCTCGATGAGCGCGAAGCGGCGGAAGCGCCGAACTTCTGGGCCACGGTCTCCGTCGGCGGCGAGTGGGACAGCAACGTCGTGATCCGCGGTGACGGGGTGACGCTTCCCGACAACATCTCGGACGAGGACGACGGCCGCGCGATCTGGTTCGGCGAGGTCGGCGCGGAGCTGCTGCGCACCGAGCAGTGGGCCGGCGGCGTGATCGCCAGCTACTACGGCAATGCCCACTTCGATCTGCATCAGTTCGACGTGCAGTACCCGAGCATCTCCGCCTGGATCGACCGCCGCCTCGACGAGAAGAGCTTTCTGCGCGTCCAGCCCTTCGCCGGCTACGCCTGGCTCGAGACCGATCCCTACCTGGGACACGTCGGCGGGATCGTCGCGTACCACCGCGACTTCGACGAGTCGGGCAACGGTCGGCTCTACGCCCGAGGCGGCTACCGCGACTACCTCTACAAGGTCGACAACGCGATCCGCGACGCCGATCCGCCAAACGGGGACTTCCGGGACTACAGCCGGGATCTGGATCGGGACGGCTTCGCATTCCAGACCGGCTACGACCACGGTATCCCCGTCAGCGAAACCACCGATCTCAGAGCGGGCATCGCCTACGGCTTCTACGAGGCGGAGGGCGACGACTACTCCTTCCAGGGCGTCGGTGGTCACCTGGGCATCCGGCAGGTGCTCCCCCTGGAATTCATCTTCGACGCCGAGGGCCGGTACTCCTACGACTGGTACCGCCACGCCTCCACCTACAACTCGCCTCCCCAGAGCCGCCCGAGCCGGCGTGACAACCTCTGGAGCCTGCGGGTGGCGCTGGAGCGTCCGATCACCGACTGGCTGTCCGTCACGGCCCACTGGCGCTTCTACGACAGCGATTCGAACACGGACGCCTACGACTACGACCGCCACATTCTCGGTGGCTACTTCACCATCTCCTACGGCCCGTAGGGGGGAGGATCCCATGCAGGTACGCGCTCTCGGAATCACGCTGCTCGGAGTCGCGCTCGCACTGCCCACGGCGGTGGCGGCAGACGAAGCGGTGGGACGGATCACCTCGGCGACGGGAGACGTCCGGGCCATCGGACCGGACGGCAGCTCCCGGCCCCTGGGCTGCGGAGACAGCGTCTACCCGGGCGACACCCTCTCCACCGGCAGCGCCTCCAATGCGGGCGTGCTGAGCGGTGACTACCTCACCCAGGTGCCGAGTGCCTCGGCGGTGAGCTTCGGGCAGACGGCCGCGGGCGCGCCCGACGCCACGCTCCAGAGGGGTCGCGTGCGGGTGATCGACGTGCGCGAAGGCGGCGCCGTGGCACGGCTGGCCGCCGGCGATGCCGAGGTCCGGGTCGCGGGGAACGACGCCGAGGCCTACCTGCTCTCCGAGAAGGTCGGCCCCTACGCGATGTTCTGCGAGTGGGATGCGCCGCTCCACGTGGCGCGCAACGCAGAGACCCGAAGCGCCGATCCGGGCCAGTGCGTGATCGCGAAGCCGCGCGAGCCGCTCTACGTGGCGGACGCCCACGCCGAGCGGATCTCCGCCGCGGACGTGGCGATCTGTCCTGCCGACCTCGGCGGCCTGGCCTCGACGGACTCCCACTTCTCGCCGGAGGATCTCGCCGACGTCGGCGCCGGCCCGACGTCGATCGCATGGAGCAGCATCGCGGAGGCCCCGGGCCCGCCGGCACGGCATCCCTGCGAGACTCCCGGGGCGATCTGCGGGACCGCCGCCGATGCGGGGATCGATCCGACCGGCGTGTCCCTCATCCTCGTCGAGGAGGTCGGCCCCGGAATGGGCGGTGGCCCCGGCACGGGGACCTTCCCCGGCGCGAACTGAGTCTGCAGCCTCGCGTCTGCGCGCCTCCGGCGTCCAACGGCCGGGCGGCGGGGTGCGCGGCGATCGGGGACACTGACGCTCCTGCATGCGGCGTTTCGTTCCCGCACTCGCGCTCGGACTCGCTCTCGCCACTCTGGGGGTGATGCTCTTCGCCCGTCTGGGACACCCGCTGCTCTGGCAGGACGAGGGTGAGACGGCGATGTTCGCCCGCCGGATCCTGGAGTTCGGCTACCCGAAGGTACACGACGGCCGCAACGTCGTGTACGAGTTCGGCGCCAACGTGGCGGCGGGCATCGACGAGGCGAGCGACGCCTACATCGGCAAGACCTGGGGCGACTTCTACTTCGCGGTCCCCGGGGTATGGTGGGCACAGGGAGTCGAGGACGACCACGTGCGCACGGCGCGGCTGCGGCTGCCCTTTGCGCTGGCGGGCGCGGGGGGGCTCGGGCTGCTGCTCTGGGGCGTGCTGCCGTGGGTGCCGGCCGGCCGCCGCGTGGGCTTCGCCGCCGCGTATGCGGCGCTCACGGCCACTTCGATCTCTCTCCTGCTCCACCTGAGGGAGCTGCGCTACTACCCGCTGCTCGTGCTCGTACTGGGCGCCGTGCTGGCGCTGCACGGGCGTCGTATCCACGCCCGGGATCTGGGTTGGCGTCCCTACGCGGTGCTCCAGTCCCTCGCCGCGATCGCGCTCTTCCACGTCTTCTACGTGGGCTGGTTCGCCGCGACGCTGCTGCTGGCGGTCGACGTGGCGGTGGTGTCGCGCCGGGTCGACGGATCCAGATTGCGCTTCCTGGTCCGCGGTCTGGCGCCCCATGCCGTGGGAGCGCTCGCCGCCGTCCCGGCGCTGGTCTTCTTCGAGACCTTCGGGGTCGCGTCGGGCTTTGCGCGCGACGTGGGCATCTCGGTCGCGGGCTATCTGGCAGGCGTGGGGCAGGTCGCGCTCCACTTCCTGCACCACGAGCAGCTGGTCCCTGCGCTGGGGGCGCGTGCCGCGGTCGCCTGGCTGCAGGTGCTCGCCCGGCGACGCGAGGGGAGGGTCATGCCGACGGCGATCGCGCCGCGCCTGCTGCTCTTCGCGCTGGGCTACACCGCCGTGGGATGTCTCAACCCCCTGGTCTACGAGCGCTACTTCGTGGTATTGAGTCCGCTCCTCACGCTCTCGTTCCTGCTGGACGCGAGCGCGCTGCTCGACCTGGCGCCGCGCCTGCTTCCGGGTCGTCCCGCCGCCGCGGTTCGCGGCGCCGCGCTGGCCGCTGCGGCCCTGCTGGCGCTGGTGCCGGTGGGCCTGGGTTGGACGGAGATCGCGGGGCGACTCGCCGAGATCCGGGATCCGGTGCGCGGTCCCGTGGACTTCGTGGTGGCGCACCTGCGCGAGCGCTACCCGGACCCGAGCGCGCTCGTGATCGCCACCAACTACGAGGCGCATCCGCTCATGTACTACCTGGACAGTCGGGTGATCGTCGGCCTCGTGGGCAACAACATCGCGGAGGAGCGCGCGCTCACGCCGGACGTCGTGATTCCGCGTCGGGCGTGGCCGAGGTCGCTGTCCGAGCTCCGGCGTTTCCTTGCGCGAGCCGCGTATCGGGAGGAGCGGCTGCCGGTGCTCGATACGCACTACAACAACATCCCGGCCTTGAGTGCCTCGGCCACCACGCCGGATCCCCACCGCTTCACCACGCCCGTAGCGGCGCAGGATTCCGACGGACGGCTGCGGGTCTATCACCGGCTGCCCGAGGCCCCTTGAGACGGGAGCGGGCGCCGGGATCCTGTGCAGGAGGGCGTTCGACGTGCGACCCTGGACCTGGCCGCTAGAAGCGGACGGAGGCGAGCCCATGGGATTCCATCACGTCGCGATCGCCACCCGGGACGTCAAGGCGAACCACGAGTTCTATACCGGAGCGATGGGCTTCAGCCTGGAGCGGGTGCAGGTGGGTCGCAGCGGCGAGTCCGGCTTCGCGAAGCACCTCTTCTACGACACCGGGAATGGCGAGATGATCGCATTCTGGGACCTCCACGACCCGGACCTCCCGGAGGACTGGTCTTCGGCGATCGCCACCGGCAACGGGCTGCCGATCTGGACCAATCACATCGCCTTCGCCGCCAGCGACCTCGAGGACCTGGCCGCTCGGCGGGAGCGGATGCTGGCTCACGGGGTGGACGTGCTCGAGATGGACCACGGCTGGTGTACGTCGATCTACGCCACGGACCCGAACGGCATCATGGTCGAGTTCTGCACCTCGACCCGGGCCTTCACCGACGACGACCGCGCGGAGGCGCTGCGAATCCTGGCCGATCCGAGTCCGGAGCTGGATCCGGATCCGCCGATGGTGGTCTACCGCGCCTCGGAGTACCGGCCCTAGCCGGACCCCTCGCGCGGTCGCCCCCCTCCGTGCGACGCTCAACCCACGGGCGGCGGAAACAGCGCGTCGATCCGTTCGAGCACCGCATCCGATAGCGTCGCACCCGAGGCCCGGACGTCGTCGTCGAGTTGCTCCGGCCGCGTGACGCCGACGATGACGCTGGAGACCCCGGGTTGGCGCAGGCACCACGCGAGCGCGAGCTGTGCCATGGAGAGCTCCACCTCGTCGGCGAGGGGGCGCAGCGCCTCGATCTGCGACAGCGCGTCGCGCTCGAGGAACGCGCCCATGAAGACGTTGCGGCGGGGGTCCGCCCCCCGCGACTCCGGCGGGAGGGCGCCGCCCCGGTACTTCCCCGTCAGGGCACCCTGGGCGAGGGGGCTGAAGACGATCTGGCCCAGGCCCGTACGTGCGCAGGTGGGCAGGACCTCGGACTCGATGCCCCGTCGCAGGATCGAGTACTGGGGCTGGTTCGAGACGGGGCGATAGGCGTTGCGCTGATCGGCGATGCGACAGGCCTCGTCGATGGCGCTGGCGGGCCACTCGGAGACGCCCCAGTAGAGGATCTTCCCCTGCCGCACGAGGTCCTCGAAGGCGCAGACGGTTTCTTCGATGGGCGTACTGGGGTCGGCGCGATGGCATTGCAGCAGGTCGAGGTAGTCGGTGTCCAGGCGTCGCAGCGAGCCCTCGACGCTCTCCACGATGTGCTTGCGGGAGAGACCGCGATCGTTCGGGGACTCCGACATGGGGAAGAAGCACTTCGACGCGACTACCGCGCGGGTACGGGGCAGGCCGCTCAGTGCGTAGCCCAGGGCCTCCTCGCCGGCTCCATTCGCGTAGACGTCGGCGGTGTCGAAGAGATTGATGCCCAGATCGAAGGCCCGGTGGACCATCCGCTTCGTCCCCTCGCGGTCTACGCTCGAGCCGAAGGTGAGCCAGGACCCCAGGGAGATCTCACTCACCACCAGGCCACTGCGTCCGAGGTTCCGGTACTCCACGCGCGGATTCTAGCCTCGCCACGCCCGCCCGGGTGAGTGGCGAGGGCGCTGGGGAGTGGCGGCGTCGCTGGATACACTCCCGCCGTCGTGCTCTCCCTGGCTACCGCGACCGGACCGAAGTGGGCGCACCGCGTCCTTCGCGACCTGAACGAGCTGCTCGTCGATCACGCGCACTGCGAGAAGAAGGCCGCGGGCATGGCAGTGAACCTGATCTTCCGGTACGCGCAGCATGGATTCCTGATGGAGCCTCTCTCGCGACTCGCCCGCGAGGAGCTCGTCCACTTCGAGCAGGTGCTCTCGCTGCTCCAGGAGCGCGGGGAGGCGTTCCGACCGCTGCGACCGAGTCCCTATGCGGGACGGCTGCGACGGGCCTGCCGCGCTCACGAGCCTGCGCGTCTGCTCGATACGCTGCTCTGCTGCGCGCTCATCGAGGCCCGGAGCTGCGAACGCTTCGCGCTCCTGGCGGATCACGCCGAGGACGAGGCGTTGAGCGCGTTCTATCGGGGCCTGCTGGCCTCGGAGGCGCGGCATCACGGCATCTATCTCGAGCTCGCGCGGCAGCTCGACTCCGGAGACGAGGTCGAAGCGAGGCTTCGCGAGCTGGCGGAGCACGAGAGCCAGGTGCTGGCGGAGACCCCGCCGCTGTCCCGCATGCACGCCTGAGGAAGCGCTTGACGGCGCAGCGCAGCCTGGGCACCCTGCGCAGCGCCCGGGTTCGGACCCGACGGCGCGGAGGCCCAGCCAGCATGGACATCACGACCGAGCGCATCCAGATCCCCACCGACGGAGCCGCCATGGGCGGCTACCTGGCGCGGCCCGCAGACGACGAGGTCCGCCCCGCCGTGCTCGTCTTCATGGAGATCTTCGGCATCAACTCCCACATTCGCGAAGTGACCGAGCGCGTGGCCCGGGAGGGCTACGTCGCCCTGGCGCCCGACTTCTTCCACCGCACCGGTCCCGGCGTCGAGTACGGCTACGACGACGACGGCTTCGCGAAGGGTATGACGTTGCTCAATCAGCTGGCCGCGGACGAGATGATCGCCGACGCGAAGGCGGCCATCGGCTATCTGCGCGGTCGTAAGGACGTCGTAGGCGATCGGATCGGCGCCATGGGCTTCTGCATCGGCGGACACATGACCTACCTGACCGCCTGCGAGACCGACGTGCGCGCCGCCGCCTCCTTCTACGGAGGCGGCGTGGCTGCGCCCCAGGGGCCCGGGGGCCAGGACTCGACGGTCGGCCGGACGGCGGGAATCCAGGGCCGCATCCTCTGCCTGTTCGGCGATCAGGATGCGTTCATCCCCCAGGACCAGGTGGAGGCGGTCCGCTCGGCCCTCGAGGCGGGCGGGATCCGCCATGAGGTGGTGGTCTACCCCGGAGCGGACCACGGGTTCTTCTGCGATCAGCGGCCCGCCTACCAGGAGCAGGCCGCCGCCGACGCCTGGGAGCGGGTGAAGGCGCTCTTCGCCGAGGAGCTGGCGGGCTGAGCCGGCCGTGCGTGGCTCTCACCCCGGGCGCCTCGCCCCATTGACGCGGTGATCGACGGCAGGGTACAAACGCCGACGACATATGCGGTAGAAGGTGTCCCCCGACGCACGGCGTTCCGTCGGCGACTCGGGGGCAGCTCTCGCGGCCCGGACGCACGGCGGCGGTCACCCTCGAGGTGGCTCCGAACGGAGGACGGCGGCGGGTGTGGGAGCTGCGGGAAGCCGGTGCGAATCCGGCGCGAGCCCGTCGCTGTAACCGGGGACGGTCATCGAACGACGCCACTGGCCTGAAGGGATCCTGGGAGCTCGACAGAGCTCCGACGAAGGGACGACCGGGGCTGGGAAGGCTCGATGACCGAGGGATCCGGGAGCCAGAAGACCGGCCTTCGAAGCAAGCGCGTCCTTCTCCGGGGTCGGGAAGGAGACGCGGTGGGACCGTCTCGACCGGATCGCACCCGAACCAGGCCGTTCCCCCTCCTCTCGCTTCCCACGCATCGCCCGGCTTCGGAGCGCCTGCAGCCGCGCGCTGAGATCGGCGGAGCTCCCTCCGTCGGTGTGGGCCCGCAGGCGGCCCGCGGGGGGCGAAGGGCTGGATGGGTTGGCGGAGGTCTGGACTCGCGATGGCGACCACCACGGGGATGGCCGGGCTGCTTGCGTTCGCGCCCTGGAGCGGAGCGCTCGCGGCCGGCGGAGACGAGACGCCGCCGCGCGCGGCCTCGCCCATCGCGGACCTCGAGCGCACCACGCCCCCGGCGGTGGTGGAGGAGGCCGCCCCCCCGCGGTCGAGCGAGGATCCGACCTCCTTCACGAGCGTCATCGAGATGGACGCCCACGCGGGCGAGTCGGAGCGGATCGAGGATCTGCTCCAGACCGTGCCCGGCGTGTATGTGCGGCGCTTCGGCGGGCCGGGGCAGCCGGTCGAGGTCTCCATCCGGGGCTCGACGGGGGCCCAAGTGGTCGTGCTCCTCGATGGCGTGCGCATCAACTCGGCGCAGACCGGCTCGGCCGATCTCTCGACGATTCCGGCAGCGCTGGTCGAGCGGATCGAGGTCTCGCGCGGCGGGGGCTCGCTCCAGCGCGGCAGCGGTGGGATCGGTGGAGTGGTCAACATCGTGACGCGGCGCGCGGGCGCGAAGCAGGAGACGACCGTCGGCGCAGCGGCAGGTTCCTTCGAGACCTGGCAGGCCTCGATCACCCAGACGGCGCGACTCGGTGAGTCGGAGCTGATGCTCGGCTACGACTACTTCAAGACCTCCGGAGACTGGAAGTTCGAGCCGATCTCCGGGCTCGTTCCCGACGAAGACGACGAGATCGAACGGATCAACAACCGCAGCGAGCAGCACAGCGGACTCCTGAAGCTGGCCCGCGATCTCGACGAGCACACCCGCATCGAGCTGATCGACGACCTCTTCTACAGCAGCCAGGGAAGTCCGGGGCTCGATCTGGCCGCGGGGGGTGAGCAGCGCGGACAGCGGGAGCGCGCGCACCTGCGCCGGACGCGCAACGTGGCGCAGCTGCGCCTGGAAGGCGTCGAATGGAGCGCCGCGGATCTCGGTCTGGAGGGGATCGATCTGCTGCTGGGTGCGGATATATGTTTCTGGGAGAATATGACCAGACCTTTAATAAACCTCATTAAAAGAGCACAAAGGGCCGGAGTAAAAGAAATACTTATATCCGATCCGGTCAGGTCTCCGTTTGAGGAGTTATGTGAGCATTTTTCAAATAATGGCCGGGGAGAAGTCCTTGACTGGACAGCGAGTGAACCAAGAGAGATACTCGGCCAGATATTGAAAATATCCTGATGAACAGCAAAAGTCCCAGGAGCTGATAATGCTTGAAAAACACGATCATAAACACGCACATGAAGAGAAAAAAGGGATTCATGATGATCATGACGGTCATGATCACCAGCGCGATCTCAATTCAGCTTCCTACGCCAGGTTATGGTGGGCCTTTGCAATAAACTTAGTTTTTCTTATTGTTGTATATCTAAAAGTTTCATTAATTAACAAAAACATTTCTCTATAATGGCTCGACCTCTTTTGTTTGTAAAACTTTTAAAAAAGACTTTTGAACGTTCAGAAACTCATTTACATCGCGTACGGAAGCGGCGAAGTGGTCAGCGGCTCGCAGCGCGAACAGTTCGAACAGAATGCCATGGTACTGGTTTCGTTAAACTCTACCTATACCATTGAAAACACCGGTGGTCGCGATCTGGTGATGTATGTTTTCCTCGATCCGGTTCCGGATGGATTTAAAC
>Ga0209536_100002147_pt1 | contig 32052 bp, 33 predicted proteins | sample DeeMarSeWOR28_12_FD_187461 | JGI IMG/M metagenome (GOLD analysis project Ga0209536, IMG submission 187461) | Marine sediment microbial communities from White Oak River estuary, North Carolina - WOR-2-8_12 (SPAdes) (version 2) | ecosystem: Environmental > Aquatic > Marine > Intertidal zone >... | reverse complement strand
CTTCCGATCTTGGCAGAGGGGATGGAGCCGACCGCGGAGGCCCGCGCCGTCCTCGCCGCCAGCCCGCGCATGGAGGGGCTCGATCTCGCCTCCCGGGCGACTGTGTCGGAAGCCTGCACTGTCGGCCCAGCTGACGCGCCTCGCCACGTCGTTGCCTACGACTTTGGCATGAAGCGGAACATCGTCCGGATCCTGAACGCCCTCGGGTGCCGCGTGACTGCCGTTCCATCGAGCGCGCCGGCGGCGCAGGTGCGGGAGCTGAATCCGGACGGTCTGTTCCTGTCGAACGGCCCAGGCGATCCCGCGGCCGTTCGGTACGTGCTGCCCGCGCTCCGCGAACTCGTCGGGTCCGGCATGCCGACCTTCGGGATCTGCCTTGGTCACCAACTGTTGGCACGTGCCTTCGGAGGGGAGACGGAGAAGCTCCCGTACGGTCACCGAGGGGGTAACCACCCGGTGCGCGATTTTTCCACAGATCGAATCCTGATTACCAGCCAGAATCACGGATTTGCTGTCAGGGGAAGCAGTAAGGCCGTCTCAGGTACGAAGGAACTTGAGGTGACACACCGTAACCTCAATGATGGCACGGTAGAAGGAGTACGGCACGTGGAGCTGCCAGCGTTTGCCGTGCAGTACCATCCGGAGGCCTCCCCCGGTCCTCACGATGCCCAAGGGCACTTCGCGGAATTCGTCCAAGCTCTTGACAGTCAACGGTTAAGCCGATAATAATGACCTCCCCGCGCGGCATCGGGGACGGTGCCGCGTCCGCCAATCTGGGCCATCGAGTGAGGACCAATGACCAAGGCGGATCTTGTCGAGAAGGTCACGGCCAGCATAGCCCGTACGGCCGGCCCGATGATCTCCAAGAAGGACTGCGCGCGCGTGGTCGATGCCTTCCTCGGGGCGATCAAGGATTCTCTCGCTGCACAGGAGAACATCGAAATCCGGGGATTCGGCACCTTCAAGATTCGGCAGCGGAAGACGCGAATGGCGCGCAATCCCCGAACTGGTGACCCGGTCGAGGTCGCCGCGCGCCCCGTTCCCGTCTTCAAGCCGTCCAAGGAGCTGCGGGCGCTGGTGGCAGAGGGTTTGGAAACGCCGGCGGTGTCAGACCTTCCGGCCTCTGAGCCGCCGGCTTCAGCCGGATACTAGGCGACCGCCACTCAGCAGGCGGCGTCGTGTGCAACGAGCGAGGGGCACCCGCTGGTCGGCGGGTGCCCCTCGTGGCATACACCGAGGTGATGCCGAGGCGCCCTGAGCACGGTCCACGGCAGACCGTGGAGTATGTCGGAGGAGGGTGAGGTGACTGTATATTGGCGTGGTGTCGAGCGAGGCTGATCGAGGCATGCAGCGGGGCGGACCCGAAGCGTCAAGGTTGTCGGTGAGGTGCCGCTTCTTCGCGCGTTATGCCGAGATGGTAGGATGTGATACGTATCGTCTCGCCGTGCCCAGTGGTGCGACCGTGGCCGACGCGGTCGCGACCGTTCGTGAGCGGCTTCGGGGAGCAACCGGGCTTCCGGCCGACCCCATGGTCGCCGTCAACCGCGAGCATGCTCGGTCCGATCGCGTGCTCACCGAGGGTGACGAGGTGGCGTTCCTGCCGCCGCTGGCGGGCGGGTAGTGGCGCTCGTCGGGGCCGAGCCGATCGACGTTCATGCGCTGCTCGATAGCGTGTCCGAGTCCAGCAGCGGCGCTACGGTGCTCTTTCTCGGCAGCGTGCGACGGGGCCCCGACGACGGCCCGGTGGCCTCGATCGAGTACACGGCGTACGTGGAGATGGCCGAGCAGGAGTTTGGCCGGATTCTGATGGAGGCGCGCGATCGGTGGCCGGCCGCGCGCTGCGTGGCACGCCATCAGATCGGGACGGTGCTGGCGGGGCGGGCGAGCATCGCCGTGGCGGCGGCGGCCCCGCACCGGCGCGAGGCGTTCGACGCTGCGCGTTGGGTCGTGGACCAGGCTAAAGTGCGCCTGCCGATCTGGAAGCGGGAGCAGTTCGACGACGGCAGGAGGAGTTGGCGGGAGGCATGAGGCCGCTGGTGGTCGGCCGCGGGGAGCACGGAGACCGACCTGGGACTGGGTGTGAGGAAGGGATGCGATGGGACTGGCGATCGCGCTGATCGAGCCGCAGATCCCCCCGAACACGGGCAACATCGCTCGCTTGTCCGCGGCGACCGAAACGACGCTTCACCTGATCGAGCCGCTGGGCTTCGATCTGGAAGACCCGCGACTCCGGCGCGCCGGCCTCGACTACTGGGACGCCGTGGACCTGTGGGTGCACCCAACCTGGCGGGCCTTCCGCGATGCGGTTGCTCGAGACCGCTGCCTCTACTTCACCTCCCACGCAACACGCTCCTATCTCGAAGCGCCATGGCGCACCAATAGTGTGCTGGTCTTCGGCAGCGAGACGCAGGGGATGCCTGAGCGCATCCGCGAGAAGCACCCGGATCAGCTGTTCCGGATACCCATGGGAGCCGCCGTGCGCAGCCTCAATCTCGCCACGGCAGTCGGCATCGTGCTCTACGAGGCCGCACGACAGCTGCGCCTCACCATCGATGCCCCAACGATCGTTGACGCTCAACACGGGGACGACACATGAACAGGATTACCGTAGTCGGAGCCGGACACGTTGGCGCGACCACCGCCCAGCGTCTGGCCGAGAAGGAACTCGCGCGGGAGATCGTGCTGGTCGACATCCTGGAGGGGATCCCGCAGGGGAAGGGGCTCGACCAATGGCAATCCGGCCCCGTCGAAGGATTCGACTCGCGGGTCGTGGGCGCCAACGACTACGATCTCGCGAAGGGCAGTGACATCGTTATCGTGACGGCGGGCGTGCCCCGGAAGCCCGGCATGAGCCGTGACGATCTCGTCAAGACCAACGCCGACATCGTCAAGGCGGTGAGCCAGGAGATCAAGCGCGTCGCACCAGCTGCCCACGTGATCGTGGTCTCGAATCCGCTCGATGTGATGTGCTACGTCGCGCGCGAGGTGACGGGGTTCCCCCGAGAACGCGTCCTCGGCATGGCCGGTATCCTCGACACCGCGCGGTACCGCACGTTCCTGTCGGACGCGATCGGTGTGTCCGTCGAGGACATCCAAGCCATGGTGCTCGGAGGCCACGGCGACTCGATGGTGCCTCTCATTTCGTACACCACCGTGTCCGGCATTCCGATCACCCAATTCATATCCGGAGATGCCCTCGATGCGATCGTGCAGCGGACCCGGAAGGGTGGGGGCGAGATTGTCGCACATCTCAAGACCGGGTCGGCCTACTATGCACCGTCCGCCGGCGCCGTGCAGATGGCCGAAGCGATCGTCAAGGACAAGAAGCGCCTGCTACCGTGCTCGGCGTGGCTCGACGGCGAGTTCGGGCTCAAGGACGTCTACCTCGGCGTTCCCTGCATGCTCGGCGCGGGCGGCATGGAGAAGGTCGTCGAGATCGAGCTGAGCGACGACGAGCAGGCGGCGTTGGAGAAATCCGCCGAGGCAGTGCGGTCGACGATGGCGGTGGTCGAGCTGTAGCGATCGCGGCGGTCGCCCTGGGACGCTCTCTACGGCCTGGCGCCTCCGGCGCCGGGCCGTATCTTGTCCGGACTTGTTCTCCCTCCCGACGGAGCAGGATCGATGATTGCGATAACCTCCCTGTGGTTGCCGATCGTGTTGTCGGCGGTGCTCGTGTGGATCGCGAGCGCCGTGGTATGGACGGTGATGCCGCATCGCCGAAGAGAGTTTGCGGGCCTGCCTGACGAAGCCGCGGCCCGCGCGGCGCTCCGCGCAGCCCCGGCCGAGTACGTCGTGCCGTACGCACACGACGCTGCGGCGATGAAGGACCCCGATTACGTGCGGAAGATGGAGGAGGGCCCGGTCGCGTTCGTACGCGTGCTTCCCCCTGGCCGTCCCGGCATGGCGAAACCGATGCTTCTGTCGTTTCTGTACTACTTGATCATTGGCGTCCTGGTTGCCTACCTCGCTAGCCGCACGCTCGACCCTGGGGCGCATTACCTCGCGGTGTTCCGGGTAACCGGGGCGGTGGCATGGACCGCCCATTTCTTTGCGGCCGTGCCGGACTCCATCTGGTTCGGGAAGCCCTGGACGTCGACGGCGAAGCTGCTCGTCGAGTCGCTGGTGTATGCGTGCCTCACCGCGGGCGCGTTCGGCTCGCTGTGGCCCGACCTCTAACGCGCCGACGCTGGACGGCCTAGCGGCCTTCGTAGGATACCGAGTTGCGGGGCGTCTCCCACAGCACCAGTCGCGTGAGCGTGCCCGGGAGACGCCCCTCGAGCAGTCGCCAGATCACGACGACGAGGTTCTCCGTCGTGGGGTTGAGCTCCGCGAAGTCTGGGACGTCGAGATTCAGGTTGCGGTGATCGAGGCGGGACAGCACCAACTCCTCGACGATCGCCTTCACGTTGCCAAGGTCGACCACATATCCCGTGACGGGATCGATCTCGCCCGTCACGGACACCTCGAGCTCGTAGTTGTGTCCGTGGTAGTTCGGGTTGTTGCAGGCGCCGAAGATCCGCCTGTTCTCTTCGTCGGTGAGGGCGGGGTTGTGCAGACGGTGCGCGGCATTGAAGTGGACACGCCGCGTGACGGTCACGGTGGGCATGGGCCGGTAGTTAGCCAGCCCGTCAACAGCAGTCAAGAGCGCGGCCGGCGCGTTGACCGTCAGGCAGCCGCCTCCTACAATTCGAGTTGCCTATCGTGCCCGGGTCCCTGCGCATCTCCGTTCGCGCCGCCGCCATCGGCGCCCTCCTGTCTCTCCTGGCCGCACCTCCGGCCGTTCGCGGCCAGAGCCTGGATGCGGCCTACGGATGGTGGTGGCACGACACGTCCGCGCGGCTCTATACCCTCACCTACCACACCCCGGTGATCGGGCCACTGAGTCTCGGCCTCGGCGGAGTGCACGTGGACGACAGCCGGTCCGTCCTCGATCGCACCAACACGGGTGGCGAACTCTCAGTGCTCCTGGGGCGGAGCCAGCGCGGACTCTACGGCATCGGTGCGGCCGGGTTGGGTGTCCGCCACTCCGACGGCAACGTCGACGCCGCGTGGAGTGCCGGCATCGGTTATACGCTGCGATTTCTATCCTTCCTGGCCGTCGGGCTCGAGGCCCGTTACCGGGTGGAGGATACGGACGTGAGCGGCTTCTGGAACGGGAACCCGGAAGACCGCGACGGCTTCCAGCTACAGGGCCGGATCCTGATCGGCGGGAACGTCCGGAACTCCAACCGCACGGACCGCCCGCCGACGACGACACCGGTTCCACCATCCACCGTACCATCGACGGGCGCACCCCCGTCGGAGGAGTCCCTGCGTGTGGCGACATCGATCGTCGAGACCGCGCTGGGCGCCATGGGCACGCCGTACCGGTGGGGCGGGAACGACGAGAACGGGTACGATTGCTCCGGGCTCATCCAGTGGGCCTACGGTCAGCACGGTATCGTGCTGCCACGCACCTCGCGTGATCAGGCGCGGATGGGATCCGCGCAAGATCGGACCGTCACCGCCCTGATGCCTGGCGACGTGCTGACCTTCGCTGCGGGCGGAGCCGGGGTGAGCCACGTCGGCCTGTACGTCGGGGACGGCGAGTTCATTCACAGCTCCTCGTCCGGTGTTCGCCTGTCGAGCCTCTTGGCAGACGATCCGGACAGCCGCTGGTGGCAGCAGCGCTGGGTCGGCGCCCGTCGCATCCTCAACTGACTCACCGTGGATCCAGCCTTGACAGCGCCTGAGATCACCTTATTATTCGCGCCATTAGCACTCTGGTAGAGCGAGTGCTAGTACAATATAAGCGTAGGCCTAGCAACACATTAGCTATCGGAGGCATCGGGTTATGGCCACCAAGAGCAAAGGCTCCCTGAACGTCAAGCCTCTCGGCGACCGGGTCGTCGTCCGGCCGTTGGAGGAGGAGGAACAGATGCGGGGCGGCCTGTACATCCCTGACACGGCCAAGGAGAAGCCCCTGCAGGGCGAGATCCTGGCAGTCGGTCCGGGCCGGTACGAGAAGGGCGAGCGGGTGCCCATGGATCTCAGCGTGGGTGCCAAAGTGCTGTACTCCAAGTATGCGGGCACCGAGGTGCGCCTCGGCGACGACGAGCTCCTGATCATCAAGGAATCCGACGTCCTCGCAGTCTTCGAGTGACGTTGAGGAGGTAGAGCGAGCAATGGCAAGCAAAGAGCTGCATTTCGACGTCGATGCCCGCACGCAGCTGAAGTCGGGTGTCGATCAGTTGGCCGATGCGGTCAAGGTGACCCTCGGCCCCAAGGGACGGAACGTTGTCATCGACAAGAAGTTCGGTAGCCCGACCGTCACCAAGGACGGCGTCACGGTCGCCAAGGAAGTCGAGCTCGAGGATCCGGTCCAGAACATGGGCGCACAGATGGTCAAGGAAGTCGCCACCAAGACGTCGGACGTGGCCGGTGATGGCACTACGACGGCAACGGTTCTGGCGCAGGCGATCTTCCGGGAGGGCCTGAAGAGCGTCACGGCCGGCGTCAACCCGATGGCGATCAAGCGGGGCATCGACAAGGCGGTCGAGAAGACGGTCGGCGAGTTGAAGAAGCTGTCGGTGCCGACGGCTGGCAAGAAGGAGATTGCGCAGGTCGGCTCGATCTCGGCGAACAACGACGACGAGATCGGCGATCTCATCGCGGACGCGATGGAGAAAGTCGGCAAGGACGGCGTCATCACCGTGGAGGAGGCCAAGGGTCTCGAAACCACACTCGAGACGGTGGACGGCATGCAGTTCGACCGCGGGTACCTGTCGCCGTACTTCGTCACCGATCCCGAAAAGATGGAGGCGGTGCTCGAGGACGCGTACCTGCTGATCCACGACAAGAAGATCTCCGCGATGAAGGATCTGCTTCCGGTCCTCGAGAAAGTCGCGCAGACCGGGAAGCCCCTCCTGATCATCGCAGAGGACATCGAGGGTGAGGCGCTCGCGACGCTGGTCGTCAACAAGCTGCGCGGCACGCTCAAGGTCTGCGCGGTCAAGGCTCCTGGCTTCGGTGATCGTCGCAAGGCGATGCTCCAGGATATCGCGACGCTGACCGGTGCACCCTCGGTGATCTCCGAGGAGCTTGGTTTCAAGCTGGAGAATGCGGTCCTGAGCGACCTGGGCCGGGCGAAGCGCGTTGTCATCGACAAGGACAACACGACCATCGTTGACGGCGCCGGTGAGCATGACAAGATCCAGGGCCGGATCCAGGAGATCAAGGCGGCGATCGACAAGAGCACCTCGGACTACGACCGTGAGAAGCTGCAGGAACGCCTCGCGAAGCTCGCGGGCGGCGTTGCCGTGATCAACGTCGGCGCGGCGACCGAGACCGAGATGAAGGAGAAGAAGGCTCGCGTCGAGGACGCACTCCACGCCACGCGGGCAGCCGTCGAGGAGGGCATCGTGCCCGGCGGCGGGGTCGCACTGCTCAGGGCGCAGGTTGGCCTTGGCAAGATGAAGGGTGACGACGCTGACGAGCAGGTCGGTATCGAGATCGTGCGTCGGGCGCTCGAGGAGCCTACCCGTATCATCGCTCTGAACGCCGGGGTCGAGGGCTCCATCGTGGTCGAGAAGATCCGCAATGCGAAAGAGAAGAACTTCGGCTACAACGCCAGGACCGATCAGTACGAGGACCTGGTGGAGGCCGGCGTGATCGATCCGACCAAGGTCACCCGCACGGCGCTGCAGAACGCGGCGTCGGTCGCCAGCCTGCTGCTCACCACCGAGTGTGTGGTGGTCGAGAGGAAGGAGGAGGAGAAGGCGCCTCCGATGCCGGGCGGCGGCATGGGCGGGATGTACTAAGCCTGCGCAGCGACCGCAATCATCGCTGTATCGAAGCGCCCCGGCATGCGCCGGGGCGTTTCGCGTCTTTCCGGGGACTCGCGGGACCATCGCGGGTCAGGGTGCGATGTCGCCTCCGGTCGGTATCTCGCTGCGATCAGCGAGGGCGCAGCCGTTTCGCGCGCCTGCCGATAGGATCTGAGTGAGCATCCGCTACGGTGCGGCCTCCGCGAGGATCCGGTCCAGCGTCGCTTGATCCGCCCCGAGCAGACCCGCGCCGGGGAGGCGGCCGAGCAACTCCATCCATGCGTCGTCCTGTGCGAACGCACGGCGGAACAGCGGAATCGCCTCCTCGACTCGGCCAAGGTCGGTCAGCGTCACCGCGACCCAGTAGATCAACTCGCCGTTTGTCGCGGAGTCCGGCAGGAGCTCGGATGCAAGCCGATAGCTGGCAAGCGCACTGTCCACGTGGCCGGCGGTGAGGAAATCATCTCCCGCCGTCGCGGCGTTGTAGGCGCGCGCGACGGTCAGGAGCCGCCGCAGCTCGGCGAGTGGGTCTGCGTGGTCCTCCACGCGAAGGTCGAACACACGTGCCCACGCAGCATCCGACCGGTCACCCGAGACGACCACGAGGGCCGCCGACTGTCGTCCTCGGATGTCGCCGCCAGCCGACTCGGCCGCTTCGAGAGCCATGAGTAGTCGCTCGGCGAGATCACCGTCGCTGGTCTCGAACGCTCGCGCCATGGCCGCCCACACCCTCTCGTTCCGCATGAGGTTGGCCTGGACCGAGTACCGACGGCCAAGGGACTGGCCGGCCGCCGGGATGTTTCGTGAGCCCGTGTGGGCCGCAACGCGGCCTTGCGCGTCGATCATCGCCACCTGACGAACCTGCGAGTCCGGATCGGCCCTGAGTAGCGCCGCAAGCACATCGGGCGCGGGCGTGCCCGTCCGCATGAGGTAGAGTCCGCGTGGGCCGTAGGCCGGATTGATGAAGGACTGCGTTGCCACCGCACCCACGCCAGGCTCGGCCCATGGCACCACGCTGCCAACGGAGAACCAGTGGGACTGGACGGCCACGCCCAGCTGACCCGTGGCCGAGTCCATCGCCACAATCGAGTAGGTATGGGTCGGCCGGATGAGGTGGATCGGCTCCTGCTGCGCCACGAGGGGAAACGGCATGCAGATAGCCATGCAGAGTGCAAATCGCACCATCCGGGCCGTCGGGGGGTATATTATCAGCGCCGGAGCGCCGATCGATGCTGCAACCCGTTGTTTGGCCATAACTTGAGATTGCTCCTATGCGGTTCGTCTTTTCGTTCCTTATGCTTGCGGCCGTTCCCGCCGCTGGGCTGGCCCAGTCCCGCCCTGCAGACCTGACGGGGACGTGGGAGGCCGAGTCCCCTGACGGCCCCGTGACCATCATCGTCCGGCCCGATTCGTCGGCCAGCTTCGGCGAAGAGATCGTGCGCTGGCGCGTCGCGGCCGACACGGTGTACCTCGCCATCGGAGGCGAATGGCTTGCCTACAACTTCGCGCTCCGCGGTGCCACGCTGACGCTCTCCGGGGGTGACCTGGAAGAGCCGATCGATCTGGAAAAACTGGGGCCGCCCACCCCCAGACCGGAAGGTGTCCCCGTCCCGCCCGATCCTGGCACACCGCCTGCACCCGGAGGGTCCGCGGGCAGGTAGCCGTTCCAGCCTGCCCACGTACTTGCAGCCTCCAGGAGGCTCTCCGTGGGCGCAGAGCGGAGTGCGCTGTCGCGCGAGCTGAGCGATTTCCTGATCGAGCTCGCCATCGCGCTCAACAAACATGGGATCTATCCCGAGGGCCATCCATCCCTGGTCCCCGCGGCTGGTCGAGTGCTGCTCCGACTGGAGCCGCTCTTCGCGGAGCGTCCAGGCCTCGCGATCGGCATCGCCCGTGACCGGCTGCTGATCGACGGCGTGGCCACGGATCCCGACAGTGCCGTCCTCCGAGAGTTGGCAATCCGGCTGCACCGCCATCAACTGGCAGCCGTCTCATTCCAGCGCGGGCTCTCAGAGGCAGAGTTGCACGCGGTGCTCTCCATGCTCGCCGTGGATCCGGATCGATCGGACGACCCTCTGGGCACGGGCGATCCTGCGAGGCTCTCCGGCTGGCAGTCGATCAGGCTCTACCCGGTGGACTACGGCTCACTCGAGTTGCTCGACCTGTCCGAGGCCGATGCCCGCGAGCATGTCCCCGAGGTGACACAGCTGTGGATCGCCCTTGCGCGGGCGGTGATGGAGCAGGATGGCAAGACCTCCAATGACGAGGCACCGGAGCCGAAGGTGCTTGCCCGGACGATCGCCGCGAAGAAGGACGCAGCGGCGTACGACGAGGTCATCGTTGACTACATGCTCAGGCTCGCCGCCGAGCTGCGGAATGGCGGTGAGCGCGAAGCGCCACAGATCCGGCAGCGGGTATCGGAACTCGTCTCGTCCCTCGAGCCAGAAGCGCTCTCCCGGCTGCTCCGAACGGTCGACGGCGGGGGGCAAGGCACCGAGTTCTTGCTGAACGCCTCTCAGGGATTGGCCCTCGATGCCGTGGTCGCGCTGGTCCGGGCTGCGGCGGAGTCGCGGCAACAGGGCATCTCGCACTCCCTGCTCAGACTGTTCGAGAAGTTCGCGTCGCACACGAACTCGAACAACGGAGGCCGGAAGCGGCATGCCGATCCGGCGCTTCGCGAGCAGGTCGCCAGCCTGCTCGCGGGATGGAGCCTGCAGGACCCGAACCCGGCGCCATATGCGCAGGCACTCAACCGGATGGCCACGAAGGGGCGGGTCTTCCTCGGCGTGAGCGATCGCCGCGTACTGGCCGATCCGATGCATGTCGTACAGATGGCCCTCGAGATCGGCAAGCCGAGCGAGACCCTGGCTGGTGCGGTGCTCCAACTCGAGGAGACCGGTCGCACCAGCGCGTTGCTCGAGCTGCTCGAGGGAGCCTCCCCGAGTGTAGCCCTCGACTCGGTGTGGGAGCAGCTGATCGCGGGTGAAGCCCTGGCGCGCCTGCTGCTCGAGAGTCCTCTGGATCTGACGGCGGTAGACCGCATGCTTGCCCGCGCCGGTCCGCGCGCGGCCGACACGCTGCTCGACACGCTCGCCGTGGCGGAGTCGGCCCAAACCCGGCGGATCGTACTCGACCGACTCGTGCGCCTCGGTCGTGCGGTGGCGCCCTTGGCGGCGGCGCGCATACCCGATGCGCCCTGGTACGTGCAGCGGAACATGCTCCGCCTGCTTGGCGAGGTCGCCGTCGTGCCCGAAGGCCTCGACCTCATGACGTTCGCGACATCTGCCGATCCGAGAGTGCGCATCGAGGCGATCCGTCTGATGCTGCATGACGACGACCTGCGCGAGCACGCCATCACCCTCGCGCTCCGCGACCGCAACGAGCAGATCCGTGAGACCGGCCTCCTGGCCGCGGCGGATCGTTGCCCGTCTTCGGTGGTCGCGGACGTCGCTGCGCTCGTTGCGCATGGTAGCGAGCGGCTCGCCGTGATGGCAATTCGGGCGCTGGGCGCAGCCGACGACCCACTGGCCGTCGAGTCGCTCCTGCAGTGCGTCCGCCCCCGCCGCAGCTGGCTCAACCTGCGGTCGCCCGCGAAGAGCCGAACCTACGTCGAGGCGCTCGCTGCGCTTCGGGCCCATCGCGCGAACCCCACCGTGCGGCAGGTCCTCGATGCCGCGGCCGCCTCCACTGATCCCGAGATCGCGCGGGCCGCGACCGCCACGGAGGAGGTCACATGAGCTCCACCGGACCGTCTGAGTTTCTACACACCCTGGCGCGGGCCCTATCGGTGCTGGCGCTCTACCCCGAGGGCCATGCGGCGCGCGAGCGCGTGCTGGACGACACGTTCGAGAAGCTCCGTCTGACTTTGGATGGTGCGGATCGGGTGAGCTTCGGGTTCCTCGAGGCGGAAGTGCTCTTCCAGGGACAGGGACTCCGGGAGATGCGTGACTGGGACTGGGCTGCCCGCCTCGCGAGGGCCGGGATCCAGAGTGTGGAGTTCGAGGCGTCGGTCACGCGCGATGAACTTGAGGAGTTTCTCGACGCCGCGCTCATGCAGCTCGGCCAGCAGCCGTCGCGGACCGCCGAGATGCGCCCAGCCCGGCCCAGCGCGATCCGCTGGGGTGCCATTGGGCTGCGTGACGAGCAGGAGCCTGTCGACATACCCATCGCCGGAGTGTCTCTGGCCCTCGGACTCGTTGAGGAGGCCGAGACCCTCCAGTGGATCCACGGCGAGATCACCCGCGGCGCCACGCTTCCCCTGATGGAGGCAGAGACGGTAGTGCGCTCGCTCGCAGTCGCGATGCACGGCGACCAGGAACTGTTGCTGCCGCTCGCCCAGCTCAGGGATTATGACGAATACACGACCACGCACTCGCTCAATGTCAGTGTCCTGGCGATGGCGCTGGCAGAGTGGATCGGGCTCGGCGACACCGAGATTCGCTCGGTCGGCGTTGCAGGGCTCCTCCACGATGTCGGGAAAGTCTGTATCCCGCACGAGGTGTTGATCAAACCGGGCAAGCTCACCGCCGCCGAGCGGATGCTGGTCAACCGCCATCCTGTCGCCGGAGCGGAGGTCATCCTCGAATCGCAGCCGGACTTGGATCTCGCCGCGATCGTCGCGTACGAGCATCACATCATGATCGACGGCGGCGGATACCCCCGATTCGCATTTCCGCGCGAGTGTCACTACGTGAGCCGACTCGTGCACGTGTGTGACGTGTACGATGCGCTCCGCACCGATCGACCGTACCGCGGAGCCTGGCCGCAGGACCGCATCCTCAACTACATCCGCGATCGCGCGGGTAGCGAGTTCGACCCGACCATGACGAGTGCCTTTCTGCGCATGATCAATGAGTGGGAACCGGCGGCCGTCGATAACTGGCGGGGCAGGCCGGCCGAACTGGAGCTAGTCGAACAGGTCCAATACTAGCTGCCCACGACGCACGGGAATCGGCGGGAGCGGTCGATCCTGTGAGGCCACCAGGACCCGGCCATGAAACCCTCGGGCCGTCAGGGCGGCGAGCACTGCTTCCCGGGCCAGCTCGGGCCGGTTGCACCGCTCACTGAGGTGCACCAGCACCACCGTGTACAGGTCCTCGTGCCACAATTCGGCAGCGATCTGCGACGCCTGCCAGTTCGAGAGGTGACCGGTGGGCCCGGCGATTCTCGACCGGACGGATGCTGGGTAGGGACCGGTCCGTAGCAGCTGGTCGTCATGGTTTGCCTCCAGGACGAGACAATCCGCCGCCCGGAGCAGCCGAGCGAGTCGCGGCGTGAATCGCCCGACGTCATACGCGATCCCGACCGTCGCGCCGGATGCCGGGTCAGTCACGCGCAGCGCAACCGGCTCAGCCGCATCGTGCCCTGTCCGGACCGCATCGATGAGCACCGTGCCGATGTCGTTGCGCTCCGTCGTCGCGAGCATTCGGACGTCGGCATCCGCGAGGGGGTGTGCCAACGCTCGATGTGTCCCTCCGGAGGCATACACCGGGCAGCCGACAGCCTTGGCGACCGCGGCAGCGCCCCGTGCATGATCGGCGTGTTCGTGCGTGAGGATCAGGGCATCCAGATCGTGCAAGGGTGCTCCCGCCGACGCCGCCCGCCGGGCAAGCGTGGCCAGCGGGAACCCGGCGTCCACGAGCACCGTGCCTGTGGCCGCCGACAGCAACAGAGCGTTGCCACGGCTCCCCGATCCGAGGACCGTGACGTTCATTCCGTGGCGTGGTCGTAGATGCGGCCGAGCGTGTCTCGGACGGCGTCGGAGAACTCGACCTTCCGGCGGAGCATGACGCGCGAGGCGATCTCGAGGAACCCCTCCTTCCGCATCACGCCATCGGCGCCCCAGGCGAATGGGGCGATGTACTTTGGTGGACGAGGCCAGCCGAATACGTTGGCGCCAACGCCAACGGCGGTCCCCGTGTCGAGCATCGTGCCGATCGCCGTCTTCACGTGGTCGCCGAACACGGTGCCGAGGTTCAGCCTCCCGGTCTCGTGGCGCTCGGTACCGATCTCGATGCGGATGCCACCGTAGGTGTTCTTGAGGTTGGATGTCGTCGTTCCGGCCCCCATGTTGACCCATCGTCCGATCACGGAGTGGCCCACGAATCCCTCGTGCACCTTGTTCGCATAGCCGAGGAACACGCTGTAGGTGATATCGCCACGCAGCTTGCAGCGCGGCCCGAAGGCCGAGTGGGTGAACACCCCGCCGTGTACTTCGGAGCCCGGGCCGATGTAGATGGGGCCCTCGAGTCGCGTCCCGCTCTTGACGTGCACGTGCTGCTCGATGACGACCGCACCCCGACGGGTATCGAACACGACACCCGGTTCGATAATCGCCCCCAGGACGACCACGTCGCCCGGATCGCCAATCACGATGCTGCCGTCGGGGAGTTGCTCACCAGCCTCATGAGTGAAGTCCGCCGTGTCGGCGACGAGGAAGTACTCGAGCGCAGTGACGAGATCGTAGCTGCCGTGGAGCCGCAGACCGTCGACCGCGATCTCTTCCGTCGTGACCGGCGGGGCGTCGGGAGTCCAGCGGGTACCGGCCGGCACCCACCACCCGACGGCGTGGCCATCGTTGACGAGTGCGGCGGGGCGGCGGGGAAGGTCGGGTTTGATCCCTGACGGCGCGAAGGTCGAAAGCCCGATGAGCGCCGGCCCTGCGACTTCCGCCGCCGGGCCAACGGCGGGCACGCCGTCTTCGGTGAAGCCGTGCAGATGACCCCGCGCGAAGATGGCTTGGGCGGGGCCGTCCGCGATGGCTTCCCAGCGCTCCCGGATCAGCCAGGCACCGGCTCGGAGCTCACTGACGGGCCGGCAGTGTTGGAAGGGATACCACGCCGCGGACGGATCGGTCTCGAGAAGATAGAGGTCGGTCATGGAGAGGGCGTGCGAAGTTCGGGTGGCAAGTGCTCGAGCAGGCGCTTGAGATCGGCGGCCCGGTCGCGCGTCGTAACGAGAGTGACACCGTTTGCCGTGACGATGACGAGGTCGCGGACACCGTCGGCCACGATCGCACCCTCCTCGGCCCACAGCACACAATCCTCGGTGTCGTGAGCAACGGCGTTGCCCGCAAGCACATTGTTGGCTTCGTCGCGGGGGCGCACCCGGTGCAGGGCCGCCCACGTCCCGACATCGTCCCACGCGAATGCGCCGGGGATCACGGCGACCCGATCGCTCCGCTCGAAGTGTGAGACGTCGACGGCGATCGGTGTTACGCTGGCGAAGAACCCGTCGATGTCGCCGGACTCGAGTGTGGCCAGGGACGGCGCCAGCTCCGGGGCATGCGCGGCGGCCTCGCTGAAGAACCGATCTGCCCGCCAGGCGAACAAGCCACTGTTCCACAAGGCACCGGCCTGGATCAGCGCCTGCGCACGTGCGCGCTCGGGCTTCTCGACGAACCGCCGAACGCGTTTGGCCTGCCCGTCGAGCGGATCGCCCGGCTCGATGTAGCCGTACCCCGTCTCGGGCCGCGTGGGCACCATTCCGACGGTGACGAGCACGTCATGCTTGTCGGCGACGTCGAGGGCCGCCGCCGCGGTGTCCCGGAATCGGGCCCCATCCCCAACGAACCAGTCGGCGTGGAGGGACAGCACAACAGCGTTTGGATCGGCGGCGCGGGCGCGACTCGTCGCCCACGCCAGTGCCGGGGCGGTGGACGCCGGACGGGGCTCACCGAGCACGTTGGCAGGGGGCAGCATAGGGAGCAGTCGGCGGGTCTCGTCCACGAGCCCTCGCGCGGTCACCACCAACACCCGATCCGGCGCCACGAGTCCTTCGAGACGGGTCACCGCTTGCACCAGGAGTGGCTGTTCGCTCGCGAGGTTGAGGAACTGCTTGGGTCGCTGCGCGGTGGAGAGCGGCCAGAACCGGGTGCCCGCTCCTCCGGCGAGTACGGCGGCCCACATCGTCATGGTGATCGTCCTGAAGGAGTTTCCGATCCGTCGCGGCGCGGTGACGGCGCCAGTCGCAAGACGGTGGCGATCGACCCCGAGCGCTCAGAGCAGGCCCGCAATGGCCTCGCGGTGTCGCCGCAACTCGAAGAGGTGATGACCGACATTCGTGCCGGGCGCGAAGAACACGGCGAGCAGTGTCTCGTCCGTGAGTCCAATGACGAGTGCGATTCCACGATCGAACTCGACCAGGCTCGTGCCGAACGCCCCACGATTCGCTGCCTCGCCAAGCTGATCGCACGCGGAAACGAGCCCCGGGACGAGCGCGGCGAGGCGCTCGGTATCGAGCCCGTCCTCGATGGACGAGTCGATCGGCAGCCCGTCCCGCCCGAGGAGAATGATCGCCTCGATCCCCTTCCGAGCTCCGAGGGCGCGCACGAGGTCACGAATGGTCGACATGGGCGCCAAGCTAGGAGCGCAGGATGACGAAGTCAAGCAAGCAGTGTCGGCTTGACCCACCCCAGGAGCAACGATAGTGTTCGGCGAATCATGATGCGGCGTATAACGTTATCTCTGTTCTGCTTGGGCCTCGGCGGCGCTGGTGCCTCCGGCTGCGGGGGCGATATCGGCCTGCCCGACGCTACCATCGAGAACACCGTCGACACGGTCAGGCTCTGGGCGCTCAACGGGACGGATATCGGCACGCCATCCGCCCTTGATCTCTTGGGCGGCATCCCGGTCCGTCCGGAGCTCGCCGACGTGTTCGACCTCGGCTTCGATATCGAGCCGGACGGTGTTGCAGTGCTGATCCCTTCCGGTCTCTTGGGGGGCAGCGCCACGGCGGGTACGCTGCTCATGTCGGAGTCGTTCGACGACATCACGCGGGCGCCGCTCGAAGACTACGTGACCGACTCCATGCGGGTGGTGAACGAAGGCACCGTTATCGTCGGGCGGTCACGGTCGAGTTCCATCGGCTGTCCGATCACGGTCGGGTCGCTCCCTCGCTACGCGAAGATCGAGATCCTCGAGATCGACGGTGCCGCCCGCACGGTCACGTTGCGCCTGATGGCCAACCTCAACTGTGGCTACCGCGACCTGGTCGAGGGTATCCCGGTCGACTGAGCCGTGATCGACCTTCGTCTCGTCCGCGAGTCCCCTGACGCGGTGCGTCAGGCCCTCGAGCGTCGCTCGGCAGCGTATGGCTCCGTCGTGGATGCTCTCCTCGAGCTCGACGGGCGACGCCGATCTCTCCTGCAGGAAGTGGAGACGCTGAAGGCGGAGCGCAATCGAGCGTCCGAGGAGGTTGCGCGCCTGAAGCGCGATCAACGCGACGCGTCGTCGCTCATCACTCGGCTCAAGGGCGTCAGTGCGGCCATCAAGGAACTGGACAACGACCTGCGCTCGGTGGAGGAGGAGCTCCACGCTCAGCTGCTCCAGCTGCCCAACCTCCCGGGCTCGGACGTGCCCGATGGAGACGAGAGCGCGAACATCGTGGTTCGGTCCTGGGGTGAGGTACCGTCGTTCGACTTCGAACCGCGACCGCACTGGGAGCTGGGCGAGCAGCTGGGCATTCTCGATCTTCCGCGTGGAGCGAAGATCTCGGGTAGCGGCTTTCCGCTCTTCACCGGCGACGGCGCGCGGCTCAACCGCGCGCTGGTGAGCTTCATGCTCGACGTGCACACGGCCGAGCACGGCTACCTCGAGATGGCTCCACCGTTTCTCGTCACGGCCGAGACGGCGCGGGGAACAGGCCAGCTGCCCGCGCTCGCAGACGACATGTACGTCACCGCCGACGGCCTGTACCTCATTCCGACGGCGGAGGTGCCGGTAACGAACATCCACGCCGGTGAGTTGCTGCGCGCCGATGAACTGCCGCGCGGCTACGTCGCCTATACCCCGTGCTTCCGGCGCGAGGCCGGCGCGGCGGGGAAGGACACGCGTGGCCTGATCCGGGTGCACCAGTTCGACAAGGTCGAGCTGGTGCGGTTTTCCCGGCCGGCGCACTCCCCGGACGAGCACGAGCTGATGCTCTCCCACGCCTGCGCGATCCTCGAGCGTCTCTGCATTCCTTACCGCGTCGTCATGCTCGCCACCGGCGATCTGGGCTTCGCCAGCGCCAAGACGTACGACCTGGAGGTCTGGGCAGCAGGTGTGGACAAGTGGCTCGAAGCCTCGAGCGCGAGCACGTTCACCGATTTTCAGGCACGCCGCGCGAACATTCGGTTTCGCCCCGAGGGCGGTGGGAAGCCAGAGTACGTACACACGCTCAACGCATCGGGCGTGGCCTTGCCGCGCACGCTGATCGCGTTGCTCGAAAACAACCAGGAGGCTGACGGCAGCGTCCGGATCCCTGACGCGCTGGTTCCGTATTTCGGCAAGGAGCGCCTGTCGCCCCGTGCGTCCTCGTAGGCTGGTCGCCCAGCTACGCCGGTTCGGACCGGCGATCGCACTCACCCTGATCGTCCTCTTCACTGGCGTCTCTGCGTGGCAGTGGTGGGTCGTCGCCGGACATCTGCGTGCGCAGGCGCGTGAAACGTCGCGACTGTACGCTCGGGTAACGGCAGCGCTGGCCGATCCGTCGCCCGATGCCGGCCCGGCCGCCCTGCTGGCCATCGTTCCGGACATCACCGCCTCGGGTGTTCCGCTCGTGATCACTGATGTGGAGGGCGCAGTGACGCTCGCTGCCAACCTCCCCATCCGCGCCGACAGTCTCGACGATCCCCGCGTGCGCCGGTACGTCACAGATCTCGACGAGGCGCATCCGCCAATCGACGTGCCCGGCGTCGGAAGTCTCCACCATGGGGCGCTGCCGGTTGCAGGCCAGCTGAACCGCCTTGCTGTGTTCCAGGCCGGTGTGCTCCTTGCCGCGGTACTTGCCAGTATCTGGGCGTACCGCATTGCCGTGAACCGCGACCGGGACCGCCTATGGGTCGCGATGGCACGTGAATCGGCGCACCAGCTTGGAACGCCACTGATGAGTGCTGAAGCATGGGTCGACCGACTGGCCGACGGCACCTCGGCGCCCGGGGAGATTGCGCAGCACCTGCGCGACGATCTCGAGCGGCTCGATCGGGTCGCCCGCCGCTTCGAGCGGATCGGTCGACCGATGCGTCGCGACCGGGTGCCGCTCGGTGCGATTGCCGAGCGGGTCGCGGCCTACTTCCGACCGCGCTTGCCGAAGCACGCCAATGCGATCGTGCTCACGGTCGATGCGCCGACGGCGGGACCGTATCTGCGGGGAGACGCCGTACTGATCGAGTGGGCACTCGAATCGCTGGTGCGCAACTCACTCGACGCGCTGAGCGGCCGCGGAGGCGAGATCCAGGTCACCGTCGAGGAAACGGAGGATTCGGCGGTGGTGCGGGTCGAGGACGACGGTCCCGGCATCCCCCCCGAGGTGCGATCCACACTGTTCGAGCCCGGCGTGACGACGAAGACGGGGGGCTGGGGGATCGGTCTCGCACTCGCGCACCGTATCTTCGAGGAGGTGCACGGCGGTCGGCTGCACCTCGACCCGAGGTCCACCGGTGCCGTGTTCGTCGCGGAGATGCCGCGAATCAGGGAGACAGACCCGCGTGGGTGAGCTGAAGTTGAACGCCGCGCAGCGACTTGCGGTGGAGCACGGTGCCGGGCCACTCCTCGTGCTCGCGGGTGCGGGATCGGGGAAGACCCGAGTGCTCACGGCGCGCATCGCGCATCTGGTCCAGGCTCAGGGCGTGCGCCCCGACCGAATTCTCGCCGTTACCTTCACCAACCGCGCGGCGCGGGAGATGCAGCGTCGGGTTGCGATGCTGCTCGAGCGGGATCCGGTCGGACTGTGGATCGGGACCTTCCACTCCCTCTGCGCTCGGCTCCTTCGGCGCGAGGCGCATCGCCTCGGCTTCACGCCACAGTACAGTATCTACGACGAGGACGATCGGCTGGCGGTCATCAAGCGACTCCTCGAGCAAGCCGAGTACTCTCCGAAGACGTTCCCACCGCGGCTCCTGCAGTCCATCATCTCCGCAGCGAAGAATCGGCTGGTGCCGCCCGAGGAGTTGGCCGCTGCTCCGGATGACCGCGTGACCCGTGTGGCGGCCGAGATCTACCGCGATCTGGGTCCGGCGCTCGCGCGGGCGAACGCGATGGACTTTGACGATCTCCTGATCCACCCGCTCACCCTCTTTCGCGAGCATCCGGACCGTCTTCGGTTCTACCAGCACCGGTTCGACGCGATCCTGGTCGACGAGTTCCAGGACACGAATCGCGCTCAGTACTTGCTGGTTCGCAACCTGGCAGCGGCGCACCGTAACGTGTGCGCGGTGGGGGACGACGACCAATCGATCTACAGTTGGCGCGGTGCCGACGTCGGGAACATGCTCGATTTCCGGGAGGACTTTCCCGACACGACGGTCGTCCGGCTCGAGGAAAACTACCGCTCGACCCAGATCATCCTCGACGCGGCCAACGGGGTTATCGCCGAGAACACGCAGCGACTGGGAAAGACACTGTTCACCGCCCGAGTCGGGGGGACACCCGTGGCCGTCGTGGCGGCGGCGGACGAGCGTGACGAAGCGGAGTGGATTGCCCGCGAGTTTCGCACTCTCGCCATCGAGGGCGCGCACGGCTACTCGGAGATGGCCGTCCTGTACCGCACCAACGCACAGTCGCGCGCGCTCGAGGACGCCCTGCGTCGCTCGTCCGTTCCGTATCGCATCGTCGGTGCCGTCGGATTCTACGCGCGGCGGGAGGTGCGGGATCTTCTTGCCTATCTCCGCCTCGTGGCCAATCCGGCGGACGACTCCGCCTTCCTGCGCGCCGTGCCGGTACCGCGCCGCGGTATTGGCGCAGCCAGCGTGCGGATCTTACAGGACGCGGCATCGCAGTGGAGCCGGCCGCTGCTGGACACGGCGGGCATCGCGTCCCGGGTGAGCGAGCTGCGCCCTCTCGCGAGGCGGCGCTTCGAGGAGTTCGCCCAAGTCCTCACCGACCTCAGGGCGGAGGCGACACTGGCTTCGCCTGCAGCAATGCTCGAGAGTATCATCGAGCGGATCGACTACGAGACGTACCTCCGCGACGAGGGGCACGCAGGTCTCGACCGGATCGAGAACGTGCGCGAGCTGGTGGCCGCGGCGGCGGAGTGGTCGGAGGAGATCCGCGACGAGGTGGCCGACGGCGAAGCGACCGATGGCTCCACTCCCGTCGAGCGGTTCCTGCAGACCGCGGCACTGACAACGTCGGACGAGGTGACATCCGGAGATCCCAACGGCGTCACCCTCATGACCGTGCACACGGCGAAGGGACTCGAGTGGCCAGTCGTCGTAGTGGCGGGTCTCGAGGACGGCCTATTCCCGCTCAGTCGTGCACTCGAGACGGCCGAAGGGCTTGAGGAGGAGCGCAGACTGGCATACGTCGCGGTGACGCGCGCCCAGGATCGGGCCTATCTCGCCTGGGCTCGCGCCCGACGACGGGGTGGTCAGCTGATGCCGGGTACGCCATCCCGCTTCCTCGACGCCATCCCTCCCGGCGTGATCGAGGAGCGGCGCACCAGCGGGGTGTTCGGTGGCGAGTGGGTCCGGCGAGACCGGTCGCCCCGATCGATGTGGATCGACGATGTGTCGTCAGATACCGAGCCCGATGCTGCGGAGCTCGAATCGCAGGACCAACCCCGCTACGTGAAGGGGGAGCGCGTGCACCACCGGAAGTTCGGCTCTGGCACGATCCGGTCTGTCACGGGCCATGGGAGAGAGTTGAAAGTAGTCGTCGAGTTCGACGACGAAGAGACCGGCTCCCGTCACCTGCTGGCGGCGTACGCCGGTCTCCAGCGGGCCATGGACGGGGTCTGATCCCGATCGACGTGTCCTAGCGGAGCCCGGCTCCGAGCGGCGTCCCGACCTCGTCGTCGGTACCCAGTTCGCGCAGTGCCCAGGGGCGATCGTGAATCGATCGGTCCCAAAAGTGATGCGGGTGGCTCGGAAGGCCAAAGTGCTTGCCGGCCACGGCGGACAGGCGCATCGGATCCCGGGGCAGGCGGTTCCGCATGACGTCGAGTCGCATCCGTTTCGCGAGGCCAAGAGATGCCTCGCCCGAGGGATCGAGACGATTTGCCAGGCTGTCCTCCTGATCGTTGAGGACCTCCATCACCATTTCGTAGGCCATGGCCATGTGACGCTCGACCAAGGCGTCGCTGATGTCCCAGCGGCTCTTGTCGGCCATGACGCGGAAGGCGCGCTGCCAACTCTGGGTCTCGGTAAGGCCAACCATCCCTCGGAACAGCCGCCGGCTCGTCCGCACGGAGAAGATGGTCGGGGAGAGTATGCGGTCGAGCAGGGTGTCGGCGCCCGTGTGGTCCATCCGAATGACGTCCATTGCGGTACGCGCGTACGTCTCGCCCAGATGTGTCTCGAACCGGCTCTCCCAATACGAATGCCCGAGTGCAATCGTCGACGAGGTCACGACCAATTGCCGAGGCACGTAGTAGTTGTGGGCAATCGCGTCGGCGGCCAGGTGAGCGAGGTACCCGAGCCCGAAACTCCGCAGGGCATCGGATTCCGCTCGGTCATGGATCTCGTGCCCTACGTGCCACGCATGGCAGTGGCGGCCGACCGGCGCGTATTTCTTCGCGATCGACGTGTCTGCGGCAATGTTGCCGTACAGGAAATCGTACGGGTAGGCGCGGAGCAGATCGGCCACCGTCGTCGTCAGATTTCCGAGGTTTGCCAGGACAGACTCGCCCAGGAAGATGTGCGTACCGGGCGTCCAGGCGACAGCGACGTCCGGGACGAGAGCGAGCAAGAGGATGGCAATGCCTGCGGCTGCCACCCAGGGACCAAACCGCACCCCTAGCGACCCCTCCCCAGGAAGGTCCGCTTCATGGTCCGGAGTACCGAGGCACCTCGGCGGGTCGTTCGGAGTGCCGCCGCGATATCGAGTGCCGTTTCCTCGACCTCCAACTGGACGACGTCGAGCAGGGCATCCAGGTCCTGCAGCCGCTCCTCCGTGCGGTGCATCAGCCGATCGAGTCGCTCACGCACGTCCTTGGAGGAGTGGACGATATCGTCGGTTTCCCGCCGCACGGACTGGAACATGTGCTGGGCATCGTCCACCAGCCGCCGGGCGGAATCGAGTGTCGGGCGAGCATCGCGCTCCAGGAGCTCCGCGACCCGTTCGAAGACCTTCTTGAGGGATCGGAATTCACTCAGCACGACGACGATCATCCCACCGGCGACCAGCACCGCGAGCGCAATGATCGCCGTCGATATCGCTGTCACCTGTTCCGCCCACCCCATATGTGCCTCCTCAGTCGAATCCGGAGGAGAGTGGCTGGCCGTCGGGCCAACAACTCCAAGCTCACCGCCTACAAGCTAATGCCGTCACTTGCGAAAGCCGAATGCACGGTGGGCTGTCGGGCCGGAACGTCAATCGGCACCCCCGGCCGGCTCGACCATCCCGACGGCCCGGCTCACCGGTACCGTGAACACGATTCCCGTTCCCGGCTCCTCGATACCTCCGCAGATCTCGGAGATCGTCCGGATCGCGGCCTCAACCACCGCAGCGTCATCGATCACCGAGAAGACCGTCGCACTGGTGGGCCTGGTCTTGGTGAGGAGGGATTGCAGGCCCGCCATGACGGGGAGCGCGTCGCCGACGTGGTGCGCCATACCCTCGCTGTTGATCACCGTGGCGCCACGGATGCCCAGCTCGACGAAGCCCGACAGGATCCGGCTGAGATGCCGCTCACGATCGACGACGCAGACGAGCAGTTCCATGATGGACCGTCAGGTTCGGACTGAAGGTGATAATCCGCGCGCCCACGAGACGTGTCAAGCGATCCCGCTTGCGCGGCTCGTCGGAGCGGCCTTATGGTTGCCGCACGATGGCTGATCGCTTCCGTGTCACGGGCGGTGTGGCGGTGCAGGGCCGAGTGCGACCGGCCGGCAACAAGAACGCCGCCCTGCCGATGATTGCTGCCACGTTGGCGGCTGATGGGCCGAGCGAGGTCTCCAACGTACCGAGGATCAAGGACGTCGAGGCCCTGCTCGAGCTGGTGGCAAGCTTGGGCACCGACGTGGCATGGGTCGGCGACCACACCGTTCGCATCGACCCCTCCGCGGCACGCTCACGCCCACTCGATCCCGCGCTCTGCGCCGACATCCGCGCGTCGATTCTGTTGGCCGGTCCGCTGCTCGCTCGATTCGGTAGGGTGACGCTGCCGCCCCCGGGGGGGGATGTCATCGGCCGCAGACGGCTGGATACGCATGTGCTCGCATTGGAACACCTGGGCGTGGACGTCGACATCGGCGCGGAGTATCACATGGAGGCGAGGCAGCTGCGCGGCGCCGATGTCTTCTTGGACGAGCCGAGCGTCACGGCCACCGAGAATGCGCTGGTCGCGGCGGCCAGGGCTGAGGGCCGCACCGTGCTCAGGAACGCCGCCAGCGAGCCGCACGTGCAAGACCTCGCCCGGAGCCTCGTTGCCATGGGCGCTCAGATTGACGGTATCGGCACGAACATCATGACGATCGAGGGTACGCGTGACCTTCGCGGAACCCGCCTCGTCGTTGGCCCCGACCATGTCGAGGTCGGCAGCTTCATTGGTCTCGCCGCCGTCACCAACGGCGAACTCGTGATAGAGGGAACGCGCCCAGATGACCTGCGCAGCATTCTCCTGACCTTCGAGCGGCTCGGCGTTCGCGGACGGTTTGACGGTGCGGACCTGATCATCGACGCGCATCAGGAACGCCGCGTCCGGCCGGATCTCGGCGGACACGTGCCGAAGATCGAGGACGGCCCCTGGCCTGCGTTCCCGGCAGACCTCACGTCGATCGCCGTGGTCGTGGCAACCCAGTGCGAGGGGATGGTGCTGGTCTTCGAGAAGATGTTCGAGTCGCGGCTGTACTTCGTGGACAAGCTCGTGGGGCTGGGAGCCAGACTACTGCTGTGTGATCCTCACCGGGTGGTCGTCGCCGGCCCCTCCCGCTTGAGGGGCGGTACCGTGGAGAGCCCGGACATCCGCGCGGGCATGGCCATCCTGCTGGCCGCACTCGCAGCTGAGGGAGAGAGCACTATCTACAACATCGGGCAGATCGACAGGGGGTACGAGCGCATCGACGAGCGGCTCCGGCAGGTCGGTGCGCGTATCGAGCGGGAGTCCGTGCAGCCGCGGCCATGAGACCCGACGTCACCTGCTGCGCCGAGGTCCCTCGGAACGCCGGGGCCTGCGCGCGCTACGAACTCACCGAATGGCACCGGGATCTTGGCCTTCTCGCTGGAATCGCGCCCTGCGGGGGTGGCGTCGACTTTGGCCTGGGCGGCGACGGGCCGGCGGGGCAGGCGCTGGCCTCGTGGCTGGACTTGCTTGGATCGGCCGTTGGATTCACCTCGGCGGTCGTGGCACGCCAGGTCCATGGCTCAGCGATCGCGGTCTATCACGACAAGCTCCCGGACGGCCTCCTGATCCGAGACGGATTCGACGGACACGTGACGGATACCCCCGGGGTGCTCCTGGCCGTGACCGTAGCGGACTGCGTCCCCGTCTTTCTCGCCCACCCTCCAACTGGGCGGATCGGTCTGGTGCATGCCGGTTGGCGAGGGATCGCGGCTGGCGTCCTCGAGGCCGGCATTCAGGAGCTGACCGGCAATACCGACGCTGCGGCAGATGATGTCGTAATGCATTGCGGAATAGCAATTTGCGGATCGTGCTATGAGGTCGGGCCGGAGGTGATCACCGCTGTCACGGGTCGGCCGGCGGAGGGGCCCGAGCCGCTTGACCTCAGAACTGTCCTTGTCGAGCGTGGTACCGCCCTCGGCGTGCACCGCATCACGGCGAGCCCGTTTTGCACGGCGCACGACGCGGGGTTTGCAAGCTACCGGGCTCAGCGTTCCGCCGCAGGCCGCATGGCGGCGTTTCTTGGGAGGCCACCGGCTTGAACGGAAGTCCGCAAGTGACTAGATTCCTTGCACGTGCGGTGCGGGCGAAGTCGGCCCGCGCTTTTTTTTGACGTGCCAAATGGACGCATCCCTGGATCGATTGATCGAGGAGGTCCGGTCCCGCGTCGCCGCGCTGGGGTTCGAGCTCGTCGACCTCCAGCAGCGTGGCGCAGGAAATCGGATACGCCTCCAAGTCAGGATCGACCGGCCGAACTCACGACCGGGACGTGGCGTTACGATCGAGGACTGCACGGCAGTGAGCCGGGCGCTCGAGGCGTGGTTGGATGCGGCCCAGGTGCTCGGGCCTCGCTACGTGCTCGAGGTTTCGTCGCCGGGGATCGAGCGGCCGCTGAGGTGGCGCGAGCATTGGGAGCGCTTCCGGGGGCAGGCTGTCAGCGTGCGGTTGCGGGGCAGGGGTCGCCGTCAGGCGACCATCGTGGACGTGTTGGCTGGTCGTGATGCTGTCGTCCTCGCTTTCGCAGAGGGCTCGAGCGAGGAGATTTCGCTCGACGAGGTTCAGGATGCGACCCTGGTCGTCGATTGGGACGCGGTGGAACGTGAGGCACGGCACGATCGCGACAACGATCGGGAGACAAAGCAGAGCAAGGAGTCCGGATGACGAGTCCTGCCGAGGTGCTGAAGGCGCTTCGGGACCTGGCCGACATGAAGCAGTTGGATCGGAGCGAGCTAGCCGATCTGCTGCGTGACGGGATCCAGGCCGCCCTCGTGAAGCGGTACGGGCCGACCGTGCGGTCGGAAATCGAAGTTGACGACGTGAAGGGCTCGATCCGCACGATCGTGCTGAAGAACGTGGTCGAGGAAGTCGAGGACCCTGCGTACCAGATCAGTCTGGAGGAAGCGCGCTGGGAGGATCCCGACTTCCAGGTCGGGGACGTGCTGGAAGAGGAGGTTCCGTTCGAGGCATTTGGTCGGCTGGCGGTGCAGGCCGCCAAGCAGCGCATCATCCAGCGAGTCCGCGAGGGCGAGCGCTCGAGGATCCGTGAGGAGTTCGGGCATCGGGTTGGTGACCTCATCTCCGGTGAGGTGCAGCAGATCGAGCGGGGACGATTGGTCATCATGCTGAATCGGTTTCGGGAAGCGGAGGCGCTCATCCCGTACCGGGAGCAGAATCCCCGTGAGCACTTTCACCAGGGCGATGCCATGCGGGCGGTGTTGAAGCGTCTCGAGGAGACGCCGAAAGGGCCGCGCCTCATCTTGTCCAGAGCGGACCCGCTGTTCGTGGTCGCGCTCTTCAAGCTCGAAGTACCGGAGATCCAGCAGGGAATCGTGGAGATCAGGGCATCGGCCCGAGAGGTCGGAAGCCGGACGAAGATCGCCGTATCCAGTCGTGATGATGCCATCGATCCGGTTGGAGCGTGCGTCGGTATGAAGGGCAGTCGTGTACAGGCAGTTGTCAACGAGTTGGGCGGAGAACGAATCGACATCGTTCCGTGGTCGCCGGATCCTGAGCGATTCGCCAAGCTCGCGCTCGCACCGGCCAGAGTGTCACGAGTCTTCTCCGATCCGGACACTCGGACCATCCAGGCGATCGTTGACGAAGACCAGCTGTCGCTCGCCATCGGACGTGCGGGGCAGAACGTGCGTCTCGCCTCCGAGTTGACCGGGTGGAAGATCGACCTGTATTCCAGCCGGGAGTGGTTGGAGCGTGGGGGCGAGGGACCGCTGTTCGCTCCGCTGCAACCCGAGGACGACCTGGTCGCCGACGTGACCCTGAAGGAGCTGAAGGGAATGCCTGCCGACCTCGTGGAGACCCTCGAGGCGGTGGGCATGCAGACCCTGCGGGACGTGCTCGATCTGGAGCATGATGATGTCATGAAGATCCAGGGCATTACGCAGGAGCAGGCAGACTTCCTCATGGCGTTCCTCAGCGAGCTGACCGAGGAGAATGCCGAGGGCGCGTCCGACGAGGAGACGCGGACGGAGGCCTCGCCCCAGTCATGATCGGTGAGGCACGACTCGGCTTGCTCGGATTGGGCATGCGTGCAGGAAAGGTCGTCGTCGGAACCAACGGTGTTCGGGCGGCGCTGCAGCGGGGCGAGATCGCACTGGTGATCGTCGCCGAGGATTGCAGCCGTCGCACGGAGGAGAAGGTGGTCCGGCTCGCCCGGGCCATCAACGTGCCGACCGTCACTGGGCCGGCGGCCCGGGCGTTGGGTCATCGCCTTGGCCGTCCGCCGGTGCAGGCGGTGGGTGTACGTGATGCACAACTCGTGGCCGGCCTGACCGATCGCGGTGCGCCGGCGGATGCGAGGAGGACGTAGTGGGCAAGACGCGGATCCACGATCTCGCGGCGGAGTTCGGCATCGAGAGCGGGCAGCTGATCAAGCTGCTGGCGGAGATGAACATCCATGTGCGCAGCCACCTCTCCGGCCTGGATGAGGCCCAGGTGGCGCGCGTCCGGACGCGCTGGGAACGCGAGAGGCGTAAGAGCACAGAGGCCCCGAAGGATGCCAAGCGCTCCCGGCGCCGCAAGAAGGCCGTTGAGGAGCCGGTGGCGGCCGAGGCCCCCGCGCGTCCGACACGCAGGCGGCGCACCGCCGCCGAGGTCGCCCGGCGCGCCGCCGAGGAGGAGGCCGAACGCGCTGCATCCGTCACGGAAGAGGAAGAACCGACGGAAGAGCAGGTTGCTGCGCAGAAGCCGTCGCTCGAAGAGCGTGCAGCTCAGCTGTTCCGCGAGCCGGTGACTGCGGAGGCGGCGGCTGGCGCCGACGCTGCGGGGCCGGGGGTCGCCGAGCCGGACGCTGCGGAAGAACCGGGCGAACTGGAGGACGCCGCTGCGGCCATCACGGAGCAGGAACAAGAGCGGCCGGCGGCGGTGGAGACTTCGACTCCCGAGGGCCCGAAACCCACCGAGCCGGAGAGACCGACGCCGGAGCCCGTCCGCCCGATGCGAGTCGAGCGTGTGCCCACACCGCCCCGGGCCCGTCCGGCAGCCAGTGCCGGACCCCGACCGATCGCTTCCGCCACACCAGGGGAAGCCATCGAGGATCGTCGCCGCGACAAGAAACGCCGCCGTAAGAGCCGGCGGTCGCAGGTCGACAAGGAGGCGGTGCAGGCCAACATCAGCCGAACCTTGGCCAGCATCAAGGGACCTGGACCGCGCAGGTCGGCCCGGCGCCGCGAGGACGATCTGTCAGCACGCGAGCGCGATGAGATCCGGCGCGCCGAGGAACGGGAGCGCGAGAAGACCCTCGTGCGCGTGAACGAGTTCATCACGGTGTCGGAACTGTCGTCCGTGCTCAGCGTGTCACCGACCGAGATCGTCACTTTCTGCTTCAAGGAGCTGGGGATGATGGTCACGGTCAACCAGCGCCTCGACTTCGATCAGATCGACCTGATCGCCGGTGCGTTCGGGTTCAAGGCCGAGCGCGAGCAGGAGTACATCCCGACCGAGAGCCTGGTCGAGGAGGAAGCGGACAAACCCGAGGACCTCTCGACGCGCGCCCCCGTCGTCACGGTTATGGGGCACGTCGACCACGGGAAGACCTCCTTGCTCGACTACATCCGCAAGACGAACGTGATCGCAGGCGAGTCCGGCGGGATCACGCAGCACATTGGCGCCTACCATGTCGAGGTGCCGGCAGGGCGTCTCACGTTCCTCGATACACCGGGTCACGAGGCGTTCACCGCCATGCGTGCGCGTGGGGCTCAGGTGACGGACATTGTCGTGCTGGTCGTCGCCGCTGACGACCAGGTGATGCCGCAGACCATCGAGGCAATCAGCCACGCGAAGAACGCTGGCGTCCCCCTCGTCGTCGCCATCAACAAGATCGATCTACCCTCTGCCAACGTCGAGAAGGTCAAGCAGGACTTGCTCAACCACGGCGTGGTGGTCGAGGAGTACGGGGGCGATACCATGGCGCAGCCGATCTCCGCGAAGAGCGGAGACGGCGTGGACGAGCTGCTCGAGAAGATCTTGCTGCAAGCCGAGATGCTCGACAAGAAAGCCAATCCGGATCGGCACGCGAGCGGAACGGTCGTCGAGAGCACTCTCGATCCAGGGAAAGGACCCCTGGCGACGGTGCTGGTGCAGAACGGTACGCTGAAGATCGGCGACTCGTTCATTTGCGGGAGCCTCGCAGGGCGGGTGCGCGCGCTGCTGGACGAGCGTGGACAACGTGCCGATGCTGCCGGTCCTTCCATCCCGGTCCAGGTGCTCGGGTTCGATGGGGTCCCGCAGGCGGGCGACACGTTTACGGTGCTTTCCGAGTCGGCCGACGCCAGGGAAATCGCGCAGCGGCGCCAGCGGCTGGACCGAGAAGCGTCGCACCGCCGCACGCAGCGGGGCATGTCGCTGGAGGACATCTCGAAGCGGATCGAGGAAGGCGACGTTCAGTCGTTGCGAATCATCATCAAGGCGGACCAGGGCGGCCCCGCTGAAGCGCTCGCCGACGCATTCGCGGATCTGTCGACCGCGGAGGTTCGGGTCGAGGTGGTGCACCGCGGGGTCGGTGCCATCACGGAGAGCGACATCCTGCTCGCCAAGGCATCGCAGGCCATCGTGGTGGGCTTTCACGTCCGCCCGGACGCCAATGCGCGGAGCGTTGCTGAGAGGGAGAAGGTGGACATTCGCACCTACCGGGTGATCTACGAGGCGGTTGAGGATGTTCGCAACGCACTCGAGGGCATGCTTGCGCCGGAGCAGAAGGAGATCGTGCTCGGCGAGGCGGAGGTCAGGGAGACATTCAAGATTTCGGGTGTCGGGACGATCGCAGGATGCTACGTGCGCCACGGGTTGATCCGGCGGAATGCGAAGATCCGTGTGATCCGGGACGGCGTCGAGGTGTACGACGGCACGCCGGGCAGCCTGAAGCGATTCAAGGATGACGTTCGCGAGGTGCGTGAGGGACTCGAATGCGGCATTGGCATCGAGAACTTCAACGACGTCAAGGTTGGCGACGTGCTCGAGTCGTACACCGTCGAGGAGGTGGCTCGCTCCTTGGAGTCGTCGAGCGCCGGCCGCGAGAGTTGAGGGGCGTCCCGTGGTGTTCGCGGTCACGACGTGGGACCTGCACCTGAACGGCTGCCGGACGCTCAAGGACAAGCGACGGGTCCTGAAGAGCATCAAGGACCGTCTGCATCAGCAGTTCAACGTCTCTGTAGCCGAAACCGATCATCATGACCTCTGGCAGCGCGCGGAACTGACAGCGGGGGTGGTCTCGCGGGACCGGCGCCATGCCGAGGAGGTGCTTGCGGCGGCCGATCGGCTGGTGGCCGGCAACGGCAGCGCCCGCATCATCGACTCCACCACGAGCTATCTGTGAGCCCGTCCGGCAGGCACCGTCCCGAGCGCGTTGCTACCCTGGTCCAAGAGACCCTGGCTCAGGTGCTGGCGACGCGCATCAAGGATCCGCGTGTGGGATTCGTCACGGTCACAGGTGTCGAGGTGTCACCCGACTGCACCCATGCGAACGTCCGGATCAGTGCCCTGGGCTCTGAGGACGAGAAGCAGCGCGCGATGGAGGGGCTCTGCAGCGCGCGAGGCTTCCTCCGGACCCAACTGGCGCACGCGCTCCGTCTTCGCGTTGCTCCGGAGATCCACTTCATCCTCGATCGCGGCATCGAGCATGCCCAGCGGATCGGAGAGATCCTCGACCGGATTGCCGAGGAGCGTGACGTCGAGTGACGGGTTGCTCCTGGTCGACAAGCCGTCGGGCCCCACGTCTCACGACGTGATCGACCAGGTCCGGCGCGTGCTCGGGCTCCGGCGGGTAGGTCACGCCGGTACGCTGGATCCCTTCGCCTCCGGCCTGCTCCTGGTGCTCTTGGGTCGAGCCACGCGGCTCGCCCAGTTTCTCGTCGGTCTCTCCAAGCGGTACGAAGGCGCGATCCGACTCGGCGTGGCCACCGAGACCGACGACCGCACGGGCACGGTCACGATCAGGCAGGACGGAGCAGAACGGATCCCCGACTCTGCGCTCCAGGAGGCGATGACGAGCCTCATAGGTGCCCAGCGGCAGCACCCTCCCGCCTATTCGGCGAAGAAGGTCGGTGGACGCCGTGCCTATCGATTGGCACGGAGCGGGAGGACTGTGGAACTGCCCGCGGTCGACGTCGAGGTGTTCCAGTTCACGCCGATTGCGCGGGAGGGAGCTACGGTGCGGTTCGAGGCGCTCGTGAGCAGCGGGACGTACGTGCGCGCACTCGCCCGCGACCTCGGCGATCGGCTCGGCTGCGGGGCGCACCTCGCAGAGCTGCGGCGGACCGCCGTAGGGTCGTTCGAGATCGGGGCTGCGGAACCACTCGCCACCTTGGGGGAGCCGAGCACCACCGTGCTGCCACCGCTCGCTGCGGTCAGCCACCTCGAGCGTCGAGCGCTGGCGGACGACGAGCGGGATGCGGCCGCACACGGTCGCCCAATCGCGGCGGCCGCGGCCCCCTCGACCCCTATTGCGCTCGTGCACTCGGGCCAGTTAGTGGCGGTT
>Ga0209536_100002146_pt1 | contig 32053 bp, 27 predicted proteins | sample DeeMarSeWOR28_12_FD_187461 | JGI IMG/M metagenome (GOLD analysis project Ga0209536, IMG submission 187461) | Marine sediment microbial communities from White Oak River estuary, North Carolina - WOR-2-8_12 (SPAdes) (version 2) | ecosystem: Environmental > Aquatic > Marine > Intertidal zone >... | reverse complement strand
TTCATATCCTTTGTTTGTTCTCTTCCAACTGTCATTTTTTTCATTTATAAGTATTAATTATTAAACTAATTTGCCTTCTTTCATAACCCATTCATATTTTGGTGAGTCTTTGTATTCAGGATCATAAAGATGACACGCAATTAAATGGTCTTCCTCAATTTTTTTTAATAGGGGCTTTACTTTAGCGCATATTTCCAGTCTATAATCGCATCTAGGGTGAAATCTACAACCAGAGGGGGGAAAAATTAAGTTAGGGACCATCCCTCGGATTGTTTGTAATTCTTGGTCACGTTTCTCAATACTTGGGATTGAGTTAATCAAACCCTTAGTATATGGATGAGCAGGATTTTTAAACAAGCTAAGGGCAGTTGCATATTCAACGATATTTCCACTGTACATGACCGCCACTCTATCACACAAATCCGCAATAATTCCTAAATCATGAGTAATTAAAAGAATTGAAGTATTAAATCTCACCTTTAAATCTTTCATTAAATCAAGTATTTGGGCTTGAATCGTTACGTCTAACGCGGTCGTTGGTTCATCTGCTATTAATAGTAAAGGGTTACAAGATAGAGCCATGGCGATCATCACTCGTTGTCTCATCCCCCCACTCAATTCATGCGGATACCTCTTTAATATCCCTTCAGCATCAGCGATCCCAACTTCACTGATGATTTTTGCCGATAGTTCAAGAGCAACATCATTTATATTCGGGAGATGATATGTCGCTTCTTTTAATTCCTTAATTTCTTCCTTGATATCAAGGTTCTCCTCTTCAGTTAATCGTTCTCGCTCTTTCTTTAATCTGGATTTTAGATCTTTAATTTTCTGTTTGCCTATTTTTCGTTCTAATAATTTATCATCAAGTATTTGTTTTAATTCTTCTTTTTGATGTAAAAGAAACACTTCCGAAATCTGTTTTCCTACCGATATGACCGGATTGAGCGAGTTTAGAGGATCTTGAAATATCATTGTAATTTTGTTTCCACGATAATTACGCATCTCTTTTGTGGACAACTTAAGTAGATCCTCACCCTTAAATATAACAGATCCTTCTAAAATTTTACCTGGGGCTCTTACAAGTTGCAAAATTGAGAGTGCGGTAACTGATTTACCACAACCTGTTTCACCCACTAATCCCAGTGTTTCGTCCTCATACATGTCAAATGAAACACCATCTACAGCTTTAACAATTCCTTCTTCGGTAAAGAAATAAGTCTTAACATTCCTCATTTCAAGAAGATGTGTTCTTCCTCGTTCTTCCAAATCGCTATCCTTAAGTTCTTTACTATCTACAATATCTAAAGTTTCTTCAGTCATCTTTTCTTTTCACTAATTACTCAATATTTACAATTATCACAAGTTTTTCAATCGTGGATCTAAAGCATCTCTTAATCCATCACCCAATAACATAAAACCCAAAACAGTAACAAGTATCATAAATCCAGGCCATAATGAAGCCCATGGTGCCGTGTTTAGGAAAAGCCTGCCCCCTGCTAGATCGTTTCCCCATTCGATCAAAGTAGGATCATTAAATCCTAAAAATGCTAAGCCTGCTAGGCTTAAAATAACTCCACCAATATCAAATGTAAAAGAGATTATGATAGGTTGAATACAATTTGGGAGTATATGTCTGAACATTATCCTCCAATTCCCAGCTCCAGCTACTCTTGCGGCTTCTACATAAGGTAAACTACGTGCTTGTAATACATTTCCCCTGATCAGACGGGCGTAATAAGGGACCCCAAGAATTGCATACGCAATCATTATGTTTTCAATCCTTTGGCCTAAGATTGAAATGAATACTGCTGCAAGTATTAGACCGGGGAATGCTAATAGGATATCAGTAACTCTCATTATTATTGCATCTATCCATCCACCATAATAGGCAGCAATAACCCCAAAAATTACTCCAAAAATTACACTAAAAGTAATTGCAGGTAACGCTACTGTTAATGAGGATCGAGCACCATATATCATTCTCGCCAGGACGTCTCTCCCAAATTTCCCCGTTCCTAACGGATGTAGTGCATTAGGTGGACTCCAAGCTCCAGCAAGCACACCATTAGCTAAATCAAAATTATAAGGGGAAACCCACGGTGCAAAGACGGCAAAGGTAATCACGATAAAGATAATTACTATTCCTGTTATAGTTAGTATAGATTTAAATCTACTAATCATTTTTCTTTTACTAACTAACTTCTCGTATTCCACTTGTCTTGTTGTTAGTTCTTCTAACCGAGAGCCTGGAACTACAAGGAATTTTAAGTTTCTCCAAATCCATGAAAGAATACTACCAAAAGTGTTTTCCTTTTCTTCAATTTTAAATTTTTCTTCTAATTCATAAGTCTGTTCCATATTTTTTTCCTCTCTTTTTTAATTCTTATATTTTAATATTTTATTCGCGGATCTAAAACAGCATATAATATATCAATTACAAGATTGATAAGCACAAATATAATGGTAATTACAAAAACGAGGCCATTTAATACCCAATAATCGGTTTGTCGGATTGCATCTATTAATAACTTACCGATACCTTTTAACCCAAAAGTAGTCTCTGTAAGTGCTGCACCCGATAGTAACCCTGCAAAATTTAGACCTATTACAGTGATTGTAGGAATGAGCGAATTTTTTTGGGCATGGATATGGATTACATCCTTCTCCGCGCATCCTTTCGCTCTTGCTGTTCTGATATAGTCCTGTTCTAATACTTCCAGCATACTTGACCTGCTTTGCCGGGTAATTCCCGCAAGAGTGATAAAAGATAAGCAAAATACAGGAAGAATTAGATGGTATAGGTAATCAGTCACTATATATAATTCCCCGGATATTAAAGCATCTATCATACGGAAACCAGTTACGAATGCAGGATCTCCATAATCCATAGTTTTATATCCTGTGGCAGGGAACCAGGCAAGTATGTATCCAAAAAGATATTGTAGGAGGACCCCTAAATAAAATACAGGAATAGATACCCCTACAAGAGCCATTCCTCTCAAAATAGTATCTCGTGGTTTATTTCTGTGAGATGCTGAAATAACACCCGTTTTGGTTCCAAAATAAGCAGCAATGATCATTGAAAATATAGCGATATCTATTGTCCTAGGTAATCTAAGCATAATGAGTTCCCACACATCTTGACCTTTCGCAATGGAAACGGATTTGCCCCAGTTTCCTGAGAATAAGTCACCGATGTATTTGAAATACTGTACAATGATAGGACGATCGAGCCATAATTCATGAACCCAATACCTATATAAAACGGGATCGGGTTTACCGGCTGGGAGATATGCCAAAACTGGATCACCCGGCATCATTCTTGAAAGAATAAAAGTTAATGTTAAAACCCCTAATACTACGGGGACCATAGTTAATAACCTTCTAAAAAGATATGACATCATGCTCATTAGTTCTCAAATCACCTTTTATTATTCTTTTTATTTTAAGTTAGATTTCCTAACTTCACACACTTTGAATTCTTTCTTTATATTTTTTATATTTTTCCTTGGCAGTGGCACCCAATATCGCTGAAAGAAATATCGCACATACTAAGCAGGCAATTGTAATATATGTCTCAATTCTTATGAAATACCATGTTAAAAATTGAAAACTGAAATCGTTAACAAACCAGTACCAAAACCAAGATAATAAAATAACAATAAATATTAACCAAAAGCTATTTCTTATTCCATACTCAAAAAACTGCTCTCGAAATACCATAATAAATACAATTACCATTAAAATTATAAGTGATAAAAAAGATTCTGGTGCGAAAAACACTTGATATAGAAATAACAATCGTTCTCCGACGTTTTCCTCATATACTAAGCTTATATATCCGAAAAATACAAAGTAAATCGCTAAAATTGTGATTATAAAATTCCCTTGTCGATTAAATTCAATCTTCGTTCTCATATAAAACACCTTATATTCAATTATATATATGAATCGTTATTGAGAAAATAAGTATTATTAGCTTTAAGTTTCTAAATATTTGTTTTTTTATTAAGTATTTCATTATGGAGATTAAATTATAAGTAGAATTTTTGTTTACGTTAAATTAAAGTTTTGCTATTAAAAATCAAAATAACAAAAATATTATGACACATACATGAAAATTTTCCTTTTTACGGTAATATCAAAAATAATAGAAAAAGATCTCAACTAATTCTTAATGAGAAACAATTGTTAATTAAAAAAAAAAAATAAGGATTATTAAATTTTATTTTGATTAATAACTTAGCTTATTAGCTTATGATGGAGTCCATGTTAGGTTTCGTTTGATTGGATAAGCCCAGAAATTACCTGCGACGTTGTAAGCAACATTATATAAGTCTGCAGCATGAACTGCTCGAGTTCGGGAATGATAACCAAAAGCATGCGGATATAACGTGCCAGCAATGTAATTTGACAGATCTTTGATTATTTGGATTCTTACGGCTTCACTTGGCTCAGCATAATAATCAACAATCTTGCTTTCTAACCATGGATCATTGACTTGTGCTGAATTTGATACGGAGTTATTTGAAAGTAGTGGTTGAATCATGTTCATTGGGTCAAGGTAATCAGGTCCCCAGCCAACCCAATAAAGTTGTAATTCATCATAACCACCGGGTACATATCCATATGCACGATACAAGAAGTATGCCCAGTCAGTACCACCATCTGCTAAGGAAATACCAATATCCTCAAGCCACTCAGACAAAACAACGTATAAATCGGCTCTAAACCAATTGTCCGTGTTATAGGAGTAGTTCAAGCTATTAAGATTTGCAGCTTCCCATAATGGATCTTCATCATCATCACTGGCAGTAAGCCCAGTTGTATCAATACCAGGATCATCAATCAAAGCTTGTCGTGCAATTGTTAAGTTGAAATAAGGTGCAATATTTACAGTGTTTGAATCGAAATAGGCAGCATACCCAGGAGAGATAGGACCATATGATTTTACAAAAGCTCCTAGCCACATTTCGTCTAGAATATAGGTATAGTTAATAGCATAAGAAATTGCTTTTCTCCAAGTTACATTAATCTGCTTATTATTCATACCCAAATACTGATAACCCAAGTTTGGTCTTTCAAGTGCTTCAAAGTGTATCCATGGGCTTGCGTTAAATGTATCCCAGAGGTCTGACATTGAACCAAAGAGATAGTCAATATCACCAGCTAACATAGCATAGTTTCGAGTGGTTGAATCGTCAATAACATCAAAGATCAACTCGTCAAACATTACCGGTTCCATCCAATAATCATCGTATCTTACCATCTTCACATAGTCGTCAGTAACATACTCAATATATTCATACGGACCAGTCCCAACAACTCTATCCGCTGATGTATCAATGTATGCATCAAGATGTCCTTGAGCTTCATGATAAGTTGGAGAGAGTATATTTGTTGCTGCAAAAGCCAATAAGCCTAATATTGACGTATAAGGTCCATTTAATACAAGTTGGACTGAGTATTCACCGGTTTTGTCCATACTAGAAATGATTGGACTTCCATCAGGAAATTCGAACAATGAATGAATTTTTGCTGGACTTAAACCACTTGGTAAAGTACCAGTGTGGTTCATAAAGTGTAACAATCTGTCAAAATTCCATACAACAGCATCAGCATTAAATGCTGTGCCATCATGGAAGGTTACTCCTGTTCTTAAGTTGAAGTTAATGTGTGTTGTATCAACAAAGGTATAACCTGTAGCTAACCAGGGTGTAAGTGGAAGATCTTCATCACTAACATTATAGAATAACAAACCTTCTACACACTGACGGAGTACGTCCCATGATGCTTGATCCCAACTATCAACTGGATCAAGATCAACTGGTCCAGATAGGTCCCCTATAATTAAAGACTCCTTTGCTTCTGGTTGTAATGTAATAAATCCTTGGTTAATACCAAGGATAATGTTTCCAACCCCAGATGCAGCGAGAACTACAGCTAAGATTATTATAGCTAAATTTTTCTTTTCCATTTCCATATTTATGATCACTAATATGTTTTGTGATTTAATTTTTATTAGATTAGTTGTTAAATATGTTGTTAAGTCGGTAAGCTTATAAGTTTTTTCCTTTTTTTTTTATGTTTCCTTGAAATCATATAAGGTTTTCTACCATTCTCAACAAAAATTATTCTTAATTCATCCAAAATAGACAATTTTTTTTAAACAATCCGGAGAGCTTATTAAAATGCACAGTTTAACAATTATTCGTGTAAACTACTTCCCTTTCTTATGGAACCAAGAATAGACTAGTTTAGGAAGAAAATGGGAATGTTCTTATTGTTTCCATTAAAAAAGTTTTTCAGAATAGAACGAAAAAAATAATATAATTAATAGTATCAGTCCAGCAATTATCATTCCTTTATCTAAAAAAGCTCTCTCAGTGCTTCTTGCGATTTTTGGTTTTGATGTGGTCAAATACATGTATCTCATGAGGAGATATAGGGAAATAGGTATTGTAAATATGGCTAAATACCCTTGAAATGACGAAGTTGTTAATAGGGAAAACTTATCTATAAGGTATAATGAGTACGTCATAAATAATGATCCAGCAATAATAACATGAAATTGCTCGAGTAATTTAAGAGAATATTGATCATATACTTTTTTATGATCAGTAGCTGTATCATTACCCAAGTATATCAAATCCCCCTTTCTTTTAGCTATACTAAGAAAAAGAGCTATCTCAAATATAGCTAAAAATAACCAAGCAGAAACATATTCATCAATTATCATACATCCTGCTAGAGCTCTCCAAATATATCCTGTAGATAAAATGAGGATGTCGATAAATGCATAATTTTTAAGAAGATGATTGTAGATTTGACCTGTCGCGATTATTAATATTACCATTGAGATAAATCCAATATGGGGTATTAGAAAAATTACAGAAAAAATAATTATTAAAAATAAAATAACAAGAATACATATCCCAAAAGTAATTGAAATTGCTCCTGAGGCAAGAGGGCGCTTTTTAAGCTTCTCTGGATGTACTTTATCCTTTTCAACATCTCGAATATCATTGATAATATAATTTATAGAAGAAGCGCAACACAGAATTATAAAACCTATTAAAAGATCGAAATAAAGAGATGATTCAAATAATCTAAAACTGAAAAAAATCCCAACAAAAATCATTATATTTTTATAATATTGCCTTATGCGTAAAAGATTCAGAATATTCCCAATTTTGTTTGACATCCTTAAAAACTTAAAAATCACAATTTTTATTAAACTTTATTAGGTTATGATGATTTTTTGAGGTTTAAATTTCTTGAGAATCTTATATCCTAATCTGCTTGAGAAGCTCGTTGCTGCTTTAATATATATCATCGCGCTGTTATACTCAAAACTTAAAGATTCAACAATTTTATAAGGGATATGAATTTCCTTCCCAAAAATATTTTTTACCTCGAGAGATATTATTTCTTTTTTTCCTTGTTTTTTCGTTTTAACATTATTCTTATTGATTCCCATTTCAATATTTTGTAAATACCCCGTTTCAAAATTATTAACTGGTTTTTTTAAAGAAATATTTATCAAAACCTTCTGTCGTTCTAACCAAAATAATATTTCTTCCTCAGATTTCTTGTGAGAAAGATCTTTACTAGTAGTTAAATAGACATTTCTTGGTCTTATAATTAACTCATTTACTATATAGGTCAATGTCTCATTTTCATCTGATAATTTAAGTTTAAATTCTGCTAAAGTGTTAGCTCTGGAAACATTTTCACACTTCATTATCCTTAACTTACCTTTTTCCTTGAGGAAAACTTCCATATTTGCAAGATTTATTATGGTTTCTACTGAATTTGGCAATTTAGTTTTAAGAATTGGTTTATGGATTTCATCATTCTTATCATCAATAAACAAATAGCTATTGTTTTTCTTTTTATTCTCATGCAAAATAACATCTTTTAAAATAATGGGAGTGCTTTTTTGGAGATAGTATTCGGCATTTAAATCGATTAAATGTCGTGAATAAAGAGAGGAATCCAGGATTTCTATTTCTAGAGTTTTCAAATTCTTAATCTTAAATTGATCGCTTGCGCAGAGATCATCAAGGAAAGTAATATCAATTAGATGACCTAATATGATTTCATCTGTAATTTTATTTGTAAAAATATAATCCTTAGCTAGATCATATTTGAAGATTTCCTTTCTTTCAAATGAGTCTAGGAGTTGCGAAATATCATCAATCTTAAAATATTCTTTAAATTTTTTATTCGTAAGATCTTTAAATTTTTGCCTTGGATCCTCGAAAATTTTAGCGTATTTTTTCTGTTTCGATTTTTTAAGAAGAATAAATGGCAAGATTGCCTCCTTAGCTGGTTTTAATTCATCTCCTAACAATGCTGAGATCCTAAAATAACTTGGGGGATGAGAATTTAAAAGATTACTGAGGAGAGAAATTTTTGAGGGTTTTATCATTGAATTATGTAAGTATGAAGCAGTGTTCATATAATCTAATAATTGATTATCTTGTGTGATTTTTTCCTCAGATAGTAACATTGTGTTAAAACCTATTTCTCTCCCAGTAGCGTAAAAACTCTCTAGATTATAAAGCGCTTTAGCGAGATCCTTTCCATATCCTACTTGTTTAGCTTTTAAATCTGCTCTTCCTTCTAAAATCCTAACAAATATAAAAAGTAGTAAGTATATTGAAATATTTAATATTATAAATGAGAGTAGGGGAATAGACGGAGTTCCAAACGTATAATCATAATATGTAGCAGGAATCCCTAAGAGCATTCTTATGATGAGATCAATTGACGTAAGTAGAGTCAAAATTAACGTGTGTTTTCCCTTAGTATGAGCTAATTCATGGGCAACAATCCCATTTAACTCATCCCTAGGAATTTGGGAAAGATCATCAGCAATAATAGCAATCCGTTTATCAAAAATAGATCCATAAGCCATAGCATTGAGGATCGGATAGTTTCCATATCCAGTCTTAACTTTTCCTTTAATCCCTACCTTATTTTTAATTTCGGTGACAATATCGAGGAATTCGGGTTTCTCAATTTTTTTTATCCCAAGAAGTTTATCGAGAATTGGACCGGATATAAAATATACTATCCAGTTCACGATTATCAGAATGAAGTAAATATTCGCAAAGAGATCTAAAGGGGAGAAGTTCCCTGATTTAAGGGGATTAGATGATATAAGATTGAGTGGAGTAAACTCGTTAATTAATGCAACGGCTAACCATGCGATAACGTAAACTAATAACATTAGATATTCAGGGCTCAGAAAACGCCACACAATGATATATTTTCTCCCAAATAATATAAAACCCATAATTAGAATAATCCAAAACGAAAACGCGAAACTAGTTTCAATGATTCGAGGATTCTTTAAATAGTAAGAAAAAATCCCGGAGATAAAGATGATATTGTAAGTTACTAAAGAAATTATAAGGATTTTATTTAGTATCGGGTATTCCTTTAACTCAAAAATTCCAATCCATAAATAAATTGAGAACGCACCCATTATTGAAGTGAGAGCATCCTTTGATAAAAAGAAAATGAGAAAAAACATAAATACAATAGCTATTAAATCACTCATTTCGCTTCTTTTCCCATTCCGGACCCATTGATATGATTCCTCAATTGTAAAAACATATGCAATGAAAGTTAATATAAACGTCCAATCCTTTATTAATTGGATCCAACTAATTCGAAGTATTAAAGAAATAAATATCCAAAAAAATATTATTGAACCAATAAGATATAATATAAAAAGTAAATATCTGAACGATTTCTTCAAGTATTACTCCCTACGCTTCTTTATTTTCTTCTTTTTTCATCTTATTGATTTGTTTCCAAAAATATTTGATTGTTATATAATACCATCCCAGTAGACCAATAATTCCTATGATCAATATTGTTATTAGATCTACTGGAATTCTAATTATTCCTAATCTAATTTCGGGAAGTTGTAAGGGAAAAACAACAAATTCTACCAACACAAAAAAGACAATTGCTGCAATAAGAAGTATGATCATTAAAACAACAACTCCGCGAGTTCTGGAAAATTTTTTTAAAAAATATCCAATTGGTATCAATAGGATCACAAACATAATAATGAATATACTTAAATCTAATATTCCTGAAGTTAATTGAGTAAATAGAACAGAGAACACAGCAAAGATTCCGCAAATTATTGAAATTATGAAAAAATTCTTAACTAATTCTGATTCTTTTAAGGGTCCTTTTACTAATAATAGTCTTGGTAATGTAAGGGCGGCTCCTTTTTGATCAGAAGCTTTAATTCTGTCATCTTCAAGGAGTACTATATCGTCTTTACCTTCTCTTATTTTATCACTTTCTAAGAAACCCTTTACTGAATATAATATATAAAAGCTATTAAATATATGAATTAAAAGAGCACAGAAAGCAGCAACCTCCAGAGACCCAAAGATCATTATACATGCAATCATAGCCCCCATACTTAATGTTCCTATATCTCCTGGGAAGACTTTTGCAGGAAATTTATTTTTTAAGAAAAAAGGTATTAGTACAGCAATAACAGGGATTGAAAAAATGACTCCTTCAGCAGAGTCCCATATGATACCGCATATAAAAAGAGAGATAACAGCGATTAGAGATGTTCCCGAGCCCTCACCATTATATCCTTCCAACATGTTCACTGTGTTTGCAAAAATTGCAACAAGTATGGGGATCATTAAGGGATATATTATCGTTAGACGAGTTTGGTCAATAATTGGAATTGTAGGCGAAGAGATCGTTATAAATTCAAAAACCACTGCTAGATAAATTGCTGTCCCTGATAATATTGATAACAATATTTTATAACGAGATTTAAGTTTAATGCGATCATCAATAAAACCAATTGCTGCTGTAAGTAAAACGGTAAGAAGAAAGATAATGGTTTCATTAAGAATTATTGGAAAAAATAGCATTGTAAAAATAGAACTGATTGAAAAGCCAATAACAAAACTTAGTCCTCCAGATTCAGCAACTTCGGGTCGAGAATTTTTGTGGATATCATAACCTACGAATTTTTTTTTCTTCATTGCTTTTATTATAAAAGGAAGGATGAGGTATGTAATTGCAAATCCAACTATGAAGATGATAACCAAATACAATATCCCCAAAAAATCCCATTGTAATTCAGATAAAGGAATCATAGTCTGAGAAGATCTCGTGATTTCTTAGTTTAAGAAATATTAAATTTACTTTCTTTTAGAAGAAAAATAATTGGTATATTTTATTCTTTTATTTTTAATATTCATTGAGTAAAAACCAATCTTGTAAAAAAAGTAGATCTTTTTTCAACTAGCTCAGATTTATAGCCCGGCACGGATTTTCTATTTACGAGCAATCTCGTAAATTTTCGAACCGTGGTCTCAGGGTTCAAAGCCCTAAATGCTTGTCCAGTTTGCATAATACATTATCTGTACTATTCTACACTACCGGGCTGTTTTTTTTCTATTCTCTTAAAGATTATAAGGTTTGAGTTCTTGATTTAAAAAATCTTCATCTAATAAATTTTTATTGTTTTTAAGGAATTCAACTTCTTTTTCTTCATTTCTATACTCATCAGGTAACATTTGGGGAATAGTTTCAATTATAGGATACCATCGATTACATGTAGAACAAAATAAGATTCCTGATTCAATTTCAGTGTCCATCTTTATTTTATTGAGGAAATATAATTCAGGAAAAATTTCTTCAATTTGAGAGGGATCATTATTTTCGATATAATCAAGAATCTTTTGTTTAATAATCGATTTTATCATTGTAAAGCATTTCTTACTCAGAGTATTACCACTCTTATCATATATATTTTGTAGTTCGTCTATACTTGATATAATTGACATTAAATAAGCAGTAAACTCAGTTTTTTCAATAACAAGGTTATCACTAATTAGAGTTTTCGACTCTTCTTGAAAAACGTTTATAATTTCTTCTTTTCTAATAAGATCCAAATCTCTGGTTTCATAAATTTCAAAAAAACTCTTAAACTCCTCTGAAGGTGTTTCAAAAGAAAAAATATATAATTTTAGAGGAAAATGTTTATCGAGGGGACATGCTAGTATATCAAATAGCCAAGGTTTCATACTTCTTCCACATGGGATATTAAATATTATAGGAGATAATTACGCAATTGTTGTAAAAATTTATCAATAGTCCTATCGATTTTTCTCTGCCGTTTTTTGAAGTTATCAGATAGTTTCATATAAGCCGCTCTTGAAGGTAATCTCCCTCTTTTATATCTGGACTCTAATAAATTCAAACTATCTTTTATACTGATCCGTTCAGCTTCGAGTACATCCAATTTCTTTATTACTGTTTCAATAGATTCACCAGCGTCAATAAGGACTTTTTTAAATGGGCTTATTTCTTGAAGAATTTCGTCTATTTTTGAATTATTTTTATCTAAAATATTTTTGAAATTCTTCTTTGCCATTTTTTTCCGTTTTGCAGAATCTTCAGCTTGTCTAATCTCCATTAGCAGAGCATTTTTTTCTTCATATAAGGAGCAAAATTCTCGTATTTCATTTATAGGTATAAGAACTCTTTCCATTAATATACCTTCTCTCTCAATCTTTTTTGATTTATTTGCTAAAACGAAGATTGTTGCAATAAGAGAAATGATTAATATTAAAACCACGGGTCTCAAAAGCATATCAAAGAGATCAATCGTAAAAGTGATAAGTATTGTTCTAGTTTCCGTAGGATAGACATATTCAGATTGAAATTCCAATATAGTAGTTCCCTTAGAATTTATTATACTTATGGGTGGCTCCGAAATAGTATTAATTTTTGAACTTCCTTCAATTATAATCCTAATCGTTTGTTTATTTCCAAGAAAGTCAAATCGGGATAAATATAAATCAATTTGAAGAGAATCTTGAAACCAATTATTCGTAGTGAATCGTTCAAAAGGTAAAAAATATTCTAATACAAAGCTAATTGAAGTGTTTGGAATTATTCCTGAACGAGAATTAGTTAAATCAAGATCTAAAACCTTATAAGACCCTCCAGTATTGATAATTTCAGATCCAGGGATTTCACCTAAATCATCGGAGATTGTAACATCCTGTGCTACTTGAGGAATTCTAAGAGATAAGAATGAAACATCAACATAACCCAAGTTTGCTAATAAGATTTCTTCACACACTCTAATTATTCCCCATGAAGAAACAAAGATGTCTCTTTTAATCTCCGTCATTTCCAACTGAGTATAAGATGCATCAAGGAACCAAATGGTAGTACTTATGTCAGAGCCCAAATTCTCTAAATAGGGTGCCATGAATTCGATTCTGTGCCGATCTTTTAATCGTTGGAAATCAAATTTGATTGTTGCAACTTCTTGAACATAATCACCCCATCCAAATTCTACTTCTGCACCTGAAGCTGGTAATCTAAAGAAGGAAAGGATTTCTCCATCAGCTTTATATGGCAAAATGGGAAAGATGAATCCAGAATACACGATTATTTGATCCTCAAGTCTTGTAATCGTTATAATGTCTTTGTATATATGTAAAATCTTCACTGTTTTTGATTGTTGCGGCAATAGGGGAAAGTTAAAGTAAATGACAATCATTTCGAAATCACCTACAATTAGATTAGAGCGTTCATAAAGAAGGGCATCCCCATCAATACCAGTAGTCTTTAAAACAACTAGATCTTCAGAATTAGCTGCAGGAATACAAAAAACCATTGAGGAGATTGGATTGTTATTTAAATTTTTCACGGTTAATGTATCTTCAAAACTCAATAATCCATAATCAGATATATTGGCTCTTCTATCAATATCAATGACAATTATATTTTCTGCTCCTTCCAATCCTGTTGAAATTTCGGGATTTTCATTATTAATTGGATATGTATGGTTATTCTCAGCAGATTTAGCGATACTTGAAGAAATAACGATACAGAACAAGAAAACAGAACAAATGAGTAAAAATCTTTTTCTATTCAAAATTTAACCAATTATATTCCTTAATTTATCTAAAAATAATGAAAATATTATATAAAGATTTATTAAAAATTGATTTTTAAATTTTGGTATAAAATTTTATATTTTTCTCGCTATTTATGTTCTTAGAACAATAATAATTATTGATTATATATATCATGTCGACTCGTCGTCCTCAATCCAGACGTAAGAAAAGAAGAAGTGGCAGTGCACCAATGCCCATGGGTGGCGCCGGATTAATGAGATTTTTTGAAGACAGCTCAATTGGTGTAAAAGTTGGACCAATAAGTACTGTAATATTATCCGTTGCTTTAATTTTGCTGGTTATTTTAGCTCATGTTGGTGTATTTAATTGGCTCTTTACACCTGGAGGGGGTTAATAGGACTATTTAATGAATTTTTAAAAAACATACTTTTAATTTCAAAATGAGAATATCTGAATTTCAAAATTTAATAAGAGATCTCTATTTCAATCAGGATAAAAAAAGAGGGATTAATAGTACATTTATTTGGTTAACTGAAGAAATTGGAGAATTAGCCAGGGTTTTGCGGCAACAAGAAATTGACACACGTAAAGCATCAGAGGAATTAGCTGATATTACTGCCTGGACTAGTTCAATAGCAAATTTATTAAATATTGATCTAGAATCTGCCCTATTTGAAAAATATCCAAATATGTGCAATAAATGTAAGTCAAACCCATGTATCTGCTGGGAATAAGAAACACCTTATTTTTAAGATATATTATCCTATTTATTAGAGTCACCTCTTTTTGTCGAATTTTCCAAAAAAAAATCAATTTCAAGGGAAAATAATATAATTATTTTAACATTATTTAGATAGGTATGAGCCTAACAACCAAGAAAATCTGGATTGACATAGAACAGCCCAAAACAGCGATAATGTTTCAGTCGTTAATAAAAAAATTCCAAGAAGAAAACGCTGAAGTCTTAATTACTGCTCGTGATTATGATTCCACTTACCAGATTTTGAATGATTTTAAGATCGATTATAAGAAAATTGGTAAGCATGGGGGAGATAAATTAGAAAACAAGTTAGGAACCTATATTGATAGGTTGAAAGATCTTTTCCCTGTAATTAAAGAATTTGCTCCTGATCATTTCGTAACTTTTCTATCAATCGAAGGTACTAGAATAGCATATGGGTTACAAGTGCCATCAATTGGTATTAACGATGAACCACGTAATGAACCGGTATGCAAACTAATTCACCCCTTTATAAATAAGATCATTACTCCTAAATGCATTCCTATAGAGCGATATATAAGACTACATGCTGATCCTGAAAAAATCATAAGATATAATGGATTAGATGAGATTGCATGGCTATCTGAATATGTGCCGAATCCCTCTGTGTTGGAAAATAACAATTTAGAAAAAGGAAACTTTCTGTTAGTACGAAGTGAACCGACTCATGCAAGTTATTTTGTTAATAAACTAAAACCTGAAACGACAATGATTAGCGAATTTTTCCCTGGTATTTACAAGGAATTTCCTAATCATACATATTTCCTTCTAGTTAGATCAGAGAAGCAAGAACGGTTTCTTTCTGGCAAATTAAAAGATTTTTTGGGGGAAAAAAATGTAATCATAACTCAGTTCCTCCCAAATATAGTAGATCTATGTTTTTATGGTGCACTAGTAATTAGTGGGGGAGGAACAATTGTAAGAGAATCAAGCTTATTAAATGTACCTAGTATCGAGTTTTTTCCAGGTGATTCAGCACCCCAAGAACTCTTTTTAATGCAAAACGGGTTTCCCCTTCAGCATATTTTAGATCCATCAATGATAGTGAAAAAATCAATTGAAATTCTTTCTAAAGGTCCCTCAGTTGATCGCTTCAAGATTAGCTCATTTAAAGAAAGACTCAGCAAGTTTGAGAATCCGAATGATATTTGTTTTAATTTTGTGAAGGATAAGTTGGGAGGATCAAAAAAGTGAATACAAATTTGGTTGAAAATTTATGAATTTCGTTTCTTTAACTTTTCTGAATCTTATTACATTTTATGATTCTTATTGTTTCAAATAAAAGAAAATTTAAGTAGTATAAAATAACTCTACCAAGAATATGAATAATTACTTAAAATTCGATTGGGGATTTTAATTACTAGCTTAGAATTATACGATGATATCGCGACTATAAATCACGTTAGATCATTAGCTATTAATAGGACAGCTTCTACAACAGGGGAGACTGAAGCACTAAACTATATTAAAGATGAGTTGATTAAAGGAAACATTAATCCGGATATTGAACACTTTAATTGGGCTGGACCTTTAAGAATATTATTGAGAATGAGTTACTTGATAATGTTTACATACTTAATCTTGTTTCGATTATTTCTAGTAATCATCGCTTATCTCGTTTTAAAAAACGCATTTGCTACAACACGGAATATTTCATTAATTAAGAAGGAAGAATCCAAAAATATTATTGCCCATATCCCTGCTAGAGAAGAATCTGAGAATAGGCCATTGGTTATTTTTACGGCTCATTATGATTCTGTGTCAGTAAAACTCTCGTATAAATTTCAAGTAGTTGTGTTTTTTTTCTATAGATTTATAATTTTTTTCTATATTGCTCTTGTAATTGTTTTTTCATTGCTTTTTTTATTTAGTGTTTTTTTATTTCTTGGTCTATCAAACATTTTAACCATTTTAATAACTACCGCTTCAATTTTTGGGGTATTTGTTTCGATTCCTATATTGTATTTAGTTTTCAATGAGAATCCCTCATCAGGATCGATTGATAACGCAAGTGGTGTTGCTATTTCAATTGAATTAGCAAAAATTTTTAAAAAATATCCACTCGATAAAATGGATATTTTGTTTATATGGACTGGAGCTGAAGAATGGGGACTAAAGGGATCAAGAGATTTTTGTAAAAGACATTTCAAAAAGTTAAGCGAAAGATATGATTTTGACAAGTCAATAAATATTAATCTTGATATGATTGGTACATACATTGGCCTTTTTAATTCCTCAGGAATTATTAAAAAAAGAAAAATAAACATAGATCTAAATGATGTTCTAGAAACAACTGCAAATACGTTGGGAATTTCAATTGATAGATATAATAGGATATTAAAACCAAAGAGTGATTATCGAATGTTCCAAAAATATGCGAGAAAAATAAAAAAAACACTTCAGATAGGTTTTTTTCATTCTAGTAGGGATTCTAAATATATACATTCTATAAAGGATACTCCTGATAAATGTAGTAGCGAAAACTTAAATGGCTGCTTAAATATTTGTTTTCACGCCTTAAGGAGTATCGATTTGAAGAGATAACTTTAAAAGTTTTTTTTAGCTCTCCAGAAATTTAGTATAGATTTCTTCAATTTTTCTACCGACCGATTCCCAAGTATATCTTTGTATAAACTTCTGAGCTTTTTCGATGAGTTTCTGTCGTTCTGGTTCGTTTTTTAATAGATAAATGATTTTTTCAGCTAATTCTGTTGGTTTCTTGGGAGGGACAAATAGTGCATTATCATGTAAGATTTCTTTATATACACTCAATGAAGAACAAATTACTGGGGTACCACATGCGATAGCTTCGATTGGAGTTAACCCAAATCCTTCAGAAGCATAAGAATATGTAATGAAAAGATCACCCATTGAATAATAATATGGAACTTCTTGTTCTTTTACGAAACCAATAAAATGGATGTCCTTATACTTAAGTTTCCATTCTCGATATTCTTTTTCCATTTGAAAATCAGGTTTACCACCTACTATTAAAGAGAGATTAGGAATAGTTTTTTTAGCGATATTATAAGCCTTAATAATATCCCCTACTCCCTTATAGAACGCAATTCTACCAATATAAATGAGTACAGGTCCATCGATCTTCAATCTTTTTTTTAATATCTCGGCCTTTTTTGGATATGGGGTAAAATATTCCTCTATTCCATTGTAATGAACGTAGATTTTATCCCCATTTACTTTTGGCATAAAATATTTTATTTCTCTTTTAATGAAGTCAGAAACAGTGGTTATTATTGATGATTTTCTCACGACTAAATTTATTAATAACCTCTCGATGGGGATTTTAGTAAAAGTGGTTTCAAATGGGCCTAAATCATGAATAGTTGTAATAAATCGCTTTTTAATTGATAATAAAATGGGGAAAGTTCCTTTAGGAGCATTGCCATGAATAATATCAAATTTATGACTTCTTAGATATTTAACAGCTTTCATAATAAATTGGGGTGCCCATAAGAAGCGTTTTGGTATTAAATCAAATTGAATTATATCAGGGTCATTGAGATTTACATTCCATTTACCTGTAATCAATTTAACATTATGTCCTTGATTCCTAAGGTAATCAAATATTCCCCGAAAGCTTTTGCCCGCTCCATCTTGGCTGTCTGGAGCTATTGTTAATGACACAAGGCAAATATTCAATTTTTTCATGGTATAATGAAATTTTTAGATTTTAGCTATATCGCTGTAAAATCTTTAATTTATGTTAATTGTTCATATCCATCTTCTGTTACCAAGAAAGTATCCTCTGATTGTGCGACAAATTCTCCTTTTTTTTCAGCTAAAACAAAATGAGCTTGTAATTTCCCTTGTTGGATTAACTCTTGGAGCCCAAATGCAACTCCCATCCTAAATTCTGTTGCCAACCATCTTTCGGCAAAAGGTAAAGATTTATAATTTTTATTTATAAATCCTAATATTTGCTTTGAAGATTTTCTCCGTAATGGAACTCTCCCGGCATACGGATTCAATTCATAAATATGTGAAGATGGGGTATTATGAATGGAGCCTTCACCTGTACTTGCGAAAATTTCTATAGAAAATACTTCACCCTCTTCCATAACATCACCGCCTTGAGATCCTAATTCAGGTACCTGTTTTGGTCCATGTACTGTCCATCGTTCGATTTGGTGACCCCCAAGCTCTTTAATTGGTGTAAACTTAAATCCTCTTACAATATCTTCAATTTTTTGCCCAATTTCTCTAGTGTTTATTTTTGGCTTTATCATCATCTTTGCCGCATCAAGAGAAACCTCTGTGGCTTGTATTATATTCTCAAGAGACTCATCATCATTAAAGTTAACTGTAAAGGCAGTATCGACGATATAGCCTTCGACATGTACTCCTAAATCAATCTTAACCATATCACCATCATTTATTACTAGCCCATCATCCTTAAAGGGAGATGTATAGTGAGCTGCAATATGGTTTATACAAAAATTTACAGGAAATGCACAAAACCCCCCTAACTCCTCAATTTTTGCCTCTGTGAATGATATAATATCTAAAGCTTTTTCCCCTACCTTGATTTTTGGTTTTAGAATCTTTTTTACTTCTTGTGCTATGTTACCAGCCTTTTTAAGTGATTCATTTTTGAGTTTTAGTTCCTCTTCTTTCTCTATCTCTTCCTTACTTTTTTCTTTTTGGGTTCCGTCATCTAACTTTTGATTCTCTGTCATTAAAATTACTAATGTGGATTTTGATAAAAATATTTTTTAAATAAGTATTTACTTTATTATTAAAGTTAATATTTAATTTAGATCAAAAATAAAAACAATTTTATAATAGTACTTTATTATTAGAATATTAAACACTTATACTTTCAAGTTGATTAACCTTTGAGTGAAAACATCGCTGAACTCACAGACTTATTACGCCAAATGGAAGCGATAAATCCCGATATACAAGGTTCAGCGATAGTAAGTGTTCAGGGGCTTCCCATATGTTCTGCACTTGCAAGAGATGTAAATGATGGGATTGTCAGTGCTATGAGTGCTGCTATTCTAAGTGTGTCGGAGCGTGCCGTGGAAGAACTAGCGAGGGGAGATTTGAAGAGAATTCTTATTGAGGGTATCAAGGGGAGCATTATTTTATCAAAAGCCGGTGAAAATGCGATATTATGCACCTTAGTAAAGGATGGGGCTTCTCTTGGAATGGTTTTTTTGAACATAGAGAATGTCTCCAAAAAAATCTCGAATCTTTTAGATTAAAGCAAGAAGAAAAGGATTAATCAAGCTCTTTTTACATTTAACTTAGTTAATAAATTTCTGGTAGGTCATTTGCGAATTTCTTCGATTTGGTCGAAAATGCTATCAAATCGTTCCTTTATGGAGCCATATAAGCCTTCTTCTTCAGAAATGACAGAGTTGATTGCAGTTTTTAACCCATAATGACTTTCAGAAATCAAAACTCTTATTGGTAAAGTAAGAATATCTGTAAAGATCATCAACACATCTTGAAAAATATTTATTATCTGAGGTACTTTTTCACGTGTTTTGTCAATTGTAGAAGTTTCAGAAGAAATTAATCCATCTTCTCTCTCCTTTTTTAATTCTTCCCAAATATTATCTTTTAATTCTGTAAATTCAATACCTAGATTTTCTAGAGCCAGTTGTGCTCCTTCAAAGAGATAGGTTATTGTATCTTTACCTGTAAATAGTTTAACATTTTCGACCATTTCTAAGGGGGCTAAACCATCAAGAAAGCTGACTAATAGCTCATTGTAATCTCTTATTACGTCCAAAGGGATAAAAAGTAAGGTCATTTGCTTTAATTGCTTAAAGACATAACCGAATACCTTGGCTAACCATTCATTCTTAAAAGCTTTTTCTAGCAACCCACCGTATTCATTTAGAAGATGAATCCCCAAAAAGCCAATGATTCTTATCATATCATCCTCATAATTTCTGAAATAATCAAAGAAGTGGTCGGGTTCCATGCTTAATTTTTCTCTGATAATATCAGAAACTCTTTCTTTTACACCTTCCAATGGTTCATCAAGGTATTCCTCTAGTTTATCAATAGAAATTACATCTTGAATTTTATCTATTATATCAAGCTTAGTTTCTTGGACTATCTCTTCCTCATCCACTATCTCTTCAAAAGAGACCCCTAATGACTTTCTTTCATGAGTTCTCGCATTTATAAGCTCTTGCCATTCCTTGTAATCGTAGATTTTACATAGAATTTGTAGACTCTCTCCCCCTTTCGCGATACAAGATTGTTCAACAATTTGAATTCTATAATCATTTCTCCTTATTTTTAATATAAAATTAGCTACAGCTTCCAGCATTCCGCATAATCCACAAGCTAGTCCTTCAGTATCATTGTCCTTCAGCTTGCTAAATTTAAAAGTGTCTTCAGAATCCTTACCATAGTCGGCACAAATTGGACATCTATTGATTTTTAATAAATAATCATTATACTTAGAACCCTCTCTAGGAATTTCTTCGTAGGAATGATCTTCTAACTCTCTTCCAAATACTACAACCCACAATATCTCAAAATAATCTAGAACTTTTTTAGGGGAGCCTGGCATAAACTTGAAAATGTTTGAATGACGTTCGCATGATTCATAAGCGGCTCTTCTCCCGACTTCTCTAAGAAGTATTAAACTCTCCTTTTCATTTTTGGTAATATTGTTTACTTCTTTCAGAATCTCGCGATATAATAGAGTGTAAAAAAGAGCATTTGTTGATCTGCCAAATGCTTTTGTAATTTTTTTCATCAACCATTGAAAAGCGCCCATTTTCAGCTTCTCTCCTTTAATTTATATTTAAAGACTTGAACGCATGTCTTATTTCCATAGGCCTGAGACTCACTTACCTCTAACGGATCTAATAATATTGAAGAAGAATCAGAAGAGTTATTACTGATTTGAGATATAATTTCAGCGACCATTCCTAAAATAATTTCACAACCCGCAATAGTAATATCGTCATATTGGTATTTACAGAGGGCACATTTAGAATCTTGAACTTTAACGAAGTTTTCTAGCTCATCAATTTCAACTGTTATAGTGCTATTCAAAACCTTTTGATAAATTGTAGTTATTACATCCTTTAAATTCGAAATAAGAACCGTTTCTGTTGGTTTCCAATATCGAACGTAAGTCTTGGCTATATTATGGCCCATTATTCTTAATCTCTCTCTTACATTGGAAACTTCATTTTTCTCCATGAAACTTGCTAAGATGTGAATGCTATTACGCATTTGATTCATCGTCGCATCCGTTGTGATTAATTCTTTCCTTGAATAATTCATTAGTCATCAATAGTTTCTTATTGTAAATTACATAGTGAAAAATTTCATAGAATAAAAAATTTTTAATCTTATTAACAGATTATTTGTAGGATAATTAATTAAAAAAAAAGTAAAAAAAATAACCTTCCCTACTACATTTGGGCAACAACTTCCCTCATAACAGCCTCTCCAGCTGCCCCAACCATCAATCCATTTCTCACTAACATTTGTCCTTGAATTTCGATAGGATGATTTAACAGTTCACCGTTTTTGAAGAAAAGAAGTGTCGGTATAGCGGTAATCCCGAATCGCTCACCAAGTGGTCGGTTCTTGTCGAGGTCCTCTTTTATTAACTTAATTAAGCCTTCCTGTTTTAACTTTTCTAGGATTGGACTAAGGAACTTGCAAGGCCCGCACCATTCAGTATATACATCAAGTACAACCTTCCCATCTTTCAGATCCTCAGTTATTTCAAGACCAAACTCTTGTAATTCTTCGATCTTTGTCATAATTATCTTAATTTAATGTTTATTGCGATCTTAATATAATTAGGGTATTTAATGTTTAATTACTTTTATTAATTTCATTTACAAATTAAAACCTCATTCACTAAACTTTGGTGAAAACCACTAGTTCCAAAAACTTAATTTCAAAAGAAATAATTTTAAAATCAACAATAAGTTATACTACTTAATATTAAGATAAACTGAGAAGTCATATGGCAACTATAGATTTTGAATTCAGGAACCAAATTCTTGGGAATGATATTGGGAGTACCTTAGCATATTGTTATCAATGTGCTACATGTAGTGGAGCATGTCCAGTAGCACAGGTTACAGAAGGGCGGTACAATCCGCGAAGATTAATACTTGATGCCTTACTAGGGTTAAAGGAAAAGATTTTCGGACCAGAAAATGCTTTTAGCATATGGGGTTGTACAGTTTGTGATACTTGCGATGAAGTATGCCCCCAAAAGGTGGAACTTACAGAGATTTTCACAATTTTAAAGAATTTGAGCATTGAACGAGGAGAAGCACCGGCTCATTATACAGGTCAAGCATCAGCAGTTATGGAGTTTGGAAAAGCAATTCCTATGCAACCAGCTATAGAAAGGAGAAGAACACAGTTAGGTTTGCCAGAAATTATTGCTCCTGACGTATCTGAGGTACAAAAACTTTTAGAAGCAACTAAGTTATCGGAAAAACTCCCCAAATCTGAATAACTGTAATTATCTTATTTTTGATTTTATTTCTCAGATTTTATATTAGAGTTTATTAGGTTGTATGCTTTAATAGTGCTATAATGGATTAGATATATTAGTTTTAGTTGAGGTTAAATAAGATGAGAAAACCAATTATAGGAGGAAACTGGAAGATGAATAGAGGTACTCCTCGAGAGTCCAGAGAAATGCTGGTAGAATTAATCCCGGCGGTGGAAAAGATTCAAAATGTGGATATTGTAATTGCACCTCCTTTTACTACTCTATTAAGTGCAAAGGAGATTTTAAAAGATACTAATATAGAATTGGGAGCACAAAACATGTATTTCGAAGAAAAAGGGGCTTTTACTGGTGAAATCTCCCCTAATTTTCTAAGAGAGATAGGTGTAGCATACGTAATTCTCGGTCATAGTGAACGAAGAAACTTATTTAATGAATCTAATTCTTTAATAAACCATAAGTTGAAGAAAGCCTTACAAACTGGATTAAAACCGATAGTGTGCATAGGGGAACATTTAGAAGAAAGAGAAGCTGGGAAAACCAAAGAAGTAATTCAAGCACAACTTGGAGAAACGTTTAGCGATCTTACAAAGGATCAGATTAAGCAAGTTGTAATCGCTTACGAACCAATTTGGGCTATTGGAACAGGTAAAACAGCGAGTCCCGAGCAAGCAGAAGAAATTCATGTTTATATCCGAAATCTTCTCTCTCAGATATACGATAATGAAACAGGAGATTTAGTGAGAATTCAATATGGGGGATCAATTAAGCCTAATAATGCTGAAGAACTATTTTTCAAACAAAATATTGACGGTGGTTTAGTAGGTGGCTCTTCACTTCAAGCAGATTCACTTGCACAAATTATCAAAGCAGCAGAAAAATCTTTTAAATGAAATTTTTCTACTAGATGTTTTAATTATTATCCTAGAATATTATTGAACGTATTTGTCACTTTAGTAGGGAATTCACCGAAGTAACTCTGAGGGTCAGCAAAAAGCAGATAAAAATATGGTTCGAACAATGTTTCTTCCACAGTGGTTCCAATACTTGATTTAATGATGCAAACTTGAATTTGTTCATCAGCGAAAAAAGATGTTCTGTAAATCCATTCAAGGGGTGTTATCTCAGGTACGATACCAATCCCTCTTAAGATCTGATTTGTATCTTCCAAGGAATATTTTTCCCCATATGACACAATCGGGGAAAGATCAAAAGACGTAATACAAATACCCCATAGACCATATTGTTTCATATCGCTTAAAAATTCAGTCGCTGCGTCTTTAATTTCGCTTTGATGGCTTTTTATGGTTTTTCGTGCCTTAACATCAGTTAAAATTTCCTTAATTTTCTTTTCTTCATTTTCTAAAATCGAATCAGCAGAATCTAATGGCATCTTGGTGCTGATATAGTTGTTATAGATTAATTTTATTTTTTCCTTAACCGACTTATGTAATAAAAATGGTTCTGTTTGTGTGGTGATTAAAACATCTCCTTCAAGAGGGGCATTTCCATTTCCAATTTTTGGAATTTTATCGTTCTTTTTGGCTTTAAATTCAAGTCTTTCAATCTTTTTATTAATGTTTCTAGCAAATTCAAATAAAGCGGAAATTAAACCCGCTGTAAGATCAAATTTCGATTCATCATTTAATTGCTCATGAACGGTGGATTTGTCCTTTGAAAAATCATAAAATCTAAGAAAGACTTTTACACCTTCAGGTATGGGTTTGATAATTGTATTATAATAGGGGAATCCTGTAGTCGAGATGATGCTCAGTTCGTATATTGTCATTAGTAGTTATCAGCCAAGGAAATTATATATTTAATCAAACCCGTTTCTTATTGAATTTAATGTTTTCTCAATAAAAATAATTTATTTAATCATAAGTTAATAAGATCCTATTTAAACCAAGGTTCTTTACGCTTCTGTACAAATACTAGTAAGTACTGTTATTGAATAACGATTGCTGGTTTTCCTGGGAGTGCCTGTGATGCTTTATTTTCCCTTGAATCTTCTTCTAATAATACATTTACTTGGCAACTATTTTTTTTTTCAATAATTGGCTTTATCTCGTTAAAAAATTTGAGTTCTTCACTTGGAATCAAAGTAAATTTCGAGTATTTCCCTACGTTTTTTAATATTTTGGTAAGAATGCTGTTAGTTAATTTGCTTTGATTCTTAAACTCATTCTCTTGCATTAAATTTTTCATGATTGTCCCATGATTTTTCGTTTCTTCTATTAAAGTTAGGATAGTGTTATAGAGTCTGAGTTTCCAAGCAGCAGCAACGATTAGTGTAATGGAATCAATTTTGTCTTTTTTTAGTGCTGTTTTAATGTTATTTAAATCTTCCAATATATTGCCCATTAATTTCCACTTATAATCTGAATCATCTGTTAGGAGTTCTTGTCTAAATTCAGGCCATTTTGCCAGACTGAGATATCCCTCTTTTTCACATATCTCCCATACTTCCTCTGTCATATGAGGGGCTATTGGGTGAAGTAGTAACAAAAGTTTTTCTCTACATTCTTCAAATGTTTGTTCTTTAACACCCTCTGCTTTGTATTTAGTTAATTCTGCTGTAAACTGTATTAAATTGTTAACTGCATTTCTGATAGCGAGATTTTCCATATTTTTTGTGAAATCTTCAATGGTTTTATTAAGGTAATATTCAATTAATGTATCTCTAATTGTAATTTTCTTCCTAATATCTTTTGGGGGCTCAGTTAATAGCCCAAAAGTATTTTTTATAAACCGATAAGCATAATCAACCCCTTCTTCCGACCACTCAAGACCTGATGATGGACTTGCCCCAAAAAGTATAAAGAATCTAGCGGCGTCTGCCCCATATTTACCGATGATCTCCCCTGGATCCACAGTATTCCCATAACTTTTACTCATCTTAACCGATTTTTGAATTAGATCGGAATTCCCACATATTTTGCATCTCATCTCCTTTAGATCCGCTTCCATGAGGAATGCATTACAATTTGGACAGAACGGTTGAATTTTATTAATCATTCCTTGGGTAAGTAAGGATTGAAAAGGTTCATCAAATTTATGCAAATTAAGATCTCGCGTAACTTTTGTGTAAAATCTTGCGTAGATTAAGTGCATTACAGCATGCTCTATACCACCTATGTACTGATCAACATTACCCCAGTAATTTACAATATCCTTATTATACGGGATATCTGACTCAACGGATGGGGGATTACAAAAAGCGAAGAAATACCAAGAACTGTCAATGAACGTGTCCATTGTATCTGTTTCGCGTTTTGCAGGTTTTCCACATTTTGGACATTTTATATTAACAAAAGTTTCACTCGTTTCTAAGGGATTTCCCGCTCCGGTAAATGACACATCTTTGGGTAAATACACTGGCAAGTCCTCGTATGGTACGGGGATCATCCCACAATCGTCACAATATATTACCGGAATAGGGCATCCCCAATACCGTTGACGAGAAATCCCCCAATCTCTTAGTTTATAGTTTATTGTGGCATACCCCATTTTCTTCTGGTCTAGCATCTCTGTTATGGCGTTAGAAGCAGATTTGTTTTCTATCCCATTGAAATCTTCAGAATTTACAAGAATGCCATCACTTTCATATGCTCTTGTCATTTTTGATAAGCTTATCTCATAATCATGCGGTTGAATGACGATTTTTATTGGAATATTATATTCTTTTGCAAACTCAAAATCCCTTTGATCGTGAGCAGGAACAGCCATAACCGCACCTGCCCCATATTCATAGATAACAAAATTACCAATGTAGATCGGTATTTCTTCATTATTTATTGGATTTACCGCATATTTTCCTATAAACATACCTTTTTTCTCAATTTCAATATCGGTTCGCTCAAAGCGATCTTGATGCATTACTTCATTATATAGCTCTTTATAATCATTCTCAAATTTTGTCCCTTTCACCCATTCATGAACCCATGGATGCTCCGGTGCAAAAACCATAAAGGTAACCCCATATAATGTATCGGGTCTTGTAGTAAATATATCGATAGTACGATCTTCGCCAACTATTGGGAATTTTATGATAGTACCTATTGACTTTCCAATCCAGTTCCGCTGCATTATTTTTACTTTATCGGGCCAATCAACCTTTTCTAATCCTTCTAGTAATTCCTCTGCATAATCCCTAATTTTTAGAAACCATTGTGTTAGAAATTTTTGATCGACAATAGAGTTGCATCTCCAACATCTCCCCCCTTGAGCTTGCTCATTTGCTAAAACTGTGACACATTTGGGGCACCAATTAACATAACTTTCCTGTCGATAAGCTAGTTCTTTTTCTAGCATTTTTAAGAAAAACCACTGGTCCCATTTATAATAGCTTGGATTATGACTATAGATTTCTCTTGTCCAATCATAGGAGAGCCCAATCCTTTTTTGTTGGTTTTTCATGGTATCAATATTGTTATTAGTCCATTCTTCTGGATTGACTCCGTGATCAATTGCTGCATTTTCAGCGGGCATACCAAATGAGTCATACCCCATAGGGTAAAGAACGTTGAATTTATTCATCCGTTTAAACCGAGCATAGCAATCTCCAATAGTATAATTCCTGAGGTGCCCCATGTGAAGTTTACCTGAAGGGTATGGATACATTTCTAATACATAATATTTCTTTTTAGCAGAATCTTCTTTAACATCAAAAATCTTGTCTTTTTCCCATTTAGCCTGCCATTTTTTTTCTATTTTTTGAGCATTATACTCAACCATCTTATTTGACCACTTTTTAAAATATTTGGGGAATGACCTATGTATTTAATATTTTAATAATTTATTCAATAAATTATTTTTGAACCGATTTTCTGGGTAAATTCTGATATTTCTTAAAATACTATTACTTATTATGATTAGATTATTTATGATTTGAAGGAATAAAACTTAATTTTCCATGTTGACTAGTGAAAAATGTGGATGTTGAAAAAATAAGAGTGTCCATAGGGAGTGCTTCTGTTTTAGGCTTAGGGTCTGCACTAAAATTTAAGGATCCGCCAACAACTTGCTATGTTATGACTTATACAGAGAAGAATTGCACTGCTAATTGTGGTTTTTGTTCACAAGCTCGAACTTCAAATAGTTCAGAAAGTTTCCTTTCACGAGTTAGTTGGCCAGAGTTTCCATTTAAAGATTTTTTAACAAAGTTGAAATATTTGCATTTTTCAAAAAAATTTAAGAGAATATGTATACAGACTCTCAATTATTCTAAAAATTTTAAAGATCTAAAAGAAATAATCATCAATATTAGAAAAAATACAGATATCCCTATTTCAGTTGCTATTCCCCCTCTCCCAAAAGAAGAATTAAGAGAACTGAAAATTATTGGTGTGGAAAGAGTAGGGATTGCCTTAGATGGGGCTTCCCCTGAAATTTTCGATAAAATTAAAGGCATTGATGTTGATGGACCTTATCGATGGGATCAGCATATACAAAAATTAGAAGAAGCACTAGAAATTTTTTCCGCCGGCTTTGTGAGTACACACCTAATTATAGGATTAGGAGAATCAGAAAAAGATGTTATTGAACTGATTGATAATCTTCATAACTCCAAGATTTTAATCTCTCTTTTTGCTTTCACCCCCGTTAAGGGGACTAAATTTGAAAACCTGAACCAACCGTCTATTCTAAGGTTTAGGAAAATACAATTAGGGAGATTTTTGATTGTAAGTAATTTGAAAGATCGGAAAGATATTACTTTTAATTCAAAAGGAGATATTATTAGATTTAACATGAGTAAACAGGAATTAAAAAATGTAATTGATGATACTGATGCATTTTTAACATCAGGTTGTTTGGGATGTAATCGTCCATACTATACTTCAAAACCTTCGGGACCTATCTATAATTACCCGAGAGAATTAATTGAAAGTGAGAAAAAAGAAATCTACAATTTATTATTGGGATTAGTTAACTAAAAACAGATGGGAGATATATGATTATTTGGCGAACCTTACCATTAGATGTAAGGGACGGTTTTCAGAATATGGCTTTCGATGAAGCGATATTAGACTTGGTAATTAAAAAAAGATCACCCAATACCTTGAGATTTTATAAATGGAGCCCTTCCACAGCAAGTATTGGGAGGAATCAAAGTTTATCAAATGAAATAGACATAGATTTTGTAAAAGAAAAGGGATTTAATGTGGTCAGAAGAATTACTGGTGGTGGGGCAGTTTTCCATGATGAGAAGAGAGAAATAACTTATTCAGTTGTCTGCCCTATTAAATTCTTAGAAAATCTAGGCGCTAAGAGAGTAATTGAACAATTTGAATTAATAACTCAAGGGATTATTACTGGGTTAATGATTAATGGATTAAAAGCAGAAAAAGATATAGTTCACTGCCCCGCAATTTTATTTGAAGGAAAAAAATTTTCTGGGAACGCACAAGTAAGAAAAAGAGGGTATCTTCTTCAGCATGGGACTATCTTATTAGATTTTGATCCCGAATTGATGTATTCGGTTTTAAAGGCACCAGAAAACGTAGGGAAGTCTCGGATGGTTAAATCTGTTCGATCAAAGTGCATTGGAATTAGAAATCAGATTCATAACTATAATGAAAAAGAATTTATTGATTCATTAAAAAAGGGATTTCAGCAAACATTAGGTTTTAAACTTGAGGAGGGTACGTTTTCAGTTGAAGAGAAAGACTTAGCAGAGAGGTTAGTAAAGGATAAGTATTCAAACGAGAGATGGTTAAAAAAATATGAATAGTTCTCAAGATCCTTTGAAAAGAATTGAGTCTGGAATTGCTAATTGGTCTGACTTTGAAAAAGTTGCAGGTTTAGAACCGGAAGAGTTAGAACCTTTTTTAAAGCTTGCCCAAAAAATTACTGAGAAGAATTTTGGGAACATTTTGAAAATCTATAATCCAACCAAAAGATTTCCTGCTATAAGTATTACGGGAAGTAATTGTGCTTTAAATTGTGAACACTGTAATAAGAAATACCTTAAGGGTATGAAGCAATTGACTGAGAATTCAGACCTTGAACGATTCTTATTTGAACTTCAGGATAATGATGGAATAGGGGCCTTAATATCTGGGGGAAGTGATTTGAATGGATCTGTGCCCTTACTAAATTTCTTAGATACTATTAAAAAAGTGAAGGCAGAAACTAATTTAATTATTAATACCCATACAGGGCTGTTAAATGAAGATACCGCGAAAAAACTTGCTGAAGCTGATGTAGATATCATCTCATTTGATATTAACATGGATGAGGATGTAATACGAAAAATTTATCACTTAGATATAAAATTGGACGAGTACAAAAGAGCTATAAATCTATTAACTAAATACAAACTGAATATAGTTCCTCACGTTTGTGTAGGATTATATTATGGAAAATTTCATAAAGAATTAGAATCGTTAAAATTCATTAAGGATACATTAAAAAATCCGCCACTAATCGTGGTAATTGTTTTAATCCCTCCTAAAAATTCGAAAGTCAGGTTCGAAACCCCACAACCTGAGGTAATTGCTAAGGCAATAGCATTGATTCGATTTGTTTTCCCAACCACAGAAATTTCCTTAGGTTGTATGAGACCTCGTGGTAATATTAAAATAGAGGTAGAAAAATTTGCTATTAGAGCAGGGATTACGCGAATCGAGATTCCCTCTAAGGAAACCTTAAAATGGATGAAAAAGCAGAATCCTGGAACTCAGTTTAGATATTATTCTGCTTGTTGTGCAATCCCTAGCACTTATGAAAATTTTGCTGAAAGTAAAAAACAAGCGATTAAAAGATATTTAAATATTTGATGCTGATTTATTATGAATTTTAAAAATGAGATTAAAATTATTGGATTAAAAGATATCCCACTTGTTAAAAGTGGTGATAATATCCCAAATATTTTACTAGAAGCCATCCAGTTGGGTGGATTATCGCTATCAGATGGGGATATTATTGTTATTGCTCAATCTTTAATTTCAAAGAGTATAGGAAGAATTGTAAATTTAAATGACATTACACCAAGTAAGGAAGCTCTCGAATTACAAGAAAAAATAACACTTAAAGCAGAAAAAATAGGACTTCAGCAAAAAGATCCTAGATTTATTCAATTAATATTAAATGAGTCCAAGGAAATTGTAAAATCTGAACATGTATTAATAACTGAAACAAACCATGGTTTTATTTGCGCAGCTGCTGGAATAGATAAATCAAATGTTGAAGGGGATGGAAATGTGACATTATTACCCGAAAACTCTGATTATGAGGCAGAGAAAATAAGAAGATCTTTGAAAAAGAAAACTGAAAAAGATATTGCTATTATCATTTCAGATTCTTTTGGGAGACCATTTCGGGTAGGTGCTGTTGGGGTAGCAATTGGAGTTTCTGGAATTGATCCAATTTTAGATCAGAGAGGTCTAAAAGATTTATTTGGTTATGAACTTCAATCTACTATAGTCGGTCATGCTGATAGCCTTGCTTCTGCTGCACAATTAATGATGGGCGAGGCTAATGAAGGAATTCCAGCGGTTTTAATAAGAGGCTATAAATTTGAAACTGTTGAGAACGCAACAATTAAAAAAATATTGAGAGAGAAAGAATTTGATATTTTTAGGGCCCCCACAAGTAAAACTGTGAAACAGACTCTTAAAAACCGAAGAAGCTATAAAATTCCATTTATTGATAAAGAAGTAAAAAGGGAAATTATCGAAGAATGCATTGAAATCGCTCGATGGGCACCGAGTGCACATAACGGGCAATTTTGGCGTTATATTCTTATAGAAGACCTAAAGATACGGGAAGAACTAATATTAAAAATGAATAAAAAATTAGAAAATGATTTAAGATTAGAGGGCCAATCTGAGGATTTTATCAAGAAAA
>Ga0209536_100002144_pt1 | contig 32076 bp, 36 predicted proteins | sample DeeMarSeWOR28_12_FD_187461 | JGI IMG/M metagenome (GOLD analysis project Ga0209536, IMG submission 187461) | Marine sediment microbial communities from White Oak River estuary, North Carolina - WOR-2-8_12 (SPAdes) (version 2) | ecosystem: Environmental > Aquatic > Marine > Intertidal zone >... | reverse complement strand
GGTTCTGTCAAGATGTTGGAAGGTATGGGCGACGATTTGACAGACAAGACTATCCATTTTAGTATAAGAATAGATGAATAACATTTTATAATATTCTATTCCTGTTGACATTGTATTAAGGTGTGATAATATTACCAGCATATATCAATAAGTGAAGGTAAAAAATAATACACAACATAGTGCGAGGTAGAGATTATGAAATGCCCGATTTGCAAAGAAGAGTTTAAATATGATCACCGGCTGGGCAACCATCTGATGTCTGAGTTCGGGCCGCACGAATATAATGTGGAAGAGCTTTTCGGCATGTTGTTCGGTGAGGTCGAGATGTTGAAAGACAGGATTAGGGAACTCGACCGCCGCATCACGTTCGGCAAATAAGGAGATTTGCAAATGAAAAACTACGTTTTAATGACACGCCGCAGGGTTAGGGATGACCTTGTGCGCATCTTTGGAAATCAGGGAAACAAGGTATGGGGTGTTTGTGTGCCGATGACTTGGGCCTCTCTTGAAATAGGGGATGGCTGGTATTGGTTTGAGCCTGTGTACGAGTGGCTCGATTTCTGCACCCGTTATGGCAAGGAGCTTTTTATTCATTTTATAGACAGGTCTTTTGCTGCCGATGAAATAACCACACCCGAATACATAGAGGTTGTGCAGACGGTAAACGGTGGGTGGTGCCCGAAGCTTTGGGAATCTCAAACGATGCGCCGGTCAAACAAGGTGATACGAAAACTGGGCGAGGTGTTTGACACCCATCCGCACTTTGCGGGGGTGAAGTTTATGGAATCTATCATACGACCGGCAAATCAGGGCGGTGAGGCTAATCAGTACAATGATTGGATTTACAGTGCTATGATGAGGTGGCGTTTGGCATCTGCGGCAGGTCATATGCCTAACTCCACTGTTATTCAAAACATGAACTGGGGGTCGTCTGTGGTGTTGGATGTCATCAACGACTTTGAAGACCTGATTGTGGGTCTTGGGTGCCCCGATCTTGTGCCTGACGAGGGCAGGTTCCCAGACAAGGCCAGAATGCCTGTTTACGATTACTACCCCAACTACAAAGGGCTTATACCTCTTAGCTGCGATGTGCAGACACCCGACTTGCACATAAAAAACACCAAGGGGGTTTTCACCCTCGACAACTTCTGGCAGATGGCAACTGCCACTCTTGACCTCGACATGCTGTTCTGGGCCTTTGTTGAGGAACCTTGGTTTAAATTCAAATTCATCGAAGACATTTTACCTTATATAAATGAAAAAGCCTGAAGCCGTAAAATCTGTTAGGGAACTCGAAAGGCGTGTAACATTTGGACGGTAAAAAATATACCCGTAAGGAGACTAATTTGAAAATGGATAAAATACATCCAAAATTTATAAAAGCGAAAAAAGAATTAGAAAACAAAATTCGAGAATTTATAACAGGCGCAGTTGGTGATTTTGAATCAGAAGTCGGTATGTGGATAACATCTCTGGATGTAAAATATGTAAAAAATGGTTACATGTCATGTATTGAAATAGATATGAAACATAATATCGAACTACCAATATGTGGATAACATCTCTGAATGAAAAAGCCTGAAGCCGTAAAATCTGTTAGGGAACTCTATAAGAAGCTCATTGCCGCCGACGGGGTTTCTGTGTTCGAGGTCGAAGAAACCCCCCTCGTTGCTTTCGACCAGAAATATGGGGAACGTCGCACCGGCTGGGTCGATGTCATTGTGAAAGTGAGGTACCATGAGCGTTAACGAAGTTATAAATCACATTATTGAAAAAGAGAGGGTCATTTCATCTTACACCTATTATAATGCAGACTGTCTTAAGTGCGGTGAGGTTCACAAGAGGATGATTCGGGTCGGTGCTCTGGTTTTCTGCGAGGTCTGTTTTAAAAAGGTGTTCGGCTCTGCCACTGAATTTAAGATCGGCAGCGAACTGCACGAGGTGTACAAGCACTGGCTTTCTATGTGGAAGAAGAAGTATGGCTAAGAAACTTGACTTTAAAATACTGGCCACCTACGCAGACGGCACTGTATATGTTTTTATCAACGGTGTTAATTATAAGTACGTGGTCGATACTGCCTACTACGATCAAATTGATAGACTTTACAAGGGTTTCAAACCCGGCAAGGCGTTAGCTTTGTTAAAAAAGGTTGCGAGGTCATGCAAAAAACTTTCGACATTTCATCAGTCAATGGATTAATTATAGGTATAGTCGGCAGTCGCCGCCGAAATGACACAAAAGACTACATGATTGTCAGAGACAAGTTTTTTGAACTCTGTGGAGAAGATGACATCATCTGCTCTGGTGGGTGCAGCAGAGGTGGGGATTCATTTGCCCACTACATAGCTCAGAATTTCGGCATACCTATTATTGTATTCTACCCAAATTGGAAAGACATTGGCCGTTCCGCTGGTTTCGTTCGCAATACCTATATCGCCCAGATAAGTGATATCTTAATTGCCTGTGTCTCTGAAGACCGCAGAGGCGGCACTGAAGACACCATACATAAATTTTTGCGCTACCATAAGAAAGAGTACTTGCATATAGTATAGTGTAAACCTTGACAAATTAAGAGCCTTGTGTTACTTTTGGGCATGGAAGAAACGTGTGAGGTCATAACATTGGCTAATTTAAGAAGCCCCTGTGAACGTTGTGATATTCACCACGCACGGCTTGACAAAAATTGTGATGTCTGCAAAAACTGTCATGACCGTGCTCAGTACGCTTTGATTACCGAGCGTCTTGAAGCGGGGTATTCTTTACCACATGTTTCCATGAAATGGGCGTTGGCCCACTCATGCCCGAATTGGAGGCTCTCTGACTATGCCGACAAAAGAAAAAAGAGAGAATGCACGTTTACCGGCTAGATATGCTTCACTGTTTGGCACCTTGCGGGTACATCGTGGGGTTCTTTCAAATGAGCACGATGTTGAAGATCAGATAAAACTCGCCCAGTGGGATGCTGCCCCCCTCTGCCGTATGGAAGATTGCCCCGCCTTTTCAATCTGCGATTATAAAAGCAAAAGTAGAAATCACCGCTGCCGCACCGTTGTCTACTATGTTCACCAGAGGGCGGTGATGTATTTTGAATCCCTAACTTATAAAGATGATGATAACGTTCGCCATAGTTACGCTACCGAGGCTCAGTTGCAGGATGTCGGTATGAAGATCATACCCTTGTGGGTTAATATTTGCAGGGCAAAAATTGAACTGGCCGGTGCTGAATCTCTTAGCTATATTGGCAGCAGGGGCAACATCATGGTTCACCCCCTTGCCGACTATATAAATAAAACCATGTTTACCATTACCAAGCTTGAGAAGGAGTGTGGCCTGCGCCAGTATATGAATAGTGGTATTGCACCACCGGATGAACCGACGTTTAAAGATGGGGATATCGAGCCTGATTTTTATGCTACCTTGGAATCTAAAGACGGCCCCCAGATACAAGACCCTGCCAAAAAGAAAAAGAAGCTGTACAAACGAAGAGGTAAATGAAGCCTAAACTCATTAGAAGAATAAAAAAGCCCCGGAATTACCGTGATGGTGCCGAGGGCTTTATTTTATGGTGTGAACACAAAGTCTATATACCCATCTACCCAGAAGATTCTGATATCGCCACATGGACTCGCATTGGCGAACTCCCCACCGAAAAAAACCCAGAGACAGGTCGTTCTTATGTCGATATGTGGAACGAGCAAAAGAAGATCGCCCGTCAAGCCCTGCGTATGCGAAATGGCCGTTTTGTTCACCGGCTCATAGTTTTGTGCTGGCCTCGTGGTGAGGGCAAATCATTTTTTGCCTGCCTCTTTCAATTGTGGAAGTTCTTTAACTGGCCCCGTCAGCAGATTATGCTTGGTGCAAACTCCAAGGACCAGATCAAGTTTGTTCACTTTGACATTATGAGGGATATCGTTTTAAACAGCCCTGAGCTTTTGAAATCTGTTGGTGGCAAGCGCAACCTCAAAGAAAAAGAAATCAGAATTAGGAACAACGACGGTGACATCGTTTCTTTTATTAGATCAATCTCCTCATTTACGGGTATCGTGTCAAATATTACTGGCTACACCTTCTCTGAAATGTTTGACATGAAAAACCCCAAGTTCTTTACCCAGTTGGATGGCTCTATTCGTAACGTGCCAAATGCTATGGGTGTGATCGATTCCACTGTATCTGACAAGCAACACGTACTCTATCAGCTATACTTAAATACCATTGTGAACAAGACCACCAGAAATGTTTTCTTCAGTTATCGCTATGCGAGAAAGGGAGCACCCGAAGAATACTGGCACCCCTTTATGACCGACGACCAGTTAAACGATTACAGGGCGAAGTTTCCATTTGGTGAGTTCGAGCGATACTTTCAGAATTTGTGGACAGCCGGTCAGCAACAGGTCTTCAACGAATCTATGATCGATGAGATTGGTATTATAGCCTGCGACGGCCAATTGTTAAACCATGCTGAAACCATCAAAGTGCTTTATAAGAAACATGAGCTTTTAGAGTCTGCTATGGATATGGCTAACAAGGGTCTGGGCGATGCTGTGGTCACACTCGAATCCAGAATAGAGAATCTTGAAGGCCGACTTACCCCCGTTGAAAATTTTTACAGATTGCATAACCCATACAACACACCAGAGGCAGCTACCATTGATCATCTACTTCAGTTAGGGGAACAACTCGACACTGACTGGGCTATTGTGGCTGGGGTGGACTTTGGCGACCCCTATGCTGTGTCTGGGCTTGCGAGAACTATAACTGGGGCTATGGCTAAGGGTCTGCCGGGTAGCAAATCGAACCCTCACCTTATGTTAAATGAAGAAGCGGCTCCACCTTATATATATTTGCTTTTGCACTTAGTTGATGTAAAAGATCATAGCCTTGATTCTGTGAAACAGATTTTAGATGTGCTTGATACCGAATACGACGGTATCGATTCTTTTTGCTCAGAGCGTTTTGGTGCTTGGGATGTTGCCCAGTGGTGTGAAGATAGGGGTATTTATTTTGAGCCGGTGTTCCCAAGTTATCAGAGACAAAAAGAAGGTTTCAATCAATTTTACAATACCATCGACAAGGGCCGTTTTAAAACCCCGCCTGTAAAAGTGAATGGTTCTAAAAAAGAGGATATCATTCGTGAAGAGCTTTCTGTTTTTATGCACGATTCAGAAAAGAGGTGGTTTGGTTCACCAGAGAAGATGGAAAAACATGGCATTCAAGACGACGCTGTTTTCATGCTCTGCTGGGCTATGTACGGTGGCCGTAATATAAATGTTGATAAGTTTCGCCTGCGTGGAATGAAAAAAGGTATGTTCGGTTTTACCATTGAGAACAAAGATGTGGTCGGTGCCTACTCTTAAAAAATCCTTTCAAACTTGACAAACCCCACCGTTTTCGGTAACAATTATAATTAGACAACTATTAACTTGTTACCGAAGGCGACCCTATGAGAAAAAATGATTTACCTGCCAGACTGAGTGAGGAATCCCTACAATATCTTGATGACATGCCCGATGATCTTCTCAGGGCTATTTCTTTTTCAATGCCTTGGCAACACAGTGACGTTGAGGTTACAAAAGACCCTGATGGTTTTGCGATAAAGACCACTGAAGATGAAACCCTCGACACCAATCAGTACCGTGACGAGTTGCAAAAGGCGTGTTTTAAAAAGGTTCATCAAAACCCACATTTTAATACATCTGTTCGAGGGCTTGCAGGCCGGTTGACCGGTCTTGGTTTTGAAACCCTTTCTGAAGTTTGGGAAATTCAGGAGACCATCGAGCAGATTGAGCTTGACCCCCGCAACCGGCTTTATTATTTTTGGCCCAAATATATTCAGAGATGGCTCATTGAAGGGGAACTCTTTCTTGTGCTCACTATTCACCCCACTGGTTTTGTGGAAGTTGACTTTCTCGACCCTACAACTATCTGTGGTGGAGGTGATAACAATTCTGGCATCATTTTTCACCCAGATAAGACTTTAATGCCCCTTATTTACAATGTTAGGGAAACTAAAGACGAAAAATTGATAAAACCTACCACTTATCGCCAGATTCCATCGATTTTCGTCGCTAGATACCCCAAAACTTTGAATATAGCCAAAAAACACAAAGATTTTGATGAAAAAAAGCAGTCAAAAAGCAAAAATCGAAGCCCAAAGTTCAAAGATTTTAAGGGATTTAATCAATTTGTGATCGGTTTTGATAAGGGTTTTTTAACCCGTAGAGCCATCTCTCACCTGCGTACAACGCTTGAATGGCTTAATTATTACGAGAATTTGAAGAAATACGAGATTGACCACAAAAAAGCTTCTGGAGCCTATGCTTGGGCCTTCACTTTTGAGGATGTTAGAGCTTTCAAACAGTGGCTTTTGCTCACAGACGACGAAAAGCGCAAGACTGCCATAGGTACTAAAATTACCCCCGGTAGTAAAATTGTGGTTCCACCGGGCATGAAGGTAGAGGCTGTCAACCCTAATTTGACCTCTATTAAGGACCAAGATACCGATGTTTTGCAGATGGTGGCTGCTGGCTTAAATGAACCTGAAGACGTTTTGACAGGTGTTGCCAGATCGAGTTATTCGTCTGTAAAGGCTTCTCGTGGGCCGATGTCAGACCGTGTTTCTGATGAGGTGGCCCAGCTTAAAAACTTTTTGATACATGATTTTTGGGGTTCTGTGTTCTTTTTGAAAAGCAAGGTTTCAGACTTCCCAATGACATTCACTGAACGAAGAGCCGTCGCTTTCAAAAAGCAGGAACCCGTTTTTAAAAATATAAAACGTCGGGCTGAACAATTGATTGATGTGGTGTTCCCAACATCTGATATTGAAGACATGGCTGAAAAAGCCCGTGCCCTGCTCGGTGTCAAACACGGGCCGTTATCACAAACTTTGGGCATACCCAGTTCGGCAGCGGCCAGAAAACTTGGGTTCTATGCCTACGGTGCCCAAAGGTTGCGTCGGGCTACCGAAGAAGAAAAATACCCTGAATTGGTTTATGAGGGTGGTGTGGATGCTGAATCGATGCAAGAGTCTGTTGAGGGGGAACAACCCAAAAAACCTGCCCTTGTAAAACGAAAAAAACAGCAAAGTGTGGTGAAGAAGTCTTGAAATATTTTGCAAGGTGGCTAATCGTTTTTTCACTCATAATTTTAGGAATTTTTACTCTGTTCTATACGGGTTTGATTGTGAAGATAAATGACGCTGATGTGACTAAGATCAGTTTTTTGATTCTCGTTTTGTTTGCAGGGCTTTCTATCAGAGTGGGTTATTGTCTTTACAGGGGCGTGTGCCTACCTATGGAATATGCATATTTCATAAATGATGCTTTTTTAAAGCTTGGTTTGATTGGTACGGTTTGTGGGTTTATTTATATGCTCTACTATACTTTTAGTGGGATCAATCTGGCCGATGTTGCAAGCACACAGGGTTCCTTAATCGAAATGGGCAAAGGTATGGGCACTGCTCTTTATACTACCGCAGCCGGTCTGATATGTAATCTTATTTTGAAAGTGCAGCTTTTTATCTATGAACAGTACAAACGACAATACAAGTCTTTTTGACCTTATTTTTAATATAGCTTTAGGTTTGTGTTTGATGTTTATGGTTTCAGTAATTGTGATGAGGATTGAGAACCAGAAGTCAAATATTAAAACGAAAGCTGAATTTACTATTATATTAACTTGGCAGGATGGCATCAACCACGATGTTGACCTCTGGGTGCGTGACCCTCAAAAAAATGTTATCTCTTTTAAGTCCAAGGAAAATGGTATAACCCACCTAGACCGTGATGATCTCGGTATGACAAAAGATTATTTTATCAAAGACGGTAGAACTATCTACGTGATGACCAATCAGGAAATTGCTACGATAAGAGGTTTCATGGCTGGTGAGTGGGTTATAAGCAGTCATTTCTATCGTGTAAGTGAAAGTGAAGAACACGTAGCAAGGTGTCGAGTTCAGATCACCAAGCTTAATCCCACAGCCACGATAATCCTAGATAAGCCTTTTGTACTTGATAGACGTTGGCAGGAAAAGACGTTGGCCCGTCTGATGATGTCACAAAGTGGTAATATAATGGAAGTTGATGAGAACATCTCGATACCCCTTGTTGAAACCTATGTTGAGAATGCAGTTTCTCTTGGAGATGAGTATTAATGTTTTTAGGTTTTAGCTTAATTACCCTTTCTTACGTTGTGTTGGTGGTTCTGGGTATATGGCTGTTGACTAACAGAGAAATGGGTGTGGTTCGAGTTTTTGTGATGCCTTTTCTAATATGGTATGGAGCAGCTATCTATATAGGCTCAAGTTCGATGCTTGGCTATCCAACGGGTTCCCTAATGAAAGATGGCACGATAATTGTTTCTGTGCGTATTGTTGAACCGAGGCAAAATGTTGAAGGGGGTATGTATTTCTGGGGTATCCCTTTAGAGAAGATGACTGATAAAACATGTGTGCCGAGATCATTTTACCTGCCTTACGACCCTGAATCGCACAAACAGTTAATGAATAAGAAAAATGATAAGGAAGGTGTTTTAGTGTGGCGGCGAAATAGGGCGAAACTTGGCAGGGTCAAAAAAAAGGACGGTATGGAATCTGTTGGTACCTTCGAGATTTTAAACCCCTCTAAGATTTTAACTAAGGAAGAATAATGTTCAGGTATGAGTGCCCAGAGTGCGGTTATAGGGAGGAACGTTGTTTACCCATCACAAAATTCACCTGTAAAGAAGACAAAACGTGCCCCAATTGTGAGAGATGGTTTTTAGAGCCTGAACTTAAAAGCGATGTGAAAAGAACGAGTAAAAAATATTTGATCCGTAAGAAAAGGAGAGAGTGAGATGCCTTGGTCAGCGTCAGATGCGAAGAAACACAAAAAGGGGCTGACCCCTGCTCAATCTGCGAAATGGGCCTCGATAGCCAACGGGGTTTTAAAGAGTTGTCAGGCTTCAGGTGGCAAAGATTGTGAGGGCAAAGCGATAAGAATTGCGAACTCAAAATTTATTGAGTTGCCTGATGGAAAAATATTTGATATAATCCAACATGATGAACATTTTGGAATTTCTGAAGAAGAAAGAGACTCGTTTGCGCCAAAAGATAAACCCGGTGGTTCTAATGCCGGTAAGTATAAAAAGGGGCCGTTTTGTGGGCCTTCAGGGGGCGCACCGAAAGGTACTTACCCTGTAAACACCCGAAAACGTGCCATTGCTGCGATTGCCTATGCGAGACATGCGCCGAACCCTTCAGGGATTAAATCTTGTGTGTGTCGCCACTGGCCGTCGCTTGAAGCATGTAAGAAAAAATCAAAACAAAGTGAGGATGGTCTAATGGAAGAAAAACTGCCGAAAGGAGCTCTTAGATTCGTAGATCAGGGGTGTCATGCGATCACCCAATTTGTGGAAGGTGAGGGTGAAGAGAAAACACCGAAACTTAAAATCACCGGTTATTCAGGTGGTATCATCAAAAAACATTGGTACTGGGGTGATTTGGGTATTGATTTGGAAGGCATACAATTCAAAGAGAGCAAATACCCCGTGCTTGAAGATCACGATACAAGGCGTAAAATAGCTGTTATGGGCAAGCCTGTTATTGAAGATGGTAAACTGGTGGCCCCCGACAATGTAAGATTTCTGCGTACACCAGCGGCTCAGGAGTTTATTAGGGATTCTGAAGATGGGTTCCCTTTTCAGGCCAGTATCTACGCTAAACCCTCTGTGATCGAGAGAGTGCCAGAGGGTGAAACTGTGGAAGTTAATGGTATGAAATTGAAAGGGCCGGGTACGGTGTTCCGCAAGTGTGAATTTAAGGAAGTTAGTGTTTGTGTTTTCGGCTGGGACAGCCGTACACAGGCTTCGGCTTTCAGTAAAGATGAATTTGAAACCGTCACCTTTACTGAGAAGCAGGCGGGTTGTTCAGATTGTGATGATGATCTTGAAACCGCTGATATTAAACTTATAAAGCGTAAGAAGGAGGTGACAACGTTAATGGATTTAGAGGAACTGAAAAAAGAGCATCCTGATATTTATCAGCAGGCTCTTGATGCAGGCAAAAGCGCAGCTTTGGCTGAAAAAGAAAGTGGAGACAACAAGATTCTTGCCGCCATCGAAAAGCTTAATGAGCGTATCGATGGGATGGAAGAAGGCATGACCAAGTTGAATGAAAGTGATACTCTACGCTCTGAAAAGGAACTCGCTGGTGTAGCCGACAAGGTGTGGAATGAACGGCTGTCAAAAAGTGAGATCATACCGGTCAGACTGCATTCCGAAATAAAAACCACTGTAAACCATAACAAGTTCATCGGTGAGGATGGTAAATTCGACCGTGAGGGTTTTGGTGAGGCTGTTGATGCCAAAATCTCTCTGTGGGAAGAAAACCTCAAGCCTGAGGACGAAATTATGGGTTCCGGCATGTCTGAGCAAGACTTGGATGGTAACAAGGCTGACGAGGTGAAAGAAGAGAACAACCAGATGGTTCTTAGACTTCGTAAGCTTGCCGGTGAAAAAATTAAGGAAGACGAATAAAAAAATCTCATTCTATAAGGAGGTGAAGTTTTAATGGTAGATACCTTATATCAATACAATATGGACATACCCGGTGTAATTCACGGTGTTCAAGATGATTACAGACGCTTGTTTTACTCAGACCACATGGCCGCTTTGCGTGTGCCTGTTACCATACAGGCTGGCTATGGCCTGATTAAGTCTGGTACTGTGATGGCTTTAAACGAGTCAGCGGCGGGTAATGTCGCAAAACTCGTGCCGTATGCGGCCACGACCTTCCCAGCCAGTGTTGACGCTGCCCGTGCTTATTTGGTGGCAAATAGTGGCACCACCGATAAATTTGTTTATGTCTCGATGGACGATAGCTACAAGTTTGCGGTAGGTGACGATGTTATCTTAAATGATGACACCACTGCGGCTGAGAATAAGGGTGCAATTACGGCTATTGATCGTACCAGCGAAAACCACCGTGCGAAAATCACTTTTACCGCTGCAATTGGTGGTACGGCTTACACCACTGCAAGGTATGCTCATCTTCTGGTTGAAGCTGGTGATTCTTCTAACAACTACAGCGATGCTGTTGGTATTTTGGAACATTCTAAAGACACGGGCACAGGCGTTAACTCTGCTGGTGCCGTTGCCAGTTTGGTAATCGGTAACTGTGTGCTTTATGACGGTGTTCTGTTTAATATGGACAGTGCCGCCAAAACAGATTTATCTGCCACTGTTTTTGGGCAGTATCTTTACATCAAATAAAATTTCACTTATAAAGGAGGTGAAAAACCTATGCCTAAAGGTGCTTCAGATATACCGATTCTGCGGTTAGAGGTATTAGAGGGTTTTATGCAAACCTTCCAGACACCGCCGAATCTGCATTTTATTAACATGTTTTCTTCTTCCAACTCACCGTCGAGTTCAATTCGTTGGGAATCTCAGAGAGGTGGGCGTGGCATGACACCGTTTGTGCCACCGGGTGCCCCTGCCGAAGTGACGGCCCCGCACGGGATTGCCGAGCACAGAGCCGAGGCTGCTTTCTGGAAAGAGAAAATGTACTTTGATGAGGAATTCCTCAATAACCTTAGAAAACCCGGCACCACTGCCGAATACCACAGTGCCGAAGAGAAGCTGGCCAAAGAATTGTCAATGCTCTCTAATAGGTCTAACCGCCGAAAGGAGTGGATGTTTGCTAAGATGCTCTTTGACAACGGTTTCAACTACGATGTCAAGGGTGGCTACAAGGCCACAGTGAATTACGGTGTTCCTTCGGACCACCGTGTGACGCTGGCTTCGGCTGCTAACTGGAACGACGGTGGCAGCAAGAATATCTTAAGTGATATTCAAGATGGAAAACGCAAGATCAAGGAGGACTGCGGTGGTGATGTAAACGTTGCTATGTGTAACAGCTATGTGCTCAAGTATTTGGGTAATGACACCACAATCCGTCAATTGCTGTACCGTAGTCAGTTTGGTGTTGGTGTGGGTAATCCATTCTCTGGCAATTTGCACAACTTAATCGGGGTAAACCCGACTGTGCTGGCTGCTCTGCTCAATATCGATAATCTCATCATTTATGATGAGATGTATGAGGTCAGAGCTTGGTTGACGGCTGCGGTTACAGGTGGTTCCACCACTTGGATTACGGTCGATGACAACCATGATTTTGTTGCCGGTGAGAAGATTCGCTTTTGGGATGTCTCTGCGGGTACGTATGAAGATACTTACATTTTGCAGATTGAAAGCGAAACCAACCGTGTTCAACTCTCGGCACCTCCGGCTGCGAGTTACAAGGCCGGTGAAGACTATGTGACAATGGCCCGGTATTTCATTCCGAACGATAAGTTCCTAATGATGGCCACCAGCGTCGATGGTCAGCCAATTGCTGAATACAAACAAGCCCCGTTTGGGCTTGACCGTCATTACGGCCAGAAAACTGACCGTCATGAAGAATGGGATCCCGATGGTGTTTGGATTCGGGTACAAGACAAGGGTTTGCCCGTATTGAAGAACCGTGACGCTCTGTATGTCTTAGACGTTGTGGCGATTCATCCGGTTGCTGGCAAGGCTCTTACCTCGACGACGACTACCACAACTACGTCATCGAGTTCAACAACCACCACTACGACTGCTTAATGCGGTCTAAGGGAGGCAATCATTATGAACAGTGCAGTTCGATTAATACGAACCATTAAATTCGGTTCTGGAGTCGATGCGACTATCTATGAGGAGGGGGTGTTGAAACCGCCCCTTCCTCAAGAGATAATCGACGAGATGAATGCAGGCAACCCTTTTATCAAGCCTATGGGTGACGAAAAACCCCAAAAAATTTTCGATTACGCTTCTGAGATGCAGGTTAAAACACCTGACATGTCACATTTTAAAACCACCGCTACTTCAGTAGGCAAATCTGAAGTCGGTAACCGTGACAAGCCGGAGGTTGAAGAGCCTAAACCCAAATTAATTAGAAGGGTAAAACTTATTAGGAGGCGAAAGAAACCGTGAGCCTTACAACAGATCAAGCGATAATCACCTTGAAGCAGGAATTTAAAAGCCTCGCCTCAAAATTAAATGCTCAAGATTTCAAAAACGCTGTGGATACCACTGAGCGTGAAACAGGCTGGTCTTTGCCTGTGGATAACAACGATAAAGAAAACTGGTTTGTGCGCCGTGCCAAACGTCACCTATTTTATTACCTGATGACCGAGGCTGCTCACAAATTCAAGTTTGAAGGTATAAATTTACAACAACGCTTTGAACATTACCGTGTGATCATCAGAGATGAAGACCGTGCGTGGAATGACTTCTTCGAGGCCAATGCACATCTACTGGCCGGTGTTGCTGCGAGGGAACTTTTTGGCACGGTTGTTCATGCTGGGTTTCAATATGATCTTATCGGTCAAGATTCCACTTATACAAACGACAACGATGTTGAGATAAACCCGAATGATGATGACTAACCGATGGGCAAATTTCGAACTTTCAGAATTTGATTGCAAGTGTGGTTGTGGCCTGAACAATATAAAATACACATTTGTGGATAAACTTCAGTATGCCCGTAGCCGTGTAAATCTGGTTTTCATTATAAATTCAGGTTGTCGTTGCTACCACCACAATAGGGATGTTGGTGGCAAGCCCTCATCTGATCATCTTACAGGTGAAGGGGCTGATATTGTTTGTGTTACCAGTTCGGGCCGTTTTTTAATGTATGATGCTTTGCGTGATGCTGGTTTTACCCGAATAGGTGTTGGTCCTAATTTTATTCATGTTGGTATGAGACAAGATAACCCCCAAGAAGTTTTTTGGATATACCCATGACAATTGGCCCTGATATAAAAGAAGCTGTTGAAGAAGTCGGTCTTAGCATCACCATTGTTAGGGATGCCGGTAATGTTACCGGTGAATATATCTACACAAAAGCGAATGCTCAGGTCACAAAACCTTTTATTCGTGAGTTTTTCTTAGAGGGTAAATTCTCATACGACAGCGCAGCGGTTGCCGGTGATTTTGTTGAATTTAATACGACCGGTGACCGTTACATAATAATGAATTTTACGCCACTTCTTTTTGAAAATGAAGTTTATCAATATGATGTGGTTTTGTATAAAACAAACGTAACACTTACGATCTACCGGCCAACTGAGGTTAGAGAAAACTACCGCACCCGCACCGTATGGGCTGTTGTGAAATCGGGTGTTAAATTGCTTTTAACCTCTGCTTTGTTTGGTAATGATCTTGAAACTGATGAACAGCTTGGGATGCTGGGCCTCGAACAAAATGAGCTTTACGTGCCTTCAGGTATTGGTATTCAGCCGCTTGATAGGGTATGGCTGAGTACAGGGGAATACTTCAGGGTAGAAGAGGTCATCAGACGGCGTTTTGAAAATGTCGAAGTAGCCACTGTGGGTGAAGATACCAGAGATTGGACTACCACCACCACCACGACAACTTCAACCACGACTACGACGACAGCTTAAGGGTTCTTTTTCATGGGTTCAACTTATTTAGCACGGGGAGGTGCTAATGTCTATCACGATCATCATAGATTGCCCTAACTGTAAAAAAGAGATCAGATTGCGTGACGAGTACGATGAGACACCGTGCCCTTTTTGTGGGTACAAGATAACCCTGCTGCCTCAAGGTGAGATGCAGCAGGTTGATCCAAGGTGTGTCATATGAAAGTCGGCTTTTATTTTAAGGCCGACGATCTTAAGCGGTGGTTACGTGCGGTTGAAAACCTTGCGAAACAGGCTCAATTAGCCGAAAAGAAACTGCCGTTTGAAGGAGCCGTTGCTTACCGTAATTTGGTCTTGCAGAATCTTTCTCATCAGCGTTATGGGTGGCACAGGCTTTCAGCGAGCTATGCTGAATGGAAAGCTAATCATGGCTACCCCACAAAATTCTGGCAGATGACCGGTGAGCTTATTAGAGCGATCAGGGTCTTTCGTGCCAAGGGTTATAGAAATAAAGATGGGTGGGCAGGTGGTGTTGACCCGAATATGTATGCTCCAAAGATTGGCTGGTCAAATAAGCCAAGGGGCAACATCAGAATAATTCAATATGCCCTTTACACCGAAGAGGGCACAAAGACACAACCGCCCCGACCGCTTTTTATGCCCACTGCCTATGATTATGCAGAAAGGCTGTGGCCTGTTTTGGGTGCCAAATATCACAACCGATTTAGGAGTGTGTGGCGATGAAAACACCAATCAATTATGTAAATGAAATAGATGCTAATTTCTTGATATGTAGCAGCAAAAAGCTATCACGGTTGTCTGTGGAGTGGGGCAAGTTCAGTGTTGATATGAACCGTGAAATTAGGGAGCGCATTGAAAACAACGACCCTGACACTTTAATGCTAAAATACGTTTTTATCTATTGGGTGAACCGTTCACAGCATTTGCAGCTTTTGTATGAGAAGCGTGGTGGTCTTCTGGGTAAGGGCAAGATTCGCAGAAAAAACAATGAGTGCCGTGAGATTCGCAATATCATTGTAAATGGTCTTGATACTGATCCTTTAAATCTAAAAATGCAAAGCAGATGGTCTGATTTTATAGGCCGAATAGTGGGGAGATGATTTTATGGCTTTTGACGATACTGCAAAAGAAGCCAATATACGAGATAGTTATCACAAATACCTGATTGACAGTAGGCCATCGAGTGTGCCGGTCACAATTGATAAGGGGCTGTCTGACCCAGATTTAACCAATAAAAACACTGAAAAGTGGATAGCTGTAAATTTTGGCCCGCTTACAATCGGCCATATGTCTGTGGTTCATTGGGAGGTCTTTTTGTGTACCCGCCGTGACAATGAGTACTTTAAGCTCTCAAATTTAAGAGATCAGATAATGGCCTTGCATTTTGATGCCGATAAAACAGATGGGCTTAGGCGTATAACATTGTATCGCAGCAACCCAAACCAAGACTCTTCTTTGTGGACGTCTATTGGCACCATTTTAATTACTGATGTTATGCAGTCTGGCAACCTTGATGGTCCAGATGAAACCAAATATAAAATACTGACTGTGTTGAGCAGAATACCCACACAGATATGAGGGGCACAATGAAAAGACGAATTTTTCACTATTGCACGATTTGTGGTAAAAAATTGATAGAGCGTATGCCAAACGGTCTGCTTCGATTTCGGTTTGGTGAAAAAACTGTGGGTGATGAAAATGTGTACCCTGTTGTTGATATCAAGGTGCATGGCTCAATACAGATGCAGTGCTTTCGATTTGATTGTCGGGTGAAACACCCCGACCATTGGAATACGATAAATTTTTTTCCGGGTTCACAACCTGAAGGAAACCAATCGCAGGAAAAAACTGGCCACGATTCTAAAAATAAGGAGGTGATATAGTATGGCTCGTACAGGTCCTGTTACCAGAGACACCAGTGCTGTTGCTCTTGGTTTGGCCCAGATTCGTGTGGCAGCTTATTCCGGCCACATTACAAATCAGAACCCCGCACTCGCTGCGACTGATTCGCTGGGTGCGATGGCAAATACCAAGTTTAACGGTGGTGGTGAATATTTTAAATTAGAGTCGGGCTTCCCCATGCTGGAAGATGCTACCTATCCCCTGCGTGAAATGGCATCTATTGAGTGTGCCTTTAAAGAGGTGACACCCAAAAACATTGCTATTGCTTTGGGTTTAAGCCCGTCTGCGTATAGTCAGTCTCACGCCGGTGCTGTGCCTCTTGGTACACTGGCAACACCTGTGTATTTGCGTGTTGAGGCAGTTTATACTTTCCCTGATGGTAGTAACCGAATGGTTATCATATTCCCCAGAGCGCAGGCTACCTCAGCTATTGAGATGGAATTTGCCCCTGAGGAACCCGCTGCCATTGCCCTTGTGCTTGAAGCGAAGAGGGCTGACAGTGAGGTTGTTGATGCTAATAACCCCGGCAACGTTGCATGGGATGACAAACCTCTTGGTGTAATTCGATGGGACGATGGTACTGGTACTTCTTGGACAACTACCTCTACCACGACAACCACAACTGCTTAACCTTAACTAACTTTATGGAGGCATTAAAATGGCCAGTGAAATTAAACTCAATCCTCAGGTGCGAACAGTCACTATTGGTGTTCGCACCTTGAGGAAGATTAAAGTCTACCCGCTTTCTCTAAAAGACCAGCTTGACTTAAGCGACCTTATTATAAGTGCTTTGCAAAAGTATAATGAGATCGTTGCCGATACTAAAAAGTCTGATATGCAGATTTTATCTGAGGTCGGTGGGTTTGTTATGGAATTTATTAATGAGAACATCGACCGCATAATTGACAAAATCACCGATACCGATGAAGATATCAACCTGCTTGAACACATTACCAACGATCAGGCTCTTGAGATCGGTAAAATCGTATATGAGGTCAATTTTGCAAAATTGTTAAAAAACGTGAAGAGCCTCTTCGGGGAAGAACCGGCGACAGAACAACTCTTGAAGAGGCAATCACCGCAGTCTGCGAAGTCTACGGGGGCTACAGGCTCGAAGACTTCTTCAGTAAAAGCTTCAAAGAAGGCGGGGTAACCTTTGAACAGTTGCTCATTTTGTTTGAGCACTCTCAGAAACGTGAGGCCGAACGGTTGAAGTTTCAGGCCAAGGTAGCCGGTGCTGAGATCAAAGAGAAAAAACCCGAAGACAAATTTTTATTTAAAGACCCAAAAGATTATGAGGACATGCCGATGGAAGAACGGCACAAACTCACCCAAGAAATGAAGGCTTATTTTATGACTAAGCTTGGAGGTGGCAAGATAGGTGGCTGATAGATCCTTAAATTTAGGTACGATTTTTACATCTGATATAAATCAGTTTCTACGTGGTATCACCCGGATGCGTCAAGCTGTCGACAATATGGCAAGACGCACTCGTAGTTTCACCCAGATGAATACTGCCATGCGGCAGTTAGGCACCACTGCCGAACAAACTGGCCGTAGAATGCGTGACCTTGGCAAAAGAGTCGATGATGTTGGCAAACAGATGCGGAACACCGAGGGCGTTTGGAACCGTATTAATCGTGCTATGAAGGTCACGGCCTCTTATGGGGTTGCGGCCACCGTTTTGTTTTCTATTACGAAAGCTCTGAGAGCCGGTGCATCAGAGATTGTTACCTACGATCAGGCTTTGAAAAACTTGCAGGCGATCACCCGTGCCACTAATGCTGAAGTTTCTGGTATGGGTGAGGTCATAAAAGATGTGGCCCGCACAACTAAGTTTTCCACAGGTGAAGTTGCTGAGGGTATGGTGCTTTTGGGGCAGGCTGGTTTTACTGCCACCGAAGCAATGCAGGCGATGCAGGCCACTGCTGATCTTGCCACCGGTACTTTGTCAGACATGAAGCTGACAACCGACTTGCTTACCACTACTGTAAGAGCCTTTGGGCTGCAAGCCATTGAATCGACCAGAGTTGCTGATGTTATGGCTAATGCTATCAACCGATCAAAACTTACCATTGATAAACTCAGAATTGCCTTTAACTTTGTTGGTGCCGCTGCTTCTCAGGCAGGGCTTTCTTTGGAACAAACCGCTGCAAGTATGATGGTACTTGCCAATAATGGTTTGAGAGCATCAACTATTGGTACGGGTTTGAGACAGGTCTTAGCCCGACTACTTGCCCCCAATCGTAATCTTAGACAAGAGTTTGAGGCTCAGGGCATACAGTTAGATAAAGTTAACCCCTCTGTAGTTGGTTTTCGAAAAGCAATGGAAAATATGTCTGCCATCTTGGTGGATACCGAAAAGAAAACCGTTAATATGACCAAAGCTTACCGTCTTTTTGGGCTTCGTGGTGCTCAAGCGGTTGCTATACTTGCCCGTGCTTTTACAAGTGGTGAATATACCAAAATGCTTGACAGGGTTTTGGAAGTCGGCACTGCCGCAGATATGGCTGCGACTCAGGCTGAAGGTCTTTGGGTCAAACTTAAAAACTTGGCTGACCGTGCTAAATTGATTGCAGTAGCTTTTGGTGAAGCGGGGCTTATCAATGTGATGAAAGCGTTTTTAGATGTACTAAAAGCCCTTACCATTGCTATTGAAAAATTGGCGAGATCAAAGCTTGGTCAGGTCATTATACAATTTACCACTTTTACCATAGCCCTAACCACTACTGGTAAAATCATACAGCTTCTAGGTGTTGGGCTGTTCAAGCTAATAGGGATGTTTGGTGCTGTATCAACTGTTCTTGTAGGCATGAGAGCAGCTTTTATGGGTGCTGGTGCTGGTGTTAAAGGTTTGACCGCTGCGTTTAGTTCATTGGGTATTGCTGGGGCTACTACCCTTGGTCCTATCATTGCTATTGCTGCTGCTTTGGCTGCTGTTATAGTGGCGATCAAACTTTATGCAAGTCAGACACAAAGGGCTGTAGATGCCACAGTAAAAGTTCAACAAAAAGCCCGCACTGCTGCTGACAACCTTAATTTATATAAGGCTGCTTTAACGACTCTGGCTGAAAAACAACGTCAGGGGGAAGATATATCCAATGAACACGCTTCAACTATACAGAGGCTTGTAGCAGCGTACCCACAGTTAAGCGGGGTCGTTTCTGAATCGACCGATGCTTTAGACAAAAACACAAAAGCGGTTCAAAGTGCTTATAGAGAGGAACTTCAAAAAAACCTTGAACATAATATTGAACTGGTTGGTCTTTACAATAAAAGAATTGAAGAGGCTACGTGGCGTGTGGGTCTTAAAGCGAAAGTTTTGGGGTTATTAAGTTTCGTTCTCGAAAAGGTTGGCAAACTCTTTGCTTGGCTGGTAGACATCGTTGGGAAATTTGCAAAACAGTGGATACTGTTTGCCACCATCGTACCACGCACATTGCTGCGTTTGGTAACAGGTATCGACCCTGTTAAAAAGGCTTTTGAGGATTTGAACAAAAGCATAGACGAGGCGGGTAAAAAATCAAAAGAATTAAAATCGATTAATGAGGAACTTGAAAACACCTTTGTTGAAATTGCAAATACCATGCGTGAACTTGACCCTGCAAGACCTGTTTCAGAAATATTAGGTGAATTGCGAAGATTAGGTGCTTCTGAGGCAATTATAACACGTATTACCAGTTTGTGGAAGCAGCAAGAATTTCAGTTAAAAGATGTTCGTGAAGCTTGGCGTGATACTTTAGATGATTTACCCAGTATTTTTAAAGATACTTTTGATCAATTAAATGCTGTAAGACAGGTTGATTTTGCCAAAGCTCTTGAGTCTATGGATAAAGAGATCGCTGCCTTTAAGAAAAAAGCAGACGAAATTGGTATAACCACTGAAAAACAGTATGCGGCAATTGCCCGGATACGAGCGAAGAACCTCGCTGAATTTGTTGAAGATGTTGAGGGTGAAACCGTTGCCGTTGAAAAACGTTATGATCTTGAACTTGAGATGCTGGGTGAATTTACTGAAAAGCTTAAGGAACGTAGTGATGAACGTATTGACATTATTTCTAAAGGGTATGAAGAGGAGCTTCACGAAGCTAAAAAAAGAGGTGAGGGTGTCGTTGAAATTGAGAAACGAATGAATGAAGAAATTAAAGCTGAACGTGAAAAACTGGGTGAGGAACTTAGAGGTATCGAAGAGGAACAAAACCGTCTTCGTAAGGAACGTGAAGAAACCCTTATAAAAGAAATGGTCGGTGTCCAGAAAAAGCTCACCAAAGAGATCGAAAGTGAGCTTGAAAAGCGTATCAAAGACGCAGAGAAGACTATCGAGAAAACCCGAAAAATAAGTGAGGCTCTGGGTGAAAAAGCGGTTGATGCGATGACCAAGATAAGGTCTGCTGGGCGTGAGGGTGAGGTAAATGAAGAAGCTAAATATGCCAATGATTTGAGGGCAATTTACGCCTTAATAGATCAGGCCCGACGAAAAAGCTTTGAGGAATCAAAAGGTCTTTATGGTGAGGCCATCGACAAGGCAGCGGAACTGCCCAGAGTTGTACAAGATGAGTACGGTAGAACGATACAAACCCTTACATCTACTCAGACTCAGGCCAGCAATATTTTGACCAATATTTATTCTGAGATACAAAATAGGGCAGCGGCCACCAAAAAGCAGCAAGAAGAAACGATGCAGAGTGCTCAGTCTCAGATTAATGAACTTAACACAGCTACTCAAGAATTTGCCAAGACCTACGATGAACTCAGCCGTAAAAAGCTTGTACTTCAGACCGAAGAGGCAATGGCGAAAATTCAACAGACTTTTGGTATCGTTTCAGAGTTGAAGACCGAGTGGGAGTCAATCCAAAGTAAAACGGTTACTTTAAATATTAAAGTGAAAAAGTCTGGATCTTCTGAATCTGGTAAGGAATCAGCGGCAGAGGGTGCTGACACTGAGAAAAAGTTAGGCGGCAAGATCATCGAAACACCTGAACGATTCGAGATAGGGGGTGTGGTCAAATCAACCGCTGACCGTTTGAAAAACACCATGTCTTTTATTGCAAGGAAGACAGGCGGCTGGGTTGGCAAAGCGATGAGCATTGGCCAGCGTATTGCAGGCTATGGTGGCGGTGATAAGGTTAGGGCGCTTCTGGAACCCGGTGAGTGGGTAATTCGAAAAGAAGCTGTCAGAAGGTATGGCGACCGTTTTATGGAAATGGTTAATTCAATGAAAATGCCCACCTTGCAACCACAAGCTGTAGCAGTTGCCACTAACGCTGTTTCAACGCCCGTTGCTCTGTCAGCACCGGTCAAAATGCAAACAGGCGGTCCTGTAGAAAGAAAATCAGGCGGTCTTAATCTTAACATAACTATAGCACCTCGTTTTATGACAGGTGATAGAAAAGCTGCCCGTCAGGTTGCGATTGATGTAAAACGAGCACTTGAAGATTTGGGGGTGAGGTTAGGCTAATGGGCCAGATTAAAATATACCCGTATAATATACTGGCTGAGGGCACCACAACGGTTACCGGTGACCCAGATTCAGGTTACCCTGAAGCAAGGCTTTATGATTTTTCTATCGATTTTTATTGGAAGAAGACTGCCGCCGCTTCTACTTACTTTTTTCACACAGACCAAGGCTCAACTATTTTACCCGTCGATTTTTTAGCTATTGAAACTCACACGTTTAACGGCCTCACTGTTCATTGGGAATATTCTGACAACGATTCCGATTGGTATGCCGCTGTTTCATCTTTTGTTTCAGGCAGTGGGCAGATTATAAAGACTCTTGCTTCACCGTTATCACACCAATATTGGCGGGTTAGGGTTATCAGTGCCACAAGCCCACGATGCACTGAAATCTTTATGTCGAGGGGTTATGCTTTCAACGTTGATTTTGGTGAGGAACCTGAAAGTGCAGACATCGACAATGTTATCTGGCAAGAAATGCTTGGAGGCCTTGAGAGATCGGTAAAACTTGGTGAAGAAAGAAAATCAAAAGAGTATACCGTTGTTTTAGATAACACGGCGGCTTTGAATTTTAGAACCGCTGTGGGGTATATGGAAAACTACAGCCGACCGTTTTATTTTAAAGACCATGAAGACAACTATTGGCTCGCTCGGTTTCAATCGGTTTCAAGAGAAACTCATTTGACAGACGAGGTGGGTCTTGTTTCAAGAAATGTCGAAGTCGTTGAAATACTATGAAAACTCTTTCTTCTTTCAATGATACAAAAGTCGATAGCCCACACGTAAGCCCTGTACTTCTTTTTGAGATTTATTTAAGTGGCATTACACTTTATTTTTGTGATAGGATATTTGGTTCGGGCAGCACCCGTAATGTTTTTGACTCCCAAGTATGGGAACCTATTGTACTTGAGTGTGATGATATCAAAAGCGGTAATGTTAAGACGAGTGGTAAAGTGCCTGAACCAAGCACAGGTTCCATTCTGGTTGACAATACCGTGCCTGTCGGCGGGGCCAGTTCATTTACGGCTCTTTTCTCATCGAATACCGTTTTTTACCAAAATATAAAAATCTATAAAATATATGAAGGTGCAAGTGCTACGGCAGACAAGATTCTTCTCGTTGATTCTGAAATAGAAGACATCGAGATGGAACGTGAAACCGTGCGCCTTTACTATACTTCCTCAGATGTCACGCTAAATAAAAAATTCACTTCTGTTTTTTGTGAGCTTGACACTTACCCCGGTGCTGAACCGGATGATGTTGGCAAGATGCTGCCCATCGTTTATGGCAATGCGAAAAAGGTGCCTTTTATTGGTGTTGACACGGGCACTCTTGATACCCTCTCTGGTGATATAAATAGTTCGGTGACCAGTTTATCTGTTTCTGATGCGGCGGGCTTCCCACTGGCGGGGGGCACGGTACAGATTGACAGCGAGCAGATCACCTATTCATACCGTTCCGGCAACTTGCTTAATGGTTGTACTAGAGGGGCGAACGGCACTACCGCTGTTGCCCATGAAAAAGGGGCGATTGTCGCTGAAGTGCAGGCTGCATATATCTATGTCATTGGCCATGCTGTAAAATCGATTGATAATGTATATGTGGAACACCGTAGCTCTGGTGAATTTATATTGCAGTCGGGCAATTACACGGCATACACAGGTCAGACCGGCGATGAACACCCTTCTTACCCCAGCAAAGCCGTCATTCAATTTAATACGTTGCCTACTATTGAGAAACAGGTAAATTTAGAGATTGAAGACACTATAGAGGTTTTGGATACCATTGACCTTGATGACCCTTCACATAGGCATGGGGGCACACCTGAGGTCGGGGTGTGGTATGATATACCTTGGCAAACTGGTGGTACGGTGTTCTATCCAGAGAGGGTGTGTGATGGCTCTTTGTCTGAATCTACCTATCTTGCTTCACAGGGTGCTTATGTGGAATGTAGAAAGATAATGAATCTACCCACAGGTGGGAATATGTATAGCATGGAGATGTGGGCACATATTTACTTTCTTGATGCCAATTGCAATGTAAAGCTTACGTTCTCTCTTAGTGCTGGTGGTGAAATGGTTAATTATTCTAAAACGTGGGACAGCACTGGGTTTAAAGTACACCCCTCTGGCGCAGCGATGCTCGATGTAAGTGATTTTTCAATGAATGATATAAGGCAGTCTACTCTAACAGTGGAAAGGGGGGGTGGCAACCCTTATGGAAATGCGTTGGTGACTGAAGTATGGGTTGTGATTAGATTAGCACCCGATAATTCATTAACTAACGTTTCAAAGACCGGCGCAGCCGAAAAGCAGGGCACTGTCACGTTGTCTGGTAACAGTACCGCTGATACTGTGATTGGTGGCAGGGTGTGTGCCGATGTTAAAGGGTATCAAGCCGATGCGTCTGGCAATTATGGAACTACTGGAGCTTTAATCGAACGACCCGATTATATTTTTAAACACTTTTTAGTGAATCATTGTGGTTGGTTAATCTCTGATTTTGGCAGCACTTATACCGATGCTGCGAGCAATTTTAACCTTAACAATATAGTGCTCGCTCCAGTTTTGCTTGATAGGCCAAATGTTATGGAATTTCTTTCTAAGATGGCCTTTCAATGTCATAGTATACAGTTCTTTGACGAGGGCGATCACCAGCTTATTTTTTTAGCCGATGACGACACTGCCAATAATACAATTGAGCAGGCCAGAATTGATGCTCACTCTGTTAAAGTTAGATACACCCCAAGGGCCGAGATTGTAAATCGTTATACTGCCTCTTATAATAAGGAATGGGTTCAAGCGGGTCGTAGTGACATAGAGGACGAAAAGTCGGTTTTACAGGTTGATGACGCTGCAAGCCAAGGTGTTTACGGGGTACTTGAGGGTGATGTTGTCGACCTTGATTTTATTAGAAGCGAGGCTCAGGCCCAATCGCTTTTAGAGTGGTTGCTCGAAGACAACGCTTTGCCGAGATTGGTCATTGATTTTGAGGGCGGTGATTTTTTAGAAGCGCACCAAAAAGGCGACATCATTGATTTTACTTTTGATAACGGTAGTGAATTAGATAAAGAATTTCTTGGTCTGGTTGTCAGCGACACGACTAAATTCAGGGTTGTCGAGATAAACAGGGCATCGAGTGGTAAAAAGTATATTGAAGCCAGACAATCATCTCTTACGGTAACAGGTGAATATGATGTTTACCTTGACAACACCAGATGGGAACCTGATCAGTTAAATGCTGTGACCTCTTCTTCTTGGGATTCTGGCAATACTCGCTGGAATTTTAATATTCACGCCAATGCGAACGGTGGTAAAATCGTTGCCATCGGTACATGGGCCAATGCCATACGGCCTGCAAAGATTAAAATTACACACGATCACGGTGGCACACCCTCATTGACGATTCGAGCCACAAATGGGATTGTCTACCAGACTTCTGCTTATACGTCTGGCACTGAGATAACGCCTAACTGGGCAAACCGTATTGGTATTGAGTCGATTCAGTTAGAGGTGAGTGCTGGTGATGATTCAGTGTTCCACGTATCAAATATTGAGTTGTGGTCGCAGGCACCATCTGTCACCCAAACAACTTCGACTACCACTTCAACAGTTTCAACCACAAGCTCGACAGCTTCAACGGCCTCGACTACCACGACAGGTTCTACCACGAGTTCCACCAGTTCGACGGCCTCAACCACTCACAGCACAACTACGTCTACCAAGACATCATCAACGGTTACCACGACGGGTTCCACCTACTCGACGACATCATCCACAGCTTCGACAAGTTCCACAAATACCACAAGCTCAACAGCATCTACCACGAGTTCCACCAGTTCGACGGCCTCAACATCAAGTTCGGCTTCAACTACATCAACAGCTTCTACAACCAGTAGTAGTAGTAGTACGGTTACCACCGTAACAACTGGGCCACCGTGTGCTTATTCTAATGGTGATATTTTTGAAGACCATTTTAAGTCGGTTGCTGGCTGGGTAGATAACGACAGTGGTACCGGTGTTTCTCAGCAAGCTCTATTTGATGGTCTGCACACCTTGAGTCTGTATCAGGCAAATAACAATGGTCAGGCTGAAAGATACAGGGATTTGGCTTCTTACACAGCCGACCGCTGTGTGGTAACGGTTAAATTATATATTGATACGATGGGTTCCACAGCGGGTGAAATTGAGGGTGTCTTTGTCAGGTTTACCGGCATAGATGATGACTCTGATAAGTGGACTCTTAATGCCCGTTGGCGTTCTGACGGCCTGTTTATTTACAATGGTTCATCGTGGATAGAAGTGGGCACAGATGAGGTAACACTTGATCAATGGGATGAATGGACATTTGATTGCAGAAACCTTGCAGACATAACCACCGCTGTAGTTGATGTTTATCTAAATGAGGCACTTATTGATTCTAATGTGTCACTGCAAGATAACAACAGTGATGGTGATGGTAGATTAAGAATGAGAATAGACACTTGGGCCACCGCTAATGTGCAGGCATACTTCGATTATATAAGGCTGGGTACGGGTTGCGATGATGAGGGATTCACGACAACCACTACCACTTCTACAACGACAACGACCACTTCTTAGGAATATTTCGTAACCTATTGATTTGGAGCCAAAATCTTGATATACTTACCTCAAAGACTGTTGATAGAATGTTAACAGCCCTTAAACCAGCTTCGGGTAAGGTCTGGCAACTTCTTGTGAGGTACTTTACATGACAACAAACAAAGAAAAACTACACAAGATTTGGTTGGAAGAGCACGAAAAGGCTGATTTTAACAAGGCCGAGGCATTTAGAAGGGCCGGTGTTAGTGAAAGAGAGGGTAGGAGATACTGCAAAGAGTGGGAGACCGGCATATCCTCTTATATTCAAAAAAAGGGGGGCGGTGATGGTGGTAGCAGTGAGAGTGTTAAAAAGTCGTTTGGTCAAGATACCGGTTGCATTGAGTTAAACAGTTATACGATTTGTGATAAAGATGATGCTCTTCGAATTGCTAAAATTGATCTCGATAAGTGGGAAATCATCAAATACACTTTCAACTCTTGGCAGGTTACTTTAAAGCTTCGTAAAGAAGTGGGCGCAGATGATGATGGCAAACCTATTTATGAAGATGTGCCTGATACGAAAACCAATTACCAGCATAAGTTTGATTTAAAAACTAAGGTTCCACACCCGTTTGAGATAGCAATACGTGAACTTATTAAAGAGATACCGAAATTTGAAGTGCCAAAAGCCCCTAAGTTTACCGCCCCATCCGGCATTGCTGGGGAGATAGCCCTCTTAGATGCTCATATAGCAAAGATGGCATGGGCGGCTGAGACAGGTAGAAGGGACTATGATTTGAAGATAGCTGCAAGAGATTACCTCAATGCTTGTGCAAAAAATTTATCGTGGATAGAACCTTATAAACCTGAAAAAATATTTTATATTCTCGGTCAGGATTATATGCACGTTGAAAATTATTCAGGTACTACACCGAAGGGTGGTAATGTATTAGATGTTGATAACCGGCTGCCTAAAATAATTCAGACTGCTATTGAAGTGCAGTTGAAGTGTATTCGTATGTGCCGAACAGTAGCCCCTGTCGAAGTTATCTGGGTACCCGGCAACCATGACGAACATGCGAGCTTGTGGCTGGCCTGTGTTGTCGATCAGGCTTTTCAGGATGATGAGCATGTCGATGTTGATTTAAGCCCAATGAAGAGAAAGGCAAGGCGTTGGGGTTCCCTTGTGGTAGGATGGGCACATGATATTCATAATAAGTTCCCAAGTTGGAATAATGAGTTAGCTCAGGCGTTCCCAGATTTATGGGGTATGGACAAAGAGGGCACTGTCAGTAAATTTAGAGAATGGCATTGTGGCCACAAACACAAGAAGATGGAAACTAAAATGCACCCCATTCTTACTCAAGGGGGTGTACTTATTCGTCAATTAACGGCACTATCTCCTATTGATGCGTGGCACTTTGAAAACCTTTTCACTGATGCCGTGCCGGGGGGTGAGAGCTTAATCTGGTCTAAGGATCACGGTGTGATAGCCAATTTCACAGCGTGGTCTGACGACCCAATCAAAACAGAAAGTAGTTAGAAATGAAAATCTACAATTAAAGAAAGGAATCACAATCATGCTTGAAGACAAAAAAGTTGCAATCTTAACCACGTTTCAAGAGTTTATACCCGGCTATTCCTTGACGGGTATTGTAGCCGATCAGGTCAAAATGCTGGCCCGTTACAATCACGAACCCCATCTTTTTGTAAATGAAAATTATACTGACCATAAGTATCCTTCACCAGAGGGAGCCATCATTCACAAAAAGATGCCTTTTGCCCATCTCAAAGACTACCGCAGCGCACAAAACATTACCCCAGACCATCAGCAGGTAATCGAAAAAACTGTTGAGGTCTTGTCTGAGGAACTAAAAGACATCAATGTAATTTTCACCCATGATTTTATTTTTACTGGGTGGAACCTGCCCTACGGCATTGCCCTTAAAGAGATTGGTCGCCGTTTACCTAATACCCGTTGGCTGCATTGGATTCACTCTGTGCCCTCTGTGCGCTCTGATTGGTGGGAAATCAAAACGTGGGGTAAGATGCACAAGATCGTCTACCCCAATGAAACCGAGCGCACCCGTGTGGCCGAGCAGTATCAGGGGTGGGATGACGACGTTCGCACAATACCCCATTTTAAAGACCCTCGTACTTGGTTTGATTTCTGTGAAGACACCAATAAATTCATCGATGAATACCCCAATGTTATGCAGGCCGATATCGTTCAGATTCTACCGGCCTCAGTTGACCGTCTTGTGGCGAAAAGGGTAAAAGAGGTATCGTATATATTCGGGCACCTGAAAAACGATTTATCGAACTCTGTGTGCCTTGTAGTGGCAAATCAATGGGCTACCACTAGGCAGCACAAAGAAAATATCGAAAAATACAAGGCCGAGGGTGAGAAAGTGGGCCTCACACTGGGTGTGGACTACATTTTCACCTCAGATTTTGGTAAGGAATACGAGGTGGGTATCTCGAAACGCATGATTAGAGAACTCTTCTTACTCTCTAACCTTTTTATATTCCCCACCCGTGAAGAGTCTTTCGGGCTGGTGGTGCCAGAAGCAGCCCTGTCGGGTTGTTTTATGGTGCTCAATAAATCGTTGCAGATGCAGGTTGAAGTCAGTGGTAACAAGGCCAAGTATTTTGATTTCGGTTCTCACCACATGAACTTTGAGGTGCCGGGGCCGAACTACTGGCTCGATCTGGCCAAGATTATTTTTGGCCGTATGAACCAAAATGAGGCTTTAAAAACTAAGACCTTCTGCCGCCAGACTTATAATATGGACAACCTTTACAAAAAATACTACGCCCCGATAATGAGAGAGATGCTTGCACTATGATAGTCGATTGTTTTACATTCTTTAATGAGTTTGATATTTTAGAGATCAGGCTGCACGAGCTTGACAAGTGGGTTGATCGATTTGTGCTTGTGGAATGCCCTGAAACCTACAGTGGCGAGAAAAAACCTCTGTGGTTTAAGGAGTACAAAAATGAGTATGATCGTATAAAGCCTTTTATGTCGAAACTCACCCATCTTGTCGCCCCCCCGCCCGAAAACCCCAGAAATGTGTGGGATAGAATTAAGGCTCAGACCGATTACCTGATGACTGCCTTAACCGACTGTGCCAATGATGATTTGATTTTGGTGGGTGATGTGGATGAAATACCGATGGGCAAAGATTTTAAACTGGTAAAGATCGATTGCAGGGGCTACTCTGTTTTTATTCAACGCCAGTATTTTTTCTATTTTAACTTAAGAAGGCCGGGTGGATGGCCGGGAACAATTCTGTTACCTTACTGGTTAGTCAAAGATTTTGATTCGTTGTACGATGTGCGAATGAAACGCAGAAGCGGCCACGCTGTCAAAAGCGGTGGGTGGCACTTTACGAAAATAGGGGATATTGACAGCGTGGCTCTAAAACTAAAATCATCCGGCCACTACAACCTGCCAAGTGTTAAAAGAATGTGGTCTGACAAAAAGGTTTTGCGTGATAAGATGGATGGCTCAAGAAAGATAAAAGGCAGACAACTTTTTGTTTCATCCATCGATGATCACCCGAAATGGTTTCTTGAAAATGTTGATAGATTTAAACATATGCTAACAGAATGATACAATGGAATTTTGTCTATTAGGTTTGTGTATATTAAGCGGTTTGATTGGTATTTATATTCTGATTACCACTCTTATTGAAATGAGAAAAAATGGGCATACACACTGAGCGAGTTAAATGGGCGAATAGGTTGTTGGGTGACAGAAAAAATATCATTGCTGTAGAGATTGGTGTGTGGAAGGCTGATTTCTCGAAAATGATGCTCGAAAGCAATGAGAATATTTCTTGTTGGTGGGGTGTTGACCCTTACATGCCTTACGGCAGAAAGCACAGAAAAGAGGATGCTTGGGATGCAATCTACGAAAGAGTGGTTAAAAAAATGGAAACTTTTGGCGACCGTTTTGTTCTCGTTAGGCGTACTTCTCAATCTGCTCTATCTGTTTTACCTCGTGACGTTGATTTTGTTTTTATTGATGGCAATCATGATTACGAGTGGGTTCTGCACGATCTTTCGTATGAACAGATAATAAAATCAGGTGGTATACTGGCCGGTCACGATTTCACAACGCCTAAAGACGGTATCAGAAGGGCTGTTAATAAATACATAACTAATAATCACAGGCGGTTAAATGTCGATTCAACCTTTGATAAGAGTGGGGTGTATTGGTGGCAAGTCCAACATTAACCTTTTTGTATCAACCACATCCATATGACATAGACCCTGATGCACAATTGGGTCTGGGCCTTCTTTTACTTGCAACTTATGCCAAACGGTTAGGGGCTGAAGTGAGGGTTATCAACGCTCAATCGGCCACCATCGATGAGGCTGTAGAGATGGTGCCCGAATGTGATTACCTGATGATGTACGGCTGTCTGATCGATAAACCGATTATCGAAGAGATCGCTGCGGCTGTGAAAGACAAAGTTGATTGGGTGTGTGTTGGTGGGCCTATTGCTATAGGCTATGTTGAAAATGTCAATTATATTGTGCAGGGTTTTGGTGAAGATTTTATTTGTTCCCTTATAATGACTAATGAAAAGTGGTCACCCCTGCGGTTAAACCACAATATAAATTATTACCCTATGCCAGATAGATCACTTATTGAGGGCAGTTTTGGCGGCAACATCTTTAGGTATAAAGGTTCAAGGGCTGAAGTCTCGACAACACTGCTGACTTCAAGGGGTTGTCGATTCAAATGCGCTTTTTGCACCTCCGGCTCTGAACATTTTTTTGAGGAATACCTTTTAACCCGCATAGAGAAGGAACTTGAACAGTGCCTCAGCCTTGGTATCACGAGCATAAGAATCAGTGATGACAACCTGATCGCAAATAAAAAACGCTTGTTTAAATTATGTGACTTGCTAAAAAAAGCAAGTGTGAAATGGCGTGGTAGTATTCGAACCCACCCCTCTAATATAGAACTGTACTGTATGATGAAAGAGTCGGGCTGTGAGGAACTTTCTTTCGGTGTGGAATCAGGTGACGAGAGTGTGCTCAGGTTGATGAATAAAGGTACCAGCAGAAAGAAAAATACCAATGCTATACAAAATGCTAAGAGAGCAGGCATTTTTACCAGAGCGTTATTGATGATGGGCACCCCCGGTGAAACTGTTGATACGCTGGGCCACAATATTTCATGGGTAAAAGAGGCCCAGCCCGATATGGTCAGCCTTAAGATATTTGTTCCTTACCCCGGCACTGATATCTATATTCGGCCCAAAAAATACAAGTGTTTTATTCACTGGCCATTAAACACGGTGAATAACTCTGCATACAGACCTGATGATACACAGCCGAAGGCCAATATTGATACCGAAACTCTTAAGGCATCAGAGCTTACACATCAGTTTGACAAAATGCGTAACTGGTTAGAGGCTCAGGGTTTAGAAAATCGTGGATGATAAAATCAACATATGCTACACCTTTCACACAGGTGCAAACCGCCACTATATATCAAAAGTATTATTTTTGATGGATGAGAGTGATGATTACGATGTGCGAGTGGCAAGAATATCGTTAAATGATTTTATTGAAAGTGGTGTGCCCAAAGGCCCCGACGTGTTGTTGTACCAGACCTTTCCAGACGAGCACAATAGGGGCAAATTCACCCCCCGTTTGATTGGAGCTTCAGATT
>Ga0209536_100002143_pt1 | contig 32090 bp, 33 predicted proteins | sample DeeMarSeWOR28_12_FD_187461 | JGI IMG/M metagenome (GOLD analysis project Ga0209536, IMG submission 187461) | Marine sediment microbial communities from White Oak River estuary, North Carolina - WOR-2-8_12 (SPAdes) (version 2) | ecosystem: Environmental > Aquatic > Marine > Intertidal zone >... | reverse complement strand
TGTGCCAGCGGCACGACCCGCCTGCAGGGCGCCGAGGAACTGCGGGTCAAGGAAAGCGATCGCATCCAGGTGATGGCGGACGGGCTTGCGACGCTCGGTATCGCCGCACGTGTGCAGCCCGACGGTATCGAGATCGATGGCGGCCAACTGGGTGGCGGCCGCGTGGAGTCGCACGGGGATCACCGCATCGCGATGGCCTTCAGCGTGGCGTCCCTGTGCGCCAGTCGAGAGATAAGCATCAACGATTGCGCCAATGTAAACACTTCGTTCCCGGGATTTGCCGACCTGGCTCAGCGCGCAGGAATCAGGATTCAGACGAGTGAGTGACAGCGACGGTTACGTGGTAACTATCGACGGGCCGGGAGGCTCTGGCAAGGGTTCGCTGGCGCGCCGACTGGCGCGAAATCTGGGGTTCAACCTGCTCGACAGCGGCGCCATCTATCGTTTGCTGGGACTCAAGGCAATGCGCGAGTCTATCGACCTCGATGATGAAGCGGCGCTGCTCGGCTTGCTGGATAATTTCGATATCCGCTTCGAGGCCGGCGACGAACTGGCGCTCGCGTTCCTCGATGGCGAGGACGTTTCCGCCGAAATCCGCAGCGAAAGCGCCGGCGATGCGGCCTCCCGCGTGGCGCGCCACGCTCGTGTACGCGAGGGTTTACTGGCGGTGCAGCGCGCCTTTAATCGGCCTCCGGGGCTGGTCGCCGACGGGCGCGATATGGGCACCGTGGTGTTCCCGGATGCCCGATTTAAGTTCTTTTTGTACGCCAGCGTCGAAATTCGTGCGCAAAGGCGATATAAGCAGTTGATAAATATGGGGTTATCCGCTAGTATCGCGCAGCTTCAAGCGGATATCACCGAACGAGACGAGCGCGACCAGAATCGCGAAGCCTCGCCGCTACTGCCCGCCGAAGATGCTTTGGTTGTGGATTCGAGCTTGCTGGACCTGGATCAGGTCACCGAGCTGGTGTTAAGCCACATCGAAGAAAACAGTTGATCGAGAGTATTCGATCGATCCGATAAGCCCCTGTAGATACACCGTCTGCAGGTTTTTTTAACTAACCAGGCGGTTGATTGCCAGCAGTCGACTGTCGAAACACTCTATTTAGGAATTTTCCATGTCTGAAAACTTTGCAGAAATGTTTGAGCAAAGCATTAACCAAATGAATATGCGCGTTGGTGAAATCATCACCGGCGAAGTTGTCGATATCAACCGGGACGTTGTTATCGTCAATGCGGGCCTCAAGTCCGAAGGCGTTATCCCCGTCGAACAGTTTTACGATGAAAACGGCGAGCTCGACGTCAAGATCGGCGACACCGTCGAAGTGGCGCTGGATTCCTTCGAAGACGGCTACGGCGAATCGCGCCTGTCGCGCGAAAAAGCCAAGCGCGCGCGCGCCTGGACCCGGCTCGAAGAAGCCCAGCAGAACGATGAAATCGTCACCGGCCGTTTCACCGGCAAGGTCAAGGGTGGCTTCACCGTCGATATCGGTGAGATTCGCGCCTTCCTGCCCGGTTCGCTGGTCGACGTGCGGCCGGTGCGTGACACCGCCTACCTCGAGGAAAAGGAACTCGAATTCAAGATCATCAAGCTCGATCAGAAGCGCAACAACGTCGTCGTTTCGCGGCGCGCGGTGGTGGAGAAGGAATTCAGCGAAGAACGCGAAAAGCTGCTGGAAACTCTCAAGGAAGGCGAGCGCGTGCGCGGTATCGTCAAGAACCTCACCGATTACGGCGCGTTCCTCGACCTCGGCGGCATCGACGGCCTGCTGCACATCACCGACATGGCCTGGAAGCGCGTCAAGCATCCGTCCGAAGTGGTCGAGATCGGCCAGGAAATCGACGTCGTGGTACTCAAGTTCGACCGCGAAAAGAATCGCGTTTCACTGGGCTTGAAGCAAATGGGCGACGATCCCTGGGAAAACCTGATGCGTCGTTACCCGGAAGGCACGCGCCTGTTCGGTCACGTCAGCAACATTACCGACTACGGTTGTTTTGTCGAGATCGAAGACGGCGTCGAAGGCCTTGTGCACGTTTCCGAAATGGACTGGACCAACAAGAATGTCAACCCCAACAAGGTGGTTACTCTTGGCGACGAAGTAGAAGTCGTCATTCTCGAAATCGACGAAGAGCGCCGCCGTATTTCGCTGGGTATGAAACAGTGCAAACCCAACCCATGGGAAGAGTTCGGCACCACCTGCAACAAGGGCGATGTCATTTCCGGCAAGATCAAGTCGATTACCGACTTCGGTATCTTCATTGGCCTGGATGGCAATATCGATGGACTCATTCACCTCACCGACCTGTCCTGGAACAAGCCCGGCGAGGAAGCGGTTCGCGATTATCAAAAAGGACAGGAAGTCGAAGCCATGGTATTGTCGATCGATCCCGAGCGCGAGCGTATCTCGCTTGGCATCAAGCAGATCGAAAAGGACCCGTTTGCCAGCTTTATCGCCACCAAGCCGAAGGGCAGCATCGTCACCGGCAGAGTCATCTCGGTTGACGCCAAGGCGGCTGTAATCGACCTCGGCGACGGCATCGAAGGTTTGTTGCGTGCTTCCGAAATGGCGACGGACCGTGTCGAGGATGCGCGTTCATTTTTAAATGAAGGTGACGAAATAGAAGCTAAAATCACCGGCATGGATCGTAAAGGACGCAGTATCTACCTTTCGATCAAGGCCAAGGATAGCGATGAAGAGCAGGAGGCGTTGAAGGATTACACCGCCGCTAGCGACACCCGGGCAGCAACCACCAGTTTCGGTGATTTGCTCAAGGAAAAAATGGATTCATAATCCACAACAGGGTGGCGGGAAGTCCCGTCACCCTGCTTGATTATCGGACCTTTATTCATGAAAGATGCAGAATTTGTACCATCGATGACCAAGTCGGACCTGATCGATAACCTGTCGAGAAACCAGGGGCATCTGGCTTACAAGGACGTCGAGTTGGCGGTCAAGAGTCTGATCGAAATGATGAGCAGTGCATTGTCGAACGGCGAACGTATCGAAATTCGCGGGTTCGGCAGTTTCAGTCTGCATTACCGTCCGCCACGCACCGGCCGTAACCCCAAGTCCGGGGCAAAGGTGGATTTGCCGGGTAAGTATGTTCCGCATTTCAAACCTGGCAAGGAGTTGCGCGATCGAGCCAACAACCAGAAATAGGTTCCTTAGCCCCAGCCGGTTTATACTGGTCGCCCTATCATGGATATCTGGTTAATTGGTCTGGTTTTTGCCGCGATTCTAAGCGGCTGGTTGCTGGGTCGCTGGCCACTGTTCAAAAAAAACAGTTCCAGTTCAGACAGCGATCGTTTTTCCGAACGTTACGCCAGCGGTTTGAATTACCTGCTGGCGGACGATTCCGACAACGCGATCAGGATATTTACCGACCTGGTAAAGGTCGATCACGACACCATCGAAATTCACATCGCGCTCGGCAACCTGTTCCGTTCCAAGGGTGAAGTCGATCGCGCTATCAAGGTGCACCAGAATCTGCTGGCGCGGCCAAACCTGACTCGCAAACAGCGCCACATGGCGATTGCCGAACTGGCCAATGATTATCTCAAGGCGGGTTTAATGGACCGCGCCGAGAAGCTGTATCGCGAGATGATCGAGCTCAACGCAACCCCGGAAAAAGCCTATCGTCATTTGCTCGATCTCTACATTGCGGAGAAATCTTGGGAGGAAGCTGTCGAATGCGCGCAGCAGCTTTTCCAGATGGGAGAGCCCGATGCTGCTGTCGTGTATGGCCAGTGCCTTTGCGAGATCGCTGTCGAAGCGATGAAGTCCGGTAACCATCGCCACGCGCGCAAGTCCCTTGACCGTGCGTTGCAGGTCGATCCTGACTCGGTGCGCGCCACGCTGCTGCTGATTGAACTGCAGCTGAAGAACTCGGATTCGGCGGCTGCAAGGCGGCTGTTTACCCGCATGGTGCGACAAAGCCCGGAGTACATGGCGCTTTATATAGAATCGGCGCGGCAGATTCACCAGCAGGACCGGGGTTTTCTGTACCAGGAATTTCTGCAGGAGGAGTATCGACGATATCCATCGACGCGCATCGCGATGGCCTTGCTCGAGTATTACGCGCGCAATGAGGAAATTGAAAAAGCACGTGAGTTTTTGTCCGATATACTGCGCCAGTCGCCATCTTTCGAAGCTTTCGAGTTTGCGCTGCGGTTTCTCAGGTCGGATTCCTCGCAATTGACGGAAACCTGGGACTCGCTGTCGGCGTTTCTAAAAACCATGCAGGACAAGAAGGTCGAGTATGTCTGTTCCCGCTGTGGCTATGACAGTCACTCGATTCAATGGCTGTGCCCCAGTTGCCGCAACTGGGCCTCGATGAAACCGGTTAACCCATGAATGATCCAAAAATTATTGTCGCCCTCGATTTTGCCGATAGCCGGCAAGCGCTTGAATTCGCCCAAAAGACGTCTCCGGACCAGTGCCGACTCAAGGTTGGTAAAGAGTTGTTCACCAGTTGCGGTCCTGCGCTGGTAGAGCAACTGGTAGACAAGGGATACGACGTTTTCCTCGATTTGAAATTCCACGATATTCCTAACACCGTCAGGCAGGCTGCGAGCGCGGCGGCGAAACTGGGAGTGTGGATGCTGAACGTGCATGCGCTGGGTGGCGTCGCGATGATGCAGGCCGCGCGTGAGGGTGTGGAAATGGTTGCGCGTCGTCCGTTTCTGATCGCGGTGACGGTGCTGACCAGCCTGTCGTCGCGAGATTTGCAGGCAGTGGGCATCAACAAACCCGTCTCCGAGCTGGTGGATGATCTGGCACGGCTGGCAGTCGCGAATGGTCTGGACGGCGTGGTCTGTTCGGCGGTGGAGGCGCCGGCATTACGTGACGCTATCGGTTCAGCTCCGTTGCTGGTGACGCCGGGTATCCGCCCGGATTGGGCCAGCAGCGACGACCAGCAGCGCATCGTCACGCCCGCGCAGGCACTCGCCGACGGCGCCAGCTACCTGGTGATCGGCCGGCCCATTACCAGGCATAGCGATCCGGCGGCGGCATTGCAGCTGATCAACGAGTCGATCGGCCAGCGCTGACGCCGGGTTAATAATGACAGGCAAATGCCGAATCGTTAAACTAGCGGCAGAATTTATCACGGTGACTCTTGCAGATGGACCCTAATTTCCTCGATTTCGAACAACCCATAGCCGAATTGCAGGCCAAGATATCCGAGCTGCGCTTTGTCACCGATGATTCCGACATCAACATCAGCCGCGAAATCAGGAACCTGGAGCGCAAGGCCGATTCGCTGACCAATTCGATTTTCGGCAAGTTGAGCGCCTGGCAGATTTCGCAATTGTCACGGCATCCGAACAGGCCTTATTCGATCGACTACATCGAGCGCATGTTTACCGATTTCGAGTATCTGCACGGTGATCGCGCCTACGCCGACGACCATCCGATTGTCGGTGGAATAGGGCGCCTCGACGGCAAGCCGGTGATGGTGATCGGGCAGCAGAAAGGGCGCGATACACGCGAGAAAATCAAACGGAATTTTGGCATGCCGCGGCCCGAGGGCTATCGCAAGGCGTTGCGCCTGATGGGGCTCGCCGAAAAGTTCAAGATGCCGCTGATCACGCTGGTCGACACCCCTGGGGCATACCCCGGTATCGGCGCCGAGGAACGCGGCCAAAGCGAGGCGATCGCGCGCAACCTGTTTCGCCTTGCCGAGTTAAAGACGCCGATCATTTGCACGGTGATAGGCGAGGGTGGCTCCGGCGGTGCGCTGGCGATCTGTGTCGGCGATCGCATCAACATGCTGCAGTATTCGACCTACTCGGTTATTTCACCGGAAGGCTGTGCCTCGATCCTGTGGAAAAGCGCCGACAAGGCGTCACAGGCAGCCGAGGCCATGGGTATAACCGCGGAACGCCTGCACTCGTTGAAACTGATCGACAATATCATCGCCGAGCCGCTTGGGGGCGCACATCGCAACCACGATCAGGTTGCCGACTCGCTGAAGCAGAACCTGCTGGAAACGCTCGACAGCCTGGAGTCGGTGAGTATCGACAAGTTGCTGGAGCAGCGATACCAGAAACTGATGGCCTTTGGCAAGTATCGCGAAGGCTGATCAGCCGTCCCAAGCTGCGAACGCTGCAATGCAATCCTGCCTGGCGTTGATCCCCGACGAAGCCGAGCGCGTCTACCTGGCGTACAGTGGTGGACTCGATTCGAGCGTGCTGCTGCACCTGCTGGTAAGCAGTCAACGGCCGCTGCCGGTGATTCCATGGCATGTCAATCACGGCTTGCTCGATAGCGCACAGCAGATGGAACGGTTTTGCGCCGAACAGGCGCAACGCTACGGGCTCGAAATCCGCATCGATCGACTGCGGCTTGGCGATATCGAACGCAATATCGAGGCCGAGGCCAGGCATCAGCGCTACCAGCTTTTCGCCAGCGGTTGCCAGCAGGGTGACTGTGTGCTGACGGCTCATCATGCCGACGATCAGGCTGAAACCTTTCTGCTCAATGCGCTGCGTGGATCCGGTAGTGCGGGCCTACGCGGCATCGCAGCCAGGCGCAAGCTGGGTTCGGGCCTGCTACTGCGCCCGTTGCTGGAATTTTCCCGCAGTCAACTGGAACACTATGCCAACCGCAACGAACTCGCTTGGTTCAACGACCCCAGCAATCGCGACAACCGTTTCGACCGCAACTACCTGCGCAATGAAGTCATCCCGCTGATCGCCGCGCGCTGGCCGAATTTTCAGACATCGCTGGCCACCAGCTGCCGCTTGCAGGCAGAAACCCAGCAAATACTCGACGAAGTGGCGCAACTCGATTACCAGGCGTTGGCTGAAAACGCGGGCGGAATCGATCCCTCGCTGGACCTGCCGGGTCTTCTGCGACTGTCCCCGGAACGGGCCAGGAACCTGCTGCGCTTCTGGATCGCAACCGCGGGGCTTGCCGCCATGCCGGGTGCGCGCCTGCGCGAGGTAATGAATCAGCTCGGTGCAAAAGCCGATGCGCTGCCGCAAATCGACATGCCCGATTACTCCATCCGCCTGTACGACCGGCACCTGTTCCTGGTGCGCGATCAACAGTCGCGGGATTGCCATGGAGTCCATGAATTTGGACTGCAAGCCGTCATCGAGATCGACGATTGCAAGCTGCACCTGCGCCGGGAAGACCTGTTCAGGCGACTCCACATCGAGGACCGGCAGCAGCAGGTAACCCTCAGGTTCCGCGGCGAGGGACAGCTGCCCGCCGACCGGCATCGACTCAAGCGATTGTTTCAGAAGCAACGCATACCACCGTGGGAACGTCAGTCGACGGCACAGGTATACCTGGACGGCAAACTGGCCGGATTACTGCGATGAGCGAACGCGACGACCGGGACCAGGTGTTTTCCAGGCCCCTTAGCGAGGTCAGGGCCTTCGAATTCAACGAAACCGTGGCGCGCGTGTTCCGCGATATGATTTCACGCTCGGTGCCGGGGTATTCGCTGCTGCTGCGCATGATCGGACTCTACGCCGACCTGTTCGTGCAGCCGCACAGTCGGGTTTACGACCTCGGCTGTTCGCTGGGCGAGGCCAGCCTGGTGATTGCCGACCAGTGTGCGCAGCTCGACTGCGAGATCATCGCCGTGGACAACTCGGCGGCGATGATCGACAGATGCCGGCAACACGGCGCGGCAGCCGCAGGCATCGACTGGCGTTGCGAAGACATCCGCGATACCGAGATCGACGCTGCATCGCTGGTGGTGCTCAACCTGACGCTGCAGTTTCTGCCGCCGCAGCAGCGGCAGCCGTTGCTGCAGCGAATCTTCGACGGCCTGCGCCCGGGCGGTGTGCTGGTGCTGTCGGAAAAGATCGTGTTCGCGGACGCCACCGAAAACGAGCGCATGCGGCAGCTTTACCAGGGCTTCAAGAAAACCATGGGCTACAGCGACCTGGAGATCAGTCAGAAACGCAACGCCCTCGAAAACGTGCTGATAGCGGAAACCGAGCAGCAGCATCTCGAGCGCCTGCGAATGGTTGGATTCGGCGAGATTTACCAGTGCTTCCGCGGTTTTAACTTCGTTTCCTGGCTGGCGATGAAGCCGTGACCCACGCCGCACTGTTTGCGCATCTTCGCCGCCATGGGCTCGCCCACTGGGCACAACGGCTGGAGTCTGAATCCGCCGACTGGCTGGTCGGCCACGGCGACTATGCACGCTGGTCGGCAGCGCTCGCCAGTATGCCCGAGATCGACAACATCGAGGCCGATTTCAGCGCCCCTGCAATTACCGTCGCCGGCGATTGTGCCGATAGCTCGCGGCTGCGTCAGGCGTTACAGGGACTAATGCCATGGCGCAAGGGACCCCTGCAGATTGCCGATGTGTTTATCGACAGCGAATGGCGTTCCGACTTCAAGTGGGAGCGCGTCGCCCCGCATCTCGCGCCGCTCTCCGGACGCCGCATTCTCGACGTCGGTTGCGGCAACGGTTATCACTGCTGGCGTATGCTGGCGCAGGCCCCGGAACTGGTGCTGGGTATCGAACCTTCGGTGTTGTTCAATTTGCAGTTTCAGGCCGTGCAGCGCTACCTGCGGCGCGATGACATCGACCTGCTGCCAATCGGCGTGGAAGCGATTCCCGACGACCTGAACTGGTTCGACAGCGTGTTTTCGATGGGCGTGCTGTACCATCGACGCAGCCCTCTGGATCATCTCTACCAGTTGAAGGGCTTTCTGCGTCCCGGCGGCGAACTGGTGCTCGAGACGCTGGTCATCGAGGGGGAGGGAGGACGGGTGCTACTGCCACAATACCGCTATGCGCGCATGCGCAATGTCTGGTTTATCCCGAGTGCCGCCGAGCTGGTGGCCTGGTTGCAGCGCTGTGGCTTTGTCAACGCGCGCGTGGTTGACGAGTCCCGCACCAGCGTCGACGAGCAGCGCAGCACCGAGTGGATGCAGTTCGAATCGCTGCAGCAGTCGCTCGACGCCGACGACCCGACGCTCACGGTGGAAGGTTTGCCGGCGCCGAGGCGCGCGGTGGTGATTGCCAACAGACCCTGACCGGCCATAAATAGCTCGTAAATATGCTGTTATTAGCAGGGCTTCGATTGTCATCAAATAGTGATTCTGCTATCGTTTCGGCCCATTCTACGTGTCACACGTGCTTTCTACTCAGGGTCTATGAGCCGATTCATTTTTATTACTGGTGGTGTTGTTTCATCACTGGGCAAGGGCATTGCAGCTGCATCCCTGGGAGCCCTGTTGCAGTCGCGCGGGCTTAGCGTCAACATGATCAAGCTCGACCCCTACATCAATGTCGATCCGGGCACCATGAGCCCGTTTCAGCACGGTGAGGTCTACGTCACCGATGACGGTGCAGAAACCGACCTCGATCTCGGGCATTACGAACGTTTCGTCGGCATCCGCTGCGCGCGCAGCAGTAACTACACCACCGGCCGCATTTACGAGAGCGTGATCGCCAAGGAACGGCGCGGTGATTATCTCGGAGCAACGGTACAGGTCATCCCGCACATCACCGACGAAATCAAGAATTCGGTACTGAAGAGCACCAATGGCGCGGATATCGTGCTGGTTGAAATCGGCGGTACGGTCGGCGACATCGAATCGCTGCCGTTTCTCGAGGCGATTCGCCAGATGGGTTTCGAACTCGGACACAGCAACGTGCTGTACATGCACCTGACGCTGATTCCGTACCTGCCGGCGGCCGGCGAAATCAAGACCAAGCCGACCCAGCACTCGGTCAAGGAGCTGCGTTCCATCGGTATCCAGCCCGATATCCTGCTGTGTCGCGCCGATCGCGAGGTTCCGCTGGAGGAACGCCGCAAGATCGCGCTGTTCACTAACGTCGCCGAGGACGCTGTTATTTCCGCGGTAGACGTCGACCACATCTACAAGCTGCCGCGCGAACTCAACGAGCAGGGGCTGGACGAAATTGTCGCCCGGCATTTCTCGCTCGACCTGCCGCCGGCCGACCTGTCCGGATGGGACCGCGTGGTCGAAGCGATGGAGCATCCCGAACATGAAGTGTCGATAGGCTTCGTCGGCAAGTACGTCGACCACACCGATGCCTACAAGTCGCTCAACGAGTCTCTGGCGCACGCCGGGGTACACACGCGCACCCGGGTGAACATCGTCAAGATCGATTCCGACAATATCGAAACCGATGGCACCGGCATGCTCGAAGGTCTCGATGCCATCCTCGTTCCCGGCGGCTTCGGCAGCCGCGGTATCGAGGGCAAGATAGCCGCGGCTAACTATGCGCGCGTCAACAATATTCCCTATCTCGGTATCTGCCTGGGCATGCAGGTGGCGGTGATCGAGTATGCGCGTAACGTGCTCGGACTCAGCAAGGCGCATAGCTCGGAGTTCAATCCGAAGACACCGGACCCGGTGATCGCGCTGGTCACCGAGTGGATCGACCGCGACGGTTCGGTGGAAAAGCGTGACGAACATGCCGACCTTGGCGGCACGATGCGCCTCGGCGCGCAAACCTGCAAGCTGGTGCCGGGGACGCTTACGCGGCGCGCCTATGGTAGCGAGGAAATCAGCGAGCGCCATCGCCACCGCTACGAATTCAACAACAATTACCTGCAGCGCCTGCAGGATGCCGGCCTGGTGATATCCGGCCTGTCGGTCGATAACGAGCTGGTGGAAATGATCGAGTTGTCCGATCACCCGTGGTTTATCGGCTGCCAGTTCCACCCTGAATTTACCTCGCGACCGCGCGAGGGCCATCCCCTGTTCACCAGCTTCATCAATGCGGCGGTGAAATATCATGAGGCTCACTCATCATGAAGCTATGTAATTTCGAGGTTGGCCTGGATCGGCCACTGTTCCTGTTGGCGGGCCCCTGCGTGATCGAGTCGGAGCAAATGGCGCTCGACACCGCGGCCGAACTAAAGCAGATTTGCGCCGAACTCGGCATGCCGTTTATCTACAAGTCATCCTTCGACAAGGCCAATCGTTCCAGCAGCCAGAGTTTCCGCGGGCTCGGCATCGACAAGGGCCTGGCGATACTGGAAAAGGTGCGCGGCAGCCTCGGCGTACCGGTGGTGACCGATGTGCACGAAGACACGCCGCTGGCCGAAGTCGCCAGCGTGGTCGATGTATTGCAGACCCCGGCATTTCTGTGCCGGCAGACCAATTTCATTCAGAATGTCGCCGCGCAGAACAAGCCGGTCAACATCAAGAAGGGACAGTTCCTGTCACCCTGGGATATGCAGCAGGTGGTGAACAAGGCCCTGGAGACCGGCAATCGGCAGATCATGGTGTGCGAGCGCGGCGCCAGCTTCGGCTATAACAACCTCGTATCGGACATGCGTTCGCTCGCGGTGATGCGCGCTACCGGTTGCCCGGTGGTGTTCGATGCCACCCACTCGGTGCAATTGCCGGGCGGGCAGGGCAATGTCTCGGGTGGCCAACGCGAATTCGTGCCTGTGCTGGCGCGCGCCGCGGTTGCCGCGGGCATCTCCGGGCTGTTCATGGAGACCCACCCGGATCCGGACAAGGCTCTCAGCGACGGTCCCAACGCCTGGCCGCTGGCAAAGATGAAGTCGCTGCTACAGGTGTTGATGCGTATCGACGCAGCCTGCAAGGCGTCCGAGCTGCACGAAACCGAGTTGTTAAAAAATTAAACTGGAGAAGTCATGGCCACGATAGCCAAGGTCATTGGACGCGAAATTCTTGACTCCCGCGGCAACCCGACGGTTGAAGCCGAGGTTGAACTCGATAACGGCATCGTCGGCAGGGCCGCAGCCCCTTCCGGTGCGTCCACCGGCGAGCGCGAGGCCATCGAGCTGCGCGACGGCGACAAGGGCCGTTACCTCGGCAAGGGTGTACTCAAGGCCGTCGGGCACATCAACAAGGAGCTCGCCGATCTCGCCCGGGGACGTGACTGCAATGACCAGCGCGGCCTCGACCAGGCGATGATCGACCTCGACGCCACCGACAACAAGAGCAGGCTCGGCGCCAACGCGCTGCTCGCGGTCTCGCTGGCCAATGCGCAGGCCGCCGCGCTTGCCGCCGGTCAGCCGCTTTATCGCTTTCTCGGCGGCGCGGAAGCAAACCTGTTGCCGGTGCCGATGATGAACATCATCAATGGCGGCGCGCACGCCGACAACAGCGTCGACCTGCAGGAATTCATGATCCTGCCGGTAGGCGCACCCAGTTTCAGCGAGGCGCTGCGCTATGGCGTGGAGGTTTTCCACGCTTTGAAATCGGTGCTGGCGAAGAAGGGCATGAACACCGCGGTCGGCGACGAGGGCGGATTCGCGCCCGATCTGTCGTCCAACGAAGAAGCTATCGAGGTAATCCTGCAGGCCATCGAGATTGCCGGTTACCGGGCAGGCAAGGATATCTATCTTGGGCTCGATGTCGCCAGCTCCGAGTTCTACCAGTCCGGGAAATACAACCTGGCCTCGGAAAATCGCAGTTTCGACGCCGCAGGGTTCGCCGATTACCTGACCAACTGGGTCGATCAATACCCGATCATCAGCATCGAAGACGGCATGGACGAGAGCGACTGGGATGGCTGGGCCATACTGACCGGGAAGCTCGGCGAGCGAATTCAGCTCGTGGGAGACGACCTGTTCGTCACCAATACCCGTATCCTGCAACGCGGCATCGCGGAAAACATTGCCAACTCGATCCTGATCAAGTTCAACCAGATCGGCACGCTGAGCGAAACCCTCGACGCGATTTCGATGGCACACACGGCCGGCTACACCACGGTAATCTCGCATCGCTCGGGCGAAACCGAGGATGTCACCATCGCCGATCTCGCGGTCGCCACCAGTGCAGGCCAGATCAAGACCGGATCCCTGTCACGCTCCGATCGAATCGCCAAGTACAACCAGTTGCTGCGCATCGAATCGATGCTCGGCGATGCCGCCAGCTATCCCGGGAAGTCGGCATTCGGTAAGCTCTAGCGCCGGGCCTTGCGCCTATGCAGCGATGAAAATTCTGATTGCCGTTTTGATCCTGGTATTCATCGGCCTGCAGTACAAGCTGTGGTTTGGCGACGGCAGCCTGTCGGAGGTTGTGCAACTGTCGCGCGAACTGGAAATCCAGCGGGCCAGGCTCGAAGAACTCGAAGCGCGTAACCGGATTCTCGAAGCCCAGGTGCTCGACCTGCAGAACGGCCTCGACGCGTTCGAAGAAAAGGCGCGCAACGACCTCGGCATGATCAAGCAGGGGGAAACCTTCATCCAGTTGATTCCCGCCGACGAGGGTGGTACCAATGGCCAATAAACTGCCGGTCTGGGTGATCCTTCCCGCTGCCGGGGTAGGCCGACGCATGCAGGCCGATATTCCGAAGCAGTATCTGCGATTCCAGGGAAAGACCATCATCGAACACTGCCTGGATCGACTTCTCTCACATCCCGAGGTCTCCGGCGCCATTATCGTCTTGCAGGAGCCGGATGATCATTGGCAGCAACTCGAATACCAGGCCGAAAAGCCGGTTTTCACCACGCAGGGCGGCGCGCAACGCCAGCACTCGGTGTACAGCGGCCTGACCACCCTGCAATACCGTTGTGGCAACGACGTGATCGCGCTTGTTCATGATGCTGTGCGGCCGCTGGTCACGCATCATGATCTGGATGCCGTCGTCGATGCTGCCAGGCGAAACCCGGCTGGCGCCATTCTCGCGACTCCGGTCACGGATACGCTGAAGCGACAGAATGACAGGATGGAAATTGCCGCTACCCATCCGCGCGAAGGGCTTTGGCGGGCTTTGACGCCGCAGGTTTTTCATCTCCAGCCTTTGCTCAATGCGCTGAAAAAGACAATCGACGACCAACAGGGGGTTACCGACGAAGCCCAGGCCGTCGAATTAATGGGCTATACGCCGGCACTGGTCGCGGGAAGTGCACTAAACCTGAAGATCACCAATCCGGGAGATTTGGCACTCGCCGAAAAGATCTGGCTAGACCAGCGTGATCAGCAGAATGATGAATAAAACAATTCCCAGCATAGGCAGGATGAAACCCATCCAGTCGCTGACGCTCCCCTTGGGTGACTCTTTCACCATGCGCCTGGCTGACGGCAGAATCATGAAGAACATCGCCACCAGTAACACCGCAGAGCCGATTTTCAACCAATCCATATATAACCTTCCTCAATCTTCCTCAAAAAAAAGCCCCTGAAATCAGGGGCTTCTTTAGCTGTTGAACCTGTTCGCGTTAATCGTCGCCAAATGCGCCGAGAATGTGCAGCAGGCTGGTGAAAATGTTCAGGATCGACAGAAACAGACTGGCGGTCGCCGAAATATAGTTGGTTTCACCACCGTTGACCATCGCAGAGGTCTGGAACAGGATGAAACCGCTCATGATCATGATGACGGCGGCACTGACCGCGAGCGCCAAAGCAGGGATGCCAAGGAAGATATTAACGACCATTGCGCCGATCGCAACCAGCATGCCGACGAAAATAAAGCCACCCATGAAGCTGAAATCCTTACGGGTGGTCAGGGCATAACCCGACAAACCGAGGAAGATAGCGCCGGTGCCGCCCATGGCAACCATGACGATGCTTGGGTTCACGCTCAGGTAGTAACTCAACATCGGTCCCAGTCCAAAGCCCAGCAGGCCGGTGAATCCGAAGATTACGGGGATACCTGCGGAAGAATTCTGGGTTCTCGGCAGTACAAACCAGAGCAGACCGATGCCGACCAGGGTCGCCGCGAATGCGATGCCGGGGGACACGTTCATCGCGACACTCAGGAATGCCGTGAAGCCGCTGAAGATCAGCGTCATTGACAGCAACATGTAAGTGTTCTTGATCAGCTTGTTGGTCTGCAGAATCGCTTGTGACGAGCGGGCTACAGCAGTATTCATTTGCATTACTTTCTCCGTATTCAATAAGTCCGGTAGACTAGCGAGTGCCATTCTAAGTTCCCTACCAACCGATATCAAGCGATTCCGGGGAACAGCACCCGCAGTGACCGATTAGTAATCTACAATTGGCGAAGTGGGGGTGTTTTTTACCGATTTCAAGTCTAGATTGCGGATATTGGGGATGACTCGCAAGGGTAAATGATTATAATACGCCAGCGTTTCCGTCCGATTGCGGAGCACATCCCTGGCCATATCGGCAGCAGAACAGGAAACGCAGTTTATCCCGGTCGGCGACGTCAACAGACATGGATAAACATCAACGAGCACCAACGGAGAGCTGGCAGAGCGGTCGAATGCGGCGGTCTTGAAAACCGTTGACCCGAAAGGGTCCGGGGGTTCGAATCCCTCGCTCTCCGCCATTATTTATAAGAAACCCATTTAAAATCAATTGGATGGGTTTCCTTTTTTCTGATCAGCCTCCCAATTCGCCCCCAATCCGTCCATTAGACATCACCAACTAGACAGCCCCAACGCTGGTCTATCGATACTGAATGTTTGATTACGCGTTAATCTCTCTAAAGCGAACCCCTAAAATACATCGAGTTGGGCGGGCTATGTGTCCGAAGGAGACACTGGCGATGTCAAACGCAGCTTCTCGAATGGACAAACAGCGGGCGCATGCCGGGCGCATGATTTCTGCTAGACCCATAACAATTGGGAAACTGCTCCCATGATTGATTCGCATCAAAACTTTTTATATAGAAAAATAATATAGAATAGAAATTCGAACCATATATTTAGAAAAAAGGAAATTTTTACTCGATGGCTGTATCAGACCGTATTTCCGAGGCAATAAATGCCTACCTGGATCGCGACAACACAAAGTATGCGATTATGTTGGACGGGGCCTGGGGAGTTGGGAAAACGCATTTTATAGTCAATTCCCTTATTCCTTCGAGGTCTACGGACCAATTTACCTATGTTTCGCTATATGGATTAAAAACGCTCGATGAAATAGAGACCCAGATCCGGAGTAGTTCCCTTTATGTGCCCATCGTAACCGAAAAAGATTCCTGGCAAAAAATCGATAAAAAGGTGGTTGGTGAAGATTATGTTTTGAGTAGTCCCCAAGAAATCACAACGACTCACCAGATTCGTGAATCCCGGCAGTCCAGGGTAATCTGTTTCGATGACCTGGAAAGATGGTATGGAGACATCGAGGTATGTCTATCCTACGTCAATCGATTGGTTGAACACCAAGATCAAAAGTGCATATTGATTGGCAATCTCGATGCGATGTCGGAAAAGGCAAATCACGCTTTTTCAAATGCCAGAGAAAAGACCATTCAATATATTTACCGCTATGACAGTAATTATCATACGATATTAAATATCTCGCTCGATTTAGTGGACTACGGCAACCAGGTTTCCAGGAAATTTCTACGCTCCATAGTCAAGAATAATTACTCGTCACTTGAAAGATTGCTTGAACAGATCTCGGTAAGAAATATCCGAATCATTAACGAGGTATTCCAGCTTTTCGAGTATATCTACCGGCACAACAGTAAGCAGTTCAAACGTTCCCCTAACCTGGCGTTTACCTACCTCATGGCGTTGTTCTCGGTACGAATATTAGCAAGCAGATATCTTGTCAACAAAAACGATCGAGATAAATTATTAAGAGAGAACCACGAGGCTAACAAAGGATTCAAGTTTTTAGTGGACATCGGCTATTTCGAAGATCAGGCAAACAGTAAAATGTCTTCGCAACTTCGATTATTGCTGGACACCACTTTTTACCGGCTCGATCAAATATCTCTGAATGGACTGTGCAGCATTATCAGGAACGGATACTACATAAAAGAAGACTTCGCAGGTGACTTCGATAAATGGACGAATGAGCAGCAATATGACCTGTATCTCGATAAGGATCGCTTCTACCAACTATCTGACGGTGAGGCGAAACATGTATTTGACGAGACGCTCGCAACTATGATTGAAAGCCGCTCGATTACAAATCCCGTCACGCTTCTGCTCCTGGCCGAGAGGGTGATATCAGACATAGCCTGCGGTGTCGTAGATTACAATCCTGTTGTGTTCAAGAAAAAATTTACTGGTATGGTGGACGACCTCTACGATGCCCATCAGATGAAAATCGAGGAAATTAGTATCTTTGATATCGATGGGGATCGGTTCAGGAATTGCCGCAGTCTGTATGAACATATTCTTAGACGTAACCACGACTATTACCTCGAAGATCAAAAAGCCAAAGTGACTAATTTTTGGCATCATATTTTCGAAAACCCAAGAAATATGAAACACCTGTTAAAAAAGTTTAATCCCCAGATTGTTTTTTCGGAGGCCGTCGAGATAGAGGAAATTATCAAGGCCCTGGAGTCGCTAAGTAACGCCCGCCTGTACCAGTTAGTAGAGTGGCTCGATGCAGAATTTGAGGAAACACCGGAAGATTGCAAGATCTCGATCGATCTATCCATCATTAAAGCGCTCCATACTGCCATTAGATTAAAATATGGTGACCAGATGGGAGTGCGAGCCAACCATCTCAGACAAATAGTCGAAATATTAAAGGCCAGGCAGGGATTACACTCTCGTGCCGAGACCGAGTAAAAACTTCCAGCTACCTGATTTATATCCCAGAATGGTGTGAAACTGATTTAGCGGATGGTTCGGGGGCGCATCTTTAAATCGAGGCGGTACATCGCCAGTTCCGTAAACTGACTGCAACCAAGGGTGGCCCTGCTCAAATTGCTGTATCTGGTTATCCATAACGCGAGTAAAAAATGGACTATACCGATCCAGAACTGGAACCTGACGCTATCTCGGTTGGCCATCTTGTTCGAAGCCGGCTTGATGGTGCATTTGATCTGTGAACAGATAGATCAGGTGATTTTACGCTGACACAAAATTCTGAGCAGTCTCTTCGTGCCCAAAGCTGACCCACCTGGTAGGTAGCCGAGTGACGACCATCGGCCAGCTATGGACACCCGATTATTCATGGATTTAGTCGGCTAAAGACTTTTTCTGTCGCTGCCGTTGATCTGCGTCAACTTGCGAAATTCACGAAACCTCATACTCCCTATCCCAAAAAAATTTATAGAGTCTCATACAGGGCCAACAGTCAGGAGGTAGGCAATGTTTGACGTACTTCATACTGATGCAAGGCGATTTGATGCACTTCATGCTGCTTCAGGTCTCTTGGATCTATTTGTTGATTTTACGGTTCTGGGTGCAACCTTCTATATCTCCTGTAAGCTTCTGTCAGCCGAGTCAGGAGGCAGTTTATTTATCCATATGATGGCCTATTCGACGATTCTGTTGGCCTTCGTGCGTTTATCCAAGCGAGCAATCGCCAATTGTTGTAAGCCAGTTGGTGAATCTACGCGCAAGATTCTCGGTAATGCAATCGGCGTCATGATCGGCACCCTCATTATGTTGCTGCTCGCGAAACTACTCCCTAATAATAATGATTTTACCCCAGCCATTATTCTCTCTGGCTTCATGGCTTTTTTTATTTTAGGTACACTTTGCCCGTTAGTGCATAAAACATCATCAGGAAATAATTAGTCATCTGCTTACTTTCTGACTACCTTTCGAATACGTTGATAAAAACTAAAAATTCTATTCAACCCGCTCGAGTTCCACGTCTTGCATCATGCAAAGGAGGGGACTCAGCTGGGTCGTTTTCGGAAGTTCGTCGCGGTTGTTGGGGCGTCCGGTGCGTGCCGTTAGCGGTTGCTCAATATCAAACACTGAGTGCCCGCTTATCTGATCTTTGTCTTGCCCGCAGGTCATCCACATCGCTTAGCAATTGTTTAAGCCCCCGACGCTCCTCGAGTGCAGGTTTTTGCTGTAGTAGGCATGCTTTACAAGCGGAGAACGCGCACCACTAGACTTCCCGCCGTTATTTCTGCTCGTTCTCCATGGAGTACTGCCCACAGTGACCTCCCGAGCGCGTCTTGCCGCCACATCTGGGGAAGAGGCCTTGCTAATTACTCAGCACCCCGCGCTCTCCGCCATTTTTTTAAAAACTTGCTTAATACCATCTAGATGGTTTTTATTTTTAGATGCCCCCAATACCGCTCCAATTCTCTATCTGATCGCGTAATTTCTATGGACAACCGCTGAATCAGGCAAAGCGGACGCAGGATTATCTGCCGGGAGCGGCAGGGGATGCATAAATACTTGCCAGTGGTAATACAAGTTGCCTGACATCACCAGTTCTTGGTAGTCTGAGCCAATAACCAGAATTAAGACCGCCCAGGGCAGCGGTATTCGACACTAAACCTCTCGTTGAAAAATAATTGATATGCGGAAGTATATATCGCACCAGAAGTTTCGATTAATGTGGGTAGGGTACTTTGTTACCATTTTTGCCTGGTACGCCTGCGTCAAGTGGCTGCCTGTTTCCGCATTTCAGCGCCTGCCCGATCCACTGACAGTCGTTATAGAATGGTTTAATCCCGATCCGGATTATGGCCTGTCATTTTTTACCCGGGATTATTACCTCCACATCTGGTACAGCACCTATCGCGCCACTACCTCCTTCGTACTGGCCGTCGTTCTTGGCGTTCCGCTGGGTATATTGATGGGCTGGCGGGTGAAGGTGAATGAATACGCCTCGGCATTGCTGAGCATACTTCGTCCGATACCGCCATTGGCGTGGGTGCCGGTTGCCATCCTGATATTTCCCGGCAGTGAGCCCGCGGTTATTTTTGTCACCTTCCTGGTTGCTTTTTTCGCTACCACGATGAACACCTTGCTGGGAGTCAAATCAATCGACAGCGACTACTTCCGCGCTGCGGAGTGCCTGGGCGCGAAACCGGGAGACATTTTACGCGACGTCATAATTCCCGGCGCCTTGCCGTCGATATTCACGGGTCTGCAAATCGCAATGGGAGCGGCCTGGTTCTCACTGGTTGCCGGTGAAATGATTGCCGCGCAGTACGGTCTTGGATTTATGATTCTCGAATCTTATAACCTCGTGCAGTACCCCACTATCGTCATTATGATGGTTACCCTCGGGATCGTCGGCTATGCGAGTAGCGCGGTTATCCGCCTCGTCGGTAACCGCCTGATGCGATGGCGCGCGCAATCCATAGGACTCGCGGCAGCCTGAGCACTGGATCCGGGATAAATTAATGAGTAATACCGCAACCGATATTAACCAGACTACCGAGCAGACAGGTGTCGGCCACCTTTCGGTACAACACGTTGGCAAGGTGTATGACCCGGGCGGAGCAAACGTGGTGGCGCTGGACGATTGCAGTCTCGAAATACCCGCCGGCGAATTTATCGCGGTGGTGGGGCCTTCCGGCTGCGGTAAGAGCACGCTGCTGAACATCATGGCGGGTTTCGATAGTCTCACCAGTGGTAGCGTTTTACTCGATGACGAACCGCTGGCGACACTGAACGGATCCCTGCAACCGGGCCCGGACCGCGTGGTCGTATTCCAGAATGGAGCGCTGTTTCCATGGAAGACCGTTCTCCAGAACGTCGTTTACGGCCTGCTGGTGCAAAAGCAGATGTCAGAGCAGGCGGCCAATGAAAAAGGCATGGATTTACTGGCGAGAACGGGAAATCTTGATCGAATAGCACACTCTTACCCGGGCCAGCTTTCATCGGGTATGCAACGGCGTGTTGAAATATTGCGGGCGCTCATCAATAATCCGAAAATTCTGCTGCTGGACGAGCCTTTCCGGGCAATGGATACAGTTTCGAAGACGACCATGCACCGGCATTTGCTGGATATTTACGATCAATATCACAAGACTGTCTTCTTTATCACCCACGACCTCGATGAAGCGATTTTCCTCGCCGACACGGTCGTCGTCATGACCACGCGACCCGGGACAATCAAGCTAAGGCTCGATGTCGACTTACCACGGCCGCGTACCCGGGAAACCGTTCTGAGCGAGCGATTTCTCGAGTTGAAACAACAGGCGGTTAGCGCCGTGCATGAGGAGGCGAAGAAAGCCTTCGAGCGCGGTGAGCGGGAATTGGCATGAGTGGGAATCCTGATTCGACACCATTAGTCCGGCTGCCTTCCCGGTTGCGCGGCATAAGATGGCGCGGCGCTGTTTCGGTTATTGCATTCTTTGCCCTGTGGCATTTCGCCGTGATCGTCGAGTTCTCTGGTTTCGCCGAATTACCCACGCCGATACAGACGTTAACGGCATTTTTCGCGGACTACATCGCTAACCCCGACTACTGGAGCTCGTGGGTGGTCAGTTTTGAGCGTGTATTTTACGGGTTCATCATCGCCCAGATACTCGGCATTCCGCTTGGTTTATTGTTCGGTACCAGTCCCAAATTTCGCGACCTTTTCTTTCCCGTGTTCGAGTTGTTACGACCGATTCCACCACTGGCCTGGGTGCCGATCTCGATTTTATTCTGGCCGACCAACGAGTCCAGTATCGTCTTCATCACCTTCGTCGGCGCGTTTTTCGTCATCGTCATCAATATCTATGACGGTGTCGGCAGCATCAAAAACGAACATATCTGGCTGGCCAGATCGCTAGGTGCGTCGAGGATGTCGATATTCAGGCGCATCATGTTGCCGTCGGTAATCCCGTCCATTGCCGTTGGCATGACGCTGGGCATTGCGATCACCTGGAACGTCGTGATTGCCGCGGAAATGATCGCCAGCGACAGTGGTCTGGGCAGAATGACCTGGGAAGGGTACGTCAGTTCGACGCCGGAAGTAGTGCTGATCGGCATGATCAGCATCGGCCTGGCAGGTTACCTGTCGTCGTTGATAGTCGACTGGGTCGAACGCCGTATGATGCCCTGGACAGAGACTGGTTAACCGCCATGAATTCAGTTGTCAAAAATTCTCCGGCCGGATTAAAGGGGCATATCCAGATTCACGACCTGGCTAAACGTTATCGTGACAAGGATGGCAACCCGGTTAATGTCATCGAGAATTGCTCGGTAGACTTTCCACCGGGGATGCTCAATGTCGTCATGGGGCAATCGGGATGCGGAAAATCGACGCTTGCCTATCTGCTCGCGGGTTACATGAAGCCGGATCAGGGTTATATCGAGCTCGATGGCCGACGTATAGGCAATCCAGGCTCGGATCGAATAATGGTGTTTCAGGAAACAGCCTTGTGGCCATGGATGACCGTGACCGAAAATGTCATCTTCGGTCCACTCGTGCGCAACGAGATTTCCAGGGCAGAAGCAAAGATCAAGGCGGAGGAATTGCTCGAACGATTTGGCCTGATCGATTTCAAGGACAAGTATCCAAACCAGTTATCGGGAGGCATGAAACGGCGCGCGGAAATTGCCCAGGCATTGATTAACAGCCCGGATGTCATGATACTTGACGAACCGTTTCGCGGGCTCGATGTCATGACCCGGGAATTGTTGCAGGAGTATTATCTACAGTTGTTTGAGGAAACACGCCTGACCACGTTGTTCATTACTTCGGAACTGGAGGAAGCGCTGTTTCTCGCGGATCGAATCTACGTGATGGAAGAAGCGCCCAACAACATCCGCGAAGTCATCGAAATCGATTTGCCCCGCCCCAGGACAATCGAGGTAACCACTACCCGGCGATACCTGGAGTTGAAGCAGAAAATGATGGAGTTTTTGTATGCAGGAATTGATGAGCCGATATAGGGGAACTTCCCATGGCCAATGCAATAATTATTGGTGAAATAATTTTAAATCTGAGGAGCTGACTATGTTAACCGTTAAAATAAGAAGTCTGATCGCGGGTGCCATCCTGATATTGTTTAACACTTCTATTTTTGCCGCTGAGGCTGTCAATATCACCTATGGATATCACCCATACTGGACCGGTGGCTGGAACGGAGTGATTATCAAGCACAAGGAGTTACACAAGAAATACCTGCCACCAGGCAGTACCGTGAAGTTCGAAGCACACCTTACTGGCCCGCCGATGGTCAATGCCTTGCTGGCCGATAAAATGCAGATTGGCACGATGGGCGATATGCCTTCGCTGGTAGCAACGACGAAACGAAATATTGCCGATATTCGCCTGGTGTCGACGCCGATGTTCAGCAACGGGCAGAATTGCAATAAAATCGTGGTGCCGGCGGATGCGCCGGATTTTGCGAGCGTCGAGGAAGCCACCAAATGGTTGACTGGAAAGCCGTTCGCGGTCCATCGCGGCACCTGCGCCAATCGCTTTGTCGATTCGATCATCAGCAAGGGCGCTTTCCAGCCATCCGAGCGCCTCAGCATGACGATCGAGGTCATTACCAGCAACCTCGAAGCCGGAAAACTCAAGGGTGGGGCAGCGATGTGGGAACCCCATGCGCGTCGGGTCGTCGAGGCAGGGAATGCCAAGTATGTGGCTACCGGTGCTCCCTGGGGTGAAACTGACGCGGACTTTACCCTGATGCGTCAGGATTTCATCGAGAACCACCCGGAAGCGGCGATAGGCTGGATGAAAGCCGAAATCGAAGCCATGCAATTCATTATCAACAATCCCGAAGAAACCGTTGAGATACTCTACAAGGAGTTGACGGGCTATCCCAAGGCAACGATCTGGTCGGCTATTTATGAGGAGAACCCGGCGGCTATCGGTGGCGATCCGGTTACTTACGAGGCAAAAATGGTCTTCGACAAGGATGTACTGACATTGATGAACAATGGCTATGCCTTTTTGCACCAGTTAAAGGTGCTGAAATCGCCGGATGCGCCGCCAAACGCCTACAACGACATGCCGATCACAACGGCCCTGGAAGAAATGGGATTAGCCGCGCCTATCGGCAGCATCAAGGGCAAACCGCGCTCGACACGGCCTTACTGATAATCGCTTGTCTTAGCGGGCCCCGATCGGGCTTCACCGGTCGGGGTCTTGCCTGGCGCTGTGTTTACGCTTGACCTCGAGTTCGACTTTTATCGGTTTTTGCAGGTCATCGAGTACCGGGCAACTGCGATTGACCGCCCGGCGCAAGCGCTCGATGTCTTCGTCGCTGGCGTCGCTCTCAATTTTAATGTCACCGTATATTTCGGAAAATCCTGCCGGGGTCACCTCGTCGACGCTGAAGAATCCCCTGGCGTCGGACACTCCGGTTACACTCACCGCAATATCCTTGAGATCGATATTCATTGCGTCGGCGTACAGGCGATAGGTAACTTCATGGCAGGCGGCGAGTGCCGCGAGCAGCATTTCGCTTGGCCTGGGGCCTAGATCAGTGCTTCCCATATGTTCTGGCTGATCGATCACAACCTCAAATCCGCGGGTTTTCACGTGACTGCGAAAAGCTTCGACCAGGTGGCTATCCGCACTGACCTCTACACGGCACTTGTCAGGCCGGTTTCGAAGTATGTCCTGTTTGTGCTCAAAAATTTCTTTGATTGTTGGCATGGGTATTTACAAGTTTCCAGAAGTTCGACAGATATCCCGGCGAGGTATCTTTGCTATCCGGCCATACTGATTTACCCGGCCGGGAACGACAAACAATTATATGGCAGCTTGTCTGTGTATTCGAGAAACAAACGTCCCGGGAGTCGACCCGGATCAGGGCGCCATGATTAACAGCTGTCACCGAAAAGCGAAGGGCAGTGTCGATTGCAATCAACCTGAAAATGAGCGCCTCGCGGTGACCGGGCATTTCCCCGCGCCTGGGTTCTGCGGCGCTTGCTTTTAAAAATCCGTCGTTTTCTTCCGATAAATCAATAGGCGGAAACTAACCGGGACAAAGCGCCAGCCATCGCCTGAAATCAATGTTGCGCGCGCATTTCAACCAGCGTCGTTCATCGATTCACCCGAAGTCTGGTTTCTTGCTAGTAGTTATTTAGAGATATAGCTTTTATACCCCTTCAGTTTTTATACTTCTTCAAATTAGAAAAACCGGGAGGATATAACTAGTGAAAACATTGCTATCTGGCTTATTGGTTTTTATTGGGTTGGCAGGTTTAGGTACTTCGGCCATTGCTGCGGAAGATGCCGGACAGGGCCACGATTATCGAACTTTTCATACCGACGGGACCATTGATTACGGTGAAATAGGGGATTCCTATACCTCTGATCTGGTGATGTACCTTGCCGGCAATCAGTTCATGGTCATGGAAGAGCTAATACAGGATTTTCAGGCGAAAAATCCGGACATCAAAACCGTCTATGTCGAAACCATTCCGCCCGGTCAGATTTTCAAGAACCAGTTGCTGAAACAGGGGGAGATCAATGGGCAGAAGACCGCGATGAATCCGGACCTGTTCGCCAGCGTCAATATCAATCATCTTAAGAATCTCAAGAAGAAGAACCTGATGAACGAGCACATGATTTATATTCATAACAAGCTCGAATTGATGATCGCCAAAGGAAACCCAAAAGGTATTAGCGGTCCCCAGGACCTGGCTCGCGACGATCTGGTGCAGTCACATCCGAATCCGTTGACGGAAGGTATTTTCAAGTTTTATGGCAGTGAAATGCTCAAGGACATGGGCCTGTACGAAAAAGTTACTGGCGGCAAAGAGTGCAAGAGTTGCTGGGCAGTAGAGGGAAAGACCTGGTTCACTTCCCGCCACCACCGGGAGACCCCGCACCGGATCGAACAGGGTGAAGCCGATGTCGGTATCGTGTGGGTGACCGAAGTGTCGCACGCCAAGCGCGAGGGGCGTCCTATCGACGGGGTATCGATTCCGGCACCTTTGAACAAACAGGATAAGGTTGGCTACGCGATTGGCCCAATGTTGAATGGTCGCAACCAGGCGAATGCCAGACGCTTCCTGCTGTACCTGGCATCCGAAGATGCCCAGAATATCTACAGCAGCTATGGATTCATACCGGCATCCACCGAAGAACGGCGTGTGAAGCCACTGTAAATCTCGCCCGCCGTAGCTTTGCTGCGATAACCGCTGCGTTTTTATCGTGGCGATTCCGATTTGTCTGTTGCTCGGCCGGAGGTTCGCCTCCGGCCGAAAGTCATCTACTCGATTGATTTTTTGAAGCAGCTATCGTGGTTAGGTTGCCGATTCCCGACAGATTGTGAGTATTCGCTTTTTCCAGGCTTACGGCCTCTGACGGAGTAGCGATTTTGAGTCAATCCCTGGCTTTTTCCAACTAACCCTGACATCCATGGGCACACGGCAGATTTGTCTAAAAAGCAGGTGTCCTTTACTCTTAACAACCAGCGGCCACAAGGACGGCAACGCCGGGATAAAACTACCGGCCGATCATCACTCTGAGTCGAAGCGTTACTGATGCGACATAACACCAACTCGGCCGAACCTGAAAATCCTCGCCACAGGTACAAATGGATAGTTTTTTCTTTGGCCCTGGTCAGCTTTTTGACTACCTACTGGTTATGGCCCGAACCAGCCGCCAACCAGGCAGTGGTGGCTGCTACGTTGATGGCGGTCATCGTACTTTGGGTCACCGAGGTTATCCCCTTGTACATCTCGGCGTTGACGGGATCTTTTCTGCTTCTGACGCTCGGGGATTTTTCAGCCCAGGACATATTCAACCCATATTTTGATCCGGTTATCGTTTTGTTTCTGGGGGGCTTCATCCTTGCCCGGGGGATGCAGAAATACGAGATCGATCATCGCATGGCCAACGAAATTCTGAAACGCATGGGCGACAGGCCGCTGAATTTTGTGCTCGGTCTCATGCTGGTAACTGCTTTTTTGTCCATGTGGATGTCCAATACCGCGGCCGCGGCTATCATGATCCCGATTTCGATCATCGTGTTGAAGGAAAACAATTTATTTCATGAGCATTCCCGGTTCGCCAAGGGCACGGTGCTCGCAGTCGCCTATGCGGCCACGATTGGCGGGATCGGCTCGCTGGTCGGCAGTCCACCCAATGCCATCGCGGCCAGGTACCTGAAAGAAGAAAACATCTCCCTGTATTTTGTCGAATGGATGTTGAAGGCGCTGCCTTTCGTGGTGCTTGCCCTCTTGTTAACCTGGGTGCTGTTACTCTTATTCAACAAGCCCGAAATAGAGAAAATCCAGTTCAACTACCGGGTCAGCAAGCTCGAACGCCCGCAGAAAATTATTTTTATCGTCTTTCTCGTTACTGTAACCGGTTGGCTTACGACAAAATTCACCGGTCTTTCATCGTCCACGGTCGCGTTGATACCGGTGATCAGCCTGTTTTCCCTGGGCTTGCTGGATGACACCGACCTGTCGAAAATTTCCTGGCCCACGCTGTTGCTCTTCGGCGGCGGTTTGAGCCTCGGTTCCGCTGTCAACCAGGTTGGCATCGACAGCTTGATGGCCACCCTGGTGCAGGGCTGGATCGCCGATATTCCGCTGTTTGTCGCGCTGCTCATGCTGGTTTTTTTAGGCATTGCCGTGACCATGGTGGCAAGCAACACCGCTTCGGCCGCGATACTGATTCCACTGATGCTGCCTTTGTCCGCCAGCCTGGGGATCGACATGAAGTCCATCGCTATACTCGTTGCCATCGGTGTCTCGCTGGACTTCATGATGCCGGTGGGAACGCCACCGAGCGCGATCGCTTATTCGACTGGCGTCGTCAGTGTCGGCGAAATGATGAGGAATGGGTTTCTTGTCAATATCGGCACGGGCCTGACCCTGGTGCTGCTGTATTATTTCTTTTACCTTTAGGGATTTACAGGCTGTATTCATCAACCGCCCGGCGACAGCCGCGCGGGAAAGCCCGGGGAAACGCCGGTATTTTGTTCTGTTTTCTTCGAATTACTTCTCGGCGTGCTAATTTCTCGCCCATGCATCAATCTGGTTAGCCTGATCTATTGAACAGTGACCTTGCCAGTGCCAGGGGATGCAATGTTTGTCGATTCATGGCCATATCCCACGCAACAGGGTCGCATGCGCGACGCGTTCGATGGCGATCACCAGCGCGACAGTACGAAAATCGGGCATCTCATTCGTGGACTCTCCATCAACCGCGAACGACTTCCAGCGGTCGAATACCGTATCCGCGGCCGCATTGATCTTGGCGCGCATCTTTTCGGTAGTGGTATCGTAGTCCCATTGCTCGTTGACCTGGTTCTGAACCCATTCGTAATAGCTGACCGTAACGCCACCAGCGTTGGCGAGGATGTCTGGTAACACTTGAATACCACGCCCCTGCAAGATCCGATCGGCCGGTGGCGTAGTCGGATTGTTGGCGCCCTCGACTACCAATCTTGCCTTGATCCTGGCGGCGTTGCCTGCATGAATCTGGTTGCCGAGTGCCGCCGGTAACAGAATATCGCACTCCAGTTCCAGCAGTTCCTCATTAGTGATGGTCATGGTATCTTTCATGCCGACCACGGTTCCCTGCTCAGCCTTGAAATCGTCGACCTCATCAGGGTTTAATCCCGCTTCGCTATAGATACCGCCCTTGCTGTCACTGACCGCGATAATCTTTGCTCCCTGGCGATGGAAAGCGCTCGCTGCAACCGCGCCGACATCACCGAAGCCCTGGATAGCGACGCGCATCCCCGTAACGTCCCGATGACCCGGAATCAGATCCCTGGAAAGAAAGCGTTGCGTGGCAAACAGGCAACCGTTGCCAGTCGCCTCATAGCGGCCATAGGCGCCGCCCATTTCGATAGGTTTGCCGGTCACTACCGGCCGGTTGTTGAAACCCGGATGCAGCATATCGTAGGTGTCGAATATCCAGGCCATGGTCTGCTCATTGGTGTAGAGGTCGGGCGCGGGGATATCCTGTTGAGGACCAAGCTCGTCGTATAACTCGGAGGTAAAGCGCCGCGTGATGCGGCGCAGTTCGTTTTCGCTCAGCTTCTTGGTATCGCAAATCAAGCCGCCTTTGGCGCCGCCGAAAGGGATGTTGACCAGCGCGCACTTCCAGGTCATCAACTTGGCCAGCGAAATGACCTCTTCCATCGTCACATCCGGGTGATATCGGATACCGCCCTTGCCGGGGCCGAATACACGATTGTGCTGCACACGGAAGCCCTGGAAACTCCGCACGCTGTCATCGTCCATCTCCACCGGGAAATTCACAATGTTTACGCGTTTGGGTTTTTTCAGGAACTCCACCAGGCCTCTTTTGAGGTCCTTGACGTGATACGACGCGCGATTGAACTGCTCTTCGCTGATGGCGATAGGATCCAGGTTTTCTTCTGTAGCGGCAGTTTCCGTGGACTCTTTGACCATGGCGTTTTCCATTGCTGTGTTTCGCAGATCGGCATTATAACTCAGGAAATCAGGTTCGTTCTGTATGCAAAATGAATTTCTCGAGAGGAAGAAACGGTTCAAACATCGAGAATGAGATGAGCGCCGTTGCCAGGCCTGCGGCTCCCCGGCGAAGTAGAGATTCCGGATCAACCCTTCGCTTTTTGCAGCTAACCCCGTACAACCAGCAGGACATTCCAGGGAGTCACATTCGATTTGTCTAAAAAGCGCCTGTCCTTTACTCTTGCGAAAAACAAGCAGGTCCAAAATCTGACGAGCAATGCGCATTTCCCAAGTGAGTATCGCTATTTTATTGCTGGCGCTAATCCCGATCGAAGCGGGTTCGCGCGATGCACAGGCTATCTGGGACAGTCGCTGCGAAGAATGTCATGGAGATCCAGTCATTTTTGCGGGCAAGTACCTCTGGAATATAGAAGGACAGTTGCAGGGACGACATCACATCGACAACCTGAACCTGTTCATGGGCAATCACTACATTCCAGACCATGAGATCGAAGCCATTCGTAACATGCTGCTGGCCCAGGCCAATTCATCAATGCGGTTCAATACTGAATGCAGTGGCTGCCACGGTGGCGTCCAGGAATTTGTCGAGAAATCGATCTGGGTCGGCGGGAGTGGGGTCACTGGCCTTGAGACGGGCATGGATGTCAGCGATTTTTTACCGACCCACCAGGAATTGCAGTCCGAAGACGCCGATTTTTACAAGAGATTGTTTGCTCGTGTTGCCGGCAAACCCATCCCCTGAGCAACGATGCAAAGAGCTTGAAATGGATCACCGAGCGAGGCAACCAGGGGATAGTCTGTCTGCCTCACTAGCCAAGGCGCAACCCGGCAAAATGGCGACTGACAGGCCACGGTGCTGCCGCTCGCGTGCTTGATGACCCGGGAGAAGGTCAATGCCGTGCGTTAACTATTGACTACATGCTTCGAAAAAATCGAATAGTCATAAAACAAATTCCGAGTTTTTCCAACAATCGATCGATCCTAGTATACCCGTTGATCAAAAATTGATTAAAATACCCGAAACCTTCTCATCATCTCGATCGATTCAGCTCGAGCTGCTGCCTTATTGTGGAGTCGCAACTTGAAATATGTAATTCGCATTCCTTTGTTCATGCTCCTGCTTGGAGCGTTGTTTGTCGGGCAGGCAAGCGCGGTCGAGCCGCTGTCGGGAGAGGAGTTGGCTGAGCATTGCAAGCACTTCCAGAAGGATCCGGAAGGCAAGGACGGGATATTTTGCGTGCGCTATGTGCAGGGTTTTATCGATGGAGCAATGGCAACCGATGAGCGCGTTGCACTGAATGTCGCCGCGGAATACCAGCAAGAGGAAACCTTCACGCAGCGCGCGATTCGCACCAGGCTCAATAACCAGTTGCTGCAGTATGGTTCGTCTTATTACGCCGAGTTTTGCCTGGGTGGCCCGGTGACCCTGGCCGAGGTGGTCCTGCGGGTGATCGAAGACCTGGGAACAGGCAAAGTCGATGGTGAAGCAAAGTCGGCACGGGACATGGTCTACCAGACCCTCAGGACTCATTATCCGTGCAAGCGCTAGCCCGTCCCCTTTCACAGCGCAGTTTCAACTGTATTGCCGGGTAGCATGTCCTCTGTCTCATCAAGCCAGATAAAGGCCAGGATAGTACTGTTTTTCCTGTTACTCGCGGCTGCGTGGCTGCTCTGGTCAGGACTTTTCAAACCGCTGCTGATCGGGCTTGGAGTGGTCTCCTGCCTGCTGACCTTCGCCATCGTGCGGCGCATGGGCTACTTCGATAACGAGCTGTTTGCGCTACGTTTCAGCTGGCGTCTGCTTGGTTTCTGGGCCTGGCTGGCGCGCGAAGTGCTGCGTTCCAGCCTCGATGTGGCGCGTGTCGTGCTCGACCCGCGGTTGCCGATCAGTCCGCGTGTAATCGAAATCGAGTCGACATCGCGGCATCCCTTCGACCAGGTGTTACTCGGGAATTCCATCACGTTGACACCTGGCACGCTAACGCTGGACCTGCACGATGGCGTTCTCAGGGTGCATACCTTGACCGAGGCCGGGGCCAGGGATCTGATGTCAGGCGAGATGGATCGCCGCGTGGCCGGTCTCTACAGGGGCTAGGGTGTATTACGCCGTTTCCATCGCGCTGATCGCTACCATGGCCATGGCCCTGGTGCGCGCCATTCTGGGTCCAAGCGTTTATGACCGCGTGCTTGCGGTTAACATGCTTGGCACCAAGACGGTGTTGTTGCTTTCCGTCATTGCCTTCCTCTCCGGGCGCCCGGACTTTCTCGATCTGGCGCTGGCTTATGCGTTGATCAATTTTATCGGCGTGCTCGCCGTGCTCGAGTTTTTTCGCAGCCGGGCCGGGCGGGGCGTTGGCGAAAGCCCCGGCGAGGAATGACGATGGTCGAACTGCTGGATATCGTCAGTTGGGTGTTGCTCTCGCTCGGAGGTATCTTTGTTTTTATCGGCGGCCTTGGCGCCTTGCGCATGCCCGATCTATACACGCGCATGCATGCTGCGAGCGTTACCGACTCGATCGGGCCGGTATTGATTATTACCGGCATCATGTTGCAGGCAGGGATATCGCTTTACAGTATCAAGCTCGCGGCAATCCTGGTATTTCTGTTGCTGACAGGCCCGACCGCGTCGAACGCGCTGGCAAGTGCGGCGCTGCTGGCCGGTACCAAGCCCGGCGGCAAAAAAACGCCTGGCAGGGATTGATCAGATGACGGCCCTGTTCGGTATTTTTATATTGACGATGCTGGTGATTACCGCGGTGGCGATCGTGCAAACCCGAAACCTGTTTGTCGCGGTTATGCTTGCGGGCATTTTCAGCCTGTTGCTTGCCGTTGTCTTCTTCCTGCTCGACGCTGCCGATGTCGCCCTGACAGAGGCGGCAGTTGGTGCGGGTATATCGACCGTACTTTTTCTTGGCGCGCTGGCGCTTACCGCGGAGCGCGAGCAGGCGCCCTCGGCGAATCGTCTGGTCGCGCTGCTGGTAGTAGCGACGACTACGTTGGCAGTCATTTACGCGACCTTTGACAAGCCGAGGCTGGGCGACCCGGATGCACCGACCCAGACTCACGTCGCTCCTTGGTATCTCGAACAGACCCCGCGCTATATTGATATCCCCAACGTGGTGACCGCCGTGCTGGGCAGTTTTCGAGGCTA
>Ga0209536_100002142_pt1 | contig 32093 bp, 32 predicted proteins | sample DeeMarSeWOR28_12_FD_187461 | JGI IMG/M metagenome (GOLD analysis project Ga0209536, IMG submission 187461) | Marine sediment microbial communities from White Oak River estuary, North Carolina - WOR-2-8_12 (SPAdes) (version 2) | ecosystem: Environmental > Aquatic > Marine > Intertidal zone >... | reverse complement strand
CACGGCATTGGTGGTGTGAGCCGTGTGCGCCTGGCCGCTTGCCGGGTCGGTCATCTGTTCGATGTTGCCATGGTCCGCGGTGATCAACATCTCGCCGCCCACCGCGTCGATCGCGGCACTGACCGCGTCGAGGCACTCGTCGACCGCGCCGACCGCCTCGATCGCCGCGTCCAGGACGCCGGTGTGGCCGACCATGTCCGGGTTTGCGACATTGCAGACGATCACATCGTAGTTGCCGGAATGAATGGCCTCGACCAGGCGGATCGTCAGTTCCGGCGCGCTCATGGCCGGTTGCAGGTCGTAGGTGGCCACCTTCGGTGACGGGATGAGCAGGCGTTCCTCGCCGGGGAATGGCTCCTCGCGGCCCCCGTTGAAGAAGAAGGTAACATGGGCGTATTTCTCGGTCTCCGCGATGCGCAACTGAGTCAGGCCCCGATCCGCGAGCACCTCGCCCAGCAGGCGGGGAAGCGTTTCCGGAGGATACGCGACAGAGACCGGCAGGCCCGCCATGTACTCCGTCATGCAGACAAACGCCGCGAGGTTTGGCTTTTCGCGGGTGAATCCGTCAAACGGCTCCGATACGAACGCCATGGTCAGTTCGCGCGCCCGGTCGGCCCTGAAATTGACGAAGATGACGGTATCGCCGTCCTGTACGCCGGGTGCGCCGCCGATCACCGTCGGTTGCACGAATTCGTCATTTTCGCCACGCTCGTAGGCCTGCTCGAGGGCCTGCAGGGCGCTCGCCGCCCGGTGATCCGCCGCGCCCAGGGCGATGGCGCGGTAAGCCTTTTCAACCCGGTCCCAGCGTTTGTCCCGGTCCATGGCGTAATAACGGCCGGTGACCGTGCCGAATGAAGCGCCTTCCACGGTATCCAGCAGTTCCTGCATGGATGCGATGGACCCATCCGCGCTGCGCGGCGGCGTGTCGCGCCCATCCAGGAACGCGTGCACGGTGATGGCGCGGGCGCCGCGGGTTGCGGCCAGGCGCACGGTCGCCAGAAAATGATCCGTGTGGCTGTGCACGCCGCCGGGCGACAGCAGACCCATGATGTGGACGCCTCCGCCGGATTCCGCGGCTGCGTCGATGGCCGCGCACAACCGGGGATTGGCAAAAAAACTTTCATCAGCAATCGCGTTTTCGATGCGTGAAAAATCCTGAAACACGATCCGGCCGGCGCCGATGTTCATGTGACCGACCTCCGAATTGCCCATTTGCCCCGCGGGCAGGCCTACCGCCTCGCCGGAGGTCTCGATCAGGCAGTGCGGGTCGTTACCCCACAGCTTGTCCCAGCACGGGGTGTCCGCCATGGCGATGGCGTTGCCGTCCTGCTCTTCCCGATAGCCCCAACCATCCAGAATCATCAGGAGCAGCGGTTTGCGACGCGGTCTGTCAATCATGTAACGGCCCTCGGCTCTTGGCTCATCGTCGGCTCCCGACTTGCAAACCGGCTCGCCAGACTCCAGATGAGACTGGCTCGAGGCGCTGAGGTTCGCCCGGCGTAGCCCGCCGTCCCGGACTGCCGGCGTGGGAGTGCGACATTATTCCATAAATGAGATTGCAGGATGGACCAGTTATTCGAATTTGCAATGAACCATCCCCTGCTGGTCGGCGGCTTCGTGGCCGTCCTCGGCCTGCTGGTGTGGACGGAGGCAATGCGGCAGATCCGCGGGGTCAAGGAATTGTCGCCGGCCCAGGCGGTGCCCTGGATCAACGACCCCAACGCCGTCATCATCGATATCTCTCCGGTGGCGGATTTCAACCGCGGGCACATTGTCAATTCCAGGAATCTGCAGCCCTCGCGGCTGGCCAGTCCCGATGCGGAAATCCAGAAGCTCCGGGACAAGAAGGTGCTGTTGGTCTGCAAGTCCGGCCAGACCGCCGTCGGGGCCGCCAACAGCCTTCGCAAGCTCGGCGTCAGCGACGTGGCGGTGCTGAAGGGCGGCATGGCCCAGTGGCGCAGCGAGCAATTCCCCGTGACCACCAAATGATGAGATAATTCCCGTTTGACCTTTTGCCGCCCGCGCTGCGGGCGGCCCCATTCAGCAGAGTGAAAAACCATGGCAGAAGAACAGAACCAGGAACCGGCATTGAAGCCGGAAGATATTGGCTCAGCCCAATTCCAGATCCAGAAACTCTATACCAAGGATGTTTCTTTCGAGTTGCCCAACGCACCGCAGATCTTCCAGGAATCGGGGCAGGCCGATGTCAAGATGACGCTCTCGCAGCGCGTCGAAGGACTGGGTGACAAGCTCCACGAGGTCGTATTGACGGTCACGGTGACCGCCACCGTGGGCGAGAAGACCGCCTATCTCGTCGAGGTGGCGCAGGCAGGCATATTCCTGGTCGCCGGTTTCAACGAGCAGGCCACGCACGCGGTCATCAACACCTTGTGCCCCGGCACCCTGTTTCCCTACGCCCGCCAGACGATTTCCACCCTGGTCAACGATGGCGGCTTCCCCCCGTTGACCCTTCAGCCCGTGAACTTCGAGCAGTTGTACGCTCAGCGCATGCAGCAATTGATGAAGGAGCAGAAACAGGGCGCCGCAGGCCAGCAGGAAGGCGAAGAAATCGTTGCCGCGGAATTCAAGACCGACGATTGAGATGTGAGATCTGACAGCAGCATGACCGCGGCAGACCAGGGGACGGTCGTCGCCGTGCTCGGCGGCGGTTCGTGGGGCACGGCGTTGTCCATGCAGCTGGCGCGCGCCGGCGCCCGCCCTGTCCTGTGGGACATCGATACGACGCACATGGAGGCGATGCGCGCCGCCCGGCGTAACGAGAGGTTTCTGCCTGACCACCCACTGCCGACCGAGCTGATCCTGGAGCCGGACCTTGAGTCCGCCGTGCGGCGGGCTCAGGAACTGTTGATCGTTGTCCCCTCTCATGCCTTCGTAGGGCTGATCGGACAGATCGAGCCGTGGTTGCCAGCGGGGCAAGGAATTGCCTGGGCCTGCAAGGGCCTCGAGCCGGGCACTGGCCAGTTTCTGCACGAGCCCGCCCGCCGCCTGTTCGGCGGCCACCGGCCACTGGCCGTTGTGACCGGCCCGTCCTTTGCCGTCGAGGTCGCGGCGAACCTGCCCACTGCGGTAACCGTTGCCGGAACCGACCCTGGTTACTGCAGCCGAGTCGCGCGGCTGCTGCACGCCGGAAACTTCCGTGCCTACACGAGCGACGACATCAAGGGCGCCGAACTCGGCGGATCGGTCAAGAATGTCCTGGCGATAGCGACCGGAATGTGCGACGGCATGGGCCTGGGCGACAACGCGCGAGCCGCGCTGGTGACGCGAGGCCTGGCGGAGATGATGCGTCTTGGTCGCGTGCTCGGCGCCCGGGACCAGACCCTGATGGGTCTGGCGGGCATGGGCGACCTGGTCCTGACCTGCACCAGTAATCTGTCACGCAACCGCCGACTCGGGCTTGCGCTTGGCGCCGGCCGGTCGGTCGAGGAGGCCGTGGCCGAGATCGGGCAAGTCGTCGAGGGCGTGAAGACGGCGCGGGAGGTCCGGCGGCTGGCGCAGCGGCATGGGGTGGAAATGCCCATTTCCGAACAGGTCTACGGTATCGTTCACGAGGGCTGGGATCTCCGCAAGTGTTTGCGCGACCTGCTGTCCCGCGAACAAAAAGAGGAAACCTCCTGAAGGGTCCCAGGAGGTCCGCCGCGCCGGCTCGCGAGTCCCGCCGTCAGTTCAAGCCATCGAAACCGAGTTGGCGCAGCGCCTCGTAAACGGCGATCGCCACGCTGTTGGACAGGTTCAGACTGCGGCTGCCGGTGGCCATCGGAAGGCGCAGCACACGGTCCTGCCCCACTTCCCGGCGCATGGAGGCCGGCAGGCCCCGCGTTTCGGGCCCGAACAGCATGGCATCCCCGGCGTTGAACCGCGCATCGCAATACCGCCTCGCGCCTCGGGTCGAGAACGCCCAGATCCTCTGCCCGGGGTTTTGTTCCAAATAGGACGACCAGTCATCATGGGTGGTGACGGCCGCCATCTCCCGGTAGTCCAGTCCGGCACGCTTCAACCGGGCGTCGTCCAGCGTGAACCCGAGTGGCCCGACCAGGTGCAGGTGACAGCCGGTGTTGGCGCACAGCCTGATGATGTTGCCCGTGTTGGGCGGGATTTCAGGCTCGTAAAGAATGACGTTCAGCATGGGTTTTTTCCTCGCCGGCACAATTTGCGACGAACCGAATCCGAGAACTGGTGCGGATTTCCGGCCACCGGCGGTGCCGGCGCCAGAGCTTCATGCTCGGAAGAGTGGATATATACCATTGATAATAATAATGTTTTTTGATCTCGTGGCGCGATGTGGCTCGCGGCGACCTGATTTGACACCCGGAAATCATGGGCGTATCGTTTACCCCCGCTGACACAATATCTTGTGTCCGAAAAAAAAGTGGCGCACAATAGCTTGTGCCATATAAGCAAGCAAAACCATATAATTACACGGATAATTTAATGAGCAGCGTGCAGGTTGAGCCCATCAGCACTGATTCCAAAGAAATACCGTTCCAGGCTGCCTCCCTGGACATTTGGGACAAAAAATACCGCCTGAAGTCAAAAACAGGCGAGGTCATCGACGAATCCATAGATGATACCTACAAGCGCGTGGCGCGCGCACTCGCCGATGTCGAAGAGACGGCCGAAAAGAAGGAACAATGGTACCGCTCGTTCCTGTGGGCCTTGCGTCGTGGCGCCATTCCGGCCGGCCGCATTACGTCCAACGCGGGCGCCCTGGCGCACAAGCCGGCGACGTCGACCATCAACTGCACCGTGTCGGGCACCATCCGCGACTCGATGAACGGTATTCTCGAAAAGGTCCACGAGGCAGGCCTGACCCTGAAAGCGGGCTGCGGCATCGGGTACGAATTTTCTACACTTCGTCCCCGGGGCGCCTACGTGTCGGGGGCGGGCGCCTACACGTCGGGGCCGCTCAGCTTCATGGACATCTATGACAAGATGTGTTTCACGGTGTCCTCGGCCGGCGGTCGCCGCGGCGCCCAGATGGCGACCTTCGAAATCGGCCACCCCGATGTCATGGACTTTATCCGGGCCAAGCGGGAGCATGGCCGTCTGCGCCAGTTCAACTGTTCGCTGCTGATCACCGACGAGTTCATGCAGGCCGTCGAGAACGACGCACGATGGGCGCTCGCTTTTCCGATCAACGAACACGAGGCCGGGGGCCTGGACCTGGACGACCCGGAGCAGGTCATCTGGCGCGAATGGCCGTGCAGCGATGGCTACATTAAACGCGACGACGGCCTGGTGGCCTGCCGCATTTACAAAACCGTTCCGGCGCGCCGCATGTGGGACATGATCATGTCCTCCACCTACGACTTCGCCGAACCCGGTTTTATCATGATCGACCGCATCAACGAGAAGAACAACAACTGGTTCTGCGAAAACATCCGGGCGACCAATCCCTGCGGCGAACAGCCGTTGCCCCCCTATGGCGCCTGCCTGCTCGGCTCGGTGAACCTGACACGGTTTGTCGAGAACCCCTTCACCGAGGAGGCGCGGTTCAACTGGGAGGAGTATCGCGAGGTCGTGCGGGTATTCACCCGCATGCTCGACAACGTGGTCGAGATCAACGGCCTGCCGCTGGCCAGGCAGCGGGAAGAAATCGCGCGCAAGCGCCGTCACGGCATGGGGTTCCTGGGGTTGGGTTCCACGCTGACCATGTTGCGGATGAAATACGGCGACCCCGACTCGCTCGAGTTTACGGAGCAGGTCGCGCGCGAGATGGCGGTGGCCGGGTGGGAAGAAGGCCTCGAGCTGGCCCGCGAGAAAGGGCCGGCGCCGATCATGGACGAGGACTTCACGGTTACCGGGGAAATGCTCCGCCGCCGACCGGAGATGGAAACCGATGGTTATGCTGTCGGTGACAAGGTCAAGGGCAAGGTGTTGCTGGCGAAATACAGCCGTTACATGCAGCAACTGGCGGAGCACGCGCCCGAGCTGGTGGGCGAACTGACTCGCGAAGGCTCGCGCTTCACCCACCACACTTCCATCGCGCCGACCGGGACCATTTCCCTGTCGCTGGCCAACAACGCCTCCAATGGCATCGAGCCGAGTTTTGCGCATCACTACAGCCGCAATGTCATCCGCGAAGGGCGGAAGACCAAGGAAAAAGTCGAGGTGTTCAGTTACGAGTTGCTGGCTTATCGCCGGTTGGTGAATGCCAACGCGATGCCCTATGCGCAGGAAGAAACGGCAAAATTGCCGGAGTACTTCATCACCGCGGAGGACATCTCGCCGGTCGAGCACGTGGACATTCAGGCAGCGGCGCAAAAGTGGATCGATTCGTCAATTTCCAAGACCGCCAACGTGCCGACGGATTTTCCGTACGATCAGTTCAAGGACATCTATACCTACGCGTACCACAAGGGTCTCAAGGGATGCACGACTTTCCGGTTCAACCCGGAAGCGTTCCAGGGCGTCCTGGTCAAGGACAAGGACCTGGCCAACACCAAGTATCGATTCGTGCTGGATGGCGGAGAGGTTGTCGAGGTGGCCGGCAACGAAGAGATCGAATACGACGGCGAAACGCACACCGCGGCCAATCTCTTCGATGCCCTGAAGGAAGGCTATTACGGCAAGTTTTGAGCGGGCGCCCGGTCACCGCGCAGGTGGCGGGTGTCTTGGATGAAGATGGGTTCGGAGAGGATTGGGGGAGAGAAAGTGAGAAAGTGGAGCCGGCTGATCCGGCTTCGGGACAAGGACGTGTACCCAAGGTACACGGAAGTCAATAATAACTAAACCAAGGAGATAGTGGCGGCTAAGGATTTGCATCAACCCGTCAATCCGAGGAAGGTGTAACGTACACGGACGTACACCCTTTTTTCCAGTAGAGGGTCGCCGCATGTACGCCAGCGTGCCGGGGTGGAGGTTTGGTCCCCGCTCCGGCCGATAATTTGAAGTCATCGGGAGCCGATCCGGTCACCGGGTCAGTCGGCCACCGGTCAGGTCGGGCGAAGCCCGATAAACAGGGCAGAAAACATGACGATCAAGATTCAGAAAAAAATTGTCGGCTATGAAGTCGTGAAGGAAGAGGACGCGGCCCCGCAAGCCGAAGCGCAGGCGGAGTCCGGCGAACGCCAGACTGCGAAGATCATTCGCATGACCGAGCGCGTGGCCCGCCCCGAGGGGATGGAGTCATTGGAGGGGTCGACCTACAAGATCAAGACGCCGCTCGACGACCATGCCATGTACGTCACGATCAACGACATCGTCCTGAACGCCGGCACCGAACATGAGCAGCGGCGCCCGTTCGAGATCTTCATCAACTCCAAGAACATGGACCACTTCCAGTGGATCGTGGCCTTGACGCGCCTGATGTCCGCGGTGTTCCGCAAGGGCGGCGATGTCACTTTCCTGGCCGAGGAATTGCAGGCGGTGTTCGATCCCCGCGGGGGGTATTTCAAACCCGGCGGGAAGTTCATGCCTTCCATCATCGCGGAGATCGGAGCGGTCATCGAGCATCACCTGCAGAAGATCGGCCTGATGGAGAAGGAAGAGCTTTCCGAGCAACAGCAGTTGATCCTGGATCAGAAGCGCGCGGAGGCCGAGGCTTCCGCCCACAAGAAAACCGCTGAAGCGAACGCCGATTCCAGTTATCCGGCCTCTGCGACGCTATGCAACAAGTGCCATACCAAAGCAGTTGTAATCATGGACAACTGCGCCACCTGCCTGTCGTGTGGTTACTCCAAGTGTGGATAGCGCCGCGGCGGTATTGTTGCACCTGGCCTGGATTGTCCCGCTTGTCCTGCTGATCATATTCATCTCTTCGCCCCGATTTCGGGGCGATATCGCAGAATCCAGGGTCCGGCGACTGCTGGCCACCGGACTGGAGAAAAGCCGCTACACCCTCATCAATGACCTTGTCGTTCCATCCGGAGGCGGCACTACCCGGATCGATCACGTCGTGGTGTCCCGATTTGGCATTTTCGTCATCGAGAGTTGCTACGTGCGCGGATGGATATCGGGCACCGCGGTCCAGGCGCAGTGGCTGCAGCATCGATGGCGCGGCGCAACCCGGTTCGACAACCCCGTTCACAGGAATCGCCTGCAGGTGGAGGCCCTGCAGAGGTCGCTGGATTATCCTGCTTCGGTCTTCGTTCCCCTCGTCGTGCTGGTTGGGCAGAAAGGATTCAAATCGCCCCCGCCCCAGAACGTCGTGGGGCCGGAGCGGTTGCTGGCGTTCATACGCAAGAAGAGCCGCCATGAACTCAACGCGGAGCAGGCCGACCGGGCGCTGCAGAAGATTACCGCAGCCCGTCTCAGTTCCCCGGTGGGATGGGCTGCGAACCGCTGGAAGCTGCTGCGCGCGCTGCTGTTCCTGGTGCTGCTTGGGGGTTTGTGGCTGGCTTTCCGGGACGATCTGGCCAGGCTCGTCGCGGACATGGAACGGGCGGCGGAACGTCGTGAGGCGCCCGGAAACTTCCATCCCGACGGCACGCGGAAATCCGAGCGCGAACTGTGGGAGGATTCCCTGATTTGCGCGCACTCGGTGGATACCGGCCGCTGCAGCTGTTTCGAACCCGGCGGCGACCTGGCAGACGTCAGCGCTGAAACCTGTCGCGAACTGGCCGAACGAGGCTCCATTCTCCAGCGCTAATCACGGCCTTCCGGTTCGATCCTTGCGCATCGAGCCCACGAGGCTGGCCACGATGATGGCCAGGTAGAACATTCCGGTGACGGCTTCGAGCACCACCAGCACTTCCGCGGTGGGTGTAGTCGGGCTCATGTCGCCGTACCCCAGTGTCGTCAGCGTGACGAAACTGAAGTAGGTAGTGGACGGCATGACGTCGTACCACGGCCCCGGTGATATGCCTTTTATTGCCTCCGGGGACACCAGCAGCAGCGCCGTGTACAGGATCGAATACACGAGGCCGATCATGAGGTACAGGGCAACCGACCCGATGATCTTGTTCAGGTCCACCGAGCCGCTGAGCAGCACCCGCTGGCCTACCAGCCAGGCCGCCATCATCATGAACACCAACAGCAGGAACAGGTAGATGTATTCGAGAATGTAGTAGTCGGTGACTGCACGGGCAACCACCATGGCGAACATCGTGCCTACGACCAGAAGGAACCATCGTGCCCACCGTCTGTCCGCGGTCAGGCTCAGCAGGGACAGGAACAGCAATCCCGTGCTGGTGTACTGGAACAGGGCGAGCGCCGCGCTGTCGGCAAGTTCGCGCGACAGCGCCCCGGCGATCATCAGCCCGACCAGGGAGAAGGTCAGCCAGTAAAAGTGCGTGCGCTCAAATACCCTTGGCACGGCAGGTCCCGCCAGGTCGGGTGTCGGTGGAGGCAGTCCCGCCGCACGCGGTCAGATTGGTGCGGCATCGGGTCACGGGGGTTCTCGCTCCAGTTCAGTTCGCGGCGCCGTGGTTCAGCAGGTACTGCCAAGCCATGGCGCTGAGTGCCTTGACGCCCACATCGAAGCCGCTTTCATCGATGAAAAAGTCCGGCGTGTGATGCGCCGCGACCTCGCCGGGATCCTTGCCCGGAGGGCGCCCGCCCAGGGAGATATACAACGCCGGCACCTCGTTGGCGATGTACGAAAAATCCTCGGCGCCGGTGATCGGCTTGAGCTGTTCGACACGCTCGGGACCGGCGACGGCCTGCAGTACCGGCAGCATGGCCGCCGTCAATTCGGGATCGTTGTAGGTGATCGGGTAGGAAGACGACCAGGGAATGTGGACCTCCGCGGAAGCGCCCATCGACGTTGCCACGCCCTCGGCGATCTCACGAACGCGACGGTGTATCAGTTTACGCATGTCATCGTCCAGCGCCCGTATGGTGCCGACCATTTCCACGCGTTCCGGAATGATGTTGGAGCGCAGGCCGCCATGGATGCTGCCTATGGTCACGATGCCCGGCTGCTCGGTCAGTTCCAGATTGCGGCTGACGATGGTCTGCAGGGCATTGACGATCTGGGCTGCGACCACCACGCTGTCGACCCCCATCCATGGCGAGGCGCCATGGGCTTGCACGCCGGTTACCACGATCTTGAAGTCGTCAACACTCGCGTAACGGGGTCCAGCCCCGTAGCCGATGTGCCCGGCCTCCTGGACTGCGCTGATGTGCAGGGCAAAGGCGGCGTCCACCTGTGGATTCTGCAGGATGCCTTCAGCGACCATCAACTCCGCGCCTCCTTCCTCGCCTTTTGGAGCCCCTTCCTCGGCGGGCTGGAACACGAACTTCACGGTGCCCGGCAGATCCTCCCGCAATTCCGTCAGAATCTGCGCGACTGCCATCAGGATGGCGACGTGGGTATCATGCCCGCAGGCGTGCATGACCGGTACGTCCTCCCCGTTGTATTCGCCGCGGGCGGTGGATCGGAATGGCAGGTCGTTGCGTTCCGGCACGGGCAGACCGTCCATGTCGGCGCGCAGCAATACCACCGGCCCCGGTTTGGAGCCGCGCAGCACGCCCACCACACCGGTATGGCCGACGCCGGTGGTGACCTCGATGCCAAGCCCGGCCAGGTGTTCGGCGACGATCCCGGCAGTGCGGAACTCGCGATTGGACAATTCGGGATTCTGGTGAAAGTCGCGGCGCCATTCGACGACCTGGGCGGACAACTCATCGCTCAGGCTTGCAATGGACTCCATGGGCAGCTCGCCGCCAACGGCGGCCCGGGCCGCCAGAGAAAAAAACAAAAGGCACAAACCGCCGAGGTAAAATTTTGATACGCTCATCGAACTTCCCAAGCCCAGCCGCTGTATTCGCGCAGGTCAGACTTTACCAAAAACCGGGCCTTGGCAGTGAACCCGTATGGATATGAGACCGGTGAAAGAACTCATTCAGAAAAAGCGCGACGGCCTGGAACTCGAGACGGCGGAAATCGAGGCGCTGGTGGCGGGCGTGTCGAACGGCCGGGTCAGCGATGCGCAGATCGCGGCGTTCACCATGGCGACCTGGTTCAGAGGCATGAGTCTGCGGGAGCAGACGGCCCTGACCTTCGCCATGCGCGACAGCGGGACGGTGTTGCGCTGGCCGGACCTGGGCGGGCCTGTGCTCGACAAACACTCCACCGGCGGAGTGGGGGACCTGGTCAGCCTGGTGCTCGGCCCGGTGGTTGCCGCTTGCGGCGGCTACGTACCGATGATTTCCGGCCGTGGCCTGGGGCACACGGGTGGGACGCTCGACAAGCTGGAGAGCATCCCCGGCTTCAACGGCGAACTTGGGATCGAAAGATTCCAGAAGCTGGTGCTCGACAGCGGCCTCGCCATCGTGGGACAGACATCGGAACTCGTGCCCGCCGACCGCCGGATCTACGCGGTGCGGGACGTCACCGGCACGGTCGCCTCGACGCCCCTCATCGTTTCCTCGATCCTGTCCAAGAAATTGGCGGAGGGGTTGGACGCGCTGGTGATGGACATCAAGTACGGCTGTGGTGCATTCATGGCGGACGTCGACGCGGCGCGGAAGCTGGGCCAGGAGATCTGCCGGGTAGCCGGCATGGCCGGGCTGGCCTGTAATGCCCTGGTCACGCACATGGCTCAACCCCTCGCATCCTGTGCCGGCAATGCGCTGGAAGTCAGGGAGGCGATCCGGCTGCTGCAAGGCGAGGCCCGCAACCGGCGCCTTCTGGATGTCGTGCTGGCCCTCTGTGCCGAACTGTTGCAGCTCGGGGGGTTGGTGGCCGACCTCGCGGAGGGTCGGGCTGCCGCGGGCGCGGCCATCGATTCAGGCCGCGCGGCTGAGCGCTTCGCCCGCATGGTGCGCGGCCAGGGCGGACCCGGGAACCTGCTCGACAAGCCGGAGGCCCACTTGCCTTCAGCCCCCTTGTGTCGGCCGGTCACGGCCGAAGGGCAGGGGTTCGTGACGGCGATCGATACCACGGCGGTCGGAATGGTCGTCGTGCAATTGGGCGGCGGGCGCCACCATGCTGAAGATCCCGTCGATCCCTCCGTGGGCCTGTCGGAGTTGGCCGCTCTTGGACAGAATATCGAAGCCGGCGCGCCGATCGGCTTCATACATGCGGCCAGTGAAGCAGATTGGCGGCGTGCCGCCAACGCCCTTCGGCGAGCCTATCGGCTGGGCGCGGAGCCTCCCCGAGCGGAACCCGTCGTGGCCTGTCGAGTCGAGGGAGAGTCAGTCCATGCAACAGCTTGACGATCGTTTGAAGGCCCTGAAACGGCATGCCGTGCGAGCCGCGGAACATTCCTACAGCCCCTATAGCGGCTTTCCGGTCGGTGCCGCCGTGATCAGCGCCGCCGGGCAGGTCTATGCCGGCTGCAATGTCGAAAATGCATCCTTCGGTTTGACCCAGTGCGCTGAACGGGCAGCCTTGACCGCCGCCGTGGCCGACGGGGTGTCACCGGGTTCGATGCAGGCGCTGCTGATTTACACGCCGGGCGGCAGGGCCCACGCCCCGTGCGGTGCTTGCCGTCAGGTCATGCACGAACTGATGGCGCCCGAGAGCCTGGTGGTTTCCTGTTGCGATGGGGACGAGGTGAAGTCCTGGACCCATGCCGACTATCTGCCCGATCCGTTTTCCAGGGACGTTCTGCTCGGTCCGGACGGCACCTAGCATCCGTTTCCGCGCCGTCCGTTCAGAAGATACCCGGCACCAAAATTTTCCTCCGGGCGGGATAATCCGGGAAGCGCTCGCGGTACCAGCGGTGATTCGATGCGGCTCGGGGTGCGAGATTGCAGAACGTGAACAGGGCGAAGGCCAAACCCGCGAGCGACCAGGTCAGGATGGCCCAGCCGGTCCACTGAATGATCTCACCCAGGTATTGGGGCGAGCTGACGCTTTGGAACAGGCCGCCCTCGGGCACCCGGTAGGTCCTCTCCCCGGGCCTGCGCAGCGAGCGAATCACGTGATCCGCGTGGCAGTGGATCAGAAATCCGGCCCAGAAGATCAGGCTCCCCGCCAGGAAATGAGGCGTCAGCAAGGGCACGCCGCCGGCCCCGCTGGCGATGAGGGCCCCGGCGTTGTTGTAGCCGTTGAGGATGTTGAAACCGATGGCGAACAGCACCAGCAAAACGGGGAAGGTCTTGCCGGACGGGCGCATCAGCGCGGGAAAAACGAGGGTCCGGTAGCCATAGTGAACGAGCCAGAACGACAGGGGCAGCCAGGCGACCGCCGCGGATCGCGCCGGACTTTCCAGCACCAGCCACCCAATGACCAGCAGGGCCGGCAACTCCATGACGAACCAGGCAGCCCGGCTGGGCAGGGTCGGGCCCCATCCCGGCTGATGGTGGCGCCCGTAGGGGGCGGTCACCCGGAGCAGGCTGACCAACACGATCGGGCACAGCAGGAACTGGAGGAGCAGCGGCGCGTCCATGGCCGCATCTTGCCAGAATTCCGGTACCATGCGCGAACGATCTCGAACTTGCCGGCCATATCCAATGAAAATCCTGTTCCGAAAAATCCATCGCTGGTTGGGTCTGTTGATGGCCATCCAGATCATCGCGTGGATGGTCAGCGGGCTGTGGTTCAGCCTGTTCCCCATCGAGGAAATTCGCGGTGAGCACCTGACGGCGCGGCCGGAGTTGCTGGCTTCGAGCGACGGCCAGGCCGATTTCGCCGATCTGGCCCCGCCGGCCTTCCTGCGGGAGGCGCTGGACGATCATCTGGATGGCCCCTGGACGCTGGAGTCCGCCTCGTTGATCCGCAGCGGGGGGCGGGTTTTCTGGCGGGTGGCCGGTGAGCTGGAAGGGCAACAATTCACCCGCCTGGTAGGTGATGCGGGTGTGCTGCCGCCCCTGTCGGCCGGCGCCGCGGAGCGCCGGGCGCGCGACCTGGTGCCGGGGCCCGGCGTGTTGCGCGACGTAGAGTGGCTCGAGAGTGCGGGGCCGGATTCAGAAATACGCGGGCGGCCGTTACCGGTCTGGAAGGCGAGTTTCGATCAGCCCGAATCGCTCAATCTCTACCTGGATCCGTGGACCGGCGAAATCCTGGCGCGCCGCACCGACCGCTGGCGAGTGTTCGACTTCCTCTGGATGCTGCACATCATGGATTTCCAGTCACGCGACGATTTCCATCATCCCCTGCTGCAAATCGCCGCCTTTCTCGGTCTCGTGGTTGCGCTGGGCGGCGTGGCGCTGTGGGTGGTGACCACTTCCGTGTTCCGCCGCCGTCGAGGGGTGGGGGGCTAGAGAACGCGGAGGACCTTCGCTCCGCGGATTCCGCCCAGCCTGAGTTCCGCCAGCGCCCGGTTGGCCTCTTCCAGCGGATACGACGTGACGTGCGGCCGCAACGGGATTTCAGCCGCGAGCCGCAGGCAGTCGGCAACGTCGCGGCGTGTCACGTTGGCGACGGTGGTGATCGCCTTTTCGCGCCACAGATGGAGGTCGTAGTCGAGTTCCGCCAGCACTTGGCGGTCGCCATCCTCCTTGCGGATGGCGTTGATGACGAGGCGCCCGCCCGGAGCCAGCACCTCCATCGCCGAAAGCACGGGCAGCCAGGCCGGGGTCGTATCGATGATGGCGTTCAGGCTTCCAGCCGGCTTGTCCCTCGTGCCTCCGGCCCACGCGGCGCCGAGGCTGAGCGCGAACTCCCGTTCCTCCCCGGATCGGGCAAATACGTGCACGGGCGAGTCTGGGTAGAGATGGTTCGCCATCTGCAGAACCAGGTGCCCGGATGCGCCGAATCCGGTCAGGCCCAGAGGCTGGCCATTTTCAAGCCGGCACAGGCGCAAGGCCCGAAAACCCACCGCGCCGGCGCAAAGCAGGGGCGTCGCCTCGAGGTCGCCGATTCCGTCGGGAATGCGGTGGGCGAACGTTTCCGGCACCGTCATGAACTCGGCGTAGCCTCCCGCCGCGTCGCGTCCGCAGGCGCGGAACTCCGGGCACAGGTTTTCCCGGCCCTGAAGGCACCATTCGCAGGTCCCGCAGGCGCTGTGTATCCAGGCGACGCCCACCCGCTCGTGGAGCAGGCCCAGCCGGCAATCAGGGCCTTCGCCCACCACGGTGCCGACAACCTGGTGTCCGGGCGTCATCGGCAGCTTCGCCGGCGGTGTTCGGCCCTCGATTTCATCGATCTCGGTGTGGCAGACGCCGCAGGCGCTCACGGAGAGGAGCAGTTCGCATGGTCCCGGTGCGGGTGTTTCGACGCGATCCGCCGTCAGCGGGGCCGCCCGGCCGTCCATCGGCCCCAGTCGATGGATGCGCATGGCCCGCATCAGGGCCGGAATATCGTCCCCTCGCTGATTCCGTCGGTTCTGCATGATCTCCAGCATAGTATCGTTGATGTCTGTCACCCTTGACCCGCATCATCCCGCATCCTCGCCGTTGGGCTAAAATGAAAAAGGACGGATCACTGAAGTGATACGCTGCTGTGCACTGATTGTGGAGAGTGTCATGTCCGGGTATAAGAAGATTGCCGTTGCGATTGATCTTAGCAGCGAGTCTGCCGCCATCATGAAGCGCGCCAAGGACGTGGCTGCTTCGGATAGCGAAATTCACCTGATTTACGTTCAAGAGCCCATGGATTCCGTGTACATGGGCGTTGTGCCCTACGGCCCGGTGTTCGTGGGCATGGACGAGGTCGAGGAAAACCTGAGATCGGAATTGAAGCAGAAACTCGACGACATCGGCGAAAAATTCGGAGTTCCGGAGGCCGGGCGTCATTTCCTGAACGGCACACCGGCGCGGGAGATTCACCGCTTTGCCGAGGAAAATGGCATGGACTTGATCGTGCTGGGAACGCATGGCCAGAAAGGCGTGCAGTTGCTGCTCGGCGCGACCGCCAATTCCGTGTTGCATGGCTCGAGTTGCGACGTCCTCGCCGTCAGGGTTTACGAAGCCGAGTAGGGCCGATTAACAGCGCCTGGCTGATCATTTTCGTTTCGGTCCTGGCCTGGTCTGCCTGGAATCCGCACGACTATCCGACGTGGTGGCTGGAGGTTGCGCCTGCGCTGCTGGCGCTGGCGGTCCTGGCCGCGACACGGCACCGCTTTCCCCTGACACCGCTCGCATACTGGCTGATCCTTCTGCACGCGGTCATCCTGATGATCGGCGGGCATTACACCTATGCCGAAGTGCCGCTCGGGGACTGGGTAAGCGAATGGACGGACGGTACGCGAAACAACTATGACAAGCTCGGCCACCTGGCCCAGGGTTTCATTCCGGCCATCGTCGCCCGCGAAGTCCTCGTGCGCAACCGCGTGGTCGCCCGCGAGGGCTGGCTTTCGCTCTTCGTCGTCAGCCTGTGCCTGTCGATCAGCGCGCTTTACGAACTGATCGAGTGGTGGGTCGCTCTGCTGAGCGAGGAAGCCGCCGAGGCTTTTCTCGGCACGCAGGGTTACGTCTGGGACACGCAGTCCGACATGTTCCTCGCCCTCATCGGGGCTGTCCTGGCCCTGGCGATTCTCAGCCGGTGGCACGACCGCCAGATCGAGGCCGTAACGGGCGCCAGGCCCTCCTGATACGCGGGCGCCGCGGAGTGCTGGATCCCGATTGTTTCGACTATTTCACGGGGTTTCTGCCGCCGCGGCAGGCGGACGAGTGTCTCGAAAGGTTGTGGCGGGAATTGCCGTGGAGCCAGCAGGCGATCACGCTGTTCGGGCGCCGGGTCATGCAGCCCCGCCTGATCGCCTGGTGCGGGGATACGCGTGCTGTCTACACCTACAGCGGCCTGACCCTGCGCCCCTCACCCTGGCACCCTGTGCTGCTGGAACTGAAGGAACGGCTTGAGGCCCTGACCGGTGGGAGCTTCAATTCGGTGCTGGCGAATGCCTACCGTGACGGCCGGGACAGCATGGGCTGGCATAGCGACGATGAGAAGGAACTCGGGCAGGCGCCGCTGATCGCGTCGGTGAGCCTGGGAGCGGAGCGCCGGTTCCTGCTGCGGCCCCGGGCTGCCCCCGCGGAGCGCAGAGCGCCGGCGAGTGGATTGACGCTGGAAAACGGCAGCCTGCTGGTCATGAAGGGGGACAGCCAGCGCCGGTATCAGCACGCGCTGCCGCGCACGCGGAAGCCGACGGGATTGAGAATCAACCTGACCTACCGGATGGTCAAAGTTCGCGCAAGAGACTAGCGGGCGGCCGTTTCCTGCACGGACGCCGGCCGCATGCTTCCGGCGAAGCGTACGATGCGCGCCAGGATGCCCTCGGCATCGAGGCCGGCCATGTGCAGGCACTCCTCGCGGGTACCGTGCTCGACGAAACAGTCCTCCAGGCCGAGATTGAGTATCGGCGCGCTGTGGCCTTCCGCCGCGAGCAGTTCGTTGATGGCGCTGCCTGCTCCGCCCGCGATCGCGTTTTCTTCCACGGTCACCAGTTTTTCATGCTTCCGCGCAGCCGCCAGCACGGCTTCGCGGTCCAGCGGCTTGATGAAGCGCATATTTATCAAGGTTGCATCCAGGCGTTCGGCGACGTCGCGGCAGGTCTCAACCATGCTTCCGAACGCCATGATCGCGACCCCTTTGCCGCTCCGGACGATTCGGGACTTGCCCAGCGGAATGGCCTGCATCTGCTGTTCGGGCGCGACGCCGGGGCCGCGCGCCCGCGGATAACGCACCGCGGCGGGCCCGGGATGCCGGAAACCCGTGTACAGCATCTGCCGGCATTCGTCTTCGTCCGCCGGCGCCATGATGAGCATGTTGGGAATGCAGCGCATGAAGCTCAGATCGAAACTGCCGGCGTGCGTGGGGCCGTCCGGACCGACCAGTCCCGCGCGGTCGATGGCGAACAGCACCGGCAGGTTCTGCAAGGCTACGTCGTGGATCAGTTGGTCGTAAGCACGCTGCAGAAAGGTGCTGTAGATGGCGACGACGGGGTGCAGGTCCTCACAGGCCATGCCGGCGGCGAGCGTCACCGCGTGCTGCTCGGCGATGCCCACATCGAAATAACGGTCCGGAAACCGCTGGTGGAATTCGACCATGCCCGAACCTTCCCGCATGGCCGGCGTAATCGCCATCAGGCTGGCATCCTGCTCGGCCATGTCGCACAGCCATTGGCCGAAAACCTCCGTGTACGAGGGTCTGGGCGCCGCGGGCGGCGCCTTGGCCAAAACCCCCGTCTCGGGGTTGAACGGGCCGACGGCATGGTACTTGACCGGATCCTGCTCCGCCCGCGCATAGCCCTTGCCTTTTTCGGTGATGATGTGGAGCAGATTCGGGCCGTCCACATCGCGGGCGGTGCGAATCGTTCGGATCAGCGTCGGCAGGTCGTGGCCGTCAATCGGCCCGAGGTAATTGAAGCCGAGTTCCTCGAACAGCGTACTCGGCACGACCATGCCCTTGACGTGTTCCTCCCAGCGGCTCATGAAGCGCCAGACTCGCGAGTTGCGCCGCATCAGGCTCTTGCCGCGCTCGCGGATGCCGGTGACTGTGGGCCCGCTCATCAGGCGCCCCAGCATCTTGGTCATGGCGCCGACGTTGGGCGAAATCGACATCTGGTTCTCGTTGAGGACGACCAGCAGGTTGGTGTCCAGATCTCCGCCGTGGTTCAGTGCTTCGTACGCCAGGCCCGCGGTCATGGCGCCGTCGCCAATCACCGCCACGCACTTGCGGTCCTCTCCTTTCAATGCCGCCGCCACCGCCATGCCGAGCGCCGCGCTGATCGACGTCGACGAGTGGCCCGTGCCGAAGGTGTCGTATTCGCTCTCTTCGCGCTTGGGGAACGGCGCCAGGCCCCTGTGCTTCTTGATCGTGGTAATGCGTCCGGCACGTTCGCAAAGAATTTTGTGCGGATAGGCCTGGTGCCCGACATCCCAGACGATGCGGTCATCCGGCGTGTCGTACAGGAAATGAAGCGCAACGGTCAGTTCGACGCAACCGAGCCCGGCACCGAAGTGACCCCCGCTGGTTGCCACCGAGGCGATCAGGTAGCGACGCAATTCGTCCGCCAGCTGTGGCAGCTGATCTTCGTCGAGTTCCCGCAGGTCGGCGGGGGAACCGATGTTGCTCAGAAGGGGATAAGTCTCGGTATTCATCCGTATATTCTATCCATGCCCGGCGCGTGAAGCTATCGGTCTCGGCTGACGACGTAGCTGGCCAGCCAGGCCAATACGGTTGTGTCGCCCGCGATATGTTCCAGGCAGCGAATGGCCTGGTCGCGCAATTCCTGGGCCTGTCTGCGGGATTCGTCCAGTCCCAGAATCGAAACAAAGGTCGGCTTGTCCAGCGCCGCGTCTGCCTGGGTGCTCTTGCCGGTCAGCGAGGTATTGCCGGTCACGTCGAGGATATCGTCGTGGATCTGGAACGCCAGCCCGACGCATTCCCCGAATTCGGCGGCATGCTGCAGCGTGGCCGCGTCTGCCCCGGCCAACAGGCAGGGCGCCGTGACCGAGGTCCGAATCAGGGCGCCCGTTTTCAGCCTGTGCATGTTCCTGAGTTCGGCGTCGCCCAGCTGCCGGCCCACGGCACTGAGGTCGAGCGCCTGCCCGCCGGCCATGCCGCCCGATCCGCAAGCCTGCGCAATGTCGTGGATGGCGGCCAGGCTGTTGCCCGAGGCCGGAGGCAAGTCACGCGCGAGCACTTCAAAGGCCAGCGCCTGCAGGGCGTCCCCGGCCAGGATCGCGGTGGCCTCGTCGAAGGCCCGGTGGCAGGTCGGCCGGCCGCGCCGCAGTTCGTCGTCGTCCATGGCGGGCAGGTCGTCGTGGATCAGGGAGTAGGTGTGGATCAACTCGATCGCCACGGCAATCGGATCGAGCCGCTCCGCCGGCAGGCCCAGTGTCTTGCCGGTCGCATAGACCAGGACCGGGCGGAAGCGTTTGCCGCCGGCCAGTGCGGAATAGCGCATCGCGCGGTGCAACAGGCCGGGCACCTGCTCCTCGCCGGGCAGGCACTGTTCCATCCTGGCTTCCAGCCGGCGCTGCCAGGCCGAGACTTCGGCGGAGTGATCAGTCACTGCTGTCGAATGGCATCGCGGACGCCTCGTCATCGGGGTCGATCAGCTGTTCCACGGTCTGTTGGGCCTGTGCGAGAACGCCCTGGCAGTGACGGGTCAGCTCGATGCCGCGTTGGAATTGGCTGAGCGACTGCTCCAGGTTCAAATCTCCCGATTCGAGCTGCTCAACCAGGGCTTCGAGTTCTTCCAGGGCTTTTTCGAAATCGGGCAATTCTTTGGATGGTTCTGTCATGTCAATGCATCGTCAGTTCAGTGATGTTCCAAGGCTGCGCTCCGGCGCCAGCCACCGGTTCGTGCTCATTGCCGGCAGTCCGCGCGCACCCGGCTCAGTACCGGATGGGCCGGCTGCCAGCGATATTCGAGACCGTTTTCCAGCAGCCAGTCCTGCAAGCGGTGGCCCAGTATCCAGTCGCCCAGCGCCACCGGCTCGCCGGCCCATTCCAATACTGGAACGCCTGGCCTCAGCCAGGGCGGCACGGGCGTGGCCGCGAAGAAGTGTTTCAGCTTCTGGCTGGAGCCCTGCGCCCGCACCCGGATACGGTCCCCGGGCTTCCTGGCCCGCACCACCCACCCTTCGGGAATCCGGGTACGCGGGCCGAGCAGGGCGAGTTGGCCGCTGTCGGGTCCCAGGTCCACCTCCATTGTGTCACGCCAGGGCGTTGCCGGGCACCCCACGAAAGGTTTACGCCGGTGCAGCCACAAATCGAGGTGGTAGTGCTTGATCATCCAGTCTTCCCACTGCACCTCTGCCCGGCTCTCGACATTGCCGTCTGCAAGCTGTTTGAGGAATTCCCGGAGCCGCTGCTCGGGCAGCGCCGGCACCTCGTGACGGCGCAGCCACTGACGAAGGATCAGGGTCTGCATCTCCGGATCGAGCTCCAGCAGCTTGCGCGCCGGCATTTTGACCGGGTCTCGAATCAGGTCGCCAGACTGGCTTTCGATGAACATGGCTATCGCGCCGGCCGAAATCCGCGCGTTGCGGGCCGCCCGCGACAGGCGCCTCACCGTGCCCGGCCAGCGTTGTTCCAACTGCGGAAACAACTCGCGCCGAAGGTAATTGCGGTCGAAGGACGTATCGTCGTTGGAAGGATCGTTTAGCCAGACGATGTCCCGGTCCCGGAGATAGGCTTCGAGATCCCGGCGGCGGGTTTCGAGCAGTGGCCTGCCAACCCAGCCATGGTCGAGAGTGCGCAACACGGGGATGCCGGCGAGCCCCTCGATTCCGCTGCCGCGCATCAGGTTGAGAAACAGCGTTTCAGCGAGATCCTCGGCATGGTGAGCTGTCAGGTACATTTCCTGGTGGCCCAGGATGTTCGCGACGGCGCGATAGCGGCTGTTGCGCGCGGCTTCCTCCGGACTGTTGCGGGAAGACGCATCGATCATGAGCCGTTCCGACAGGTAGGGGATGTCGCGGGCCGCGCAAAACGACCTGCAGTGTTCCTGCCAGGCGTCGGCTTCCGACTGCAGTCCGTGGTGGAAGTGCAGGGCTTGCAGCGGTGCGGGCAATTCCGCTCGGCACTCGTGCATGGCCTGAAGCAGGGCAGTGGAATCGGCGCCACCGCTGAAGCCGACCCAGTATTTCTGCGGCGTGGGCAGGCGCGCCAGGCTGGCAAGCACCTGCTCGCTGTTGAATTGTTCCGGGGAAACCTTCACCGGTTGGCCGCGGAGTCAGTCCTGGAACTCGCCGTACGACAGGAGCCGTTGGTAACGCTGTTGGAGCAGTTGATCGCTGGTCAGGCCGGCGAGCTCGTCGAGCTGCTTTTCCAGGCAATCCGCGATTCGCCTGGCGACTTCCTCGGGTTCCTTGTGGGCGCCCCCGAGAGGTTCTGTGATGACTTCGTCCACGAGGCCAAGTTTCTTTAGGCTGTCGGAAGTGATGCCCAGCGCCGTCGCGGCGTCCTTGGCGTTCGCTGCGTCCTTCCACAGGATGGACGCGCAGCCCTCGGGCGAAATCACCGAGTAGGTGCTGTACTCCAGCATGTTCACGCGGTCACCTACGCCGATCGCCAGCGCCCCGCCGGAACCGCCTTCCCCTATGATCGTGCACACGATGGGCACCGGCAGGCAGGACATGACCTGCAGGTTGCGGGCGATGGCTTCGGACTGGCCCCGCTCCTCGGCACCCACACCGGGGTAGGCGCCCGGCGTGTCGATGAAGGTCAGGAGAGGAAGCCGGAAGCGGGCCGCCATGTTCATCAGTCGCAGTGCCTTGCGGTAGCCTTCGGGCCGGGGCATTCCGAAGTTGCGGAAGATTTTGGCTTTGGTGTCGCGCCCCTTCTGCTGCCCCACAAACACCACTGCGCGACCGCGAAATCGCGCCAGTCCGCCCACGATGGCGTGATCGTCGGCATAGGCGCGGTCACCGTCCAGTTCGTGGAATTCGTCGAATATCTTTTCCACGTAGTCGAGCGTGTAGGGCCTCAGGGGGTGCCGGCTCAGCTGCGAAATCTGCCATGGAGTGAGGTTGCGGAAGATGCTCTTGATCTCCTGTCGCATCTTGGCCTGGAGGCGGTGAATTTCCTCATCGAGGTTGATCGCATTGTCCGAGCCGACATTCCTGAGTTCGTCGATCTTGGCCTGCAGTTCCGCGATAGGCTGCTCGAAATCTAGATAGTTGGGATCCATTGCATCACTCACTGGTGCGAGGATGCATTATAGCGTGAAGCAAGGCGGGCTGATCAGCCGCCGGGGGCGTCCGCCGTTTTCAGCTGGCTCTGCAGGCCGGATGGAACTCGCGACAGGTTCCAGTGTTCCATGGCCCAGTCCCACAAAGCCGACAGTTCCAGGCCTTGCGGGCAGGCTTGACCCAGGAAATCCAGGGCAGCCGCCAGCGCCTGGGCAGGGGGCAGCGCGGCGATCGGATCGGACCGGAAACGTTTGCTCAATTTGTGCCCGTCCCCGCCGACGGCCACCGGATGGTGAGCATACGCGGGCGTAGGCAATTCAAGGCAGGCCTGCAGGTAGATCTGCCGGGCGGTCGAATCCAGCAGATCAGCGCCCCGCACGACCTCGCTGACCGCCTGGAAGGCGTCGTCGACGACCGCGGCGAGTTGATAGGCGGGCAGGCCGTCCGCGCGCCAGATCACGAAGTCCCCCACGGTCGCTTCGAGATTCTCGCGAACCGGCCCCTGAATTTCGTCTCTGAAGCATACCGGCTCGCCCTTCACCCGGAGGCGAACCGCGCGGGGTGTTTTGCCGGCCGGCAGTCCATTGCGGCAGGTGCCCGGGTAGGCGCCCGTGTCCGTCAGATCGGATCGGCTGCATCCACACCAGAAGGCCATGCCGCGTTTCAGCAGGGCGTCACGGGCCGTCTCGTATGCGCGCGTTCGCTGGCTCTGGTACAGGACCGCTCCGTCCGGGCGCATGCCGAGACGCTGCAGGTCGCTGATGATCCGCGCCGCGCTGCCCGGCACTTCGCGCGGGGGATCGATGTCGTCCACCCGCAACAGCCATGCGCCGCCGCGTGACTTGGCCTGCAGAAAGCTCGCGACGGCGGCGAGCAGCGAGCCGAAATGCAGGTCGCCGGTAGGTGAAGGCGCGAAGCGGCCCACCGGCGCGCGGGATGGTCCAGATGGCTGCATCCGGGAAGCTTATCTCCCCGGAGTCTACTGCGCCAGAACCTGCGTGCTCTCCCGAAGGAATGGTCCCGCGACGAGTTTGACGCCGCTCTGCCAGAGCACGGCGAGGCTGGAAGTATCCGCGACCTCGTCCGCGATGACCGCGATGTCATGCCGCTCTGCGGCTTCGACGACTTTGCGGATGGTCTCCTGGTTACGGGTGTTGACCGTCAGGTCCTCGGTCAGTGCAGGATCGAGCTTGAGAAACGAAATGCCCAGGTGGTCCAGCAGTTGGAGACACCGCCGCTCGCCGTCGAAATCGCTGATGGCGAGGTGGCAGCCCAGGGGCTGGAGTTCCTTCATCAGGCGCTGCGCCGGCCGCAGATTGCCCTGCGCCGTCGCTGACGTGATCTGCAGAATGACCTTGTCGCCGTCGACGCAGGTCGCCCGCAGCTCATCCGCGAGCCACCCGGGAAAACCGTAATCGAGGATCGAGTTCACGCTCAGGTTGATGATCTGGCGGGACTCCGTGTCCGCCAGGCTCTGCAGCAAGCCGGCAATTACCTGGCGGTCGATCAGCCCGGCCAGGTCCATCCCGTCGGCCACCTTCTGGAATGACCCCGGCGCATGATCGCCATTCTCACCGCGCATGAAGGTGAGATTCTCGACCAGTTGATCGCCTTCGCCGTCCAGGTCGATGATCGACTGCTGCACGCTGTAAAAAGCGTTTCTCTCCAGCGCGTACCTGATCCGGTCCACCCACTGCTGGTCGCTCGCGACGGAGCTCACGGCGGTGAGTTGCGGCCGGTAAACCACCAGTTGATCACCGCGCTGCGCGGCTTCCGCCTGGGCGGTCCGGGCCCGCGAAATGATCTCGGAGGAATCCACCACCAGCCGGCCGACATTGCTGAGGCCAATGCTGCAGGAAACGGTCAGCGAACGCTCGCCGAGTTCGACGATGTGCTGTCGGCACGCCGCCAGAATCGCTTCGGCAAGCCCCTCCAGCTCAGCCTTGGTTTTACGCTGCGCCAGGACGGCGAAGCCGCGGTCACTGATGCGCGCCGCCACGTCCTGTTCCTCCAGGCTTGCGCGTATGACGGCCGCCAGATTCACGATGAACGCATCGATGACGTCGACGCTGAGTTCATCCTGTAATGCCTGGAAACCGTCCGGTTCGATGTAAAGCACGCCCGCGGTGCCATCGCCTCCGGCTCCCGCCAGCCAGGTCTCCAGCCGGTCGGCAAACGCCTTGCGATTGTGCAGCTGTGTCAGCGGATCCGTCAGTCGCAGACGCTCGAGTTCCGCCGCCAGTTCATTTGCCGCATCCTTTTGCTGCATCATCATCTGCGTGCAGTCCTCGCCATCGTAGCGCGCCGGCGAGAACGTCACGGAGGCCTCGAAACCGCTGCCATCCGGACGCGTGACTTTGACTTCCAGCGCATCGGCCGGAAACGATCCTTTCGAGAATCCCTTCAGCAGATCTTTGAGGTTCGTTTCCCCGGCGTCGAACATTTCCAGCAGGGACAGCCCTGCAATTTCGTCCTCGTCGCTTACGCGAAGCATCTCGAGGTACGTCCGGTTGGCGTAGACGTGCAGGCCTTCATGAATGTAGGCGATGGCATCGCGCGAACTGTCCAGCAACAGGCCGTACCGATGCTCCAGTTCCTCCATGTGCTGTTGTTTCGATCGCTGCGCCCACTGCTCGCGGCTTCTTCTGACCAGGCGACTGACGGTGGCGGTCAACAGGTCTTCCCGCGCAGAGGCAATGACGAAGCAGGCCGCTCTGGACAGGTGACTGGACAGCTTTGCGGGATCGTCCAGGTCTGCCACAAGCGCCAGCGGTACGTCGAATGCGTCGGCAAGTTCACTGATGTCCTGCAGTGCGGCATCGCTGTCTTCGGGGTCGGCGAAGAGGATCAACGCCGGAGCGTCCCGGTCCAGCGCGCGCTTGACTTCGATGCTTGACCGGGTATGCAATACATGAATATTTATTCCGGAATTCCGAAGCAAGGAATTGATATGCTCGGCGAATTCCGGTGAACGGTCAGTGACTAGCAGATTGACGCTGTGCATTCGTAGCTGGCCTCCTTGCCCCATACTACATCCGTGTTTTTACCACATTTATCCATCAGAAATCAATTAATTAGCCAGGGTATTGCAACTTGATTCCGGGATGGCGTGGTTTGCCCGCGTGCCTTGATTATGGTTCAAGTCGGCGCAAAGTTACAGTCGTTCCGCAGGCGCATGGTTTCCCGATCCTGATCGCGTTATCATCTTGTACAAGAATCGACACCGCCGCACTCCCGACAGGCAGTGTGGGCGGCGCGCCGCAGCGTTATGAATCCGGAGGCCTCGATGGCAACTTACAGCACCAATGAATTCAGGGGTGGCCTGAAAATTATCCTGGACGGGGAACCGTTCAACATAGTGGAAAACGAATTCGTCAAGCCCGGCAAAGGCCAGGCATTTAACCGGGTCAGGGTCAGAAACCTCAAGACGGGGCGGGTGATCGAGCGTACTTTCCGGTCCGGCGAGAGCGTGGAGGCCGCCGACATCTTCGAGTTGGAAGTGCAGTACCTGTATAACGACGGTGATTTCTGGCACTTCATGAACCCGCAGACCTTCGAACAGCATGCCGTTGCCAAGGATGCCATGGGGGACACGGCACTCTGGCTCAAGGAAGAGGACTTGTGCCAGATGATGCTCTACAACGGCGAACCGCTGAGCGTCACCCCGCCCAACTTCACTGAACTGCGCATCGTCGAGACCGATCCGGGGTTGCGCGGCGATACGTCCGGCGGAGGCGGCAAGCCCGCAACCCTGGAGACGGGCGCCGTGGTCCGGGTACCGCTTTTTGTCGACAACGATGAACTCATCAAGGTCGATACCCGCACCGGCGAATACGTTTCGCGCGTCAAGGAATAGCTGTCCCTCGAATGGGTGATCTTTCGGGCATTGCCGGGGGTCAGGCGAGGCAGGTCACGCTGATCCATCCGAGGTACACCGTCCCGGTGCGCCCCGGGCGCGTGATTCACGAAAATCACTCAGTCGCGGTCGAGGGAGATCGCATCCTTGCCGTACTGCCGCGCGAAGAGGCCGAGCGGAAGTGGCCCGAGGCGGAGGCTGTCCATCTGCCCGGCCACGTTCTTTTGCCCGGGTTGATCAATAGCCATACTCATTCGCCGATGACCTTGTTGCGCGGCTATGCCGACGACATGGAGCTGCACGTCTGGCTGAAAGAGCACATCTGGCCGGCCGAACACAAATTCGTCGGGCCCGAATTCGTCAGGGACGGCACCCGGCTGGCCATAGCAGAGATGTTTCGGGGTGGTACGACCTGCTTCAACGACATGTATTTCTTTCCTGATGCGGCGATCGAGGCCTGCCTGAAGGCGGGCATGCGTGCCAGCATCGGCATTACGGTGATCGAAATCGAGAGCGCCTGGGCAAAGGACGTCGACAGTTATATCGACAAGGGCCTCAATCTGCATCAGCAATACAGCGCTGAGCCCTTGATCAGCCTGACCCTGTCCCCACATGCCCCCTACACGGTTTCGGATAAGACCTTGCGCCGAATCGCAGGACTGTCCGAGGACTTGCGGGTACCGGTGCACATGCACCTGCTCGAGACCGCATGGGAGATCAAGCAATCGTTTCAGCAGCACGACAAACACCCGCTGGCTCGCCTCGAACGGCAGGGGCTGCTGAGTCCCCGGCTGCAGGCCGTGCACATGACGCAGCTATCGCGCGACGACATCGAAATGGTGGCCGGCTCGGGAGTACATGTCGTGCACTGCCCGCAATCGAACATGAAATTGGCCAGTGGCTTCTGCCCGCTGGCTGCACTGCAGAACGCCGGCGTCAACGTCGCCCTGGGCACCGACGGCGCAGCCAGCAACAACGATCTCGACCTCCTGTCCGAGGCACAGACCGCCGCCCTGCTGGGCAAGGCCGTTGCGGAAGATGCGGAAGTGGTCGATGCGTTTGAAGTGATCGAGATGCTGACACTCAAAGGCGCCCGCGCCTTGGGGCTTGCGGACCTGATCGGTAGTCTCGAGCCCGGCAAGCAGGCCGACCTTTGCGCGCTGGACCTCAACGCGCCCGAAACCCAGCCGCTGCACCATGTCGCGTCGCAACTGGTTTATGCTGCTTCCGCGCGCCAATTCAGTGACGTCTGGGTTGCCGGCAGGCGAGTGTTGGATGGCGGCCGGCTGACGACAATCGATGTCGACGAGGTCATCGGTCGGGCGGGCGCATGGCGCGAGAAACTCGCGGCTATCGGGGGGAAACCAACACGGGCCATGCAGGAGCTTTCATCGTGATGCCTGAACATTCTGAAAACGTCGATCGCACTGAACAGGAGCGCTTCGATGCCGTCGCTTCGGGCTGGTGGGATCCCGAGGGCCCGTTCCGGCCTCTCCACGAACTGAACCCAGCGCGCCTGAAGTATGTCGCGGACAGGGCAACGCTCAATGGCGCCCGTGTCGTGGACGTGGGCTGCGGCGGCGGTATCCTGTCGGAATCGCTGGCGCGCAAGGGGGCGAGGGTGACCGGCATCGACGTCGCGCCGCGGGTGCTCGCCGTGGCCCGCTTGCACCTGCATGAATCGGGGCTCGAAGTGGATTACCGGGAGATGACTGTCGAGGATCTGGCTCAGGAGGCCCCGCAGACGTTCGACGTGGTGACCTGCATGGAAATGCTGGAGCACGTGCCCGATCCGCCGTCCATTGTCCGCGCCATCCACGACTTGCTGAAGCCGGGCGGGCATGCTTTCTTTTCTACGCTCAACCGCACCCCGCTGGCCTTCCTGCTCGGTATCGTCGGGGCCGAGCACATCGCGCGCCTGCTGCCGCGCGGAACGCACCGTTACGATCGGTTCATTCGACCCTCGGAACTCAGTTCCTGGATCCGCACCGCGGGGCTCGAACTCAACGATATCTCGGGGCTGCATTACAACCCGGTTACGCACAGCGTCATGCTGGGCGGCAACGTCAAGGTGAATTACCTGGCCCATGCAACGCGGCCCGCGCCATGAGCAGAATACGCGCCATGCTGTTCGACCTGGACGGTACCCTGCTCGATTCAGCCCCCGACCTGGTCGCCTCCCTCAATTGGGTGCGCCGCAGCGAAAAACTGTCGCCGCTGCCGCTCATGGAAATGAAGCGATATGCTTCCAAGGGTGCAGTGGGATTACTGAAGGCCGGTATGCCCGCGGCCGACGAAACGACCTTCGAGACCTGGCGGCAACGATTTCTGGAATTTTATGCGCAAAACATCTACCGGCAATCCACCCTGTTCGAGGGCATCCCCGAACTGCTGGACATGCTGGACCGGATGCGTATCCCCTGGGGCATCGTGACCAACAAGACCGAGGTGTTGACCTGGCCGATCATCGAAGCCATCGAAATGACGGAACGGATCGGCTGCGTGGTCTGTGGCGATACGCTCACCGAGAGCAAGCCACATCCTGCTCCGGTTGCCTATGCCTGCGATCTGGTCGGCGTCGCTCCGGCCGACACGCTGTTTGTCGGTGACGACGTGCGTGACATGCAGGCGGGTGAGGCGGCCGGAACACAGACTGCGGCCGTGTTTTACGGTTACGGTTCGGACGAATTGAGGGACGACTGGGTAGGCGACAGCTTCCCGGTCCATCATCCGGCGGACCTGGTCGATTTTATTCAACGGCAACATGGCGAGCAGGATCGGCAAACGATCGAATGAGCAACTGCTCTGCTGGGAGCAGGTTGCCAAAACCAACCGGCTCTTCCGGGTGTCGTATGGTTTCGCGCCATCCATGCATGCGCCGAAGCTGCTGCCGTTATACGCACTTTTTTCAGTCGTCGAGGAAGCCTGTTCGAGATACTCGGATGAGTACGTGGCGCGCAGCAAGCTCGCGTGGTGGCGGCAGGAGTGCCTGGGCCGGGATCCGGGCAGGAACAGCCACCCCATCATCAGGGAACTGTCGCGCAATGCGCAGTTTGGACCTCGGGATCAGCGGCGCATGGCGCGGCTGCTCGAGGATGCAGAGGCCAGGCTGGATGCGGCGGCGCCGGCGACCCTCGACGAGCTGTGGCGTCGGTGCACGATCGTCAGCCAGCCTCAGCTTGAACTGGAACTGAGTCTCTGCGGAGTGGAAGAGGCGGGCTGCGCTGGGATCGAAAAAGGGCTGGGTGTGCGGTCAGGCCTGATCCAGTTGTTGCGGGAAAGCCTGCGCGGGCCTGATGCCAGTGCCTTCTGGTGGCTGCCGCTCGAACTGCTGGCGCGTCATGGCGTGAGCCGAGCCGAGGTCCAAAGTACTCCCGGCTCGGATTCGGCGCAGGCCCTGTTTGCGGACATACTCGGTTGGGACGATGCCTGCGGCAACCAACCTCGCCCCGTCGGCGAAGACGCCAGCCCGCGACTCGACTCAGTCAGCCATCTGCTGGTTCTGGGCACGCTGCAATCACGGTTGCTGAGGCGATTGCGAACCGGGTCTCCGGAGCAGTACCCCACTGAGGTGAATCGGACAACCGTCGGTGATCTCTTTCAGGCGTGGAAGACAGCGCGGCAGGTCAATCGCCCTTGATGGTGTCCGGACCCTTGCCGGCGGTTTTTTCGTAAACACCCTTGCCCGCTTTCCGGTATTGCGTAAATCCGTGCTTTTCAACGTTCGACGGATCCAGGGACGGTCCCGACTTGCCAATGTTGGGCGCGGACACCCGGCGAACCACCGGCGCCCCGCACTGCGGGCACGCCGACAGCCTGACATCGTTCATTTTTTGCCTGACCTCGAAACCCGTCCTGCAATACTCACAGTGCGCAGGTCCGCTAGGCTCGTATTCATAAATGGGCATGGGCTGGCTGGTCTGCGGGCCGAAAGTCGCCTGTGAAATTGTACGCCCTTTTGCCAAAACCGGTACACTTCCGCCGCATTGCCGGAGCGCGAATTCAGGAGCGTTGCATTGAACGGAAAGACCCTTTTGGTCACAGGAGCCGCCGGCAGCCTGGGTTCGGCCCTTTCGCTGCTCAGCCTTGGCGAAGGCTTCAACACGATCATGCTGGACAGCAATAAGCGCGGTCTGGAGCAGTTTTACGACCAGGCATGCGCGGCCGGGCTGCAGGAACCGGTCTTGCACCCGCTCGACCTCTCGACCGCGGGGACCGAGCAGTTCGAGGAATTGACCGATGCGATCGCGGAAGGATTTGGCGGCCTGGACGGCTTGGTGCACTGCGCTGCACGCTGTAGCGGCCTGGCGCCACTCGACCACGTTTCGCCTCCGGAGTGGCTTCTGCACATGCAGGTGAACGTCAACTCTCCCTGGCTGCTCAGCGTGCATTGCCTGCCGCTGTTGCGAAACTCCGCAGGCGGACGCCTGTACTTCCTGTTGGAGGACCTGGCCATGGTCGGTGGACCCCTTTGGGGCCCGTACGGCGTCAGCAAACATGCATTGAGCGCCATGGTCGGGCAGCTCGCCGCGGAGTGCCAAGCCAGTGGAATTCAGGTTCTGGGTATCAATCCCGGCCCATTTCGGTCGCCGTTGAGGTCGCAGGTGTACATCGCCGAAAATCCGGCTGCTCTGCCAGCGCCCGCGCAGGCCGCTGAGCGCATCATGAAATTGCTGACGGGCAAGACGCAGGCCCCGGGCGTGTTCCTTGATCTTGCGGAGCTAGACAGTCTGGACGGTAAATAGAACGAAGCGTCGTTGACGCTCGCGTCCTGGCAATTTCGATTGGTCAGCACAGTCCTGTTTTGGATACACTGTCATCTGGCGTTCCGATCCTGGCAGATCGGCGATATCGCCTTCCTGACCACTCTGCACACTTCTTCAGGGAGCAGATTATGTCCGATGACCTGTTTCTGAAAATCATCGACCGGGATATTCCGGCTGACATCGTATACGAAACCGACGACGTACTGGCCTTCCGGGACATCAACCCGCAGGCGCCGACGCACATTCTCATCATCCCAAAGGAACACATCCGCACAATGAATGATCTGGAGTCGGACCACTCAGAGTTGGTCGGCAAGTTGTTCATGGCGGCCAGGGACCTTGCCGAGCAAGAAGGGATATCCGAGGAAGGCTATCGGGTAGTCATGAACTGCAACAGGGCAGGGGGGCAAGCCGTTTACCACATTCATCTTCACTTACTCGGAGGCAGGCAGATGGGGTGGCCGCCGGGTTGAGGGAGTGGCTCTTGATCAGTCGGGTACAACCAATATTCTGATTGATTTGGCTAGAGAAGCACTGTTACAACGATCAGGCCGTTTCGCAGAAACACTTTGAATTCGGATTTGATAGAGACAAAAAGGCCCCTGCCATCCGCAGGGGCCAAAAGTCTGTATTGGACGAAATGTGTCTAGAAATAACGCTGCTACTGGTTAGTCTTGAAATCTCCCTTGGTGGTTGACCCTGACTTTTGGCGGACAGCGGGTTCTTCGCAGAAACCTAGTTGTCCGATTATCCTGACGTCTTCAAACGCAACAATGGGTGCAAAGTTCTCATCGACAACAACCACACTCGCAGAATTGCAGCTCAAACTTATTTCCATGCTTATGCCTGTGCCATCGGGAAGCGTTACAGATATCGACTCTGAGCCTGTACCGCCGCCGGTCACCAAAATGGTGGTTCCTGTTCCACCTCCGGTGACCTCCACGGCGGAGCCTGTTCCACCGCCCGTTACATCTGTTCCCGATCCTGTCCCTCCACCCGTTACATCGGTACTGGAGCCGGTGCCGCCACCGGTA
>Ga0209536_100002141_pt1 | contig 32095 bp, 31 predicted proteins | sample DeeMarSeWOR28_12_FD_187461 | JGI IMG/M metagenome (GOLD analysis project Ga0209536, IMG submission 187461) | Marine sediment microbial communities from White Oak River estuary, North Carolina - WOR-2-8_12 (SPAdes) (version 2) | ecosystem: Environmental > Aquatic > Marine > Intertidal zone >... | reverse complement strand
TGATCAACTCGTCGTGATAAACCAGCGCGTTCTTGCCGAACGGGCCGCCGGTCGGCGTGCCGGGAATGACCATGTGCCAGATACGCGGGCCAAAGGCCGGCGCTTCACGGTGGTAGTACTTGCCTACGCTGATTGCCTTGAACTGCTTGACGGTCTTCAGCGCACGCTTGATGTTTGCCGAGTTGCGCATGTGGTTTGCGCTACCAGCGCGGTCACCGGCGCCCCAGAACTTCGACGGTGCCCATTTTTCGTTGAGCGGCGCGTCGTTGATCGGGCCGTCCATCGGGTCGCTGGCACCGGCCATCGCGGTGCTGGCGCCGAAGCACAAGCTCAGTGCTGCTGCCATTAAAGTTAGCTTCATTTGTGGATCTCCTTCCCCTGAAATCGATACAGAGAGTGGTGTTACATAACATTGATTTTGTGGTTTCGTTCTGCGGGCAGGCAGACCAGAAAACTCATCGTCTCCCCGCAGACGACCGTTACATTGGCACAAGCAGGGACTGCTTGCAAGGCTTCGATGGGGCCCTTCGTTGACATCATCTGGGTACGGTCGTAATGTGGGCAATCTGCAGGTGCGCGGTGCCCTGACGGGCGACGATTGCCATACCCCTCGCGAACCGCTGAGGCCGGGCGCGCTGCCTCGTGACCCGGAGCCATCTTACATTTCAGGATAAGACAACGTGTTGACCGACGCCCAGCTTGATACCTACCAGCAAGACGGTGTTCTCGTCGTGGAGAACGTATTCGACCAGGCAACGCTGGACCGCTTGCGCGGGGTGATTGGCGAGTTCGTAGCCGGTGCCGCCCAACTCACCGATCACACTGAGATTTATGACCTCGAACCGTCACATACGCCCGAGCAGCCGCGTGTGCGGCGCATCAAAACGCCGCACAAATGGCACCCGATTTTTGTTGAGATGGTGAAGCATCCGAAGCTGGTTTCGATCATGCGCGCGCTTCTCGGGCCGAACCTGCGGCTGCACGGATCGAAGTTGAACATGAAACTCCCGCATTGCGGCGCAGCAGTCGAATGGCACCAGGACTGGGCGTTTTATCCCCACACCAACGATGACGTGCTTGCCGTCGGCATCATGATCGACGACGTCGATGACGACAACGGCCCGATGCTCGCACTGCCCGGCACGCATCGCATTGACAAGATCTGGGACCATCATCAGGACGGGCGTTTCTGCGGCGCCATGGATCCGGGCGCGACGCCCGATCTCGACTACTCCAGGGCCATCGCGTGTACCGGGAAATCCGGGTCCTGCTCGTTCCATCATGTACGACTGGTACACGGGTCGTCGCAGAACAACTCGGACAAGCCACGCCAGCTGATGCTGTACGAGGTCGCTGCGGCGGATGCGTGGCCGCTGCTTCGCTTCACCGACCTGGATGAATACGACAGCCGGATGATCTGTGGAGAGTCCACGATCGAGCCGCGCACCGAGCGCGTGCCGATCCGCATGCCCCTGCCGCCGGCGCTGGCTGGCGGCTCGATTTACGAGAACCAGACGGCATTGCGTAACCGTTACTTCGAAGCAAAGGCCGCCACCGGCTGAGCGACGGACAGTTGTTCGCCGAGGCGGTTGTTCGGCGTTGTTTCGCGATCATCGTTTGCGGCAGCCGGGGGGGCATCTCGCAGCATTGAACCTTTCCCGGCAACATTATCAGCGACAGGGAGGAGAGCATGCAGACGCGAGCTGCCGTGGCGCACAAGGCGGGCGCCCCGTTAACGATCGAGACGGTCAATCTGGAAGGGCCGAAGGCCGGCGAAGTGCTGGTCGAGATCAAGGCAACCGGAATTTGCCATACCGACGAGTTCACGCTTTCGGGCGCCGATCCGGAAGGCCTGTTCCCCGCGATCCTCGGGCACGAAGGTGCCGGTGTGGTGGTCGATGTGGGCCCGGGAGTGAAAACTCTCGCGAAAGGCGATCACGTGATACCGCTCTACGTTCCCGAGTGCCGCGAGTGCGAGTACTGCACCTCGCACAAGACCAACCTGTGCCAGGCGGTGCGCACCACGCAAGGACAGGGCCTGATGCCCGACGGCACCAGCCGGTTCTCCGTCGGCGGCGAGAAACTGCATCACTACATGGGCACGTCCACGTTTTCCAACTTCACCGTGGTGCCGGAGATTGCGCTTGCGAAGATTCGTAAAGATGCGCCATTCGACAAGGTCTGCTACATCGGTTGCGGCGTGACGACCGGAATCGGGGCGGTGATCAACACAGCGAAAGTCGAGCCGGGAGCGAACGTCGTGGTATTCGGACTCGGCGGCATTGGCCTGAACGTCATTCAGGGCGCACGCCTGGCCGGCGCGGCGATGATTGTCGGTGTCGATATCAATCCGGCGCGGCGGGCGCTCGCCGGGAAATTCGGCATGACCCACTTCGTCAATCCTGCCGACATGAAGAGCAATGAGCTGGTGCCCTACCTGGTCGAACTGACCAAGGGCGGAGCCGATTACAGCTTTGAGTGTATCGGCAATGTCGATGTCATGCGGCAGGCCCTCGAGTGCTGCCACAAGGGCTGGGGCGAATCGGTCATCATCGGCGTGGCTCCGGCGGGGGCCGAGATCGCCACGCGGCCTTTCCAGCTCGTGACCGGAAGGGTCTGGCGGGGCACTGCGTTCGGCGGCGCCCGGGGCCGCACCGATGTGCCGAAAATCGTTGACTGGTACATGGACGGCAAGATCAACATCGATGATCTGATCACGCACACGCTGGCGCTCGAGGACATCAACAAGGGTTTCGACCTGATGCACGCGGGCGAGTCGATTCGCTCGGTCGTTGTGTATTGACCGGCAGAAGGGGGAAGGGCTCTCCGTGGATATCCGGTCGATGATGATCGGGCGGAGCGGCGTGGGTGTGGCGCCGGCGATCTGATTGCAGAGCGTGGCATTGCGGACCGGTACAGATTGACCGGGGCATGTTCGATGTCTTGCTCGACGTGTATTGCAATCGGACGCACTCCAGTCAGCCGGCAAAGGGATGAATCGGGAACCGGCCTTGCGGCGCAGTGAGGGAATCGACCATGGTTGCTTTTTCGTCTCAACGTTATTCAGGCGTCGCTTGCGTCGCCGCGCGACGCAAATGAAAGCTTGCACCCCAATGCGGGAGAGCGGGTAAACGGCTATGCAGAAGCTCCTGGTTTATCAGTCACTGTGGGCGATGGAGCGCAGGCGGCCGGACGGACTGGAATGGTCGTTGCCGGAAAAGCTGGAAATGATCCGGGATGCCGGGTTCGACGGTTGCGGCGTGCGTTTCTTCGATCTCGCTTACGCGCGCGAGGTCACCCGGTTCCTGCGCGACAACGCCATGACCTGGCAGGCACAGTGTTACCCGAAATCGGTCGATGATCTGCAGCCAGTTCTCGATCATGTCGCCGAACTCGGTGCCGACCACATCAATCTGCAGCCCGACGTAAAGCCCTACCGTCTCGAGGACTGCGTGCCCTACATCGAGGGCTGGCTGGATCTGGCTGACAGGGCCGGACAGGCGTTGCACATCGAAACCCATCGTGACCGGATGACGACCGATCTGTTCTTCACGCTGCACTTGCTGGACCGTTTCCCGGATCTTCGTCTGACGGGGGATCTGTCGCACTATCTTGTCGGACGGGAGTTCTCGTGGCCGATCAGCGACGAAAACCATGCGTACATGCACCGGATAATCGACAACTGCTGGGGGTTCCACGGTCGTGTCGCCAGTCGCGAGCAAGTCCAGGTGCAGATCAGCTTCGCGCACCACAGGGACTGGCTCGATCTGTTCATGGGCTGGTGGGAATACGGTTTCCGCTCGTGGCGGCGCCGGGCGCCGCCCGACGCGACACTTACGTTCCTGTGCGAACTTGGCCCGAAGGAATACGCGATGACCGGTGCGGATGGTTATGAACTTTCGGACCGCTGGCAAGAGGCGCTGATGCTCAAGGACATGGTGCGCGAGCTGTGGCAGCGAATCGAAACCGAGGGCGGAGGGCAGAATGTATCGCCGTGAACGTCGCCCGGGGCGTACAATTCTTTATCCGGCGATTGCAAAGTCTTGCGTACCATCGAGGCGCGCGGGTGTATGCGTCTCTTGTTGCAGTCCAACAACGAACAACAGGAGGGGATCATGAATGCGTTGGGTTTCGCGAAACGAAGTACCGTTCTGGTCGGCGCGGCTCTGATTGGGGGCATGCTGGCGATGTCTACAAATGCCCTGGCTGTTGACCCCGGATTCCCGGCGCCGACCGGCGATCGCAGCCTCGTGCCGGCGAACGCACGGCTCGATCGTGTGTTTGACGGCGGGTGCATGCTGACCGAAGGCGTTGCCGCGGGTCACGACGGCATGATGTACTTCAGCGACATCACCTTCAGCAAATTCTGCCGCGATGCCAGCGGCAAATATGCCCAGGCCGGCAATATATGGAAGTTCAACCCGAAGACCGGCGAGGCAACCATATTCCGCAGTCCGTCGGGAATGTCGAACGGCATCAAGTTTGACCGTGACGGCAACATGATTGCGGCGCTTGGTGCCGACTATGGAGGGCGCATGCTCGTCAAGACGGACATGCGTTCCGGCAAGAGTTACATCCTCACGGGCCTTTACAACGGCAGGCCATACAACGCGCTCAACGACATCACCATTGACGAACAGGGCCGAATCTACTTTACCGATCCGCGTTATCTCGGTCACGAGCCGGTGTTCCAGGATGGGTTTGCTGCCTACCGGCTCGACCCGGACGGCAGCGTTGAACGGGTTGCGACCAATTGCGGAAAGTGCAACGGGATATTGATTTCACCGGACCAGAAAACCATGTACATCGTCAGTAACGACAATGGCTGGCTGGAATTCCAGAATCTGCGCGAAGGTGAGACCACCGTGCAGGCCGGCCATCTGTTGCAGGCTTATGACGTCGATGCCAGCGGCAATCTGAGTAACCGGCGCGTGCTCATCGATTACTCGAAACTCGACAAGCCCTGCAGCGGTCCCGACGGCATGATTGCCGACGAACGCGGAAATCTGTGGATTGCGTCGCGTTGCGAACACCGGCCCGGCATTCAGGTGCTGAATCCGCAGGGCAAGGAACTGGCCTATATATCGACCGGCAAGGAGTTGCCGACCAATGTCGGGTTCGGGCGTGGCGCCGATGCCAACCTGCTGTATCTTACGTCGGGCAAAAGCCTTTATCGCATCCGTGTCGGCGTCAAGGGTTATCAGTTGCCGTAGATTTTCTTGCATGTGCAGAGACGCGGGAGCCGATCGGTTCCCGCGGTTGTTTTGACCGGTTGTCAGGAGTAACCAATGGAAAGCGCGCAGTTAAAGTCAACAACCCGTTCCTTGAAGCGTCTCGATGCGGCCGCGGTGGCTGCATATGAGCGTGACGGCTACTATTTTCCGGTTCGCGTGATGTCCGAATCGGACGCAGCCGGGTACCGCAGCAAGCTGGAAGCCTTCGAAGCCGGACACCAGCCCATCATGAAAACCGCTTTGCGTAACAAGCCGCACCTGGTATTCACATGGATTAACGAACTGATTCGCGATGCGAGAATACTTGACGTGGTCGAAGATATTCTCGGGCCCAACATTCTGGCGTGGGGTACCAACTTCTTCATCAAGGATCCGCACGACGACGCGTTTATTTCATGGCATCAGGACTCCACATACTGGGGCCTGTCGCACCCGGACGTGACGACTGCCTGGATTGCGCTGTCGGATGTGACGCCGGAAAACGGTGCAATGCGCATGTTGCCGGGCAGCCACCTTCTGGATCAGTTGCCGCACGTCGACACTTTTGCCGAACACAATCTTCTGACACGTGGGCAGGAAGTGCAGATCGACGTTGACGAAAGCAAGACGGTTGATGTGCCGCTGAAGCCCGGTGAGATGTCACTGCATCATGTGCGTACCGTTCACGCGTCGAACGCAAACGCCACTGGCACCCGCCGCATCGGCCTGGCGATCCGTTACGTTCCCACCTATGTGAGCCAGATATCGGGCGCGCGGGATTACGCAACTCTGGTGCGAGGCGAGGACACGCATCACAATTTTGTGCTTGAACCGGCGCCAAAAGTTGATTTCGGAGAGGAAGAAATGGCGCTGCATGCGAAGATTGCAGAGGAGTCGTTTCAAATCTTGTACCGTGGCACGGATCGCACTGGTCCGCGGTAACGTCACGGTCGGAACGAATCAGCCGGCGTTGCCTGCCGGCCGCGACAATGCGCTCCGGTGACGGGGCACAAACAACAACAGCCCCGCGCGTGACGGGGACGGGACGGCACTTCGCCAGACAGGATGGCAAGGGTCGAAACCATGGGGGAGTGAAGATGAAGAGGATGTGGGTGGCGCTGCTATCGGCGGCCGTGATCGGGCTGCCGGGATGCGGCCAGGATGAACAGCAGGGCGGGGAAGGCGGCGATGCGTCCATCGTGTGGAAGGCCCAGTCCCTGTGGCAGGCAGGCACGCTGCCGCATCAGATATTCGAAGAGTTCGCGCGGCGTGTCACCGAGCGTTCCGGCGGCAGGTTGACTATCGAGGCGCTGGCCGTAAATTCGATTGTCTCGTCCACTGAGAGCCTCGACGCGGTTGGTGCCGGCATACTGCAAGCGCAGCACAGCGGCCCTGCTTATTTCACCGGCAAGGACGCAGCATTCGCGCTGCTAAGCGATCCGCAGGGTGGATTCGAAACTCCGGCGCAGATGCGTCAATGGATGGAAACAGGCGGAGGCCTGGATCTGGCGCGAGAACTCTATGCGAAATACAACGCGTACTTTGTTGGCGGTGTCTGGTACGGCGCGGAGAGCCTGGTATCGAAAAAGCCGATTCGCAAACTGTCAGACCTTCAGGGTGTAAAACTTCGCGCGCCGCAGGGCATTGGCCAGGATATCTTCCTGTTGCTCGGGGCGGCCCCGGTCAATCTTCCGGGCAGTGAAGTCTACACGGCGCTCGAGCGCGGCGTGGTGGATGCCAGTGACTGGGGAACGTTGTCAATGAATGAGGATCTGGGCTACCACAAGCTTGCCCCGTATCCCATGTACCCGGGTTACCACTCAATGCCGATGGCCGATTTCGCGGTCAACATGACGCAGTGGAATGCGCTGCCAGATGATCTGAAGACGCTCGTGGAGGCCGAGGTAGCCACCTTCGCCACTGAAATGGTCGAGCGCAACAGGGCTGCCGACGAAGCGGTGCTGGCAAGGGCGGGCGAACTGGGGTTCGAGGCCATCGATCTTCCAACTGAAGAACGGCGCAAGTTCCGCGAACTGGCGCGCGGCGTATGGGAAAAGTATGCGGCGCAGAGTCCGATGGCGCGGCGCGTCTACGATTCGCAGGTCGCATTCCTGAAACAACTCGATTTGCTGGACTGAGCGCCGGCGACATGCCGGCAAACTGAAAGCGCATGACCGAGCACACCACCGTCACGCGGGCCGTTCATGCTGCCGGCAACGTGGCGAGTTACCTGTTTCTTTGCATCGTCGCCATCAGCGCGTTTGAAGTGCTGATGCGTTATGCGGTCGGCCAACCGACCGTGTGGGTGCACGAATTGTCGATCGCATTCGCGGCGACCTGCTTTGTCATCGGCGGCCCTTACGTGCAGGCGACGCGGAGCCACATCACCATCAGTTACGCCTATGACAAGATGCCGCCGGGCTTGCAGGTCTGGGCGCGGTTGTTGTGTTCGTTGCTGACGCTGGCGTTCCTCGTGTTCCTTACCTACGCGACCACGCTGCAGGGCTGGCAGGCTCTGCAATATGGCGAGACCACTGGTACCGCGTTGAATTGGCCGATCCCGGCCTATCTTAAAACGCTGTTTGCGGTTTGCGCGGCGATCATGACCGCACAAACCGCGATGCATGTCATTGAAGACGCGCGGCGCATCGCCAGGCGAATGGTTGCGGATCCGGGCAGATGAGCATCGAGTGGATCACGATACTGATGTTTGGCGGGATGATCCTGCTGCTTCTGCTTGGGCTGCCGCTGGCATTCGTAACCGGCCTCATCGGTGTCGTATTCACTCTCGGGCTTTACGGTCCCGCCGGCCTGCCCCTGATTGCCAGCCGCATCTATACGTTCATGAACGAGTATGCACTGGTCGCTGTGCCAATGTTCATTCTGATGGCCTCGATCATGGAGCGCTGCGGCGTCGCCAAGGATCTGTTCAGTGCCATGCGGGTGTGGGCCGGCGGGCTTCCCGGCGGCCTCGCCATACAGACCATGGTCGTGGCGACCATCATGGGCGCGATGACGGGCATCATTGGCGGTGAGATCGTGTTGCTGGGTTTGCTTGCGTTGCCCCAGATGCTGCGGCTCGGTTACGACAAGAAGCTGGCGATCGGAACGATCTGCGCCGGCGGCTCCCTCGGCACGATGATCCCGCCGTCGATCGTGTTGATTATCTACGGCCTGACCGTCAATGTTTCGATCGGCGATCTGTTTATCGCCAACATCGTGCCGGCGCTGATGCTTTCCGTGGTCTACATGTCCTACATCTTCGTGCGATGTCAACTGAACCCGAAGCTCGGACCGGTAGCCCCGGCTGAAGAGCGAAACATCGGCACGCTCGCCAAGCTTGCACTGCTCAGGGGCCTTGCGCTGCCCTTGCTGGTTATCTCCGCCGTGCTCGGCACCATCTATTTCGGTATTGCCTCGGTCACGGAGGCGGCAGCGATGGGTGTAGTGGGAACGCTCATCGCATCGGCGGTGCGTCGCGAACTGAGCTGGGCCATTGTTCGCGATTCGATCCGGCAGACGATGCAGACCTGCGGCATGCTGTTGTGGCTGTCGTTCGGTGCGACCGCGATGATCGGCGTCTACAACCTGGCCGGCGGCCCGACGTTCATTCGGGAACTCTTCGCCGGCCTCGACCTGCCGGCGCTTGGCATCATATTCCTGATGATGGCGATCCTGTTCGCGCTCGGATGCATCATGGACTGGGTCGGAATCTGTTTGTTGACCATGCCGATATTCGTGCCTATTGCGAGGGATCTTGGTTACGACCCGGTATGGTTCGGCGTGCTTTTCTGTCTGAATATGCAGCTGTCGTATCTGACACCGCCTTTCGGGCCGGCGGCTTTCTACCTCAAGGGCGTCGCGCCCCCGGAAGTTTCCCTGAATGACATTTTTTCGGCCATGTGGCCGTTCCTGATCCTGCAGGCGAGCGTCCTGTCGATGGTTGTTCTTTTTCCCCAGGTCGCGTTGTGGTTGCCGCGACTCGGTGGCTGACGCGGCGCGGACCGCGTATTGGCGCCGCGCACGCTCGCGAGTGGATCAGCGGACATTTCCGGAGAGTAGATAAGGTGCGATTCAAGGCAGCGGTTCTGAACGCAGTGGGCGAGCAACTGGAGATCGAGGAACTCGAGATGCAACCGCTGCAGGCTGGCGATGTGCTGGTGCGCGTAAAGGCAAGCGGGCTGTGTCACACGGATCTCGAAGTCATCCAGGGGTCGCTCGCGTATCCGCTGCCTATCGTTCTCGGGCATGAGGGTGCCGGTGTGGTGGAGGAAGTCGGTGCCGGCGTGACACGGGTGCGCCCGGGCGACCACGTTCTGCTGTCCTGGAATCCGCATTGCGGACACTGTTTTTACTGTGACCGCGATCTTCCTATCCTGTGTGAGCCGTTCAGGCATCATCAACCGCAAGGTCATCTTCTCGACGGCACGTCACGCATGCGGCGCAACGGCGACGAGATTTTTCATTATTCCGTCACCTCGACGCACGCCGAATACACCGTGGTGCCCGAGTCGGGCGCGGTACCGATTGCGAAGCAGATGCCGTTCGACCGTGCCTGCATCATCGGCTGCGGTGTCATGACCGGAGTCGGCGGCGTCATTCGAAAGGCCGAAGTGGAGCCGGGTTCGAGCGTCGCCGTCGTCGGCTGCGGTGCGGTCGGGCTGAATGCGGTACAGGGGGCGCGCCTGGCAGGCGCTTCGACCATTATCGCGGTTGATCTCGGCGAAGAAAAATTGCAGAGAGCGCGTGTTTTCGGAGCGACGCACTGTGTCGATGCGGAAGAGTGCGACGCGGTGGACGCGGTCCTGCAGCTCACGCATGGCAGGGGCGCGGACTATGTGCTCGAATCGGCCGGCGCCGCGCGGGTTTTCAGAACCGCTGTCGAGATGGTGCGCCCCGGCGGCAGCGTGATCTGGTTGGGAAAGGTGAACACCGACACCGAAGTGAGCTTTCGATGGGGATCGTTGATGGGAGAACGCCAAATGGTGCGTTCCAGTTACGGTAACGCAAGGCCGATGCGCGACTTCCCCTGGCTCGTTGACGAATACCTGAAGGGCCAACTGAAACTGGACGAGCTGATTACGCGCCGCATCCGGCTGGATGAGATCAACGATGGTTTTGCGATGCTGGCACGGGGGGAGGGCATACGTACCGTGATCATGTTCGATGACCCGCCTCCGGCGCCGGCTGGACGGCGCGGCGAACCGCAAGCGCGGTGAAAACAACAGCACGGCGATGCTTCAGGCGTAAGGGTAATGAAACAAGACGGCCGAGCGGCATGCGAACACGCTGTTCCGGGAACGGTCAGAACTGGCCAGGTGCCGCGCATTCGTCATGAGCGCCCCGCTCGACGACAGGCTTGATCATGCCGACGCGGTTTTCCTGACATCGGCCCTCATCGAGCAGGGCCTTTGTGGTAAAAAATAATATGGCAATGAGCGCCGATAGAAAATACACGCACCCGCCGATGCAGGACGGATGGATCGATCGCCCGCACCAGATCGCCGAGTTGGGAGATCTGCGGCTGGAAAGTGGCGAGGTCATCCGTGACTATCGCCAGTCCTATGTCACGCACGGGACACTGAACGCGGATCGAAGCAATCTCGTATTGGTGTGTATTTCCCTCACCGGCAATCATCACCGGCTCGATTTTCTCATCGGTCCCGGCAACGCGCTCGATACCGACCGTTTCTTCATTGTTTGCGCCGACCCGATCGGAAACGGTTTGACGACTTCGCCGTCCAACAGCGTGGCGCAGCCAAAGATGCGCTTCCCGCGATTCGGCATTCGCGACATGGTGCAGGCGCAATACCGGCTGCTGGCCGAAGTGCTGGATGTGCGTGCCATGCATGCCGTCGTCGGGGCATCGATGGGCGGCATGCAGGCCCTGCAGTGGGCCGTCAGTTACCCCGGCCTGGCCCGGCGCATCATCGCGATGACGCCAATGGCGAAAACGCATCCCTGGGCGGCGCTCGTAGTGGAAACTGCGCGCCGCTGCCTGACTGCCGACCCGCAATGGAGCGAAACCGGCTTCGGTTCGAGACCGGTGCGCGGCTGGGCGGCATACACGGCGCTGATGACGGCATTGCTGGCGCGTACGCCCGCGGCGGTACAGGAGTTCGCGGCCGACGCCGGCAGCGCGCAACGCTGGCTGGCGCAGTTGACCGAACGCAACGAGGCGGGCGGGTTCGATGCGCACGATTATTTGTATCAGTCCTGGGCTTACGAAGCGCATGATGTGAATGCGACGCCGGGTGCGGCGAGCGATGCCCTTGCCGCGATCGAAGTGCCGGTGTTGATTGCGGCGCCACCGCTTGACCTGTTCAACCCGGTGGAGTCGGCACACGAGGCGGCGCAGCGCATTGGCAGTGCGCGCCTGGTGGAAATTCCATCAGTGCAAGGCCATCAGGCCGCGACGGCCACGCGTGCCAAGGACAGTGATTTCCTCAACGCTACGATACGGGACTTTCTTCTCGAATGAGAAACCCGTTCGTTCGGGATATCGTGGCAATAGACTGGACTGCGCGGCGCTGAGCCGGCGTCTGTTTGCCCCGGCAATCTTTCGACCGCGAAGAAATCGCTGTCAGCAATCAACCCGTTTTATACCGACTACACACGATGGAGGATAGCCAATGATCGTCGATCACCGCACTTACAACGTCAAACCCGGCAAGCTGAACGACTTCCTGAAATTGTACGGGACCGAAGGTTTTCCACTGCAAAAGAAACATCTTGGCCATTGCGTCGGCTGGTACTCGAGCAACGACATTGGCCCGCTTAATCAGGTTGTGCACATGTGGGCTTACAAGGATCTCAACGACCGCGAGCAACGGCGCAACCGGTTGGCCGCGGATCCCGCCTGGGGGCAGTATCTGGCCAAGGCAACTGACTACCTCGTCAGCATGGAAAACAAGGTGTTGCGGCCGGCACCGTTTTTCACGATACCCGAAGTAAAGGGCTGAGCGCCGGCCCGCCTGCTCAGGCGTCCTCGACAAGAAAGAGCAGCGCGCGCTCGCTCAGGGCGCGCGCCTTGTGTGCACCGACGTCTCCTGCCGGGATAAGCAAGGCACTACCCTGCGGGAATTGTTCGATCCTGCCCTGGAAATCGATTTCGAGATCGCCTTCCAGCACGATGCCCGCATGGCCTTTCCTGCACCAGTCAGGTTCGATGAAATCGTTGGTAAATTCGAGCAGCCGCACCTGACGGTTGCCTTTGACGATGGACTTGAAGCGGCAACCCGGCAGCGGATGCTCCCAGCGCGCGTTGTCGAAATCAAGACGGAATGATCTGGTATTCACGCAGAGCCCTCCCGTTCGGAGACGCAGCGATGCGTCGCGATAGAGGCGCCTATAATGCATCTGGAACGCTGCAAACTCAATGACCGTTCCCGGTTGACCGTAATACGACACGAAGGAGGAAAGCATGGGTGAGTTTTCCCGCCGCGATACGCTTAAGACGCTGGGTGCCGTTGCTGTTGCAGGTGCTGCGCCGACTTTGCTGCTGCCCTCATCGGCGGCGGCCGCATATGACGTGAAACCGGAGAAAGGTGCCAGCATCAGGATGATGCGCTGGCGCCGGTTCATTCAGGGCGACGAAGACCAGTGGCTGGCAAACACCGCAAAATTCACCCGCGAAACCGGCGTCGCGGTGCGTGTCGACAACGAGGGTTTCGAAGACATTCGACCGAAAGCGGCGATGGCCGCCAACGTGGGATCGGGACCCGACATCGTGCTGGGATGGATGGATGATCCGCACCTGTTTCGCAGTCGGCTGGTTGACTTGACGGACCTTGCTGCGTATCTCGGCGGCAAATACGGCGGCTGGTACCCCACTGCGGTGCGTTACGGCACGATCAACGCCGGCGGCGACAAGGGAAAGTGGATCGGCTTGCCGCTGGGTGCAGGCGGCGCACTATTGAACTATCGCAGTTCCTGGTTGCAGGAGGCGGGGTACGAATCCGTGCCTACCGATTTCGACAACTACCTGAAGATGTGCAAGGCTCTCGCGAAAAACGGCCACCCGCCGGGGTTTGCGCTGTCTCATGCGACCGGCGACGCGGAAACGTGGAGTCATAACGTGTTGTGGGGGTTCGGCGCAAGGATGGTGGACGAAAACAACAAGCCGGCCATCAACAGCAGGGAAACGATAGAAGCAATCGAGTACATGCGCGAACTGTATTCGACGTTCATCACGGGCACGCTGTCCTGGACGGGAGTTTCCAACAACAACTCGTTCCTTGAGGACCGCATCAGCCTGACTTCCAATGGCCCGTCGATCTATTACGTCGCGAAGAGGTCCGAAGACCCGAAGTTGCGCGCCATTGCCAAGGACATGAACCACGCGGCATTTCCCGTGGGCCCCTCGGGGGTGGCGGCCGAATTGCATTTGCTCTCCCAGGCCTACGTGTTCGCGTATACGAAATACCCGAACGCCTGCAAGGCTTATCTCAAGTTCATGTGGGAACGCGAGCAGTATGAGCCTTGGCAGGCTGCTGCCACGAGTTACATGTGCCCGCCCTTGAAGGCCTACGCCGAAACGCCGTTCTGGAAGTCCGACCCCAAGTACGAACCGTTTCGCAACGTGGTCGAGCGCATGCGGTGGTCCGGATATGCAGGTGACGTTGGCGAGAAATCTGCATCCGCGCTGGCGGACTGGGTGGTGGTGGACATGTTCGCGCAGGCGGCTTCAGGACAAAGCAGCGCGAAAGACGCCGCGCGTGACGCCGAACGCCGGGTGCGCCGCGCATACCGATAGGCAAAAACTTACGATGATCCGGCACGGAGTCGTGCATGCCGGGGAAACGCGGTCCGCTTCGTGATCTGGATGCAGGCCGCCGTATCGTCCTGGTGTGACGCGATTGCGTCAGTTTTCAGCTACGCCATCGGGCAATCGGCCCGCTGAGCGGCACCGGATGCCGCGCATACTGTGGCGCGTTGCGGTGGTTGCCGGATTTTCGAACAGGCGTGCCCGCCGCGGCGGATGCCAGGTTTCAATTTGCCGGAAAACCAGGCGAAAAATCGTCAAAAAACCCCCGTGCACAGGCGCGATTCCCCGCACCTCGTTCGTGCGATGTCCGCAGCTGCAACCCGTTCTCGCCTGGCCCGTGACTTGCATTGTTGCAGACGGAATCGGCATCGATCGTAATACGCTGCAATCGTAACGGGTGCGATCCTCATAAGCGCGTTCGCTGTACGCGTATTCATAACGGCCGCATTTGTATTCGTGTGAAAACCGCGGGTGCGAAAAGGCGCAGGGCGGGAATAAATCATGAGGTGGGAACAGTTTTTCTGGGTCGTCTACGGGATAGGATCGACTCTGTTCGTGTTCTTCCTGTTCAAGCTTGGAAATGCTGTCGCGGGGGACCGTGAAGAATCCATCAAGCGTGAAATCGCGCGGCCCCGAAATCCTGAGCAGAAGCAAACGGAAGTTGCACCTGACGCAGCCAGTGCACCGCAGGGTCACACCGGACGGCCTCGCGTCGGGAGCGCAGTCGCCGCTGGCGAGGCAAAGCCGAACATAGCTGTTGCGTCAGTCGACGCGGCAAAAGAGTTTCTTCTGACTACCGGCGGCTTCCATGCCGAATCCGGTGTCCACGGGCAGGCAGAGCAAGGCCGCAGGTAGCCTTGAGTCCGTTCCCGACAGTGTCAGGCAAGATATGCATGCGCCGCCGCTTACCGGGGTGAACGTGATCGCGCAGCTCGAAACGAGCCGGCCAGTTCAGCCGCGCGAACAGGACGATACCGCGCGGCGGCGGAAGCAGCGCTCCGAACTCATACTGCTGGGCGATGGCGTGCCGGTCAATCCGGGCTTGCCGCCCATCGAACTGGCAGATGATTTTCTTCCCCGGAACAAGGAAGCGATCGCCATACGCCTGCTGTGCGTGTTGATGACGGCGATCAAGGCCGACCGCATGCATCAAACCATGGTCTTGCGCGTCATCAGGCAATACGGACTGGCCGCGTCGTTTTCCCCGCTCGAGAAAAATTTCGTTCGCACGCTGGACCCTGGCGACGGCGACAAGGCGCGGTTCTCCTGGCGATTCGAGTCCGCCTGGGTGATGCTCTGGGTACTCGGGTATGTCGATAGTCTTGGCAGCCCGGCAGCCAGATGCAATGCGGACTTTGCTGTCGATTGCATGCGCGACCGGAACAGGCAATCGTTCATTGACGACGCGAAGCTGCGCCCGCTCGACCAGATACTCGACCAGGCTGATCTGGTTTACCGTTATCGCCATGCCCTGGCCGATGCCGCCGCGGCAAGGAAAAAGCCTCCTGCCGGCCTGAATGCGTCGATCGTGTATGAGCGCCATCATGCATTCAACTGGCTGGTCCGATATAGTGGCCGCGATTGGGACGAGGCGGCGGCCGAAGACTAGCGGTATCGGCTCTCTCCGGCTTGTGATGTCCGGAAGAATGTGGCCATTGCAATACCTTGTTCCGGCCTGACGAATGGATCCTTTTCCAGAGAGGTGCGCTGTGACGGGCGGAATTGGCAATGCCGAGCTCACATTGGGCGACATTCCATCAATCAAGGAGTCCTGGCAGCACATTGAACCGTTTGCGCTTACCTTCGACGGTTATGGCTATTGGGGTTCAATCGAAAAATGCGCCGAGGTCGCATCCAGGCCTCCCGGGACATTGACGCAACTGCGTACCTGGCTATTCTTCGAAGCGCGTCGCTGGCATCATCTCGGCAAGCAGCCGGACACGGTAGCGATGAAGCGCATCAAGGCGGTGCTCTTTGCGATCAGGGAAAAAGTCAGGAGCGGCGATTTACGCTGAGCGCAGGGTCCCGGCAAAGGAACTTCCGGCAGTCTTTGGCGGCCAAACAAACTCCGGCAACTGAAAACAGGTGAATCGATGTTCAGGTTTCTGATTGGGTTCACGGTCATGGCGATGTGCAATGCTGCTTTGGCCGGGGAAAATTACACCGTAGAGGCGATCGCCAGAGTGGGCGAGAATGAAGTCGCACGCTTTTATTCGGACTCGGTGCGCGAGACCACAGGTGGACTGCAGGTTTTTGATGTCGTCATCCGCTATGCGGTCCCGGAAGACGCGCCTCCGGGCGGAACGGCGTCGCGCAAAGTCACTTATCGCGCGAAGTGCGACAGTAACGAGCTCTCCATATCCGTTATCGCGCTACGCAACGCCAGGGGCCAGACAACCAAAGCCATTGCAGTACCCCCGGGCGCCGAGGAATATTTCAAGCCCGAACGCGCGTCACGCGAGGACGACTGGTTGTTTCGCGTTTGCGGCTAGCGCCGTGCCTTCCGTTAGAACCTGTCTCGTGATTGCTCGCGCGAGCGATGGCAACGTTTTTCGCTCCCGGTCAGTCGCGAGTAACGCCGTCTGGCCGGTCCAGACAAGGAGCGAGTAACAACACCGGCGGCGAAAACCGTTCCATCCGGAAGAATCACACCCGGAACACGCCTGCACCGCGTTGTTCGGCTTGGATTGTATTGACCGCACCCCTCGCCTGGCGGATATCGTGTTCTGGATGGAACGCGTCTTTCGATCGATTACGAGACAGGTTCTAGTCCTTGCCCTCGCTTTCGGACCACTTCTGCATAAGCGTGTTCGACGGCAGGCTTTCGTCGACAAGTTTGTTTGCGGTTTCGATTCCCGCGACCGGCAGTCCTTTCGGATCCAGTGCGCCGATCTGAACCAGCACGGAGGCCTGATCCCAGTAGATGTGCTCGTTGTAGAGCTTGTCGCCACGGAACTTGACGATTGCCACCAAAGGGATCTCGACCCGTTTCCCGGTGGGCGCAAGACCGGGCAGCATCCAGTCGATCTCGATGTCATGCGTGAAACAGAACAGCAATTCATCCACGAGTATGCCCTCGCCGATGGTGCGCGAAATTGGAATCAGCGTCGTGTCCTGCGGGGTTTTCGGAATGAAGTGGTGCTTGTAGAAACGCCGTAGTTGCTGGTAGCCAACACCGCCGGTCATCGTCGGAATGTGATTTACGTACGGCTCGGCCACCATGGTCTTCATTGTGGCGTCGGCGTCGCGCGTCGCAAACTCATATTCACAGTGTTTGTCCCAAAGCGCCGAGAAGTCGTAATGCGGCCCCATGTGTCTGCGAAACAATGCAATCGATCGGTGGTGGGCCATCAGTGCCGAGGGTTTGTCGTAATGCGGCGAGGCCGGGCGCGCAAACGCGTGATCGACCCCCGGGTAGACATAAATTTCGACGTTGTCGCGACTTTCGAAAGTGACCTGGATCTTCTGTACTTTTTCTTCCGGCGCGTATTCGTCTTCGGCCGCGAAGTGCATGACCATCGGCACCTTGATTTTCGGCGCTTCATCGAGATATGCATCGATGCTGACGCCGTAGTAGGAAACCGCGCAGTCAACTCCGGAACGCGCTGCCGCAAGATAGGCGAGTCTTCCGCCGAGGCAGAATCCGAGCGCACCGATCTTGCCGACGACCTCGTCGCGGGTGCGCAGTGTCCGCACCGCTGCGGTGATGTCCTCCATGCCCTTGTCGGTATCGAACTTCTGGAACAGTGCAAACGCCTGCTTCCAGTCGTCTTCCGTGTAGCCGAGTTCGATGCCGGGTTCGATGCGCCAGAAAAGGTCGGGGGCAAGTACCACGTAGCCTTCTTCGGCATAGTAGTCAGCGACCTGGCGAACGTATTCGTTGATGCCAAAGATTTCCTGGCACAGGACGATGCCTGGCCCCTTGCCTGATGCAGGTAACGCCAGATATCCGCGAAACGCGCCGCCGTCGGCGGCGCGAATGTCAATCCATTGACCAGCCATTGTGTTTTCTCCTTGTCCTGAGCGGCTCCGGAAACCTTCAGCAGCCATATCGGCCGGTTTTGCCGGTGCGATCAAGCGGCCGTTTTACCTGCAGCAAACAGCAGTGTCAAACTTGTTCCCTGGCCATCGGGCTGCCCGCAGCGTTCTTGACAAAAAAACGGTCGCCACCTAGATTGCCGCGTTCCCGAAGCCGTTATCAGCCAGCCGACTTTGTTGCTCCTGCTCATGGGCTTTCCCGAAGCACACGGGTTGACATTGCCGCTGGAGAAGCAGCCAGGGCGCATGTAATCGGTCAAGGCGTGATCAACCGGCATCAGAAGAATGCGTTGCCATCGAGGCCGCGTAACAGAAAACGAGGAGAGTGGAAATGAAGATCCAGGGCTCTGTAGCGCTTGTCACCGGCGCAAACCGTGGAATCGGCCGCGCATTCGTCGAGGAACTTATCAGGCGCGGCGCAAAGAAAGTCTATGCCACCGCCCGCGACCCCCGGAAGCTGGCCGATCTCGACGCGACGCATGCCGACAGGATTCAGGTCCTTACGCTTGACATTACCAAGCCGGCGCAGGTGGCGGCAGCCGCGGCGCAAGCCGGGGATGTCGATCTGCTGATCAATAACGCCGGGATCAATCGCAAGAAGGGGTTGATCGCGTCGGCCGTGCTCGATGACGCGCGAGACGAGATGGAAACCAATTATTTCGGCACCCTGTCGATGTGCCGTGCGTTTGCTCCAGTTCTCAAGCGCAACGGCGGTGGCGCGATCGTCAACATGCTGTCGATCATAGCCAGAGTCTCACTGCCCGCCTACGGCTCACTTTGCGCATCGAAAGCGGCTGGATTGCTGATGACGCAAGGCGTGCGCGCTGAACTGGCGAAACAACGCACCCGGGTTGTCGCCGTCATGCCGGGAGCGGTCGACACCGACATGGAACGGGATTTCGAAGGTCCCAAGGAAGACCCCGCTGATGTTGCCAGCGCCAGTTTGCAGTCGCTCGAGGAAGGCGCGGAGGAAGTCTATCCCGGCGGCATGGCGCAAAGCGTCAGTCAGGGATTGGCGAAAGACCCGAAAGCGGTAGAGAAAGAGTTTGCCGCCTATCTGCCGGGCTGAGTCAGGACCCGGATTTGCAGCGTGCCGGCTTGAGCCTGAGTGATCTTCCGGCCTGCCGGCGGCGGTCCTCCTTGGCGCCTGAGAGGTGAAGTGCTGTCACAGGTGCCGAGTGATGGTTCTTCGGAAACCGGGTCTGGGCAGATCCGGCTGGACGCGACGGCATGGCGTTACGTTGGGCTGATCGTCGCTACGTTCGCGATCGGGCTGATGGCCGACCGGTATGGGGGGTTGGCGGGCCAGCTTGGTGTTGGTGCCTGGAGTTGGTTACTGGCGTTGCGGCTGATCCGCGTGGCCGGGCCGCGATGGCGGCGAGCTTTGTTCGCATGCCTTGTCTGGGCCACGGCGGGCGAGATATTTCTCTCCCTTGTGTGGGGGCTGTATACCTACCGGCTTGGCAACATCCCTTTTTTCATTCCGCCCGGGCATGTCTTCCTGTTCTGGCTCGGCGTAGTGTTCGCGCCCAGGGTGGCGGATCTGTTTGTCCGCGGCGTTGCGGTGCTCGCCATCATCTACGCGGGATACGCCTGTTACTCCGGTTTCGATACCATCAGCATACTGCTCGTGGGGCTTTTCCTGTTGTGCTGGACGCAGGCCGAAGGGCGGCGCCTTTACTCGCTCATGCTGGTGATGTCGCTCGCCGTCGAACTGTATGGCACCTGGGTCGGTAACTGGGTGTGGCACGCCAACGTGCCGTACTTCGGATTGACGAGCAATAATCCACCGCTTGCCGCCGGTGCTTTTTACTGCATGCTCGATGTATTGATCGCTTTGACCGCGCGTTCGATTGGTTTCATTGCGCCGAGCCCCCCGGCCGGAGCGACGGTCCGTCAATAAACCCGGAGACCTGCATGATCTGTCATTGTGGCTTACAATTCATCGGAAGGCGCGGGGCGGCTTGGCTCTACGCAATCCAGGTCAAAGATTGTTCGTTCCGTTAATGGCTTACCGCCGGTTACGAGGAAAAGACGCATGAAGAAACCAGCAACATTGTTTTTTGGATTGATTGCATCGGGATTGGCATCGAGCGTCATGGCGCATGGCGGCCACGGCGTAACGGCACCGGCAAGCTTAACGCATTACCTGATCGAGCCATTGCACTTGCTGCCGGCCTTCGCGCCTCTTGCTGTGATCGCTGTCACGATCTGGCTGCTTCGACGCAAAGCCGGTTGAAGCGTGTGCCCGGGCGCCGGGAATCGCGCCGGCGCGGCCGGCACGGACAGTCGCTTTCGCGATTGCCGGGCTGTTGATGGCGAAGCAGGCGCCGCATGTCCGGAAGTCCTTGCGCCTCGTGGCGCTGCTTGTCCTGTTGAATTGCGTAGTCGCCGGGGCGTCGGCCGACTGGACGTACCTGGTCGCTGCGGATGATGCCGACTGGTACTTCGATGAGTCGCTTGGCCGAAAGCGCGGCACTATGGCCAAGGTCTGGACGCTGCAGCAATACCGCGAGGCCCAGCCTTTTCAGGGTGGGGTTTACCGTTCGTCGAAGATGCAGGCTGAAATCCGCTGTCATAGCCGGCAGTGGCGTGTTTTCTACTTTTCGAGCTACAGCGGTGACATGGGAGAAGGCGAGCAGTTGTATGTACAGGAGGCCGCCGGGGCATGGAAAGACGTGCAGCCCGCAACGGTTGCGGAAGCCTTGTTCCAGGCCGGCTGTTATCCCGGGCGGAGCGAACGCTAGATTGCTGTCGCCGATTGTTTTCGCGACAGATAAGCGCGGAACATGCGCAGTCCGGCATTGTCATAGTCCGGCGCCTGCTGTGCAGCGCGATCTAATCCAAATTAAAATCAACAGCTTGTTTTTCAGCTGTCACTCAAAGAGTCGGAAAGGAGACATTTGATGCAATCTCCGCTCAAGGCACGCGCGCTATGGCCCGCCGCCCTGTTGTGTTTGCTCGGAATATCAGGTTGCTCGCAGGAGCAAGACGCTCCAAGCGAGCAGAGCGAGGCCGCGGCGGCGCCTGCTCCCATGGCCTATGTGTCCAACCAGAACGGCAATGTCACTGTCGTTGACCTGACCACCTTCGAAGCCGTTTCCGAAATCAGCCTCGAAGACCGCGGGCCGCGGGGTATCGGCGTAACCGGTGACGGCAAGATGCTGGTGGTTGCCAACCGTGAAAGCGGTGACCTGGCCGTGATCGACAGGCTCGGGGGAGAAATCATCAGAAACGTGCCCATCGGAAAGAATCCCGAGTTCGTCCGCGTTCGCGGTAGCCGCGCATTCGTGTCGTTTGAGCCGGCGGCAGTCGGCGGCCCTCCTCCCGAACCGGGTTCGGAAGAGGCGAAAGCCCTGGCCAAGCAGCGTGAAGATGACGACGAAGAGCCGGCAAAAATTGCGGTGGTCGATCTCAACGAAGGCAAGGTGATCAGGGAAATTACCGGCGGCATGGAAACCGAAGGGATCGAGTTTTCCGCGGACGGCAGCAAGATTCTGGTCACCAATGAGGCTGACGAGAACGTCACCGTTCATGACATCGAGAGCGGCGAACTGGTCAAGACTATCAGCACGGTGGAACATGGCAACCGGCCGCGCGGAATCAAGATGTCTCCCGACGGCCAGATGTATGTTGCCAGCATTGAGTACGGCAATCACCTGGTCGTTCTCGACAATGAGTTCAATTTTGTGAGAGAGGTCGCGACCGGCAACGTGCCGTACGGCCTGACCTTTAACCGGGATGGGTCGCGTTTGTACGTGGCGCTGGCGAGAGGCGAGGCGATTCAGGTGTTCGACACCAAGACCTGGGAAGAGGTCGGGCAGGTTGAGACAGGCAAACGCTGCTGGCATTTCACGTTCACCCCGGACGACCGTCACATATTGGTCGCTTGCGGCCGCTCGGATGAAGTCGTCGTGATCGACGCGAACGAAATGAAGGTCGTGAAGCGCATCAGCGACAAGAAGCTTCCGTGGGGTATCGTTGCCTATCCGAGATCGGTCGGCTCCCTCGATGCACCCTGGCAGTAACGGGTAGACGATCAGATAGAAGCGAACAGGATCGGCGCTTCAGTCGTTACGGTTGAAAAGGGCCTCGCAATCGAGGCCCTTTTTCTGTTTTCAGCGCAGTGGTTCCAGTCAGGCAGCCGCGGCCTGTATGTGGTGCATGTACACATCCTGTTGCGGGAACGGGATCGAAATGCCTTCGGCGTCGAAGCGTTCCTTGACCTTTCTCGTCAGGTCGAGCTTGGTGGCGAAAAAGTCCGCGCTTTTTACCCACGGGCGTGCGTAGATGTTTACCGAACTGTCGGCGAGTTCGGCAACGGCGACCAGCGGCTCCGGCTCTCTCAGGCATCTTTCGTCCGCCTCGATTACCCCGTTGATGACGCTAACGGCCTTTTCCATATCGTCCGAGTAGCTGATGCCGAAGATCATGTCGATGCGGCGCGTGTCGTTCAATCCGTAGTTCATGATCGTGTTTCCCCAGATTTGCGAATTCGGCACGATCATGGCGATGTTATCGGGCCTGTGCATGCTTGTAACGAACAAACCGATCTCGTCCACGACGCCCAGCGTCGAGCCAAACTCGATGACATCACCGACACGAAAGGGGCGAAGCACCAGCAACATGATGCCCGCCGCGACATTGCTCAATGTGCCCTGCAGCGCCAGACCGACCGCTATGCCTGCGGCACCAAGCAGGGCGATCAAGCTGGTGGTCTGCACCCCGAACTGATTCAACACGGCAATGAGCGTGACCGCGAGTACCAAAGCCCGCGTCACCTTTCCGAGCACAATCGTCAGGGTTGCGTCCAGAACGTTCGAACGCTCCGCCCGCTTGCGTACGGCGCGTTCCGCGACGCCGGCGAACATCCAGCCGACGACGAGGATGGCGATTGCAGCAAGCGCCTGCATTCCCTTGCTGATCAAGAAATCTATCGTTTCCGGGGATATTTCCACTTTGAGTCTCTCCTGAGTGTTGGTGGGCGGTACCGATTCGGATACTTGCCCGCGGATTTGAAGCTGTGACCGGGGGAAAAACGAAACGGCCGGAAGCCGGCCGCAATTTTTCCGATGTTTCGCTTCCCGGTGTCCGTTACTGCGGACCGAAGGCGACGATCGCAAACCGGGACTTGACCACTCCCGGTTTCATCCGGCATTTTCAATCGTTCGCCCCGGATGCGCAACCGGTGCAATCTAAGGTTGCGGCGCAATCCAACAGGACTTCCGTCCCGGGCACACCGATCGGGAAACGGCAAGTCGTGGCTCTGTACCATTAAAGCAAGCGGCGTTTGTTGTGAAACTGGAGTATTCGATTTGAAACCGGGAAGCGCTGTTTTCGCTCTGGCGTTTGTAATGTTCTGCCTGGCGATTGCGCCTGCCGCGGCGACCTCCGACTTCAAGGCCGCGGGTGCCCTGCTCGTTACAGGCGGCGGACACTCGTCGCTGGTGTTGCTGGTGAAACACCGCAGCCGTGGCTGGTACGAAATGCCGGGCGGGCGCCGCCAGACGCAGTCTACTGAAGAGCACGGGCTTGACGCGGCTTACGAGACGGCGATTCGCGAATGCCACGAGGAGAGCAGGGGCGTACTTTCCCGGGAATTGCTGCGCAAGGCGGTCGATCCGGCGCGAAAGCTGCGCGATGGCGGTTTCGTGTTCTTCGTCGGCAGAGTCGATCCGATCGCCCTCGACAGCCTGAGGCGTGCACCGGTGCCCGAGCCCGCTGCGTTTCGCGAAATTGCCGACTACGCATGGGTCGCAGTCGAAAGTGTGTTGGTCAGCAACGACTTCACGGTGATCGACGAGGAGGGGCGCCGCATCAAGGTGCGTTCGCAACTGAAACCACGTCTGATCCAGGCGCGAGCGCAGGGGTGGTTGTAGGTCCGCGAGCCGGCCCGGCCGTGAAGGCGGGTTCGCTGACGTGGGTTCGTTGACGAGGGTTCGTTAAGGTGGGTTCGTTAAGGTGGGTTCGTTAAGGTGGGTTCGTTAACGATGGTGCCGGATCATAAAAGGGTAACTTGAATGAACGCGATTGCGACGCTGGATCATCTTGTAGTGACTGCACCGAACCTCAAGGCTGGGGTGCAATGGGTGCGTGATGCGCTTGGGGTGACACCGGAACTTGGCGGCAAGCATCCCCGCATGGGTACGCACAACTGCCTGCTGCGACTGGGAGAGCAGACTTATCTGGAAGTCATCAGTGCGGACCCCAACGCTCCGGACCCGGGCCGGCCGCGCTGGTTTGCCCTCGACCGGATGGAGCCGGACGCTTCTGCGCAACTGGCTGCATGGGTGGCGCGAACCACGGACATCGAACGATCGGCGGCGGCCGCAGGCGAAACCGTCGGCACGGTCGAACCGATGGAGCGTGGTGACCTGAACTGGCTGATAACCGTCCCGGATAGCGGTTCGTTACCCCTCGGCGGCGTTGCGCCCATCCTGATCGAATGGCGCACGCGCATTCACCCCGCGGCGGGGATGCGCGAATCGGGCTGCAGGCTGCTGCACCTCGATTTGTACCACCCGGAGCCGGCGCGCATTGAGCGGTTGTTGCGCGCGATTGGCATGGACAGGCAACAGCTGCGTTTGCAGCCGTCCGGCAAGCAAACGGCAGGGCGTCTGGTCGCCACCGTACAAACGCCGGACGGCGTGAGGACGCTGCCGGCCGGTTAACATCGCTGTGCGCCTGTGGTCTTGGACCTTGATCGGGCGATTGCGTATGATCTGCCGGTAGCGTCGGCTGCGTAACGGCGCGGTCCTGAAGAAGCGCTTTGGCACCCGTACGGGGTGTCGGCGTCGAAGCACTTTTACCGAACCTTGAGGTCAGAGCGCGAGCCCGAACAGTTCCCGAAGCCGTATTCGGAGGCCGTATAACGGTCGCTTGTGTCTATCCGGAGATCAGAAGCAAATGAAAAGTTTTCATATCATCGCCGCTATCGCAATCGGTGCGATGCTGCCGTTCATCGAATCCGCCGCGCTGGAACTCGATACCGGTGGCAAGACCCAGGCGGAACTCAATGCCGAAACAGTCATCCGTTGCCAGCAACAGATGGGTGAGTTCGGAAACGACGCGGTCGGCATCTGCGTCAAGTCCGACCGCGAAGCCATGATGCAACTCGCCGAATACCCCGACGAGGTTGCAGATATCGCGAGACGCTGTAACCGGGTCATGTACAAGGCCGGATGGAGCATGATCAAGACCTGTACGGACAGGGATATCGCCGCACGAGATGCGCTGCAAGACTACCCCGAACAAAATGCGGCGGATGTCGAGGCGTGCCGGGCCAGCGAGGGGCGCTATGGCCATGCCGAGGTGAAGAAATGCGTCGATGCACGGATTTCCGCAGCCGGAGAAAGTGACGGCCAGTGATGCGTTGTCCCGGCCGCTCCCCTTTTTGCGCCTTTTCTTTTACGGCTGAGCCGTCGCAGGGAACGTACCGGCGAACAGGGAGTCATTCTCCTGATACCCACGGAACGCAAAACGTGCCGACAAACAGGTCAAGAGCAATCGCGCTGGTGCTGGCCCTGCTCTGCACGCCTGCCGTACAAGCGCAGAATGCATCACCGGTGACAGTCGCGGTTGCCGAGCAGGCCCGGTCGGACGACGAGATGCGCCTGACGGGCACGGTCACGTCGGAGCGGACCGCTTCCCTGTCGCCGCGGGTAAGCGGCCTGGTGTCGCGCGTGCGGGTCGATGCCGGTGACCGCGTGAGCAAAGGCAAGGCGCTGGTCGATCTCGATGCGACCCTGGCAAAGCTGGCGTTGGAGCGCACCGCCGCCGCGGTCGAGGAAGCACAAGCACAATTGTCCGAGCAGGACCGTCTCTATGAAGAGGCGCGCGAGATGTTCGCGCGCGGACTCGTTCCCGAAACGTTCATGCACGCAGCGGGCGCGGAGCGTCGCGTCGCCGCCGCGCGCGTGAACCGCCTGGTGGCCGAACAGAAGGAACAGCGGGAAGTCGTGCGGCGTCATACTCTGGTTGCGCCGTTCACCGGGGTGGTGAGCAGCCGATATACCGATCCGGGCGAATGGGTGGAAACCGGTTCACCCGTGCTCGACCTGGTCGACATGCGGCGCCTGCGCATCGACGTGCAGGTTCCGCAAGAGCGCTACGACCAGATATCCGTCGGCTCTTCGGTCGAGGTGGCGCTCGATGCGCTCGTCGGCAAGATGCTGGAGGGCAAGATCGTTGCCCGCGTACCGGTTAACGATCCCGACGCGCGTACGTTTCTGGTGCGCGTCAGCCTGACCGGCGATTCGCAACTCATGACGCCCGGCATGTCGGCGCAGGTCGTGTTTCCCCTTCGCGGTGGCGCAAGCGTGGTCAAGGTGCCGCGCGACGCCGTGGTGAGAAAGCCGAACGGTAGTGTGAGCGTGTGGATTATCAACGAAAGCGACGTTACGACGGTGTCGGAGCGGCAAGTCGACCTTGGCCGCTCGCTGCGTGACTGGGTCGACGTGCGCAGCGGGCTGGAGCCCGGTGTGCGTGTCGTCGTGCGCGGCAATGAAACCCTGCGTGAAGGCCAGCAAGTGCGGATTCTCTCCACTGTGCCGTCCACTACCGGCACGCGCTGACACGATGATTGAAGGCGCGATCAAACACGGCACCTTGCTCGCAATAGGTGTCCTGATCGTATGCGTGTTCGGCATCCTCGCGGTACTGCGGGTGCCGATACAGATGATCCCCGATCTCGAAGTGCGCACGATCAGCGTGCGCACCGCGTGGTCGGGTGCGACACCGCAGGATATCGAGAAGGAAATACTGATCGAGCAGGAGGAATACCTGCGCAGCGTCCCGGGCCTGGAGCGCATGGTCTCGACCGCAACCATGGGCGAGGCCATCATCGCACTCGAGTTCCCGTTCGGGGTCGACCTGAATGACGCCCTGATACGCGTGAACAATGCGCTAACCCGTGTTCCGGTCTACCCGGAAAACGTCGACGAGCCGCGCCTGTATACCAGCTCTTTCTCGAGCAACGCGTTCATCTATTTCCGCATCTCGCCGCTGCCGGGCAATCCGCAAGGCGTGGACATGAACATGATGCTCGACTTTGTCGACGACAACGTGCGCACCAGGCTCGAACGCGTGCCCGGCGTGTCCGACGTCGGGATATTCGGGGGCGCAGAGCGTCAGGTGCAGATCTTCGTCGATCCCGGCCGTCTTGCTGAACGCGGCATCACCCTGACCCAGCTTCGTGCCGCGATTCGCGAGCGCAACGCCGATGTGTCGGGAGGCGATCTCAACAGCGGCAAGCGCCGTTACCTGCTGCGCACCGTGGGGCGTTTCCGCAGCATCCAGGAAATGGAAGACATGGTGATCGCTTCGCGTGACGACGCCATCATCCGCCTCAAGGATGTCGCGCAAGTGAGACTGCATCATTACGAAATTCGCTCTCACGCGGCCGTAAACGGCGAGCCGGTCATCTTTATCTCGATCCGGAGGGAAACCGGTTCCAACGTGATCGCGATCAAGAAAGCAGTCATGCCGGTGGTCGAGGAACTCAGCCGCAACATGCTCGAACCTATCGGCATGCAGATGGAGCTGACCACTGACGACGTGCGTTACGTGCAGGCGTCGATTGCCAACGTATGGACCAATCTGTCGATAGGCGCGTTGCTCGCTACCGGCGTGATGTTTCTGTTCCTGCGTTCGTTCCGGGCAACGCTGGTCGGCGTGGTCGGAATTCCGATTTGCACGATTGCGGCGTTTCTCGGACTGTTGCTTGCCGGGCGAACGATCAACGTCATTTCGCTTGCCGGCGTCGCCTTTGCCATCGGCATGACTCTGGACAACAGCATCGTCGTGCTCGAGAGCATCGTGCGCGAGCGCGGCAAGGGTCTGGGCCGTATGGAAGCCGCGCTTGCCGGCGTGCGCCGCGTATGGCCGGCGGTATTCGCGTCGACGCTTACGACGATACTCGTGTTCACTCCGGTGTGGTTTCTCAACCTCGAGGCCGGCCAGCTCTACTCCGATGTAGCGGTTGCCATATCCGCGTCTATCCTGGTATCGATGTTCGTCGCCGTGACCGTGGTGCCGGCAATGAGCGCGCGACTGCCCATCGGGGACAGCAGCGCGCAATCGCGAGACCTCAGCCGGTCACGGATGATAGATGGCATTGCCTGGCTGGCCGGTTCGCGATCGCGCCGGCTGATCTGCATTGCCAGCGTCGTCGCTGCGACGCTGGCAATCATCGTGCTGCTCACGCCCCCGGCTGAGTACCTGCCGGAGGGAGAAGAAGCGAAGACGTTTTCCCTGATGATCGCCCCCACCGGTTACAACCTCGAGGAAATGCGCCGGATCGGTGAAGAAGTGGAACGCGAATTCGTTCCCTACCTGGACAGGGAACCGGCCGATTTCGACGGCACTGACGGCACCATTCCCGCGCTCGAGTATTTTGTCCTGACGGTACGGCCGCAGTACCTGCGCGTGATTGCGGAAACCAAGGACCCGAAGCACATCGACGCGCTGATGCGCGCGATCGATAAACGTTTCGCCGAATATCCGGGCATGCGCTCTTTCTCATCGCGCGGGTCCATCATTTCCAGTAATGACGGCGGCACGCGCAGCGTCAACGTCGACATTACCGGGACCGATCTCGAACGCCTGTACGATGTGGTGTTGCTTGCCTATCGGCGGGCCCAGGAAATTTTCGACAATCCGCAGGTTCGGCCCGATCCTCCGATACTGACACTCGGTCAGCCGATGCTCGAACTGCAGCCGCGTTGGGAGCGGGCGGCGGAACTTGGCTTGAGTGCCCGCGAGATAGGCCTGGCAGTTGCCGGCCTGACCGACGGCGCCTACATCGATGAGTTCTTCCTGGCGGACGACAAAATTGACATTTTTCTCTACACGACGACGCAACCAGCCGAGGAACTTGCGGATATCGCGGCGTTACCCGTTTATACCCCGCAGGGTACTGTGCTCCCGGTTGGCGCGATCGTGGATCTGAAGGAAACGGTGGACACCAATACGTTGCGGCGCGTTGACGGCCGCCGCACCGTGACCCTCAACGTGATACCGCCGCGTTCCGTGCCGCTCGAAAGCGGCGTGAAAATCGTTCAGTCCGAGTTGATCGACCATCTGAAATCGCAAAGTGTGGTGCCTGCCGGTATAAGCCTCGACATATCCGGTGCCAGTGATCGGCTCACGGCGACACAGCAGGCGCTATCGGGCAACTACGCCGTCGCAATTCTGTTGTGTTATCTGCTGCTGGTCGCGGTTTTCACGCACTGGGGCTATCCGCTGATCATCATGACCACTGTCCCTCTCGGAATCGCCGGCGGCATCGTTGGCTTGTGGATGCTCAATGTCGTAGGCGGCTGGCTTCCGGCAATCGGCGTGACCGCGATCAGCCAGTCGTTCGACATGATCACGATGCTTGGTTTTCTCATCCTTGTCGGTACGGTCGTCAACAATCCCATCCTGTTGGTCGACCGGGCACTGCACAATGTCCGCCACGCCGGCCTCGACGCGGTGGAGGCAGTGCGCGAGGCGGTACAAACCCGTTTGAGACCGATACTGATGTCGAGCATTACAACGATATTCGGCCTCGCACCGCTGGTCTTCATTCCCGGTGCCGGCACCGAGTTGTACCGGGGTGTCGGGGCCATCGTATTGTTCGGTTTGTTCTTCGCAACGCTGGTGACACTGGTGTTCCTGCCATCCGTGCTGGTCGAAGTATTGAACTGGCGGTCCCGCCTGACGTCCAAGGGGGCCGAGACGCCTGCTGGAAGGATCTAGGATTGCTGCAGTGCGTGAATTTTCACTGTCTTGTGTTATCGTCGCGCGCCGAACGCCGGAATTTGGCGTGGATTTCCCACTTTTATCTACCAAGGAGAAACGTTAAATGAAGCATCTACTGACCTCGCTTTGCGCCGCGGTGGCGCTTGTTTCAGGTACGCTGGCGGTTGCGCAAGACCGGCCCGGCGTTGTATTCACCGAAGAAGTCGAAACCGTGGTCACGGTTCGCGGTGTGCATCACGTCAATCGCACAGTGACCGTCGAAGATCCGGATGGCGAGCGTGTCACCATCAAGGTGCCGGACGAGTCACAGAACCTGTACCAGATCCAGCCCGGTGACAAGTTCAAGGTTCGCTTTGCGCAGGCGGTTGCGGTCGGTCTGATGGCGCCCGGTGAAGAGCCGAGCATGGGTGTCGGTGAAGCCATGAAACTCGCGCCAAAGGGTGCTACGCCGGGCGGGGTGATGGTCAGTGTCGTTCAGGTCTCGGGCAAGATCGAGGCAATCGACTACGATGCGCGAACCATTATCGTGCGAGGACCACAGGGCAATCTGCGCGAGTTCGTCGTCAGCGACATGGTCCAGCGTTTCGATGAGCTGAGGGTGGGTGACGTGGTTGGCCTGCAGGTAACCGAAGCGCTCGCCATGGAGATGATCAAGCAATAGCGCATGATCAGTGTTGGACATGGCTGACGAGAGCGACAGATTACTGTGTTAGCCCGCATTAAAACTGCTTTTCGGGAGCCGCTGGTACATTTTCTGGCCATCGGCATCCTGCTGTTCGTAGTATTCGGGCTGGTCAACGACGACCAGTCCGCCCGCGGTGACCGCATCGAGATCACGAGGGCGGATCTCGATCAATTCGTTGCGATATTCTCGAAGCAGTGGCAACGCCAGCCGAGCTCCCAGGAACTTCATGGCCTGATCGATGCGCGCATTCGCGAAGAGGTCTTGTATCGCGAAGCCCTGGCGATGGGGCTGGACAAGGACGACACCATCGTCCGGCGCCGGCTTGCGCAGAAGGTCGAATTCCTGATGGGCGACGCCAGTGGTGTGGCCGAACCCGATGATGCAACGCTGCGCCAGTACTATGAGCAAAACGCCGAACGCTATCGCGAACCGCCGCGACTGAGCTTTTCACACGTCTATTTCAGCACCGACCGCCGCGGCGAGCAGGCGAAAGCCGATGCCGAGGCACTACTGGAACGCCTGCGCGCGGCCAGCCCGCGGGTGACGCAGGTGCCGGACGAGGGCGACTCGTTCATGCTCCCGTTTGTCTATATCGACAAGCGCACAGACGAGATCGCGCGCGACTTCGGCAATGCGTTCCCGGCACAACTGGCCGAACTCGAGCCGAAACGGTGGCACGGACCCATTGCATCGCCCTTCGGGATTCATCTTGTCTACGTCGGTTCGCGCGAGGAGGCGAGTGTGCCGCCGCTCGAGGCGGTGCGCTCGCGTGTCGTCAATGACTGGTTGGTTGAACAAAGGCGCGTCGCCGACGAGCGTATCTACGAGCGTCTGCGTTCGCGCTACGACATCAGCGTATTCGGGCAGCAAGTAGAGGCGCAATAATCCGATGCGCGTGTTTCTGCTGTTTGCAGCGTTGCTTTTGTTCTCGGCAGCTTTTCCGCCGACGCCGGCCCACGCGCACGAGTCACGCCCGGCTTACCTCGAACTGACCGAGACGCGGCCGGGGGCATTCGAAGTGGCATGGCGGCGACCGGCGATCGGCGAACGGGTACTGTCGATGCAACCGGTATTTCCCCCTCACTGTGCTTTGTCCGGGCAGCGCGCCCGCTATCCGCGGCCCGATGCAATGACCGAGCGCTGGGAGATCGATTGCGGCGCGAACGGTCTTGTTGGCCACCAGATTGGCATCCAGGGCCTGCAAACGACACTGACCGATGTGCTCGTGCGTGTCAGTTTTGCCGATGACATTACCCATACCCAGGTGCTGCGCCCGAACCTGACCGCATTCACGGTAGAAGGAGCGCCATCGAAGTGGGCTGTCAGTGCTGACTACTTTCGCCTTGGCGTCGAGCACATCCTTGGCGGCATCGACCATTTGTTGTTTGTGCTGGCGTTACTGATCATTGTCGACGGCACGCGCCGGCTCATTGCGACCATCACGGCGTTTACCATTGCACACAGTCTCACGCTGGCGGGCGCCACGCTGGGTTGGGTGCACGTATCGCAGCAGCCGGTGGAGGCGGTCATCGCGCTGAGCATCCTGTTTCTCGCGGGCGAGATTTTGCGTGCTCGTCGCGGACATCCGGGCATTACTGTACAGTGGCCCTGGCTTGTGGCATTTACATTTGGTCTGCTGCACGGCTTCGG
>Ga0209536_100002140_pt1 | contig 32096 bp, 44 predicted proteins | sample DeeMarSeWOR28_12_FD_187461 | JGI IMG/M metagenome (GOLD analysis project Ga0209536, IMG submission 187461) | Marine sediment microbial communities from White Oak River estuary, North Carolina - WOR-2-8_12 (SPAdes) (version 2) | ecosystem: Environmental > Aquatic > Marine > Intertidal zone >... | reverse complement strand
TAGAAGAAATCAATATCAAAAACTAGCAGATGCTGTATATTACAGAAGAGGATGGACACCCAACGGCATACCTACACCACAAAAAATGAAACAACTTGGTATGGATGATCCGAAGATGTTAAAAATGCTTCAAGATAAAATAAATGAAGATGAAAAAGCGGGTTTAAATATTTGGGGTGGTAAATACACAAAGGGTGAAAAACCACCAAATATTCAACCAAAATATTGGGAAAAATGGTAAATCTATGGATAAAGAAAAAAATAAAAAAATAAAAAAAAAGTTAAAAAAATCAACAGCAGGTATTGCTGGTTTGGGTGGATTGGGTTCAAACGTTGCAATTTCTCTTGCTCGTGCTGGAATAGGTAAACTGATACTTGTTGATTTTGATAAAGTGGAAAAAAGTAATTTAACCAGACAGTATTATTTTTTAGATCAAATCGGTAAACTAAAAGTAGATGCATTGAAAGATAATATAAAAAAAATCAATCCAGAAATAATAATTGAAACTTTTAATATAAAATTAAAAAAAGGTTCAATGGAAAAACCTTTTAAAAATGCTGATGTAGTTATTGAAGCACTTGATAAAGCAGAAACTAAAGCGGCTTTTATTGAAGAAATATTAATTAAATTAAAAGATAAACCTATTGTTGCAGCTTCCGGTGTTGCTGGATATGGACATTCAGAAAGAATTGCTACGAAAAAATTAGGTAATTTATGTATGTGTTATGATGAACTAGCAAAATCCTCTGATGAAGATGTACTCATGGCTCCAAGAGTTATTCTTATGGCAAATTGGCAAGCAAATCTAGCTCTTGAAATTATACTTGGTGAAGACAAATGAGTATTATAGTCAATGGAAATAATATTGAATGGGTGAAAAACGAAACAGTTGAACAGCTAATTAAAAGAATGAAATATACATTTCCTTTACTTGTTGTTAAAATAAATGAAAAAGTAATATTAAAAAAAGATTTTTCAATTACTATTGTTCCTGATAAATCAAAGATTGCGATAATTCATATGATTAGTGGTGGATAAATTTATAAGAAAGTAATATAGATTTTCTATTTTTCAATAATCTTATTAATAAGATTATAAACACATATAACTAATAATGGAACGAAAATAAAGAATATATACTCTTCAATCGGTATTCCAAATAAATTTCCGATAATTTTTTCTTCTGAAAAGCTCCATATTCCCAGTCTTACAGAAATTTGATCCCATATAACACCAATTATAAATAAAATAAAAAGAGAAATTACAAGGTTTTTTAAATTAATTCTATTTCTAAGAATATAAAGTAAAATAAGAGATGGAATAACTGCAAAAATAGTCATTAATATAATATAATAATACATAAAACTGAAAATTAGTTAATTAATATTAAATGTTTCTTATTAATTATTAGGCATATATAGAACCGATTATTGTTAATAATGAAAAACCAAATGCAAAAAGTAGATAAGTACAGTACATTAAAGTCCATGATAGTGTATTTTCCAATATCCTACTAGTTTTTTTGTCTTTAAGCATTAAATGGAAAACTAAATATGCAGGTATTGCTAAAAATGATAGTACCCATAAATAGGAGTCAAGTAGACCTAAACCTATAAAAATAGGAATATATGCAAATGGTAAAACCATAAAAGGCAACACCATAATAGATGCTTTTTTTATCCCATATGTATTAATAAGAGTGCAAGTACCAGTTTTTTTATCTGCTTCGCTATCTATTACATCTTTTGTTATTGATCCTCCGATCAAAAATGTCATAACAATTAAACCGATTGTTAGAGGTAATTTTTCTAAAGGAGACCCAAAAACACTCCATGATGCAAGAACTCCAAAAAGTCCACGTGGTAAAGCAATCCATAATTGGTTTAAAAATAATTTATCTTTTAATCTAGGCGGTAATGAATAAGTAACAGTGAATATGGAAATAAGAAAAACAATAAAAGTAAAGGTTAGATTTATTGTGATTGATAGTGAAAAAGCAATAAAATATAAAATAACAGATACAATTTTTGCTTCCCTCAAACTTATATCCCCCCGAACAATAGGTCTATATGGTTTAGATATTTTATCTACTTTGATATCTGTTGCTTGGTTTAATGCATTGGATGCAGCATTTAATATCGCTAATGAAAAACTAGCGGGTAATATTGTTGTCCAAAACAAAATAAATAAATCATCAGAAAAACTATTATGGAAAAAACTAGTAATCATTATACAAGAGGATACAAAAATTGGTGCAAGTAATGTAAAAGGTCGAATTAAATCGATATAGCCTTTAAGGCGTTTTTTACGTTTTAAACTAAACATCTTATATCTCTCCAAACAACATTTTCTTTTGTTTGTTTTATATTATAAAGATTGTTTGACAAGTATTACCAACTAAGCAAAAAACAAGACAAATTTTTTTATTAAAACAGATTATATAGAGGTAAAAATATTCATAAGAATATTATTTGGGAGGGTAATATGTCAAAATTCAGAGGATTTATCGCAATTGATATACCAATAAATAACAAAATCATAGAAATGGAAAACGAAATAAAAAAAACAGGGGCTGATTTGAAATTAGTTGAATTAAAAAACATTCATGTAACATTGAAATTTCTTGGAGATACTGACGAAGAAAAAATAAATGAAATTGAAGAAATAATAAAAAATTCAATAAAAGGAGTTCATCCATTTAACATTAGATTAAAAGGAACAGGAGTATTTCCAAATAAAAACTATATGAAGGTTATTTGGATAGGAATAGAAGGTACAGAGATTATAGAAGAAATAGCAAAAAAAATAGAAAAACAATTAGAAAACATAGGGTTTCAAAAAGAAAAAAGAGGTTTTTCAGCACATCTAACAATAGCTAGAGTTAAATCATCAAAAAATAAAGAAAAGATATTACAAATAATAGAAAAATATCAAGATGTTGAATTTGCGATAATTGATGTTAATTGTGTTAAATTAAAAAAAAGTGATTTAACACCAAAAGGGCCAATATATACTACTTTAAAAGAATTAAAATTACAGTGAGCAGGTGGTGAAAAAAATAATTAGTTGGTTGATTATTTTAGGATCAATTAATATTATACTACTTGTTTTAGGATTTATTTTTTTCATACCAAGAAAAAAACTTAAAATAAAAAAATCAGAATTTTTAGAAATAATAAAAAATCAATCACTATATATTTTGATAATTATTGGAGTTGCAATATTTCATTTAATCGAAGTTAATATTATAGAGCCACATTTAATAGGAAATGATTTTACAGACATTGTTAGAAATTTTGAAGGAGATTTAGTTTATTGGTTTTCACAATATTGGACGGATGCTCTTGTATATTTTTTTGTAATAATGTACATAGCGGTTTATCCTTTTACATTATGGTTTTCACCATTATATTTTCTTTTAACAAATGATATAAAAGCTATGAAAACATTTGCTTATGGTTTATTTCTAATTTATATAATTGCATTACCATTTTATTTATTCCTACCTATTACAAATGTGTATACATACTATAATTTAAGTTCAGCACTAGAACACACAATCCCTTCTGTGGAAGGTTTCTTTTATTCAACTACTACAATAAATAATTGTTTACCTTCACTTCATACTGCAATGACTATATTAATAGCATATTCAGTAAGTTTAACTAATAATAAGAAATTAACATATTTTTCGTATTTTACAGTAATTACTATTATAATTTCAGTTATTTATTTATCAATACATTGGATTACCGATGTAATTACTGGTGTAATATTATCTTTAGGAATAATAATTATATTAAGGAAAATTTTGAAAGAGTAAAAACATGAACAAAATAGAAAAACAAGTACTAAAAAAAATAACTCCTTCATTAGAATATAAAACAAAGATAAAAAAAATAACTCTTGAAATAAGTAAAAAACTAGAATATGAGATAAAAAAAAGGAGATTACCAGCAACTGTTGAATTGGTTGGATCGATAGCAAAAGATACATATTTAAAAAATGACTTGGATTTTGATTTTTTTATTAAATTTCCAACTAAATATTCTAAAGATGAAATTGGGAAAAATGCATTATTACTAGGAAAAAAAATATTAGTTAATACTGAAGAATCCTTTGCAGAACACCCCTATATAAGAGGATATTTTAAAAAATTCAAAGTGGAAATTGTGCCTTGTTATGAAATCGAAAAATCTTCACAAAAACTATCAGCAGTGGACAGAACACCGCTTCATACAAAATATATAAAAAAATTTTTACCAGATTCAAAAAAATCACAAGTACGTTTGTTTAAACAATTTCTTAAAGGAATAGGTTGTTACGGTGCAGAAGCAGAAATAGAAGGATTTTCAGGATATTTATCTGAAATTCTTATTTTAAAATACAGTTCATTTAAAAAACTTTTAGAAGGGGCACAAAAATGGAAAAGAGGAGAAAGATTAACTTTAATAAAAGAAGGTAATCAAATTTTTGAAACACCGCTAGTATTTATCGATCCTGTTGATGAAAATAGAAATGTAGCATCCGCTGTATCAAAAGAAAAATTTGATTTATTTATTAAAGCTTGTAAAGATTATACAAAAAAACCAAATATAAAATTTTTTTTCCCAAAAAAGATAAAACCTTGGTCATTAAAAAAAATAAATGAAGAAATTGAAAAACAAAAATGTCAGTATTTATGTATACAGCTTAAAAAACCAAACATAATTTCTGAAAATTTATACCCTCAGGTTAGAAAAGCTATAAGATCAATAAAAAAAATGTGTAGAAGGTATGATTTCACAGTTTTTGATGCAAAATTTTATATAAATAAGGAAATTTATATGATATTTAAAACAAAAATTGAGCCGCTTTCTAAAACTACCATTCACATAGGTCCTCCAACTAGATTAAAAGAAAATATTGATGATTTTATCAAAAAATGGAAGGATGATCCAAGAGTAATTAAGAAACCTTATGAAAAAAATGGCAGATATTATGTTGAAATAAAACGAGATTATACCAATATTAAGGAGTTATTAATAACTCAAATTAAAAATCTTAGTTTAGGTAAACATATTGATCAAATTATTAAGGATAATTATCTTATTTTAGAAAAACCTGATTTAATTAATAATAATCTTAGAATGTTTTGGACAGAATATTTAGATAATAAAATGACATGGGAAAGATAATATGAAAACTCTCGGAGTTTTTACAAAAGATTTTTCACTCTATCATGATTTATTAAAAGTTTTAAAGAAAAGAAATATGGCATATGTCTCACTTGATTCGCTAGATAGTATTCCTAGTAAAATTGGAGTGATACTTACATCTCATAAAGAATTACATGAGATAAAATCATCAAAAGTAATTGCAGCTGATGCTTATGATACAATTGATCATGCAGTTGATTTAGCATTACAGATGATGATTGGAAAAGACATTTATTCAAAAGTTTTTATTGGTATCGACCCAGGAGATAATCCAGGTGTTGCCATTGTTGGAGATGATATTTTGTTGCAGAAAATAAACGTTAAAAAACCTGAAGAGGTAGTTAGTATCGTAAAAAGATATTGTAGGGAATATCCTGCTGTTGAAACAATAATTCGTATTGGTCATGGATCGATAATTACTAGAAATAGAATAATTAACTCACTGATTTCCCTTGGAATACCTATTGAAATAGTAAATGAGACTAAAACAACTTCCTCTCAGCAGACAAAAAGACCTGAAAGAGACGAACAAGCTGCAGCAGCAATAGCATTGCTTAGAGGTGGAAAGATTAGTAGACAATTACCATTATTACCAACTAAAGGCGAAATCAGAAATATTCAAGAGCGTAGTAGAAAACTTGCAGAAGGGGAGTTTTCAATTTCAGAAAAAACTGCATTAAAGGTATTAAAAGGTGAGCTTAGTTTAACAGAAGCAGTTGAATTTGAGAAAAATCAGAAAAGACCCAAATGTTTATGAATCCTATACTTATGCTCTTTGGGTAAGAGTAATGAAAGTTAAAAGAGCACTTATTAGTGTCTCGAATAAAGAAGACATAACTGAATTTTCAAAAAAACTATCTAAACTTGGTTTTGATATTCTGTCAACAGGCGGAACAGCAAAAATTTTAAGAAAAACAGGGTTAAAAATAATAGACGTTTCAGATGTTACAGGTTTTCCTGAAATACTAAATGGTAGAGTGAAAACATTACATCCATATATTCATGCAGGAATTTTAGCAAAAAGAAAAGAAAAAAACCATACCGATACTCTAAAAAAACATGGTATAGGTAATATTGATTTAGTTGTTTGTAATCTTTATCCTTTTGAAGAAACAATAAAAAAATCCAACATCAATATTGATGAAGTAATAGAAAATATTGATATTGGCGGACCAACTTTAATCAGAGCTGCAGCTAAAAACTATGAAGATGTGATAATTGTAACAAACAAAAAACAATATAATACAGTTTTAAAAGCACTTGAAGAAATAGGTGATTTAACTATAAAAGAAAGAGAAAAATTGGCAATTGAAGCTTTTGCTCATACAGCTAGATATGACTCAATTATTTCAAACTATTTGAGAAATAGATTAACTGATGAAACCTTACCTAATGAAAATACAATTGCCATAAGTAAAATCCAAGATATGCGATATGGGGAAAATCCTCATCAAATGGGTGCTTTTTATAAAACCTTACCAACAACTACAGAACCATGTGTTATTAATGTTGAAAAACTCCAGGGTAAAGAACTATCTTATAATAATGTATTAGACAGTGATTGCGCAATAGAATGTATAAAAGAATTTTCTGATCCAACTTGTGTTATAATAAAACACGCAACTCCTTGTGGAATAGCAAGTGCAAATAATATAATAAAAGCTTGGAAAGATGCATTTGAAACCGATACTTATTCACCTTTTGGTGGTATTGTTATTTTTAACAGAGAGGTAAATAAAGAATTAGCAGATGAGTTGTCAAAATTATTTTTAGAAGTGATTATTTCATCTAATTTTTCTAAAGAAGCACTTGATTTATTTAGTAAAAAGAAAAATCTAAGAATCTTAAAAATTAATGGACTTAACAAAAAAATAAATAGGAAAGGTATGATTTTTAGAAGTGTTGTTGGTGGTATTCTATCACAAGAACGAGATGTTAAATTAACTACGAAAAAACAATGGAAAATAGTTACAAAAAGAAAACCTACAGAACAGGAATTTATATCAATGGAATTTGCCGTTAAATGTGTTAAACATATAAAATCAAATTCTGTTGTTTTTGTAAAAGACACTCATACTGTTGGTATTGGTGGAGGACAAACATCACGAGTGGATGCTGTTTGGATTGCAACAAATAAAGGAAAAGAAAATATTGCAGGTTCTATTATGGCTAGCGATGCTTTTTTTCCATTCCGTGATGGTGTGGATGTTGCTGCAAAAGCAGGGGTAAGGGCAATAATTCAACCAGGTGGTAGTATACGAGATCAAGAGGTAATAAAAGCAGCTGATGAACATGAAATAGCTATGGTTTTCTCAGGTCAGAGATATTTCAGACATTAAAAAATGTAATTTTATTTAAAAAAATATAAATTAGGGAAAAGGACTATTAATTAATCCTGCCCATATGTTTTATTTTTTATGCATTTGCATTTAGATTTTATTTCAATTTTTTAGTATAAATTACCTATCTATCATTAAATAGCATTTTCAATATTGGAAATGCACTAGGGAATTTTTCTAAGAACCGTAAAAGTAACATGTTGAATATTGGTATTTTGTTTCGAGGCATACTAACTTCTAAATAAGTAATTTCGCTTTCATCACCATATGAGTCTTTTGCTTTGGCTTTAATAGTATGTGATCCAGTTTTCCATTTATGTTCTACTGTCACTATCTCACCTGAAACAAAAGGTCCATACCATTGACTACCACCATCTCCCCAATCTATATAATAGCGTACATCGTCTCCGTCAGCATCTGTTGTATTTATAGTATATGAATATGGAATAAATGGCATAACATTTGTAGGTCCATCTATTGAAGGTGCATATGGTGGTGTATTATCTGTAACTGTTACAATTAATGGTTCAGACCAAGAACTACTTGCTCCCCAAATATCTTTAGCTTTTACTTTTACTTCATATATACCAAGATCTCTCCATGAATGAGAAGCAGTTACAATTTCACCAGATGAATAGGGGCCAAGCCATCCACTACTATTTCCATCGTCCCAATCAAATATGTAATAAATATCTTCATCTTCTGGATCCGTTGCGGAACTGGTGTAAGAATAATCTTTATACCAAAGCGCTTTTTCTTTACCTTCAGGTTTTGTTGGTTGTTCTGGTGGAGCACTAGGATGCGGTGTTTTTATTGTTTGAGCAGGATCACCAAATAATAAACAACCTTGAATAATTGCCCTCCATGTACCATATGATTGATCCCATTCTTGCCCAGGAATTGCTATAGTTGGTGCCATTCTGTCTTTAGAATATGCTTGTGCTTTTCCTAATTGCCAGTTACCAAAGTCTTCTGATTTATTTTCCATATCTAAAAAGTATGACCAGAATTCTTTCGCTTGAAATGCACTACTTGAATTAGTACAGTATAAATTTCCCCATCCATAACATGTATTGTATACTGCACCAAATGCAAGTTCTGTATTTGAATGGAAAAGCATAGAATGAAGTACTCCATCATCTGAAGCATCAAAATCACCGCAGTGACACCCATAATCATGTATGAAAAATGGTTTAGTATTTGTGTATTGGCTCTCCCAAGAAGAGGCATATACATCCAATGACATAGAGGGATCTGCATGAGCTATACCACTGAGTAATGTCACTTGATCGTTATTAATTGCAGTTTTTAAACCATTTATTGCAACTGATTCACTTCCACCTTGCCAACCAGGGTTTGTTGGTTCTGCAGTCCATCTTACAGATAGGTCAAATTGGTTACCATCATGCTCTGAATTCCATGTTTCGAAACCAAATTGGAAACCTACCCATGTTGGAAATGGACCATCGTAATGAGGATTAGGTCCAAGCCAATCATCTGTTCCTTTTATAGCACTGTAATCCATGAAATCATCACCTTCACATTGCCACCCGGTATTTCCTCCATAAAATGCTGCGTTATCTAGATATACATCCTCTGTACTGTCTGCATAATAGAAACATTTTGTTAACCAGTTTGAAACATCCTGTGGTGTATCACAAGTTACACGACCTATAAATAAATCTGAATATAAATCAAAACCACTATCACCTGTTTCACCCCAATAATTATCACTATCAGCATTAAAATCATTATCAAGGTTACTCCAGTATATATCTGCATCAATATCCGTTTCGTAGTTTGTATCCATGTCACGAGCAGGTATAAAACTAGATTCACCATCACCACCGATTAATACGTAGATTGTTCCCCAATCTTGATATGCATCTTTACAAAATTCCCTTATATGTGCTTGTTGATCATTAAACAAAGGATTAGCATTGTGATAATCTGTACAAGCATTGATATCTTGGACTGTTACTAAATTACATCTTAAACCATCATCTGATTCATGTTTATCCATTAAACTATCCCAATTATAAGTTAGAGTTCCACCAGTTTCCCAATAATTTAAACTGTTATATGTTGTTGTAATTATTACATAATCATAGCTATCACCTGAATCACATAGACCTCCTGGATAATCAAACGTGGGTAAATCAGATAATCTATATTCGCGAGTTATTTCAGGGTTAGATACAAGTTTTTTGACCCAATTCTCATCCTCTGGATTATTTCGGAATAATGGATTTACATAATCGGTATCAACAAGATTTACAGTAACAGAAAGTTCTGGATAAAAAATTATTGTACCATCACTAGGTGTATATTGTATTGGATATAATCCAAAATCTAAAATAGAGTATCCATGTGAATACCCAATTTGATAATCAGTATATATGGTAGATGGATACGGATTATCAGAAGAATAAATATTTGAATTAATCTCAATTTCCTGTGTTACATCTTGGCCAAAAGGAACTGAATTTTGGTAGGGAAAAATAGGTTTTTCTAAAAGATTAATGGATGATTCAATTTCAATAGGACTTCCAATAACATTAATACTACTAACAGTTTTTTTAGGTGGCAGTAAAAGGCTTATCATTTTTATCGGAATCTGAGGTTCACCTGCTTGTTTTCCAACAGATAAACATCCATCAATGTCAATTAATGTGTATTCATAATTATCAGGTTGTATAGATTTAAAGGCAGGTTCTTTAAAAAGAAATGTATAATTTAAGTTATTTGGATAAATATTAATGTGTTCATTTGTATTAATAAAAGTCCCCATAGTAGTTGCTACAGATGTAATTAGCATAAAAATACAAATTATTACACCTATAGATGATCTGCCTAAATTTAATTTTTTAAAATTCGTTTTTTTCAATATATTTACCCCCAACGGTAATTATTAACATATGTTAATATTATTTAGTTTATAATCTTTTTGTAAAATCCTATTAAAAATGGTACTAAATGCACTAAAATTAATTTAAATAGTAACTTATTCTGATGTTAATGCAATTTTGGGCAATAAAAAGAGATGGACCTGCTAGATTTGGTGAATTTACAATTGATGATGTAGAAATTAAAACACCAAATATTTTATTTTTAAATACCAAGCGTTTTAATAGTCCCAAATTTGCTAATATTTTAATTACAAATGTAAAAAATAAAACAAAAAAGCCTGTTTTAAATTTTCCAGAAAAATTAATTTTAAAAAGAATAGAAGATGAAAACAATAAATTTTGTATTATTGACGCAAACGAAAACATGATCGATTCATATCTAAAAAAATGCTCAGTAAAAATCATTATCATTGCAAATGTATTACAACTATTTAATCAACCAAAAAATTTTGTTGATTTCATTATCAAGCTGAGAAAAAAAATTGGTTACGAAAAAATAATTTATTTACCAAGTATTGGTGAACCAAAAAATTTTTCATTATTAACATATCTTAGTATAGATTTTTTTGATTCAACACAAGCAATTATTGCTGCAAGAAACAACATTTTACTTTTTGAAAACGGCTCTTTTAATAAAAATGAGTTGATAGAAAATCCTTGCATTTGCCCATCCTGTATTAAAACAAATAAAAAACCTTATGAAATGGATTTTAAGGATATCCTAAATCATAACGAATATATAATAAACACAGAAATAAAACATATCAGAAATGCTATAAATCAAGAAAATCTGAGAAATCTTGTTGAAAATAGGATAAAAGCAGATCCAAATCTAACAGCAATTTTAAGATACTTAGACAGAAATTACTATGAATTTTTAGAAAAAAGAACATCAATTACTAGTAAAGGAAAAATTATTGCAACATCATTTGAATCACTATACAGACCTGAAATAAAAAGATTCCAAGAAAGATTAATCAAAAGATATAAAAAACCTGAGTCGACCAAGATATTACTTCTTTTACCTTGTTCAGCAAAAAAACCTTACTCTTTTTCAAAATCACATAAGTTTTTTAGAGAAAAATTATTATCAACAAAAAACCCTTATATTGTTCATGAAGTTATAATAACTTCACCAATAGGAATTGTACCAAGAGAACTTGAATTAGTTTATCCTGCATCGTCTTATGATATACCTGTAACAGGATTTTGGGATGAAATTGAAAAAAATCTAATAACACAGCTTTTATCAAAATATCTAAGTTTAAATAAATATGAGAAAGTTATAATACATCTTCCAGAGGAAATAATCGATTTCATTAAACCTCTTTTTAAAGATCCAATAATCACATGTATTGACAATCCAACTTCAAAAAAATCTCTTAATAATCTAAGTGACATTTTAAACAAAACGATTAATAAATATAGTATAATAAAGACTCAAAAAAGATTAAAGGAAAATATCAAGGCGTTAGCTTTATATCAATTTGGTAAGAAAATAACTGAAAAATTGATTAAAGATTGTGAAATAAAAGGTAAATATCCTTATCAAAAAATAATTTATGGAAAGACTCAACTTGGTATGATTACCAAAGAACGGGGGCTTATATCATTAACAATAAATGGTGCTGAAAAAATAAGTGATTCAGAAAAATATTGGGTTGAAATTTATAGTGATTTTATATTAAAAGGATCTGTTTTTGCTCCAGGCGTAAAAGATGCGGATAATGAAATTAGAATTGGTGACGAGGTGGTTGTAACAAGAAATAAAAAACTATGTGCTGTTGGAGTAGCACAAATGAACGGAGAAGAAATGAAAGAAGTTAAAAAAGGCGAAGCAATAAAAATTAGACATATAATTTAGAATCTATTCATTGTATCTGTTTTTCCACAAAACGGGCAAGAAAATACTTCAATATTTCTATATAAATCAGTTCCCTCCGCCCAGACGGTTATACCTTCATTACAGATTTTACATCTAAAATTTGCTTTAATAGATTTTTTTTCAGGAATTTCTTCTTCTATATAAGCTGGATTTGAGGGTACAACCCCGATTTTACCGCAATTTGGACATGTCATTTTAATATTTTTTTTATTATTACCTCTGGATTTTTTTATTGCAAAAATACCTTTACAAATTGGACATTTAAAATGAAATAATGGACCTGTAATTGATTTTTCGAATTCTTTAAATGGATTGATAAAAACTTGTTTTTGCTTTCTAAAAAAAATTAGAAAAATAGCTAATATTATTTGTAAAATATATAATAAAAATATATAGGTTATCCATTGTTTCTGAAAAAATATATCTATAAGCAAAAAAATAGTTGTCCAAAAAATCGATGTGACAAGAATAATAATAGGACCAAATCCTTTAAGCCAATTCGTTTTAATCCCTCATTTTATTGATAAAATAAAAAAACAATTAATAAAAAGCTTTTATTATTTTTAATTTTTATAGAGTTTAACCTACACCACCTTCCAATATATATTTATTTGTATTTAATATCTTAAAACTTATATTTCTAACTTATCCTTTAATATTTAAATAAAAAGGATTTAAAAAAGTAATAAAACAGATAAAAAACTATAAAATAGTTATTTTGTTAACTGGAAATTTGGATAGAAAAATATGAAACCAAAAATTCACAAGACAAGTTTTATTGCAAAAAATACTGTAATAATAGGTAATGTTAAAATTGGAAAAAATTGTGGAGTTTATCCTTGCGCAGTAATTCGTGGTGATCAAAATTCTATAGAAATCGGTGACGGATCAAACATACAAGATGGTTGTGTTATACATTGTGATGAAAAAAATAATGTTAAAATTGGAAAAAACGTCACAATTGGTCATTGTGCAATGATTCATGGTGCATCAATTGAAGATGATTGTCTTATAGGAATTCATGCTACAGTTTTAAATGGGGCTAAAATAAGGAAAGGATCAATAATTGGTGCTAATGCTCTTGTAACAGCAGGTATGGAAATTCCTGAAAGTAGCTTGGTAATGGGTGTACCCGGAAAAATTATAAAACACGATAAAAAGTATAAAGAAAAAGCATGTTTAAATGCAGAGATTTATAAAAAATTAAGTAAAAAGCATAAACAAGGAAAGTACACTTGGTTTAAACAAACATAATTGTTATTCTTTATATTTATTTTTAAGCTTAGAACGAGTATACTCAAGTAAACCGCCAGCGTTTCTTATTTCTAAAATTTCTTTTGGTAACTTTGGATATGAAAAATTTTTATATCCAACTGATATTTTTCCATTTTCAAGATCAACTTTTACATCAATTCCATCTGCATAAGCTTCCACAGCATCAGGACATTCAATTAAAATAAGTCCTTGATTAATAGCTGAGCGATAAAAAATTCGTGCAAAGCTTACAGCTACAACTGCTTTTATTCCAACTGATTTTAAACCTATTACAGGTTGTTCACGTGAACTACCACAGCCAAAATTTTTTCCTGCAAAAATCACATCTCCTTCATTCACATTTTTAGAAAATAAAGGATCTAAATCTTCTAGTAAATGAGGAATAATTTCCTCTGCTTTACTACATGTATACACATATTTACCAGGAAATAACATATCAGTATCTATATTATCACCATATTTCCATACCTTCATTACTTCATCACCCCTCTTGGATCAGTGATTTTACCATATAAACTTGAAGCTGCAACAGTTGCTGGGCTTGCTAAATATATTTCTGCATCTTTACATCCCATTCGACCTTTGAAGTTACGATTAGATGTGCTTAAACACTTCTCACCTGGTGCAAGAACCCCTTGATGGGCGCCAAGACAAGGTCCACAACCAGGGGGCAGCAAAGTTCCACCCGCCTTAACAAGTGTTTCAATAATACCAGCTTTTAAAGCATTTTGAAGAACATCTTTTGATGCAGGTAAAATTAGTAACCTAACATTTTTATTAATTTTTTTATCCTTTAATATATCAGCAGCAACTTTCAAGTCAGAAAATCTACCATTTGTACAGGTACCAATTAAACATTGCTGAATCTCTAAACCTGCTATATCAGAGACAGGTTTAACATTATCAACTGTATGAGGGCATGCTACTACAGGAACTACATCAGATAAATCATAATTTAATTTTTTATCATATACCGCATTTAAATCAGGATAAATAGATTCATAGGAAGAATTAGAAACTCCAATTAAATTAAGATATTTTTTTGTAGTATCATCAACAAAAAAAACAGAATTTTTTGCTCCCATCTCAACACCCATATTCGCAATTGTAAATCTATCATCAACAGAAAATTGATCTAAATCACCATGATGCTCTATAGAACAATAATCAGCACCAGAAGAAGATATATTACCAATTATATGTAAAACAATATCTTTTGCATATACACCATGTTTTAATTTTCCCTCTAAATTTATTTTTATACTTCGGGGGACCTTCAACCAAGTTTCACCAGTAAGTAAAATAGATGCTGCTTCGGTTCTATCTATACCAGATGAAAAAGCACCAATAGCACCATATGAGCAAGTATGGGAATCGCTACCAAGTATAATTTTTCCTGGTAAAGCCAGACCTTTTTCGACTACAAGTTGATGACAAATTCCAATACCGATATCAAAAAAGTTTTCAATTTGATATTTCTTTACAAAGTCTCTTATAATCTTATGATTTGTTGCTGTTTTTTCTGAAGCAGCAGGTATTACATGATCAAGTGCTATAATTGGTAATGATTTTGAATATATACCATATTGTTCTAAATCTGGTTTAATTTTTTGTATTATTGCTGCAGAATTATCATGTGTTAAAAGATGATCAGGTTTTACAGTAACTATCTGTCCAGGCGTTAATTCCTTTAATCCAGAATATTTTGCAAGAATTTTTTCAGCAAAAGTCATATCCATTTTAATTTACCTCTTTAACTTGGTTTTTAATTTAAAAATGAAAATGGGAAACAACATAATATCTTTAATCTTATTTAATTTTTATTGGTAATTTTACAAATTGGCATTTTATTAAGAAAACTATAAGTCTTAGTTTATATATATCTATTTAAAGGTGGATAGGGAGAGATGAAAAAGCTATTTAATGCAAACAAAAATGCAGTAGCAGGAGTTATAGAAGCACTTTTACTCGTTGGTCTTGTTGCAATAATTCTATCATTTATTCAACTTTATTATATACCTGAGATTATGGAAGATAAAGAAGCTGCCCATATGGACCAAGTCTCCCAACAATTTTCACAATTAAAATCTGTAATAGATATTCAATCAACTATAGGCGTGATAAATGAAGAAAACCCTAATCCAAAATTTATTGCTTATACATCGATGTCATCACCACTAACCTTGGGCAGTAGAGAACTTCCATATTTTGTTTCATCAGCCTCCCCAGGTCAAATTAATTTAATTGATAAAAATGATGCTGAAGATTTTAAAATTAGAATTAATCCCTCTCCACTTCCGCTCGGATATGATTTTCCATCTGGTATTCCTTTAACCTCAATAAAATATGAAGCTTATAACTATTATTTTATACCCCAAAAATACATTTTCGAAGGTGGAGGAATAATTTTAAATCAAACAGATGGGGAAGTAATGAGTGTCAATCCTTCTATGTATATTGTAAATAATACTAATGATATTGAAATTATATATGATATTCCATTATTTATTGGTAATCCAGGTAAAAAAATTGATGGAGGTTATGATGAATCATATATTCGTACTAATTATTTAAAATATTATGAAGGTACTGAAAATAATATTAGTGAAATTTATATTTATACTAACTATCCTGATGCATGGTATCATAGTCTTGTTAATACCTCAAGAGGTTTATTATGGGAATATGTTAATAACCAATATATAAAGGTTGAAATTGATAAATCAACAACTCCAAATTATGTAGTTATTAAACCTTATTCCAAAGATATATATGTTAAAATAACTGTTGTTGAAATTGGTGTTCAAATAGGACCTGGAGCCATTATCTCTAAATAAAAAAGTTTTTTATCAATTGGTATATATTACTAAACAATTAATATTTTAATTATAAAAAAAACACTTACTGCATAAAAATGAGATTTAAGAATGGATAAAAAAGATATATTAAAAACTGAAATAATTGGCTTTGATGAATTATTTGCAGAAGGAGGAATTCCCAGAGGTAGTTCTGTTTTAGTTGCTGGTGGTCCTGGCACAGGAAAAAGCATATTATGTAGGCAAATTTGTTACAATATTGTTTCAAAGGGAAAAAAATGTATGTATGTTAGTTTTGAGGAAAGTAAAGAACGCATTATAAAAAGTATGGAAAATTTTGGATGGGATGTAAAAAAATATGTTGATGATGGTAGTTTATTAATACAAAAAATTAATCCGCTTGATATACTCAGAATGAAGTTTGGTTCAGTTGGTGGTTCTGGATCAGCAACAGAGTTATCTTATAAAATAAAACCTCTTATTATACCAAAGGATTTTAATCCCGAGGTTATTGCTGTAGATTCGTTAAGCGCTATAATAGCAGCATCTGTTACAAAGGATAAAAACTATAGGATTTATTTACAGCAGTTATTTAGTTTTTTTGAAGAAACTGGTGCTACTTCTTTTTTAATTACAGAAACCGATCCGCTTCCAACAAAATATAGTGAATCAGGAATAGAAGAATTTTTAGCTGATGGGATAATAGTTTTGTATAATTTTCAACAAAATGATAGACGTGAAAATGCTATTGAAATTTTAAAAATGAGATATAGTAAACATCAAAAAAAGATTGTTTTAATGGAAATTACAGAAAATGGAATTAAAGTTCATTGTGATAAATGCATTTTATTAGAACAATAAAAATTATCTATAGAAATTTAAATGGCTCTGCTTGTTTATTTAATTTTTTTGCTCCATATTTTATTATTGTTTCTTCAATTTCTTTAATTTTAATTCTACTAAGTCCTGTTCTTCTTAAAATAAGGTTGTCGTTTTCATTATATATTTTTATTGTTCCTTCTTCTGAACAAATAACTGCTTTCATTAAACTTCCATTTTGAAGCCAAATCCAGATGTTAACGTTTTTGCTGATCATATACGACCACCCAAGTTAATTATACACATAATTTATTTTATTTTAATTACTATATAAATATTTCTATATATTTCTATCCAATTTATAAAAACTGATGTGTTTTAGAAAATAAGAATTATAAAACTAATAAAAAAATCTTATAAAAAAAGAGGATAAAATAATATATTAGCTGTCATATATTGGATTAATGAATGGGATCACTAAATTTAGTAATGTTAGTGTGGAAAATTTTTACAGAGTAAAAACAGGTATAGTAGGATTAGATAGATTAATTGAGGGCGGATTACCAAAAAATTCTATCACTTTAATTTCAGGCCCACCTGGAGGTGGAAAAAGCATTTTTTGTTTCCAATTTTTATATGAAGGAATAAAAAATGGAGAAAAATGTTTATTTCTTACACTTGATAAGCAAGTTGAAGGATTACTAGTTCAGTCAAAAAATATTGGATTTGATTTCCAACCTGCAATTGAAAAAAATCTTATGAAATTTTTATATCTAAATATTAATAAAAAATTTGTTTATGAATCAATGACAAATGAAATTTTATCTGGTCAATATAGTAGAATTGTACTTGACTCAATAACACCGCTATCGGAAATGCCGATATTCATTAGAAATACAGAGGATAGTAGTTTAGATATAAATATGGTTAACACAGAGGATTTACCTGATGGAACAAATTTACCAACAAGAAGATTACACCTACGCTTTATAATGTCGGCACTTGAATCATCAAAATCAACAGCTTTAGTTACATCAGAATTACCTGTAGGTTCTTCTCTTTTATCAAGAGACGGAATTTCAGAATTTTTAGCTGATGGAGTTATAACATTAAGTCTGGACCCAACAATGGATAGAAGAAAACTATCTATCATGAAAATGAGAAATACAAAACACACGCTTAAACCCCAAAATATAGTAATTGAAACCGGCGGTATTAAAATTATTTAAATAAATAAATTATGTTTCTAAACTATAAACCTCCAAAAAAACTAAGAGCGCTTTTTATTATACATTATTCTCCACTACTATTGATTATTATGATTGGTCCATTATCATGGATTTTTGATGTTTGGAGACTCCCAATAGATATGATTTTTTCTATTATTTTAGGAATATTTATCTTTTTTATGGGTACATATATTTATTTTAAATGGGAAATCTTTTGGTATAAAATATATAAAGGACAGCTTGTGACTGAGGGAATTTTTCAACATATAAGACATCCACACTATTTATCTCTATTAATTATAGGTTTTGGACTCTCTATATTTTTTTATTCATTATTTACCCTTACTATTGCTATTATAGCAATACCTATTATGATATGCAGTATTCTTGATGAAGAAAGATTATTAAAAAAACAGTATGGTGAAGAATATATAAAATACATGAAAAATGTACCTTGGCGTTTAATACCAAGAATTTTCTAATAATAAAATTTATATATCCAATCTGTTATGCCTTAATTCTTATCCTTACCAGACATCATCCGGGCAATTCTTTAAGAATCCCGTTATCAACCAATTTAATATAATTCTTTTAATTGGTTGTGAAATGTCACGGTTTGGAATAAAATAACATTAACTCAGTCATTTAATTAAATAAAAGAGGTATATTATGCCAGAGATACGTCATCCAAGAAGAGGATCAATGGGCTTTTCGCCTAGAAAAAGAGCAAGAGCTGAAACTCCGCATTTGAAAAATTGGCCTGAAGGAGATGAAAAACCAAAAATTCAAGGATTCTTAGGTTACAAAGCTGGAATGACCCATGCTTTTGTAGTTGATTATCGTCCAACTTCAACAACTTCAGGTAGAGAAGTAATTATGCCCGTTTCAGTGGTTGAAACACCTCCATTAAAGGTTGCAGCTGTTAGATCATATAAAGAAACAGCATATGGTTTACAAACAGTTGGAGAAATATGGGCTGATAAACTAGAACCTGAAATATTAAAAAGATTATCTGTTTCTAAAAAGCAAAAAAAGAAAAACTGGGATTTTACAAATGAGGCAGATGAAATACGTGCTATTGTCTATACTCAACCAAGACTTGTTACAGGTGTCCCAAAAAAAATACCTGAAATAAGGGAATTCAAAATCGGCGGAGGAAATCTTGATGATCAAATTAAATATGCTAAAGAAATACTTGGAAAGGAAGTAAAAATAAGTGATGCATTAAGAGAAGGAGACATGATTGATACAATAGCTGTTACAAAAGGTAAAGGTTTCCAAGGTCATGTTCAAAGATGGGGAGTAAAACTTTTATTTCATAAAAATTCAAAACATAGAAGAATGATAGGTACTGCTGGTTCTTGGCATCCTAGTTACATCCAAGCAACAGTTCCTCAAGCTGGCCAAATGGGATATCATCAAAGAACCGAATTTAATAAAAGAGTACTGAAAATAGGAGAAAAAGGTGAAGAAATTACTCCTGCCGGTGGTTTTCCAAATTATGGTTTTATAAGAAATTCATATATTATTTTACATGGTTCAATACCAGGACCTACTAAAAGACTTATTGCTATAAGAGATGCTATTAGATATCAACGTGGTGTAAAAGTCGAAAAACCAGAGATAAGCTATATTTCAACTACAAGTAAACAAGGGGTTTAATTATGACAAAGGTAAACATATATAATATAGATGGTTCTTCTTCTGAAAAAATTGATTTACCAAAAATATTTAGTACACCTTTTAGACCAGATATTATTAGAAAATCGTTTAATATACTTCATTCTAATAAAAGACAACCATATGGAGCATATTCACTTGCTGGTACTAGACATGCAGTAGCTTCCATAGGTAAAGGCAGAGGTATGTCTCGTGTACCAAGACTTACTCAAGGTAGAAATGCAGCATTTGCCCCATGTAATGTTGGTGGTAGAAGAGCTCATCCCCCAAAAGTTGAGAGAAACTGGAAAGAAAAAATAAATAAAAAAGAAAATCTAGTAGCAAAAAATTCTGCTATTGCAGCAACAGCAAATAAAGAAATTGTTACAAAAAGAGGACATAAATTCAATGAAAAATTAACACTTCCAATCATTGTTGATGATAAATTTGAAAAAATTAAAAAAACAAAGGATGTAGTAGACGCTCTTAATAAAATTGGTGTATATGAAGATATAATTAGAGCGGCAAAAGGAAAACATATACGCGCAGGAATAGGAAAAACAAGAGGTAGAAAATATAAAATCCCTAAGTCTCTTTTGATTGTTTCTAAAGCTGTTGATATTAAAAAATGTTCAGAAAATTTAACTGGTGTTGATGTTGTTAAACCATCAAATATTAATATTGAATATCTAGCACCAGGTGGAGATGCAGGAAGATTAACAATTTTTACAAAATCTGCATTAAAAGAATTTGGAGGTGCAAAGTAATGGATCCTTATGATATTATTTTTCATCCTTATGTTACAGAAAAAACTATGAATTTTATGGATAAAAATAATGCATTAGAATTCGTAGTAAGAAGAAATGCAGATAAATCAAGTATAAAAAAAGCAGTTGAAAATATGTTCGATGTAAAAGTAAAGAACGTTAAAACTAGAATAACTAAAAATGGTAAACATGCAATTGTAACTTTTATGCCTGAATTCAAGGCAGAAGATATTGGAATGAGGATTGGAATATTCTAAAGGTGAATAAGTATGGGTAAAAAATTAATACAACAAAGACGAGGGCGTGTAAAAGGAAGATATAATGTTCCTTCCCATAGATTCAAAGGGGATATAAAATATATAAAGGGTATAAATAAAAGCGAAGGTATCGTTAAAGATATTATTCATGATCCAGGACGATCTACACCTCTTGCAAATATTAGATTAGATAAAAATAAGGAAATTCTATTTTTAGCTCCTGAAGGTATCAAAGTTGGAGATAAAATCAAATTTACAAACAATAAACGTGATATTTCAGTTGGTAATGTATTACCATTAAGTGCAATACCTGAGGGGGCTCCTGTTTATAATATTGAATTATCACCAGGGGATGGTGGTAAACTTGTTCGAGCCGGAGGTAGTACAGCAGTTGTTGTAGCACATGACAAAAAAAAGACTGTTTTGCAATTACCTTCAGGTCAATTTAAAACTTTAGAATCAGATTGTAGAGCTACAATTGGAGTTGCTGCTGGTGGTGGAAGAAAAGATAAACCTTTTTTAAAAGCTGGTAAAAAATATCATGCCTATCGTACGAGAGGTAAACAATATCCTATTGTTAGAGGTGTAGCAATGAACCCAGTTGCTCATCCCCATGGTGGGGGAAGTCACCAACATGTAGGCAAACCAAGTAGCATAAAAAGAGGATCTCCACCTGGAACAATGGTTGGAAATATTTCTCCAAAAAGAACTGGGAGGAAGTAAATAATATGGCACAAAGCTTTAGAAGTTCAGCAAAAAGTAGAAGAAAAGCAAAGAGAAAAAAAATCGAGATAAAAAAGAAGGAGTTTATATTTCAAGGTCTAAATCTACAGGAATTACAAAAACTTACATTTGATGAATTAATGCCACTTCTTCCAGCGAGAGTTCGTAGAACATTAAAAAGAGGACTAACTGCAAGACAAGAGAAACTAATAAATGATATTGAACATGCAGGCCCTAATATACCAATTAGAACTCACTGTAGAAACATGGTGATTCTCCCTAAATTTGTAGGACATATTATTAATATCCATAATGGAAAAGAATTCCAACGTGTAAATATTCAACCTGAGATGATTGGACATTATCTTGGTGAGTTTGCATTAACTCGCCAGAGAGTAAAACATACTGGACCTGGAGTAGGGGCAACTAAATCATCTAAATTTATGCCATTGAAGTGATGAAAAATGAAATACTCAACAGATATAGATTCGGATAGAAGTGCCAAAGCATTTGGATATGAGCTTCATTGTTCAAAAAAAGATTCTATGAATATTGCTCATGCAATTAAGGGTATGAAAGTTGGAGAAGCAAAAAAATATTTACAAGAAATTATTGATTTAAAACGTCCCTTAAAAGCAATTTATCATAAAAGAAAGATACATCATCAAAAATGTATCGGCCCAGGCTCTTTTCCTCAAAAAGCAGCAAAATATATGCTTAAAACATTAGAAAACGCTGAAAATAATGCGGAATATAAAGGGTTTGATGTTGAAAATATGAAAATCATTCATGTATCAGCTTATGGAGGTAGAGTCCTTAAAGCAATGATGCCTAGAGCCCATGGTAGAGCAACAAACAAATATGAAGAAACATCTGATATTGAGATTATAATAGAAGAGGTAGAATAATGACCGGTGAAAGAAATTTCATAAAAGAAAACACGAACAGAGTTCTGATTAAAGAATTTTTAATAAAAAAAATTGAGGGTGCTGGTTTTGGTGGAATGAATATTCAAAGAACGCCTATGGGTACAAGAATAAATATTTTAGTTGAACGTCCGGGTATGGTTATAGGAAAAGGCGGTATTAAAATAAAAGAATTAACTGAGGCAATAAGAAATAATTTTAAGGTTGAAAACCCACAAATTGAAATTGAAGAAGCAGGTAACAAAGCTTCACTAAATGCACAGATAATGGCTGAAAAACTAGCAGAAGCTCTTGAACGTGGCTGGCATTTCAGACGTGCAGGTCATTCAACAGTTAGAAGGATAATGGATGCTGGGGCAAAAGGATGCCAAGTTATAATTGCTGGAAAACTCACAGGTGCAAGACATAGAACAGAGAAATTTACAGAAGGACATGTTAAATATTGTGGGGAAACAGCTAGACAAGTTATGGACAATGGATATGCAGTTGCTAAATTAAAGCCCGGTATTTTAGGTGTAAAAGTTAGAATTATGAAACCTGATTCAAAGCTACCTGATGAGATTAAAATTCTAGTTGCTGAAAAAGAAAAACAAAAGGAAGTAAAGGTTGAAGAAAAAAAGCAAGAAATAGTTGTTGAAAAAAAGTTTACACCTATAATTAAACTAAGGGATATTCCTGGTATCGGTCCATCTGTTGTTAAAAAATTTGAAAAGGCGGATATTAAATCGATTGAAGATTTATATGATATGGATGTTGATGATCTTACAACTATTGAAGGAATCGGAATAAAAACAGCTGAAAATATTGTAAAAAATTTAAGAAAATTATTATCAGAGGCTGCTTAAATGGTTCTTAAAGCAAAAGAAATTAGAGAATATAGTCCTGAAGAAAGACGTAAAAAATTAAGAGAATTAAAAAGTGAGCTTATGCATGAAAGAGGAGTAGCTGCAATGGGTGGTTCACCCGCATCACCAGGTAAAATAAGGCAGATTAGAATGGAAATTGCAAAACTACTAACTATCATGCGGGAGGAAGGAGAAAAATAAATGAGCGAAATATGTCAAGTATGTGGTTTACCAAAAGATATTTGCGTCTGCGAAGACATAGCTCGTGAACAACAAAAAATTACTATTGCTGTTGACAAAAGACGATATGGGAAAGTAATGACTATCGTAGAAGGCATTAATTCCCATGAGTTAGACATAGACGCACTAATAACTCAATTAAAATCAAAATGTGCATGTGGCGGCACAGTGAAAGAAGGAAAAATTGAACTTCAAGGTGACCACAGAATAAGAGTAAAAGAAACATTAGAGAAAATGGGTTTCATGGTTGAATTGATTTAAACGTTTAAACTCTGATCAACCAAACCTATGCAACAAATATTCTCTAAGAATGGATAGTATGAATGAAAAAAAACTTGCAAGAGATGAATTAATAGGCTTAAAAGTTAAAATCAAGGAATGTAAAGATCCAAACTGGGTTGGAAAATCAGGTCTCCTATTAAATGAGACAAAAAATACTTTCCTAATAGAAGTTGATAACCAAAAAAAAACTATAGCGAAAAATATTGCAATATATGAATTTGAAATTGAAGGAAAAAAAATCATAATTGATGGATCAAAAATAACATATAGACCAGAAGATAGAATTAAAAAAATAAGGTGAATAATTGTGTCAGAGAAAAAAAATGTAAGAAATATTGGATTAAATGTGAAAATCCCTACAGAAAGTTGTAATGATAAAAATTGCCCATTTCATGGAACATTACCAGTTAGAGGTCAAATTTTTACAGGAGTTGTAAAATCCAATAAAATGCAAGGTTCAATTTTAGTTAAAAGAGAATTTATGCATTATGTTCAAAAATATGAAAGATATGAGAAAAGAACATCGACATTTACTGCCCATTGTCCACCATGTATAAAAACACAAGTTGGGGACAATGTAAGAATTGCAGAATGTAGACCGCTGAGTAAAACAATATCATTTGTTGCTATTGAAAAAATATGAGGATGATAAAAGATGAAGGGTATCGCTGGAAGAGTTAAAAGAGGACTTCCTATTGGAGCACGTTTAGATTGTATTGATAATACTGGTGCAAAAATTGTACAAATTGTAATGACCTTAAAAATTAAAGGAACTCATAGACGTTCAACCGGAGCCGGAGTTGGTGATATGGTAGTAATTAGCGTGAAAAAAGGTGCTACTGATATGAAAAGACAACTTCTTAGAGCTGTAGTTGTACGTCAAAAAAGACCTTTCAGAAGATCGGATGGAACTATGGTTCAATTTGAGGATAATGCGGCAGTTATTGTTACAGAAACAGGAGAAACTAAAGGAACTATGATTAAAGGACCTGTAGCATTAGAAGCAGCAGAGCGCTACCCAAAGATTGCTTCAAATGCATCAATAATTGTGTGAGTTGATAGAAATGAAATCAATGATGCCAAGAAAACAAAGAAAAGAAATGTTTAATGCCCCACTTCATAAAAGAAGAAAATGGCTTTCTTCACATCTAGAGGAAAAACTACTTTTGAAATATGATAAAAGATCAATATCTGTTATAAAAGGTGATACCGTTAAGGTTATGAGAGGTAGTTTTAGGGGACATGAAGATAAAGTTGCACATGTAAATGTAAGAAAAAGATATCTTGAAATCGAAGGTATAACAATGTCAAAAGCCGATGGTAACAAAATTGCTAAACCTATTCATCCAAGTAATGTTTTGATTACTAAATTAAATTTAACTGATAAATGGCGAAGAAAAAAACTTGAAAGAGGTCTTACAGAAGAAGCGAAAAAAGAAATAGAAAAAGAAGCGGAAATTCAAATTAAGGAAGAAGAGAAAAAGGAAAAAGAAGAGGAAGAAAAATTATTAAAGGAAAAAGAAGAGGCTTCCAAAACAGAAGAAATAACTCCATTAGACGAAACAGAAGAAAAACCAAAAGTTCAAGAAAAAAAAGAAGAAACAGAAAAGAAGACCTTACCTAAAACCGAAAAAAAACAAGAAAAACCAAAAGAAAAAACAGCTAAAAAACCTACAAAGAAAACTAAAAAGAAAAAGGAGGAGGAAAATAAATGAAAAAACATCTAAAAAGATTAAATGCGCCTAGAGTACTAAATATAAAAAGAAAAGAAAAAATCTGGACTATTAGATCATCACCAGGTCCTCATCCTCTTGAAAAATCAATCTCACTCGGAATTATTGTTAGAGATTATTTAAAATTGGCTGATAGCTTGAAAGAGACTAAAAAGATAATCACAAATGGTGAAGTTGTAATTGATGGTATTATAAGAAAAGATCATAAATTCCCATGTGGTTTAATGGATGTTATTAGTATACCAAATCTGAAAAAAGATTTTAGGATTTTATTTAATAGAAGAGGTAAATTAATATTAGTTCCAACATCATCAAAAGATGCAAATTGGAAATTATGCAGAATCGAAAATAAAAAGATAGTTAAGGGCAAACACATTCAACTAAATTTACACGACGGTAGAAACAAAATTGTTGAAAAAAATGAATATAACACAGGAGATGTACTAAAATTATCTTTTAAAGATCAAAAAATTGAAGATACATATAAGTTCCAAAAAGGAACGGTATCTATTATTATTGGTGGTATTCATATTGGAGAAATTGCTGATATTGAAGAACTGGAGTTTATTGCATCAACAAAACCAAATCTAGCAAAAATGAAGGGAACTAGTGAATTTTCAACACTTCAAAAATATGTTTTTCCAATCGGAAAAACAAAACCTGCAATAGAGCTACCTGAGGTGAAAATAAAATGAGTGCAGAAAAAATTAAAAAACCAAGTAAAAAACAAACACAGAACAAAAAAAAGATGAATTCACAACAGACAAATATACTTTTTTCACCTAAAATAGAAAAAGTAACAATAAATATAGGAGTAGGAGAAGCCGGAGAGCGACTAAAAAAGGCAGAAACAGTTTTACAAAGTATAACTAAACATAAACCTGTTCAAACATTATCAAAAACAACAAACAAAGATTGGGCTATCAGAAAACAAATGCCCATTGGATGTAAGGTTACTCTTCGTGGAAAAGAGGCACAGGAATTTTTAAAAGAAGCATTAAGTACAAGACAAAATAAAATGTCGGATTACTCATTTGATGACCAAGGAAATCTTGCATTTGGTATACCTGATCATACTATATTTAAGAGCCAAAAATATGATCCAAGTATCGGGATATTTGGTATGGATATATGTATTACTATGCAGAAACCTGGTTATAGAGTTAAACACAGGCGGATAGCACCAGGTAAAATACCAAGTAAACACAAGGTAAAAAGAGAAGATACCATGAGATTTTTCTCTGAAAAATTCAATGTGGAGGTTGTACAATGAAGATAAAGGAGAAAAAAAAGGTATATGGCAGGATTAAAGGATGCGAAAGATGTGGTAGAAAAAGAGGTCTAATTAGACTATATGGTTTACATTTATGCAGACAATGTTTTAGAGAAAAAGCTGAAGAGATGGGATTTAGAAAGTATTCATAATGGAGGCTGATAATAAAATGTTAAACGATCCACTAGCAGATGCATTATCAGTAATAAAAAATGCTGAAATGAAAGGAAAAGGAGCATGCATTATTCGACCCTCATCTAAACTCATTGATGGAGTTTTAAATTTACTAAAAGTAAAAGGATATATAAATGAGTACAAACACGTTGATGATGGAAAAGCAGGTATTTTTCAAGTGAAATTAAAAGGAAATATAAACAATTGTGGTGTAATTAAACCCAGATATCCTATAAAAAAAGATGAATTGGATAAATGGGAAGCTAGATATCTTCCAGCACAACATTTTGGAACACTTATATTAACAACAACCAAGGGTATTATTTCTCAGGAAGAAGCAAGAAAAGATGGTATAGGTGGTAAATTACTGGCATACATATATTAAGAATTAATGGTGATAAAAATGACAAATATAGAAAAAACAAAGTCAGAAATTAAAATTCCTGATGATGTAAAAGTTACAATAGAAAATGATACCATATTAATTAAAGGAGAAAAAGGTGAATTAAAAAGATATTTTTCACATCCAAAAATAGAATTAAAAATAAATAATAAGGTTTTAGAGATACATGGAAAAAATATTAGGCGAAAAGAAAAAGCTATATTAGGTACAATTTCTGCACATATTAACAATATGATTAAAGGTGTTACAAAGGGTTATGAATATAAAATGAAAACAGTTTTTTCTCATTTTCCAATAAAAACTATGATAGAGGGAAATCAGTTTATTATTCAAAATTTTCTTGGGGAAAGATCTCCTAGACGTGTCGAAATATTACAAGGTGTTACAGTAGAAATAAAGGGAGAATTTGTAACGCTTAAAGGTATAGATAAAGAAAAAGTTGGTCAAACCGTTGCAAATATTGAACGAGCAACTATGGTAAAAAATAGAGACATTAGAGTTTTCCAAGATGGTGTTTATCTAGTTGATACAGGTGGTATATAAAATGACAAAAGAGGACGTAATCAAAGAATTTACTAAAATCAAGGGTTTTGGTAAGACAAAAGCTGAACTTCTTTATAAAAATGGTTTTAATTCAATTGAAAAACTTAAAAAAGCAAAAATTAAGGATTTAGAAAAAATTGATGGTATTACAAATACCGATGCAAAAAACATATTAAAACAATTTACTAAAGAATCCGAAATTAAAAAAACAACAAAAACTAAAAAAGAAAAAGCAAAAGATTTACAAAAAAAAGTTGAAAAAAAGAAACCTTTACCAAAGGTAAAATCAGAGAAAAAAGAAGAAAAACAAAAAGAAATCAAAATTGAAAAAGATGAAGAAAAAATTAAAACAGAAGAAAAAAAGGATTATAAAACAAAGATTAAACCTAAATTAAACAAAGAATTACAAAATAAATTAAGAATTAGAAAACAAATAAAAAATAGAACACCAGAATTTTTAAGAGAAGAATGGTTCAGATATGGTAAAATATCAAAAAGTTGGCGTAAACCAGATGGTATGACATCAAAAATGCGTATACATAAAAAATACAGACAAAATGTTGTTAGAGTTGGATACAGAGGTCCAAAAAATACACGTGGGCTTCATTCTTCTGGTTTTGAAGAAGTATTTGTATTTAATGTAAATGATTTAACTAAAATTGATCCAAATAAACAAGCTGCTCGAATAGGTGGTTCGGTTGGTACAAAAAAACGTTTAGACATTCAAAAGAAAGCTGAGGAGCTTGAAATTAGGATTTTAAATTTGTGAGGTTATGAATCATGACTGATTTAAGGAATCAACGAAGAATAGCAGCATCGTTACTCAAATGCGGTAAAGGTAGAGTTTGGATGGATAATGATAGACTTGAAGAAATTGCAAAAGCTGTAACAAAAAATGATATAAGAGTTCTTATTAATGGTAAGGCTATAAAAAGTAAGCAAAAAAAGGGAATTTCCAGTGGTCGTAAAAAGTATATTGCAAAACAGAAGGCAAAAGGACGTAGACGTGGACATGGTTCCAGAAAGGGTGCAAGCTATGCTCGTTTATATAAAAAAGAACGTTGGATGCGAACTATACGTCCAATAAGATCATACCTAACATCTCTTAAACAAGAGAAAAAAATAGATAACTCAACCTATCGCAGATACTATACTAGAGCAAAAGGTGGTGAATTTAAAAGTAAATCCCATTTAAAGACTCACTTAATTTCAGATGGTATTTTAAAGGAGGATAAACTATGACACGAGGTCCTCGTTATTATGTAAAACCTAGAAGAAGACGTGAAGGAAAAACTGATTACAGAAAAAGACTCGCTTTGCTTAGATCAGGTAAAACAAGAATTGTTGTTAGAAAATCATTGAAAAATACTCAAATCCAGTTTATCCAATATAAAGAAGAAGGGGATAATGTTATATTATCTACAAATTCAAAGGAATTAAAGGATAAGTTTAAATGGAAATTTTCAACTTCTACAACTCCAGCTGCGTATTTAACTGGTTTACTTGCAGGAGCTAAAGCAAAAGAAAAGAAAATTTCAGAATGTGTACTTGATATAGGTAGATATCCTGCATCCACAGGATGTAAAATTTTTGCTGCATTAAAGGGAATAATTGACGCAGGAGTTAGTTGTTCATTTAATGAAGAGAAATTTCCCAGTGAAGATAGAATAATGGGTAAACATTTGGATAAAGAAATAGCATCATCTTTTAATGATATTAAAGGTAAAATCATCGGAGGTAAATAATGGTAGCAACTAGAGGTAAAAGGGGAGAAAACAAGCCAAAAAGAAGATTAGATTCTGGATCTTCAGTATCTATTTCATGGAGTCCTAAAACTAAACTTGGAATGTTGGTAAAAAGTGGACAATTAACAAATATAAGTGATGTTCTTAAATCAGGTTTACCTTTAAGAGAACCTGAGATTGTAGATTTATTAATTCCTGATTTGAATGATGAAGTAATAGATGTTAATATGGTTCAGCGTATGACTGATTCCGGCAGAAGGGTAAAATTCGTTATTACTGTTGCTGTTGGTAACAGTGATGGTTTTATTGGATTTGGTCAAGCTAAAGGAAAAGAAGTTGGTTCAAGTATTAGAAAAGCAATAGAAAATGCTAAACTAAATATTATAGAGATAAAAAGAGGATGTGGATCATGGGAGTGTGGATGTAGAACACCACATACAGTTCCATTTTCTGTTACTGGTAAAAGCGGATCTGTTGAAGTTACATTAAAACCGGCTCCACGTGGTATAAGTCTTGCAACAGGCAGTGTAGCAAAAAAAATACTTATTATTGCAGGTATAAAAGATTGCTGGGCTTTTACAAAAGGTAAAACAAAAACAACTGTAAACTATGCAAAAGCTGTTTTTAATGCTCTTGAAAAAAATGCTGAAATGCGCGTTATGCAAGATGCAGTTAAAAAAGTAGGTATAGTATCAGGTAGTATAAGTACTTTAGAAAAAACACAACCAGTTCAACCTGTTGAAGGGGAGGTATCTTAAAATGACTTATGCAGTTGTAAGAGTTAGAGGAACGGTTAACGTAAATCCAGATATTAAAAAAACTTTACAGCTTATGAATCTATCTAAGGTGAACCATTGTGTTTTACTTGAAGAAAAACCCAGTCAAAAAGGTATGCTTCAGATTGCAAAAGATTATATAACTTGGGGCGAGATAGAAAAAGATATTCTTACGAAACTAATTATTTCAAGAGGTAAATTGGAGGGAGATAAAGCTCTAACAGACGAATCTATAAAATCATTAACCTCTTTTGGTAATATTGATAAACTTGCGCAAGCAATTATTGATAATAAATATAATTACAAGAATATTCCTAACATTAAACCCATTTTTAGACTTAACCCCCCAAAAAAAGGTTATAGAACTATAAAAAGGTCGTTTGTGCGTAAAGGTTCTTTAGGTTATCGCGGTAAAGAGATAAATAAACTTATAGAAAGAATGATATAAAAATCACTAAATATTCCAAAAGATTTTTATATATCACCTGTTTTATTAAATAAAAAAGAGGGGCAGTCTATGGAAGAAACATTGTATAATATTGAAATCCATAAGGGTGATGAGGGATACCTTGGTAGATTATTTTCTGATGTTGATGGAATTAAGGAGTTTAAAAACGAATATTTAGATCAACTATTAAGAGATATAACTGTTGATATTCAACTTGCTTTAGAGGAGTTTTCTAATCGCTCCGCTGATTTTCTTGAAAGCCAGGAGGGCACCAGATAAAAGATATTTTATAGGGGTAAGCTTTTTAAATACTTCTGGCATTTGGTGCTCTTACTGTTTATAAGATATGGTGAATTAATTTGATATATACTAGATTTGAGAAAGCACGAATTATTGGTGCCAGAGCTCTTCAAATCTCTATGGGTGCTCCTACACTTATTAAGTTACCAAAGAATATTATTACACCCATAGATATTGCGATGTTTGAGTTTAATGAAGATGCAATACCAATTACTGTTAAAAGAGTTGATGAACAAGGTTAATTTGAGGAATAGTTATGACTGAAGAAAAACAGGAGAAAGAAACAAAAACTGAAAATCTGGATATGATAATACCCGAAGAAACCTATATGACTGCTGGTGCTCATATTGGAACCAGACAAAAGACATCTGATATAAAGAATTTTATTTACAGAGTCAGAAATGATGGTTTATATATAATAGATGTTAAAAAAACTGATGAAAGAATAAAAAACGCTGCAAAATTTATAGCTAAATATGACCCTAGTGATGTTTTAATTGTTTCTGTTAGACAATATGGACACAAACCAAT